>Ga0115555_1002727_pt1 | contig 11692 bp, 10 predicted proteins | sample COGITO_mtgs_1104_2_FD_87285 | JGI IMG/M metagenome (GOLD analysis project Ga0115555, IMG submission 87285) | Pelagic marine microbial communities from North Sea - COGITO_mtgs_110407 | ecosystem: Environmental > Aquatic > Marine > Epipelagic | place: Germany:Helgoland, sampling site Kabeltonne... | reverse complement strand
GGGGGGGGGGGGGGGGGGGGGGGGGCGGGGGTGGGGTGGGGGGGGGGGGGGGGGTTGGTTGTTGGGGTGTGGGGGGGGGGGGGGGGGGTGGGTGGGTTCCGGCGGGGAGAGGGGGGGCTAGGAAGGGAGAGGTGCTGTTTGGGAGGGTAAATGTAAGTGGTGTGTGTCACAGTCGACACGGGGGGACGTTGGTGAGCTTAGGAGGGGGGTTGAAGGAGAAGAAAATTGAAGAGGCGAAGAAAAGGAGAGAAAAGGAGGAGGAGAAGAATAGGTTCCAGGGAAGGAAGACCCTATTCAATCCCCAAAATAGGCAAGGGGTGCAGAAGAGGAAGCAATCATTACAAGGAAAGAAGTTTCAGGAGCAGAGAAAGTTGATGGAGGCAGAGAAGAATAGTAGGGATCAAAACGACGGTCGAGACAATGATTTCGACAATGATCGAGAGCTTGGACTGCTCGAGGGCAATGGGTCGACAGACTCCGTAAAATCACCAGATGGCACCGGCTCGCTCGCCGGTTCTTTCAGTCCCTCCGCTGTTGGTGAGCCGTTTCCCCGCCGCACTACGCTAACCACTACGACGACTCTCGCCGGCTGGAAAAGCGGGGGTGTCCAGGTTCGGCATATTCTCCCTGGGCGTGTCACGTGCATGCAGGCGACCAAGGCAGAAAGTCTTAGTCCAAACGTCAATAACTACGCGTTTGTTGGAACTGCAGACGGGTACTTGTGGACCTTTGAGTGGGAAAATATCACTGGAGAGGAAGTGTTAGGTGGCGCTACCGGTGGCGGCGGGACTGGGGAGGAATTTGCTTTCGACTCAGATGGCGGGGGTTCTGTTCAAGGGTCGATTCAATCTGTCAACAGCCAGTATAGTAGCCAATCACGCAGGTTGAAGCAACCTGTCATGAAAGGTGTCCGACCTCACTGCAAGGAGCTCTGCCTTCACGCGGGGGGTATCTCAGATCTAGTCGTATCTCCTTGCCAAAGCTTTGTCTTTTCGGGGGGCGAGGAAGATGGATGCCTGATAATGTGCGGTATCGGTAGGAGGAAGGGGGTGGGGGCGCTCAAGTTCAGGGATGTTTTGAAAGATCTCCTGAGCGGGCGAGGGGAGGAGGCGGGGTCCTTATCGCTTTTCACCCTCGATTCTGAACTCTGTCTGCAAGACAATAAGGTCGTTTCAGAGGCCAGGGCTCGGGTTGCGGAGGCCGAGGGGACTATTGCTGAGCAAAAGAGGCACTTTGAGTTTGAGAATAAAAATGTGAAGGATGAGTTGGCCAAGGCAGTGAAGGACGCCAGAACGGAAGAACATAGACAGACGAGCAGGAAAGAGGCAGAAATAATCAAACTTGAGGATGAGTTGAGGGAGTTGAAAGGGAGGCACGCCGTGGAGATTGCGGACCTCATGTCAGAGAAGGAGGAGTTGGTCACGAACACAGAGGTCAAGTACGAGAAGAGGATAAGCAATGACATGGAGAAGTATATGACGCTAAGGAATGTTTACGATGATCTACAAGTTGCCGCAACGGACCATAGCTACGTTGTCGTAGAGGAGATGGAGAGGGAGAAACAACAGATGGAACAGGATTTTGCCGTTGAAAAAAAGAAGATGGAGGATGAACACACTTTGCTGGTGGAGTACAGCGAGTACGTGAAGAGTCGGTACAATGAGGTGCTCAATAATACAGATTTAGGCCATGATGTTGAGGTTATTGGGCTCAAGAAGAAGATGGCAGAGCAGGAGGAGAAGCTCAAGAAGCAGCTCAAGGTCAGCCAAGGGGAAACAGGCATGATGCAAAGGCAAAACAAAGTGTTGAGGGAGGCACTAGAAATGAGGGATTTGAAAAACTACGAGCTGAAAGACATCGTGGAGAAGGAAAAAGAACGGTGCGAATTCGTTATGGCAAGGGAAAGGAAGTTGGAGGCGGAGCTTACTAGGGAGAGTGGGAGGGCCAATAAGTGGGAGAAGAGCAGTGGGAGTCAGAAACGCCAGATAGAGGAGCTGGAGAAGGTGAGTGAGGAGGAATGGGTGCAGTGAATCAGAAAGGTGAATGAATAATTGAATTGGACTTTACTTTATTCTAACCGCTCATATCTCGCTTTTGCCACGAAACCCGGCAGGCTCGGAAGGTTATCATCAGCCAGTTGCACGAAGTCCGTAGCAAGCTCGAGCCCAAAGACTACGAAATCCGTGATCTTCGGAAGCGAGTAAGCGAGCTTGAGGGAGGTCTACAAATGAGTATAGTGAATACGCGAGAATTGGAGAAAGATACTAGTAGTAAAGCCAAACGAATCGGGAGTCTGGGGGAGACGGTGAGAAGCCAAAGGCGCAAATTGGGAGACAAGGGGCTGCTACTGGATAACTTGGTCAGTCAAATCGATTTAATTTTGCAGAGCACCGAAGGAGGGGACGGAGAAGTCAGCAGGAAAATTAATGCTGCGATTAGTCCATTCATTGATAACAACGTCGGGACGAGCAACATCCAAGATTACTTAAAGGAGCAGAAGGAACAAAAGCAGAGGGAGGTCAACGTGCGGAGGCTGTTGGAGGCCAAGGTGGCGAAGTTGGAAAGCATGCTGAAGATGGGAAATGAGCGTGGAAAGGGTAGCGATGTTGATGGAAACATCGACAAAAATATATTTTTGATCGAGCAGCTCAATGAGATTCGAAAGGAGAGCGTAGAGCTCAAGAAGAAGATTCTCCGGCTAGAAATCACGAACCAAGACTTGCAAATGAAGAAGAAAAGTATGGAAAACAAGCTCGTTAAGAAAAGTTTTAGGGACAATAACCCCGCGCATATCGTGGGAGGTCCCAGAGGAGGAGTTGCTGGTGCGGGGGGGAGGGGAGCAAGGGGGGGGATGGGTGGAGGTGCAATGTCCAGGACGATGAGCGCGTCCGAAGCCATCGGCCAGTTGCGTGAAGGGGGGGAGGGGGGGAGGCCACAAACAAGCACTGGCGCACTACCTCGTGTGTGAATACTGTTGCAATAACTTAAGCTCTTAAGCTACAACAATAAGAAAGAGAAGTTTCGATGAGAAAAAAAAAACGAAAATTCCTTAACAAGTCAGTTGAGATAGCTCGTCAAACACGTTATTGCTTCATAGTAATTTACAGAGTTCAGCGCCCTTATGTGACAGCGAGCTTACTGCTAAACGCAGTGAGTGCTACGAATAGGCATTTTAACGGGTTCATGGGGGGCGCATAGTCGAGGCACCACCTATTTTTAGTCATCTTGCCGAAAAGCATGAGCAGTCGATCGTCAGAATCGTTGACATCTACGAGTTGAAAATTCTTTTTTGACGCCAGCTTCGCTCGCCCTTTAAAGTCCATGGTCCACGCCTCCATCTTTGGATTCCAACGAGGCTTCTTTGTCTCAAGCACAACGAATTTATCCTTCTCCTTTTTGCTTGAGTAAGCTTTGTACATCATGGATCCGTTTACATCCATTACCTTTTCGCCACTGCTTCCGGTCGTCTCTTCGTCATAGTATGTTGTGGTAACACCAGGCTTTGGCAAAACGATACTCATCGCATTCGGGACCCGCCCCATTACATTCGTTTTGTAAACGAGGAGTGCTTGCTGCTGGCGTGCCATGTCTTTTCCAAGGATTTCTCCGCCTTCAGAGCGTGAAATTCCATAATCGTAAAGGTGAAATTGAGTTCCTGCCATCGAGCTCCGCATCGATCCTAGATAGTTTTCGCCGTGCCGAAGATAGTCCGTCTCACTGCAAGAAAAGTTGTAAGTGCCGACAGTGGCCGTTGTCGTGGCAGCGCAAAGCATCGTGAGAGTGTCTTCTTCGTAGATAATCTACGTTGTGAATCATTAGCCAAAAATAAGTCGATGAGCGTAATAAAACGAGTATATTTGAACTCTGGCGCGGGCTAACTCACATAATGGGTATCTTCGCCTGTGGGGCCCATTCCGCGACGCCGCTCCAAATAGCATAGCCGCATTCCAGGATAGCCGGTCGTCCCTTTTTTGCAATCTTCCTCCAATTGGTCGAGATTTGTGTTGAACGGCGGTGGGAGCTCCTGTATGCTTATCGGGTAGGATGATTCTTGCTTAAAGTGTCTTGCTTTTTTCGCCTTCTCTGCGCTGAGCAGCTCGTTGAAAAGGGAGAGGGAACACCGGCCGGATTGCTGGCAGACAAACTCGCCAGTTGCAACGTCGAACTTGAGCTTTTTCGTAGAATTACTCCCTGTTCGGTCGTCCTCATCGTCCCCTGGTACATCCATTGTTCGTGTAATCAACTCAAATTTGCGCCGTTCGTCCCGCTTCTGCCCGCGACTGCCCTCATTTCTCTCCTTCCAAGGCTCGACGCCTATCCGCTTCATGAAGCCGTGGCAAAATTTAAGTAAGCTATCGTCATTCAAAGATGCGGATATCATCTTAGCATAACGGCAGATGCCACTAAAATTTTTGTAGGAGAGAAGATGATGAATGATGGACAACTCACAACGGTTTCGGAGCTTCTCCCTTCGGAGGAGTGCAGCACATCCCATCACTTCAAAAACATTGCTCCCAGTCAGACTGCAGTCTGAGTCGTCATTCAATGCGAGAGCGAACGCGTGTAGGAGTCGATGGGCGCTATCAAAAAAACGTTGAGTAAGAATTCCATGCCGATCAAGATGCAACAACAAAATGGAACGAAAGGAAATAAAAATCTAACGAAATGGTGGGGGGGTATTGTACTCACCTGAACTCGATAATCAGAGCATCTGAATTGTGACAACGATTGTAGAAGAAGGGGATGGTGAATAGCGCGCGTCTTGATACTTCGATTCGTATTTCGTCTCTGAAAACCGTGAGAGGAATGTCGCTGTTCTGGTCTTCTTCTTTTTCTTTTTTTGAAGTTCTTGTCTCATCTTCATGGGTTGTATGTTTTGTCTTACAACTGAGAACGATAGTAAACAGTCGCTCATCGTCGTCAATCTGTCGAGGATGTCTTATACTCTGTATCGTTGGTATCACCTCGCTCAAGATCGTCTCAAAATCTTCTTGATCGCCATTTTGTTGATAGGTTTGTGGGTCATGCACAGCCTCGTCATCATCCGTGAACGCAAACGAGAGGGTTGGGAATACGAATTTGGGTGTCGAGGTGTCAAGAGGAGGGATAGGAGGGAGAGCCTTGTATGAAGATCGCCGAGCTCCGTCAATTTTTGGAGGACGAGGTGGAGTTTGTGGGGTTGCTTCAGTGCTCATGGTGGTGCTAGAATTAGTAGGTTCGAGCATGTTATATAACTAAGAGAACTCAAGCTTTCAGCAGTGAATTGCAAGCGATGGCGACAACTTGAAATATGTGGCGTGGAAAACAGAGAGGAGATAGATTAGGCAATGCAGCCTGGAAAATGATGACTTTCATTTTTATAAAAATAAAGTGAAGTCAGTAACTATGAAGCAGTTGCTAACAGTTTGCGGCAACAAGGACAAGAACTAGAACTTACACCTGAAGTGTCGAGCTATTTGTTAACCTAATCTCCATTAAACGTATTCATACTTTTCTTTTTCTTGCTCAAATAACTACAATCATTTTGCACCCCTTGGAAGCCACAATTGGAAGCCACATTTGGTAGCCACAGCCAGTCATCTCATCTGTTGCAGTATGGAATCAATCATTTGCTAACACTGAGCTCCTCGAAGAGACGCTCCGTGAGGGGTAATTTCGGCTTTCGCTTGCGTTTGTACGTGAACCCAACAAAATTCTCATCCATTGGATTGTACCTCCTGGAGTCTGCCCCTTCCCCTATGCCCCTGCTGCTATCCTCAAACTTGTCAAAATTCTGGCAGACCAAGTCGACGAGCGGCGTGAATCGAGCGTCGCCTTTTCCGCAGATCTTGAGAAACTCGAGCATCTCTCCCGCATTTTCTGCTCCGTTGGGAACCAGCGGCCCTATTCTGTTGGGGTTTAACCTCTCAAAATCAAAACCTTTTAACCAGTCATGAGCAACGATCTGCTCTAACCCGTTGCCCAGTTCAGTACTTCCGCAGCCTTCTCTCCCGCCGCCACCGATGCGTGTGCTCGACGGTGCCAACAGGGATGCCAAAAAGTGCAAGCAGGGGCTGCTCAAATTACCAGCAATCTCAGGGGGGATGTGCAGAGTGTTCTTCCAATCAATGATTTTGCGACACGTCGAGGCTGAATCGTCCGCATAGAACGGCGTGTAACCAACAAGACACTCGTACATAATCACCCCCAAACTCCACCAGTCCGCCGCGGCACAGTAAGAGTACCCCGTCGTCCCATTTTGAGCAGCTAAAACCTCCGGCGCAATGTAATCTGGCGTTCCCACGGTTGAATAAGCCAACGCACGCTTGGCGCTCGTGTCCGTAATCGCGGGGGGGGGCATCGAGTCGATCGCCCCCAAGCTGGTTCCGCTTTTCTTATCGCTTCTCATCGCTTCGCCCATTTTCATTTTCATCTTCATCCCATCCCTCGTTCCAAAATTCTCTCCCTCCTTCTCCAAACTTGCCCCACGCACCCTCTCCAAAACCTCGTCATTCACCTCGCCCACCTTCTTGCAGAGACCCATGTCGGTCAGCTTCAGGTGTCCGCGCGAGGACAGCAGCATGTTGTCCGGCTTAATGTCTCGATGAATGTATCCAAGGGCGTGGACAGTGGAAATTGCATGAGCAGCCTCGACCATGTAGAATTTAGTCACCTCCTCCGTGAAGACGTCCTCGCGCATCAGAAGCGACATTAGGTCGCCGCCATTCATGAACTCCATAACCATGTGCAGCTGGTGTTCGTCCTGGAACGAATAGAACATCACCGTGAGCCAGCGCTCAATATCCTTGGAAAGTGGGGAGGTGGAAGCAAGGGCCAGAATATCGCGCTCAGAGCGCACATGAGAGACTTGGTTCTTCTGGACCATGCTCGTCTTTTGGAGGGATTTCAAGGCGAAAATCTCGCAATTTTCTGTCCCAAATCCCCTTCTCACTAGCCGCACCTCCCCAAAAGCGCCTCTTCCAATCACGCGGAGGGACTCAAAGTCTGCCGTCGAAAGCCGCTTCGAGTGATCAGCAAGGAGCGCGCACTCCTCCTCCTCCAGCTTATCCAGCAGCCGCTGCTTCTCATCGGGGGGGATAGATGAGTTTTTAAGCTTAGACTCGAAGATTTTACGCCGCAGGGCCTTCTCCTGGGTGAGAGTCTTGGAGTCCTCGTGCTTGCTCATGAGAAACTCCGCCGCATACAGAGCATTTTGCGGAATGGGAGTTGCTGCGGGTGCGGATGGTGGAAATCCTGACATTTCTGGTGCGGGAAGCGATTCAACACCAGTGAAAGGGGAAGATGAAGGGGTGCTTTGGCCTCGCCAAGGATGTGGAGTTTCGGGGAGAGGAAAAGTTCAAAGGGGTGGAGCCTGCGATTTTAATTATTTATATCTATCGTCCCCTAGAAGAATAAAATAGAGTTGAGAAGGGTTGGAGTGCACTGTTCTTCAAAAATAATCCCCTTGTGGCTGTTTTGGCGACGAGTTGGAACGCAGATTTGGAGAAGAGCCATATCAACTGTTTTGTGTTTTCAAAAGTCCCCCATGAATTCTATCACACTCGTCGCTATCGCTATCCTCCTTATTGGGGGGACTAGTGCGTTTTCAGTCGCGCAATGTCCAGCCTATCTTCGGACCACGAACTTCTCATCTCTGAGATCTTCCTCAAAGTCAAGCTTGTCTGCTGTTGTTGGGCCAGAGATTGCTGATGTGGCCTTGGCGATCCAGTCATCTACTTCAGTAATCGCCGAAGGTATGAAGATGGGCGATTTTCCCACTACCTTCATTACAACAATGGTTTTCGTTGGGTTGTTTGGAAGGTCTGCCAAGTTCGCAAAGGGAAAAAAGGACAAGTAGGCCTTGTGCCGTCTCGCCCCGTTCTGAGAATTCTATGAGTTGTTTGTGCGGGGAAGAAAAGTCGTCAATTGTATGACAAGCCGGTGGACTAAGTCAGTGGGCAGTGGGCTGGACTGTGACAAGTGACAATTTGCTAAGAAAAATGTTGAAGGTAGCTTGAAGAGCAATTTTTCTGCTATTATTTTGCAGGTTTGAGTTTTGTGGACGGACTGAGTGAGTGGGATTTACACTTATTTTTGTTTGTCTCGACAGACACAAAAGATTTCAGCTCTGCTGTCAAAAAAATCCGCTCTACTTGCTTATTTTTCTACGACAAAGTGTAATTTTGTTTTTCGTTCCGCCCCCTCGTCGAGAATTTCCTTGCAAACTTGGTAACACGTCAGTGAGGGCATCCATGCCTCGCCATCAGACTCCTTCACCTGAACGTTTGTTCCCATCTCCTTAATAGCTTCTCGGGCCACTCTGTTTACTATTGTCTCTTCCACAGCGTCAATAATTTTATCTGACATCAATTTAGTCTGCTCGACGTTTGTCAACAGTCGGGATGATTTAGTTGCCGATGGCTTTGACGAGCGCTTCTGGGGTTTTTTGTGAAGTCCGTAGGCCATAGCGGGATCGTATTTTGTCCGCTGTTCTACCAGCTGGGTCTGAGCATGAAGGGCTAGATTAGGATTTTGCGCATGAATGCAGCCACACACACCTTACCGAGAACTCATTGACTTGCTCACCTGTTTTTCTTCCCAGTCGGCGATTTGTTTGGCTGTACGAATTGTAGCAGTCATTGGTGAACATTTCAACGTAGCGGTAATTCTCCCAATCTGTGAGATATTTCTTCTGTGTTTTGTGTTTGGGGTTGAGGTTGAGGTTGAGGTTGAGGTTGAGGTTGAGGTTGAAGTTGAGGTTGAGGTTGAGGTTGAGGTTGGGATTGAGGTAGCGGCCGTGCTCGTGGCCTTTATTTTACCAGTTGGCTCCCCAAAGCCGCCGATACGGCTCAAGGCAACATCGAAAAACTTTTGCACTTGCTCCGGATCAAGCGAGATCTCGCTAGCCAACTTCCCCCGGCATCTAATCTCATACTCGAGCTCTCTTACAACCTCATCGAGCATGGTATTCTCACGGAGTACCATGCCTAATTTGAACATTGCCCGAAAGCATTTGGCCTTGTCCTCTGCTGCTCCCTTAACGTCATCTGCTTCTGCTGAGATCTCGGACATGGTCTGAAGAAGAGCCTGTTGCCTGGAAAGAAGGGTCTGGAGGTGGGAAGAAGAAGGGGGAAGAGGCTTGAAGAGAAGAAGTTCTGCGGTATCATATCAAGGGGAACAGGGAGAGATCAGTGAGTAGGGCGACAATGCTTTTACATCCTACAAAGCAATTTTTTTTCGATGGAAAACCCAGCGGGCCAAAATCAGGACAAAACAATTTGGAAGAATGTTCATTATCATTCTCGCAATCTCACCTCGTTCCCTCTTCTCCGCGATGAAATCGAGATAACATTTTCCTGCCGCCGCGGGCTTGGTGTACACACCTCCTACCACTCCGTCACCACCTCCAACGACTCCATCGATTCTGTCGAAAAACTTGGCCTTGGCCTTGTCACGACGGACCTCCGCTTCACTAACTTGAGAGAGGAGATTCTTATAATCCTTCGTCGAACTTCGTAATTTGTTTAGAAACTGCGACGGATAAAATAAAAAAAAGTGAGTGTGAGGAGGCGAGAGCAAGGAATATCGATGAGAAGAATTCAGTGGAGAGTTGAGGAAAGAAGAAAAGAAACGCGAAGAAGAGAAGCAAAGCAGCAGGAAAAGTCATCACGCTAGGGCTCCCTCACCGCCTTTCCCTTTTCGTCCAGTCCTTTTCTAGCCGTAGCATTGGCCGCTGCGTTCGCGCTTACGACGCGGCTCAAGACCTCGCGTCGTTCACTGAGAGTGTTATTCAGTATCTTCAGATCTTCAATTGTCTCTCTGAGGGCAGTCTCAAGAGGTGATGTCGACATAATGTCACAGTTCCGTCAAAACTAGTCTTTCAACCGTAAACTGTCACGCCTCGGTCGCGAGGAGCAACCAACAAAACTGTGTAGCTGGGCTAAGCCTCGCAATCAATGACGCAGGGGGGATTTTTGAGGGGGCCGTTTGTTGAAATAAAAATTATATGATTAACTTGGTACCGTTTAGGATGACGAATTTAATATTGTTGTTGTCCGATACGATATCAATGCAAAGACATGGCGAAATTGACCCAAAAATTAGTTTTATTCGTCAATTTTTTTCACTCCTCCCATAAGTTGCCAGACATCAAACCCCCAGCACCGTCCCAGCATAACAACCGAGAAATACGATCTACCGGCGTGAATTCCGACCGTACGAAGGGTTTAAAACTCAGAAAGTCATCTGATGGTATGTTGGCCGCTCACTCTTTTCAGCCGAACTTTGGGGTGTGAATGTGTGTGTGTGCTGTTGTTTGTGATTGGTATTGACGAGGCCGGGTGTAGAGTGTGGGGGGCGTAAGAATGCGGTGGGGGGCAGCGGAAGGAGAGGTGCTTTAGAGCTCTTCTTTCGGAGCGGGAGCGGCACTGCCAAGTTTTTCCTGCCAAGGGAGGGAGCACTGGAGTTTTGCCAGTACGCTCTCGGCAAAGTTTGGAAGCGTTGAATTTAGTCGCGTTGTGTGGTGTGTGTTGGGTATCTATTTTCTGCTACCTGCTGTCTAGATTCATCTCTGGGAAGGCAGGTGGCAAAACACAGCCCACCTCTCTTCTCTCTTCTCTCTTCTCACTTTCCCACCGCAATCGTTTGTTTCTCTTTCGCTAACACCTTTATCTTTTCTCCTTCCTCCCCCGCTACCGCCGTCGCGCCCGCAGGTGGTCTTGTCATGCAGTATCACGACGAAGACCGGCAAGCCCCTCCTCTCCCGTCAGTTCATTGAGATGACCAGGCTCAGAATTGAGGGCTTGCTCCTTGCCTTTCCCAAACTGGCCCTGGAGAATGAGAAATCCAGGGGCGCCGTGGGTAAACAGCACACGTTTGTAGAGACCGACTCGATTCGCTACATTTACCAGCCTGTTGAGGTGAGTTCATGAGAAGAAGTGGCACATTAAAGGGAGTGTGGGAGAGCTGTGTTTTTCCTTGACACTTGAGACGCTTGAGACACTTGAGACACTTGAGACACTTGAGACACTTGAGACACTGTACTGACAATGACTAACAAACTAACGACTGTGTGTTCGCACACCTGAATTTGACACCTGAATCGCGTGCCCCAACGGCTTGCTCTTTTGCTCTGCTCAATGCGGTCTTCTCCTGCATCTTCCTATCTGCCTTGCCAATACTTTGTCTCATCAGGAACTGTACATCCTCCTCTTGACTACCAAGTCCAGCAATATTGTGGAGGATCTCGAGACGCTCCGCTTGCTGTCAAAGATTGTCCCAGACGTTGCTGGAGGGGCCAATGAGAGTTCAGTGACAGAGAAATTGTTTGAGCTCATTTTTGCCTTTGATGAGGTGATGACTAGCGGAGGTTACAAGGAGCAGGGTGTGACAATTCAGAACGTAAAGAAGAACTTGGAGATGGACTCGCATGAGGAGAAGCTCCACAACATGATCAAGGAATCGAAAGAGGAGACAGCCCGGGAAGAGGGGAAACGCCAGGCAAAGGTCATAAAAGAACGCCAAGTGTCCATGATGAAGCAGATGGGGGGTGTGGGGGGTACTATGGGTGCGACGACTGGTCCGTATGCTGGCTTTGGGGGGGGGGGGACGGACAGGGGGGGGGGGGGATTCAACGTTCCCTTTGCCCGGTTTGGGGGCAGGGGGGGGGGGGGCGGCGGGGGCTTTGCCCCCACCCCTTCCGAGGGCAACCCGG
>Ga0115555_1002724_pt1 | contig 11695 bp, 8 predicted proteins | sample COGITO_mtgs_1104_2_FD_87285 | JGI IMG/M metagenome (GOLD analysis project Ga0115555, IMG submission 87285) | Pelagic marine microbial communities from North Sea - COGITO_mtgs_110407 | ecosystem: Environmental > Aquatic > Marine > Epipelagic | place: Germany:Helgoland, sampling site Kabeltonne... | reverse complement strand
TTTAATACATGACAACTCAAAAAGCATCATATCTACAGAATTTTATAGCGCTGAAATATTTGCCTAGATTCTTTAAGGCTGTATATAAGTCTAGCCCAAAGATGTTCTCCCTCAACGTAATTCTAAGACTAATCAAATCTATATTTCCAGTTGTTCTACTCTGGGTGGGAAAGGAGATTATAGATGAAGTAATAGCTATTGTCAATACTAGAGAATCTCAAGAGCTAAATAAGTTATATCTCTTAATCGCTATCGAATTTGGAATTGCTATTTTTAGTGATGTTTTCAATAGATTGATTGGTGCTACGGATACGCTGATCGGCAGCCTATATTCCAATGATTCATCAGTGGAACTCATACAAAAAACAGCTCGAGTAGACCTACAGTATCTCGAAGATTCAGAATTTTACGATAAACTAGAACGTGCACGCAGACAGACCGTAGGTAGAGTAAATCTTATGTCGAATTCTCTTGCGCAAGCGCAAGATTTTATTACGATTGTATCTCTTATCTCAGCATTGATATACTTCTATCCCATACTGATATTCCTATTAGTTATTTCTATCATACCCACCCTACTCAACGAACTTAAATTTTCTAGTTCTAATTATAAACTTACATCTCGTATGGCACCTGAGAGAAGGCAATTAGATTATATGAGAGTTATAGGCGCAAGCGATGTGACTGCCAAAGAGGTAAAGTTATTTGGACTGGCAGATTTTATAAGTAGGACATTCTCCACTACTGCTAACAAGTATTATCAATCGATCAAAAAGCTTACAATCAAACGTTCTGTTTGGGGCGCTACATTTAATATTATTGGTGTCATTGCCTACTACGGAGCATTTGTCTTTATTGTTCTCAAGGCCGTTGTGAGTCTAGTCACTATAGGAGAGTTAACATTTCTTGCTGGGTCATTTAATAAATTGCGAAATCAATTACAAGTGATGTTTACTAGATTTAGTAATATAACAGAAAGTGCCCTGTATCTACATGACTATTTCGAATTTATAGATATGGAGTTCAATGATCAATCTGATTTTCAGCAATTACCTGTACCTGCTGAAATTGTTACTGGTATAAAATTTCAGAATGTAACATTTAGTTATCCCAATGGCCACATCCCAGTTTTTAATGGTCTTTCATTCGACCTACGCAAAGGCGAAAAATTAGCACTCGTAGGTGAAAACGGAAGTGGAAAAACTACATTAATAAAATTACTTCTCAGACTCTACGAACCAACTAGTGGATGCATACTATTGGATGGTGTAGATATTCGACATTACGAAAAAGAAGAGTATCAAAAATTATTTGGTGCTATATTTCAAGACTATGTAAAATATTATCTCACTACACGAATCAATATAGCAGTTGGTAATATCGAGAATGTAGGTAACGATAAAAAAATTGAAGAAGCCGCAGAACTAAGTCTTGCTGACGAAGTGGTGAAAGATCTACTCAATGGATATGACCAAGAGCTAGGAAAGAGATTTAAAAAAGGAGCAGAATTATCAGGTGGACAATGGCAAAAAATAGCTCTGGCCAGAGCTTATATGTCAGAGGCTCCCATAATTATTCTGGACGAACCTACATCTGCCTTAGACGCTAGAGCCGAGTACGAAGTCTTTCAAAGATTTATAGGTTTGACCAAAGGTCGTACTAGTATCATCATCTCACACCGGTTTTCCACAGTGCGTATGGCAGATCGTATACTTGTACTTAATAATGGTGAAGTACTAGAACTTGGAACTCATGAAGAATTAATGGAAAATGGTAACCTATACTCCGAATTATTCGAACTACAAGCGGAAGGGTATCAATAACTTATTTCCAAGATTGTACTTTCTCGCTATTGTTACTAACTATTAAAATGCCATTTGATAATATGATATCCTTGGCGTCTGCATTGGCATTCATTCCACTTTTTTTGGAAGATAATGCCTTGTAGTTACCTTTACCGTCATTGATAAGTATTGTACCTGTACCTGCATCATATCTCGTTGTCTCTACTTCGGTAGAATATAGATTGCCAACACTTATAATGTCTAAGTGATTATCCCCATTTACGTCTTTCACTACGAATCCATTAATCGGTGACATCTGTGCTTTTATTGGTAAAGACTTACTTTCCAATTTGCCTCCAAAATTTAATGCTATCACGCTTTTTAGAGATGTAGCCATAAGAGATTGTGCATCTTCTAAATCATATATTTCATCTATAGATGCATTGGCGTAATCTTCATATTTCTTAAACTTGTCGCTAACATATGGCACTTGCTGTGTAGAGCATTCCTTTCCTCTGACTGGGACTATTTTACCGTCGAAGTAACTTGCTAGTACTACGTCATACTTGCCATTATTATCAAAGTCGTCTGAATACAATCTAAATGGTCTTTCTTTAGAGGCTTTGTACTTATTGTTAGTACCAATATTGCCAAATAGATAATCGTCATCGCCATCTGCATCCATGTCAGCTGCAGCTATACTAAAGTATAGTCCTGGTTCAATGTTCGTTGTAGTTAATGAAAAGGTGCCACCATTATTGATCATTACCTGAGGAGACATCCATTCACCTACAGTAAGTATATCTTTGTCACCATCTCCGTCGTAGTCACTAACGATAGCATCAGTAACCATTCCATATTTATTTAGAAAACTTGCTCTCTCTTCTGTCTGGTCTATATATTGCCCCCCTTTATTCATTAATATATGTGAACTAGGAGATTGAGGATATTTACCGGGCACTAATCTACTAAATACTACAAGGTCTTGATCGCCATCTGCATCTACATCAATAGCAATTGCCGTTGAACTACTTTCTTTTACTCTTGGAAGAGCTTTCGATTTCGTGTAAGACCCTTTACCATCATTGATATAAAGTCGATCCTGCAATTTGGCACTCCCAACTTTATATTCATTACCACCACTGCATACATAGAGGTCTTGATCGCCATCATTATCGTAATCAAAGAATATGCTGCGCATATCTTCATGAAGCTTATCAGATTCAAAAACTGCAGTGGCCTTCTTAATATATTTTCCATTATTATAAATAAATAACTGTCCACTATACTCTGCAGATCCACCTATATACAAATCATCATCACCATCTCCATCTACATCAGCGGTACTCATAAATGGTCCTTGCTCTGATAGTTTATAAGGCAGTAAACTTTGACTAGCGTAGTCATCATAATTATTTTCTTGGTGTACATATGGAACATGACTTTCGATTTCCGAAAAATATGATTTTTCACTTTGTTTTACCTCATCGTTCTTATCAGATTCTTCGAATGACATAGTGTACTCTTTGTTGGCGGCTACATCTGTTAATATTGTTTTAGTATTGTTGGGCCATGTTATTTCTACCCTTTTGATTATACTATTATCACCCAGGCCAAAATGAATGACATTTTCAGAAGAAGAAAGGAACCCTTTCACCGTATTTAGTTGAGCATATTGTTCGCCACCAGCAGTTGTTATTTTTATACTACTTCCTTGCATAGGTTTGTAACTATCACTTACCAATTTGAATCTTATAAAGCTGCCGTGATCTCCAGCTTTATTTTCATATATGGATGCAAGTGCATTCATATTATTAACTATTAGATCTAAGTCACCATCATTATCTAGATCACCATATGCCGCGCCTTGAGAAAAGCTCTTGTCTCCTAGACCCCAGTCACCAGCTACATTTTCAAAATGATAATTGCCATCATTATGAAACATATAATTACTCATTGGTGTGCTAGGTATCTTGTTAATAATCTCCAATATTGACGATCTAACTCCAGAGGTTTGACTTTCTTTTAAACCCTGTATGTAATCATTATTTCTAAAATCGCGCTTAACACCATTGCTGATATAAATGTCTTTGTGCGTATCATTATCAAAGTCTGCCATGAGTAAACTCCAGCTCCAGTCAGTCTTAGCTATATCTGCCATATGTGATATATCACTAAATGTATTGTCCCCATTATTCAGCTGCAGGGTATTATGCATATACTGGTAGTGGTAACCTTTATCTACAAATCTATAAAATGCTTCAGGAGACATCGATGGCATGTTAGTCTTAGATCTCAAATGATTTGCTCCGGCCATATCTACTACTCCTATATCTAGTAATCCATCATTATTTATATCTGCTATGTCCATGCCCATAGAAAAATTAGACATATGATTCACTGCCTTATCTATTGTATTTGTAAATGTTCCGTTACCATTATTAAGATACATACAATCAGGCTTTTCATAATCATTGGCAATATAGATGTCTTGATAACCATCTTGATTAATGTCACTTATACAAAGACCAAGACCGTATGCTGCAGATTCGATACCCGCTGATGAGCTTACATCAGTAAATTTATTTCCGTCATTTCTAAATAGTAAATCTGACGTCTCTTTAGATATTAAATCTTGATGAACAAATGTTGTCTTACCTAGCCTTACGTTAGAAGGTTGATTCATCACAAATAGATCTAAGTCATTATCATTGTCATAATCAAAAAATGCCGACTGAACTGTATATCCTCCATTATCTACTCCATAGGCTTTTGCCGATTCTGTAAATGTCAAATCACCATTGTTAATATAAAGTCTATTCCTTTTTTCGTCCTCCAATGACGAATAACCAAATGTACTTACATAGATATCTAAATAGCCATCTTGATTGACGTCTCCGTATGAGATACCAGAAGATACGGTACCTTGCATTTTCTGAACCCCTGCAGATTTAGTTATATCCTCAAATACCATATTCCCTTTATTGAGATATAAAGCGTCATTTCCAACTGTAGCTGTGAAGAAAACATCCTGCAACCCGTCATTATTAATATCCATGATACTCACTCCTCCTCCATTATATATCGATATCCAAGTAAAATGATTGAATTCATCTGTCTCATTGACCTCATTATTGAAATCAACCTTTGTTTGGCTAACATGAAGCTTCTCAAAAGACTTGTCAACTGTTGATAATATACGCTCTGGAATACGCTCTTTACAGGCACTCATCATTACCGCAATAAATAATATGGATATATATATTGATTTTTTCATTTGTTTGAAGTTCCCATAATTCTAATATCCAAGGTAATACTATTAATTACAATTAAAAACGACTTCGTATATTTAGCCTCTCATGAATACTACACGAATGGCATATTCTGATATTAAAGTTATAGGATTTGACGCTGACGACACCCTATGGGTCAACGAGACTTTCTTCAGAGAAGCTGAACAGCAATTCGCGAATTTGCTCTCCCCCTATGAGACTATTAATAAGATCGACCAAGAGTTATTTAAAAAAGAAATGGATAACTTAACGTTATACGGATATGGAATCAAAGGGTTTATGTTATCTATGATAGAATCTGCCATAGAAATATCAAACGGTAACATATCGAATCAATCGATAAAACAAATATTATCTATAGGTAAAGACATGTTGAATAAGCCTGTCGAGCTACTTGATGGAATAGAAGAAGTATTACAAAATCTTTCTACAAAGTACCGCCTCATACTCTGTACCAAAGGTGATTTATTGGACCAAGAACGAAAACTAAAAAAATCAAACCTCACTCAATATTTTCATCATGTAGAAGTCATGAGCGAAAAGAAAAAAGAAGACTATACTAAAGTTTTATCACATTTAGATATTGCACCTAGAGAGTTTCTGATGGTCGGAAATTCGTTAAAGTCAGATATCCTTCCACTTATAGACATAGGATCTCAAGCGATACATATCCCATTCCATACTACATGGCAGCATGAAAAAGTAGATTCAAACAAACTAGATAGTAATCAATACCTCACTCTAGATAGTGTACAAAAATTATTAGATCACCTTTAACATTCCATTTCATTGAAAGAAATAAATATTGACACTTGGAATAGGAAACAACACTTCTATCACTTTGTAGCATTGAAAAATCCTTTCTTTGCTGTAACTGTACCTGTTGATGTTACCAATGCATATAAAAAGAGCAAAAAAAGCGGTAAAAGCTTTTTTGTAAGATACTTACACGACTGTATGAAGGCTATCAACAAAGTCGAAAACATGCGATACCGAATCAGAGAAGGACGAGTATTTGATGTAGGAAAGGTAGACGCCTCCGCTACTATTATGAGAGAGGATAACACTTTTGGATTTTCATGGGTTCCATTCGACTTTAGCTATGACATTTTCTACGAAAATTTTTTAGAAGAAAAAGTTAGAGTACAAACACATCACGAACTCTATCCTCCAATCAATGGAGATAACTGTATTCATTGCTCCGTAATGCCTTGGTTTAACTTTACTAGTCAAAAAGAACCTGTATCAGGTAAGATGGAATCTATACCCGAACTGTCTTTTAGTGGAGTTGTAACTACTGACAATAAGAAGAGTATGAATGTTGCTATTAGTGTGAACCACGCTTTAGTAGACGGGTACCATGTAGGTGTTTTTGTAAAGTTATTTCAACAATACTTAGATGAATAAAATCCACCTGCATAAAAAGTTCTAAGTCAAATTGCTAATGAACCATAACCAATCCAGGAATCTGTTGAATAAATTTTTCTATTTCCTCATTATATCCATCATCATACGATTGTAGATCGATAGAAACTATTTCATTGCCTTTAGGTATTACTAGTTTATAGTTATGCGTTTTGTCATTGGATAGTTTGATCTCATGCATAGACAATTCGCCTACTCTGTATTTTGTATAACTATACTCATTATATGAATATGATGACTTTACCTTTTCGTAAAACATTTTGTAATCTATAGTCTCTTCATTCGTCTTTGTATAATGAGACATAGACATATAACTCTTACCACTAGGATGAATCCAAGAAATTGTATCTGTAACTACATATCCGCTAGGATTGTTATTAAGCTTAAGTAAAGACTTCGAGATTACACTCCACCTATACATCTGTGGTAGACTTACATATTGTAGATCGATAGTACGTGTAAAGTCTACCATTGAAGAATCTACGGCAACATCGATACTTACAACCTTTTCAGACTTGGTCGCATTGGTTGTCTCAGCTGATTTTACATCAGATTTACACATAGTGAAAATTCCAATTGCGGCTATTGCTAACATTGATTTATTTATAGTAATAAAATTCATATCGTTAAATCTAATTTTGAAAATTTATTAAGTGTGTGCAAAAATAAGCTTCTAACCGAATACAAGGCTATTATTTAACTTTAGCCTTATCTCTGTAAGGAAATGATCACATCAATGATCTTGTCTCCTTCGACGATTTGATGGACGACATCCATACCTTCTGTCACTTTACCGAAGATAGTATATTTACCATCTAGATGTGGTGTAGGAGAATGAGTCACAAACCACTGTGTCCCTTCAGTATTTAATCCTGCTGATGCCATACCTACATATCCTTCATCATCATAGTACAGCTGCGGCAATTCTGATCTAATAGAATAATCTAACGATCCATATCCATCGCCACGCGGACAACCACCTTGTATGACAAAATTAGAGACAACTCGATGATAAACTTTATTATCAAAGAAATCATCATTGGCCAAATCTATAAAGTTAGCAACAGAACCAGGAGTGGTATTACCAAATAGCTTAATAGTAAAATTCCCCTTGTTTGTCCTCACTACTGCTATGGTAGAGTCGGATACCGTAGCTAAAGTCTTCCAGTTAATAGGATGGTTATAACTGTTTTTTTCTGCTTTGTATTTTACGTTATTGATATAGGCCAAAGCTTTCTTTATCTCATTATACGTTTCTATCTCTCGTGGTAATGATAACTTAGCCGCGGCAGCAATCAGAAAACTATCATTTTGAATTAGATTTCGATATCCAATTTTCTCATTACTAAGTATTCCTGCTCCTATTGCCATAGTCCCTACGTCACCTTTAGCAAACTGTTCTTTAATGATATCTAGTATTTCTATTTTCACTCTGTCACTTCTAAATCTAAAAGTATTTACGAATGACTTTCCCGATACGATCTTAGATAAAGCTTCCATACCCGCAGTCCGAATAGTCACTACTCCACTGTCTATCGCTGCTTCTTTGAGATAGGCATAACTATATGGATCTTGTCCGAGTGCCGCTACATAGTGTTTTGCTACATACGGTTTACCTTTCAATTCTTTTATGTATCTGAGAAGAGATGACCGTATAATTGCCCTACTCTCTATATAATACGATGGCAGATGCTTAAGTACTGATGCATATATCTTCGCCCTTACCGTATGGTCCAAATTCTTTTTGGCAAATGTTTTATAAATCTCAACATGATCTCTTTTTCCATGATCCACTAAATATTGTGCCGCTGCATTCGCTACATGTATATTTTCATCATCAAGATGATCTAAAATCAAATCTATATTATCTATATATTTATAACTACCAAACGCTTTAAGTATGTTCACCTTGACTCGGTAGTCTTTCTCTACTATGAATTGCGATTGAAGAATTTTCAATATATCTGGTTCAGTTACTTTTCGTAGTGCTAACGCAATAGCCATACGTACGTTCGGATCACTAGCTCCAATCAGAGCTTCAGCAATCCTAAATTGACTTTTACTGATATCAATGTCTTTAGCTCGAGCTAAATAGTTGGCTGCTATTACTCTCACTTCATTAGGGTAAGCTTGATTACTTGCTAGCTCTACCATTCGATTCGTTCCTTTCTGAGTATTGATACCTCTGTTAGCATATCTATATATTGCTCTAGATTGTCCAAGAAGCAACAGAGTGTCAGTTATTCTGTAAGACTCTACCGATGCCAATACGTCAAGTAATGATTTATTACCAGTCTTGCCTATGGCTTCTAAAATGGTAGAATTAAATACGTTATCCACATCGCTAGTGTCTTTGTTCACAAATGCATTCATAAGTGGATCTACAGTCTCTAAATTGCCAATTTGACCTAGTGCATATGCAGCAGCAGTTCTTACTTCTATAATAGGATCTCCTAGTATTTCCACCAAAGAATCAATTGATAATTCGCTTTGAATACTAGCCATAGCATTCACTGCGGCCAATCTATAACCAGGATTAGAATGATTAAAATAAAGTAGAACACTATCGATGTTTTGCTTATCCTGATGATTGTATATTCCTTGATATACTAGATCACTGTTAGCATTATTAATATCTGTAATGATTTCATTGCTCGGAGGCACACAAGAATTTATTGTAATCATCAGAGCCATCAATAGCCAACTTATGATATGTATGTATCTATTCATCTATTAAATTTCAATTTAATGTATAGCATAAGATTATACTGCAAATATTGTCCCAAAAAAAAGAATAAATATTATATAATTATTATACTCGTATTAGACTGTAAGTCAACACTTTATGTTAAAATTGTTGATTTAATAGATCGTTTTGGCATAAAACTTGTTTCTAAAGTAATTATATCAGTAAAACAAAATTGAATACCACTTTTTAAATCAAATAATCATCAAAAACACCCCATAATAGTAATGATGAAGTCAATTAAAACAATTATCTGTATAGCATGTCTAATACCATTAACCTCTTTTACATGGTATAATGCCACAGAAAGACTTGTAAGTAACTATATAAATACCTACGCAGAATTAGCCGTGATAGAAATGTATCGATCTGGAGTACCTGCTAGTATTACATTGGCTCAAGGGCTACATGAATCCAATTACGGACAGAGCGATTTAGCAACTAGGGCCAATAACCACTTTGGTATCAAATGTAAATCTTACTGGAAAGGACAAAAATATTATCATGAAGATGATGATTACAATAGAAAAGGTGAACTAATAGAGTCTTGCTTTCGGGCTTATAATAATCCTGTAGAAAGTTATGTAGACCATTCAAACTTTTTAATGTATTCTTCTCACTATGGTAAGCTATTTAACTTAGATAAAACTGATTATAAAGGTTGGGCATACGGACTTAAAGAGTGTGGATATGCTACTGACATCAATTACAGTAAGAAGCTGATTTCTAAAATAGAAAAATACAATTTGACCCAATACGATCACTCAGATAATCCTTACAGGGCAGTAATAAAAGGTGATTCACCAAAAAAATAACATCTTATATAAAATATAAATTGAATTAAAAAACACATTAGACTTTTATGCTTTTCAACACATAAAATCTAAAAATAATTTTTGCGCTTTCTCAAGGCGTTTTAAATAGGCCGTTATCCAGCAGACAATAAACCAATCTCGAGAGTGACTTTGTTAATAAGTATTTTCGTTTTGCTGGATGCGGTTCTTTTTTTGAATTCTTCTAAAAATTAAACCGCATATTTGAAGTGTAATGTAGCTAAGGTAATCGTCAGGTCAAATTAGAAGACGATAGTAAGAATCTTACACAATGCAAATATTATAACATCTTTCATTAATATAGATTGCTATCTAACTTCTATCACTGGCTGAAGAGCTAGAAATACTTTTAGTGTCTTAGACTTCCTCCTTTCTAGAATTTGTTTTTAATTCTTTTCCGAAAGCGCCTTGTGTATATCAGTATAACTAGCCTGGTAAGCAGGTATCAATGCAGCAACTATTCCTAGAGCTATAGATCCTACAAACAACCAAGCATCGCCCGATATCACTCTCCATCCTGTAAAATCGTACCTATAACTCGCCTGAAGAAACTTGGACATGATTTCCATACCTCCGTGACTGATGATCATACCGACTACAAATCCTATGAAAGATAGAATGATGCCTTCTATAACAATCAACATAAAGAGTATTGCTCTGCTTCCTCCCATTACTCTAATTAAAGATAACTCATACTTACGCTCTTTCATTGACTTATACAGCGATATGAAAATACTAATTGCTGAAACGAATGCTATAAGAATAGCCAACCATCGGATCGCATCTGTACCTACTCCGATTAGGGAGTACAGTTTATTTATTTCGTATGGCGGCGACGCGGCTTGCATATCTGTATGTTCATTTATAGCCCTTGGAAGACTAAGTGTGCGATAATTCGTTTTGTCTTTATACTTAATTAATAGAGATGTAATATCTTTATCTGGATGCTGTAGTAATTCTTCATTAGATCTTACTGGAGGAGTGTGATGCACATGATCGTGGCCTGCATGATCTTCAGCAGCGTGATCGTGTACCGCCCATACTGTAGATGGATTAGTCAATATTAATTGATCTACAACAGAGCCACTTGGTTTGAGTATTCCTACTACATTAAATGCGCTATGATCATGAGCCAAATCTGCATCATCATCAAATCCATGAGAACTCTTAAAGCTATCTCCTATCTTGAGTCCTGTGGACCTTGCCACTCCTGCTCCTATAGTTACATCTAGATCTTGTGCCCATATTTTGCCCTGATCAAGCTGAGCATTATACAATTCAAGGATACCATCGTTAGTCCCTACTATCCGGTGTCTTTTATAACTATCTCCAAGGCTAAGAGGAACAGATATCTCTAGTAGAGGATGGCCAGAATTAAGAAAGGCTTTCGCCTCATCAACTGTGATATTTCCAGTAGGATTATCGATATGATACATACTACAAAGTATCATTTGGAGTGGGCTACCCTTCGCTCCTATTACAAGATCAATATCCGCTAGATTTTTTTCAAAATTTTCTGAGAGCTGCGTATTCAACAACATCAAAAATGAAATCAGACCAATCCCTAATCCAAATAAAATTATACTCAGAATAAGATTCAGAGGATTAGACACG
>Ga0115555_1002719_pt1 | contig 11699 bp, 10 predicted proteins | sample COGITO_mtgs_1104_2_FD_87285 | JGI IMG/M metagenome (GOLD analysis project Ga0115555, IMG submission 87285) | Pelagic marine microbial communities from North Sea - COGITO_mtgs_110407 | ecosystem: Environmental > Aquatic > Marine > Epipelagic | place: Germany:Helgoland, sampling site Kabeltonne... | reverse complement strand
GTGGTCCCGGGTTCGATTCCCGGCGCGGACCGAAGAACCAGCAGGAGTGGACGACAAGAAGAGATGGCAAGCATGAGAGACATGAGTTGATTGAAGGAAAGGAGAGACGACGACAATGAAGACAACAACAACGACGACAACGACGACGACGACAGGGATGACTAACACTTTCCTATTCTCATTATCAACCCCCCCTACCCCACAGACTCTTTTACCTACCCCCAATATCCAATAATAAAAATATGTCTGACGGCCAGCCTACCCGCCTTTACGTGAAGGGAGTCCACCTTGGCTTCAAGCGTGGTCTCCGAACGCAGATGAACCACACCTCTTTGATCAAGATCCAAGGTTTGGACAGCAAGGATGATGTCGACTTCTACTTGGGCAAGCGCATCGCCTACATCACCAAGGGAAACACGAAGAAGAACGGAACCAGCTTCCGTGTCACCTGGGGCAAGGTCATGAAGGCTCACGGCAGCAACGGTGTCGTCAAGGCCAAGTTCCAGACACCCCTTCCCCCCAAGTCGATCGGTGCCCCTGTGAGGGTTATGCTCTACCCCAGCCGAGTATAAGCCAAGTAAAAAAGTAAAGTAAAACAGATTTGACCGCTAAGGAATACGGCGATTCTTTCTTTCCCCCTTACTATGTTCGCAAGAAGCGTTGAAACCAACCTTAAAAAGTGCGTTCATCACAAATATAAAACTCCCCTTTTCTACGCATTAGAAAGAGTAAAATGGCTATCATCAGCAACAGTCCTCTTTCAAATTCTGTTTTTGTTCTCTGCTCTTTTCTCCTGCATTCTCATGCATTCATAAGTTGTGTATATTTTTCACTCATCTGCGAAAGAATATCGTTCATAGCACGCTTTGGGATCATCCAGGTGCGATCTTTCCACCGGGTATTAATTGCGAGCTTCAGATTTTTGTTCGCTTCACTGCTGCTTTTGCTGCTGCTTCGTCTCGGCTCAAAGGTAGCCTGAGGGTGTTGTTAGATACATTTTGCTTTTCCAGTCACAAATTAACTCTTAGTTCCCGCTAGTGGTCCTCACCTCGAAACTCATGAAACCCTTCAACTTCACTATGCACGTCAGGGAGTTCGCGCCTTCTCCCTTCCTCCACTCTTCAGTGAAAGAGAAAGCTGGCAGAACTGGCATTTTTATGCTCTGCAAGAAGGCTTGGCGCTTATAACTGAATTTCGCGATCAGGCCATTTGATTCGGGATCGAGACTGCGTGCATAGAGTTATCGATTGTGAGTCAGTGAGCCGACGTACCGCGCTTTTGCGCTCTCTCCCAACCTCTGCCACCCCACCCCTCAAATCAACAACACCCTTTCAATGACGGAGGAACGCCCAATCACATCAACTCACCTCATCTCTACATCTCTCGTCTGACCCTGCATGCTGTCTATGTAAAATTTTTCCGAGGTCATATAATTGAGCAGGCTCTCCTCATCCGAGAACTTTGTCTCGACGATAATTTCCTCATATTCGTTTTTTTTGGCTTTCGCTAATGCATCCGTTTGCATGAGTATCGCCAGCTCATCACATTCTATTCCTATGCTTGAGTTGAGACTAGTGCTACTTGTATTTACACATACGCCGGAAATTCCCTGGTTAGCCCGTCCGGTCAAAGCCAGACCGCTCGAAAGTACTCCAAATAGACGCATTATGGATGAAGAGGAGAAAGTGAACGACGTGACTCGGGTTCTTTAAAGGGGTTATGGTGATAGTGGTGTCGTTTTTATATTGTTCTAAGGAGAAATATTCTACACATAAAGCCAAAAATGAAAAAGAAGAAGAAGAAAATGGCGAGGGATGCTCGTAAAGATAAGTTGTGCGTTTCACGAAAATGTGTGATGATGTCGTGACTTTTTTAACTGCGTATTAGACTTACTACATCACCTTCGTGCTGCTTATGAAAATTTGAACCTTTACCTTCCTTGTGTAGAACTAGCGCGACAGCTTAATTGGTTATGCTTAATAATCGTTTAAAATCTTGTTGATTTGCCGTGGGATGAGGTGTTTTCGTTTCTGTGGGTTTTGGCATCGGGTTAAGCATCAACTTTTAATTACTTTTAGCCAATTAGGAGGGAAAGACACTCGTGGTTTCCAAAGCCTTGGCATCAAGCCCCCCTTTAAGGACGGCCAGTAGCATGAAGATCAATACCAGTACCAAGAACAGTTTCAACAAAGCATTCATCCCCTCATCTACAGCAATGACGACAACTCTGCTATCAGCGCTGACGGTGACAACATTGAATTTCCCCTTCGATTCTCCCCCCCCTTCATCACCCTGAAAGGGACACGTCATCGCGGTGACAGGCAAATCGTGGCAGGCAAACTTTTTGACCAGTTTCATTGCCCCGTCCTCTACATTGAAAGCCCTGACAATTCCATCAACCCCCCCCAGATAAAACCTTGACTTATCATCCGACATCGCCGTTGCACTAATAGGCATATCACTGCAACACACCACCGCCTCCGGTGAGAACTCCCCCCCTCCCGCCTTCTCTACCCAACTTGTCAAATAGGCCTTTCCTCGTCTGCCACTGGCAGTGGTGAAGACGGAGCGCCCGCTTGCCCCCCACGCGCACCCCCGGACCATCACCGGGCCGGTTTTGGGGCCAAGGAGCTCCCCAGTGGTGCACTTCAGTAGCGCTAGTGTTTGTGATAGTCGACGAAAGAAAGGCAAAAGGCAAAAGGCGAAAGAGTTCGAGATTAGAGAATAGCAAATTGAAAGAGGAGTGCTGCCTGGGCAGAGTTGCGGTCCGGGGCAAGCAGAGTAGCGCCGCCGTCTTGGGCGTAAGAGCTGCTTGAGTTAACCTCACCTGTTGAGGACTGCTGGGTATAATCCCAGACCCTGCATGTTGCGTCTTTGGACGAGGAGGCCAGCAGAGGAGATTTGGGGGAGGGATTGAACTGAAGGGAGCAAATGGACTTGGTGTGCCCCGCGAGGGTGGAGAGGAGAGAAGAGGTTACAGAGGAAGACGAAACATTCACCGACCAGACTCGGACAGTGCAGTCACTGCCGCCAGTAGCAAGAGTGTAGCTTTGCCCCCTTGCACCGTCACCGTCGTTACTTTTAAAGGACATAGCGTCCAGACCTCCAGGAGGGCCATCGGGCTTTCTGTCGAGGGAATCAGCGACGAACGAGCATTTAGAAAAGGAGGAGAGGCCGTCATCACCATCTTTGGAGTCATCTTTGGAGTCACCTTGTGAGGCACCATCTTTGGAGTCATCTTGGGAGGCACCATCTTTGGAAGAGCGGTTGGGTTGCCCATCTTTTCCCACAGAAATGATGTGAGCTTCGCAACCGACACCGCATGCTATGACACCACCATCGTTGGAAATTGCAACGACAGTGCAGATTTCGTTGCCCGTATTAACCTTTGTACTGTTCTTGTCGTTGTTCTTGTCTCTGTCGTTTCCTACCGATTCAAAGCATATAAAGTTTCCCACCCCGGTTCGGCCGCCTCCTCCTCCACCGGCGTAGATGAGTGTCGTGGGGGTGCACGCTGTCGTAAAGAGGGGGAAATTCCTCTGCAAGATCTCGGTGGGCATGCTGGGAAAAAGAAAGGAAAGGATCGTTTATTATACTGAGGGTGGTTGTTGAGATAACGCGTTATCTTTTTCGAGCGGCGAATATAATGCGTAGTAGAGTGAGTACCCAATAGAATTGTGAAAATCTCCCCCGATATAGGTTTTGATATGGAGAAAAGGAGATTGTTTGGATTTTGCCAATGAGTTATCTCCACACTAAATATTCCCCCACCCTTTAGTCGACAGCCTCGCACAATTATACCGAGACACACACACTGGCTCAGCCTAGTCGCATTAAATATAAAGGATAAACACTTACCTTTCCCGCTTGAAAAGAAAAAGTCAGAAAACCCCCACATTACCCCCTACCTCTCTTCTCAGGGATGTCGACAAGCAATTCTTTGTGGGGTATTGCAGTATACACTTGCACACTGACCTCCGAGTCGAAAATCGATGCCCTCGCTGTCCACTCCAAGGTGAATTACTACCCTACAGTTTCTGGTGGGGGGGATCAGCGTCCTGTGGAGCTTTTGACCGAAAAGCTGGAGAGCGGGGAGGTCGACATTGTTGGCAGCGTGGAGGATGATGCATTTGGGGTCGTAAAAGCAGCGTGGAGCGACTGGGGAATAGTTGCTGGCAGGATTGTTGATTATGAGCATGGTTATCTCCTTTTTTGTGTCATAGGCGGTCCCTCCTATTCACTTCGTGTTGCCCTCCTCTGCGTCGACGAGGTGGCCAACTGCTTCGTGTCAGAGGCCAATTACGACGAACGAAAGCTTATGCTTCGGGTTTTATGCGGCAAATATGACGGAATGGGGGAAGATGATGTGAAATCTACAGACTACGCAATTCAGAGTGTGAATGAGAAGGTGGAAGCTGTCAAGTCTACGATGCAGGAGAATATATTTCAGGCTCTTGAGAACGGGCAGAGGGTAGGGGCTATTGCTGAAACGACGGAACGGCTGCAGGAGCAGAGCGAGGTGTTCCGGAAGAAGAGTACCAATCTGAGGAAGCGCATGCGTTGCAAGAATGCAAAGATGACGATAATTCTTACACTTCTCATTGTGGGCATATTGGCTGCAGCGCTGACACCCATCATTGTGAAGGCGAGAAAGGACAAGGGGAACGGAGAAGAGTAGTAGTATTAGTATTATTGTAGTAGCAGCAGCATCAGCAGCTGGTTGCGAGAAGGAATGCTGACGCATGAGGTTTATTCAACAACAGTCACTCCACTTAAATTACAGTTAATTAATTTCAAGCCCAAGCGATTTTTTTCTGTGTCTTGACCTTTTCGCTGGCGCTAGAGAAATAATCAATTCCTTTCACGAGCTCATACTTGTTTCCGTCAATCTCACAGGTGATTTTGTCTTTTTTGCTGACTTCAGAGAGAGACATGCTGGTCATGAATTGGTTGACAAACTCGTTGTGATCGTCAGACAGAGAGACAGTTGGAGCGCGGATCTGAATGGTGACAGTCACACCCCCCGCCAGCACAACTTCGGATTCGCCGAGGATGGCTGCGGACTTATTGGCGTAGGAGACGGGAAGGGGGAGGGCTTTAAGGGTGGACTCAATGTCACTTGCATTTGTGCTCAAGATGGAGTCCATCTCGGCTTCGCAGTTCAGGTAAAATGTTTCCACAGGGTCTCCCATCTGCAATCCACTGCTCTTCCTAAGCTTCTGGTAACCGCTGACGAATGAGCGCGCCTTACCAGCGCTAAGGAGAGCCTCGTCCTCGGTAGTATCGATGGCGACGACAACAGTGCCAGAAGCGTTCGTTGCGCTCTCCCAATGATCCCCCTCCTTGTTAAAATTCATCTTACTCAGAACCTCAGACGTGAAATCGATCTCAAACCCTTCGACAGAGGCAGTACCAGCAGAGATCGCCGCCTTAGCATCCTCGTGGCTCATGTCGACAAGAGCCTTCTTGACCTTGCCCATGTTCTTGCCAAGTTTCTTTCCGAGCTTCTTGAGATCGGGAAGTAGGCTGATCTTGACCCACTCGTTCTCCCGGGAAGCAGGGATGAGTTCCACGCTCCAGACGTTCAGTTCGCTCATGATGTAGTCCTTTAGGTTCGTTTCCACCTCGTTGAGGACATTGCTGTCAACTCCGTTGACAACATAGCTGATGTTCTTGATGGGCATCTTCAGGGAGACATTCCTTTTGTCCCTAGCGTTACGTCCGAGCTCGACGACTTCCTGCAAGACGCCCATTGCACCAATGGCGGTATCGTTAAGGCGAGTCTCGTCGTAGGAGGGAAGCTTCAGGAAGTGGACAGAGTCCGACTTACCAGCCATGACAGGGTTGGAAGTCCCTCCAGTGGCAGCTTCGGCGAAAGAAGGCTGGAATTTGCGGAGATGCTGGTAAAAGAATTCCGCGAGGAAGGGCGTAAATGGGCCCAGAAGAATCGAAACATTCAGTAGGCAGTCATAAAGGACCTGCAAACCTGTCTCGGCGTCCTCATTCTTTGCAGTCCCCTTGAGCCTGTCACGGTTCAAACGGACATACCAGTTGGTAAGCTGGTCGATGAAGTTGACGAGTTCGGGCATGACTGTGTAAAGCCGGTATCCCTCCATCTCCTCGCGCACGTACTTGATCAAGGACTGCGTCGCGGCGCTGACCCACACGTCAATCGGGTTGGTTGTCGACTTTGCCTTGGTGACGGAGGGGAGGAAGTTGGTCTTGTTGTCATTCTCCCAACGGTCGATATTCTGCATCAAAAACCTGAAGGCGTTGTAGAGAGGCAGGAAAACATCCTTGAGCACGCCGTAGACGCCAGCCTCTTGGAATTTAAGTGGCTCAGCGCGGACGACGGGGGAGTTGATGAGGTACATCCTGAGGGCATCAGCGCCATATTTGCCGATAACAAGGTTGGGGTCAGGGTAGTTTTTGAGGCGTTTCGACATCTTCTTGCCGTCACCAGCCAAGACTAGGCCGTTAACAATGAGATTTTTGAAAGCAGGCTTGTCAAAAAGGGCGGTAGAGAGCACCATTAGGGTGTAGAACCAGCCGCGAGTCTGGTCAAGACCCTCAGCAATGAAGTCAGCTGGGAAACCGCCGGTGAATTTCTCCTTATTCTCGAAGGGATAGTGCTTCTGTGCGTACGGCATACTACCGCTCTCAAACCAGCAGTCGAAGACCTCGTCGATCCTCTTGAGCATCGTGCCGGGATTTTTCTTTGAGGGGATCTCAATCTTGTCCACAGTTTCACGGTGAAGATCAGTGACAGTAACTCCGCTGAGTTCGGCCAGTTCCGCCACGCTCCCTACGCAAACAATTTCTTCGCACTTTTCGTCGGCCCAAACGGGAATGGGGGTGCCCCAGAACCTATTCCTACTCACTGACCAGTCACGAGCCTCCTTCAGCCAGTTGTGGAAGCGGCCCTCCTTCACGTTGTTGGGAACCCAGTACGTCTTGGAGTTGTTGTCCAAGAGCCTTTCTTTGATCTCCTCGACCCTAACAAACCAAGAGGGAACCGCCTTGTAAATTAGAGGGGTGTCGGACCTCCAGCAAAAGGGGTACGAATGGGTAATCGAGGCCTTCTGGACGAGGCGATCCTGCTCCTTGAGCATCTTGCAGATGTCGTCGTCGCTTTCCTTGACGTAGCGGCCCGCAAAGTGCGTGACACGTTCCGTAAAGAGGCCATTTGAGTCGACGGGACAGGGAATTTCTTCCCCCTTTCGAATGACGCCGTGGGCAATGCAGACGCGGTAATCGTCCTCTCCGAAGGCAGGAGCCTGGTGAACGATTCCAGTACCAGCATCATCGGAAACGTAGGGGTCACTCAGGACTCTCCAATAGCTGTTCCCCTCGTCACTTGCGAAGTAGTCGAACAGGGGCTTGTACTGCTTGCCAACAAGCTCCTTCCCCTTAAAGGTCTTCATGACTGTGTAGAGCTCCTTGGCTTTCTCCTTCTTCCACTTCTTGGAGTTCATCTCAGGGAAAAGCTGGCTCAAGCGGCTCTCCCCGATAATGTACTGCTTCCCGTTGCTGACGAGCTTAATCTGAAGGTACGTGAACTCGTCGTTGACGCACACGGCAAGGTTGGAGGGAAGCGTCCACGGAGTGGTGGTCCAAACAACAAAGGAAGTATCAGGGTCCTCAAGGAGAGGCATGCTCGCAACGACAGCAGGGTCTTTGGTATCCTCCTTGTAGTTCAGACCGGCCTCAAAGTTGCTCAGAGGCGTGCCGCACGTGGTAGAGAACGGCATCACCTTGTAGCCCTGGTAAACCAGGCCCTTATTGAAGAGCTCCTTGAAGACCCACCACACACTCTCCATGAATTCCGGCTGCATGGTCTTGTAGTCATTTTCAAAGTCAATCCAGCGACCAAGCCGCGTAACGGTCGACTCCCACTCCTTCGTGTAGCGCTGAACAATGGATCGGCACTCATTGTTGTAGTTCTCAATGCCCATGTCCAGGACTTGCTGGCGATGCGTGATTTTCAGGCGCTGGTCAATCTCATACTCCACAGGCAGGCCATGGCAGTCCCAGCCGGCACGTCGCTCCACAACGTGACCCTTCATCGCGGCGTAACGGGTAACAGTGTCCTTGATGGTTCCGGCGAGAATGTGGCCGTAGTGGGGCAGTCCAGTCGCGAATGGAGGACCATCATAGAAGGTAAACTCAGGCTCATTGCGCTCCTCAGAGAGTTTGTTCTGAAGCTTAAAGCTATCGTTTTCCTTCCAGTGCGCCCCAACACGCTCTTCCTCCTCACTAAAGTTTAGCGAAGGGGGGAGGGTCGTTGGAGAATAGGAAGTGTAAGGCATTGTGGGGGAAAAGGTGATGGATGTGTCAGACGGGGGCGGAGAGTTAGCAAGTTTGCGGGAGTATGTTTCTTCTAAAAAGTCGATTTGGGGTTCTCTAGGTATTGAAAAGATCTCTCAAACGGTTTATTTGTCGATCGAAAAAGGAGAGAGTATATGGGAAATTTGTGGAGGGCGCGAGAGAAAAAAGAAGTAATTACCTCTGGTGGGGCCTCATAGTTAATAAAGCGCCAGGATATCAGCAATATGGACGGTAAATATTATATCGAAGCACGCAAATTTATCACATCAATTTTTACAAGTTATTTCATACACAAAGGTTGTTGAAGCTGGGTCACTAGTAGATGCACTCTTCTCCTGCTGCATGGTGGGTCGGCGAGCCAACTGCTAGCAAGGAATCATACCTGATGTCGTGTTTTTTAGTGAGAGCACGGGGAGTTAGGTCTGTTTCGACATGGTCATAAAGTGTGCGGTCAGGGTAGTTGTAGAACTCAGGAGACTTGATGTTTGTATTGACCGACAATGGGAGAAGGTCGACCGGCTTTCGGAACGGCAGTTTCAGGTCGCACTTGAGGGGATGGGCTCCATACTTAGCATCTCGAACCTTGCTTACAATCTCATCAGATTTCTGTTTCTTTTTCTGCTCTTCCATTCCCTGACTGCGCTTATTGGTGATGGCGTCTTTGGTCATTTTAATGACCTTACTCTTATACTGTTTCCAAAGTATACTCTCCTTGAAGAGCTGTTTGAGTTCATTCTCTGTAGGGTATTCAATGATCCACTCCTTCATACCGGCTAAAACGTCGCCAAACACCTTCTTCTTTTTCTTCCTTTGGTGGGTGGTACCATCGTTTCCATCGTCTTCAGAGCCGATTCCAAAATGATTGTAGACGGCATCTTTATAAATACTCTCTCGTCGGTCGGCTTCACCTTGTGTGTTACTAAGTTTCACAAGCTCGTAAAAGATGTGGCGGCTCAACCAGGCTATCTCGCACGCGCAGCTTGTCACTAATGTGCAGCCACGCGCCTCTGAATTTTCGTGCATTATCTTATCCTGGATTTTTTTCGATTCATCGTCCTCTACAGCATCATCCCTATCTTTGCTGAAACTGGTGAACATGCTTCGCTCGATGAATGCCGCATTGGGCCCCAAGATGCACAAGCATGCCCGCTTCTGATTCCGATTCCGCTGCACGTCGTCATCCATAGAAGCTCCTTGGCGAGTAGCAAGGGCCTTGATTTTTTTATCGAGGGTCAGTCCTGCCGGAATGATGCTAATGTTACCACGCCTTTCCAAAGACCGCTTCTTCGTTTCCGATTTTTTCTTCAATGAGAAATTCTTCATGACATGAATTTCCCCGTGTCGAAGGATGGCCATGTACTTCATTGAGTCGACCGCATCATTCTGCTCCCACAACTTCGAGTAAATAGGCACCTTTTCGAGGAAAGCACGTGCCGCGAGATCAGTGATAACTTCTTCGGGAAATGATTTGAAGGCGGGCACGTTTCGGATAAAGTTGATTTTTTTCGTCAGCTCGTCTACATGCAGCTTCTTTATAACGCGCGCGTAGTCTTCTTTCTCGATACAGAGTAACTCGGCGGGTTCGGCGCTGCGTTGCGTTTGGAGGGCGGGAGGAAAAGGCGAAAAATGAATAGCAACAGGAACAGGAACAGGGGCGAAGAGGGCGGTTGGCTATGATGATATTTAGGGGGAGGAGGAAAAGGCCCGGCGCATGCTGGGCATGGGCAGAACAACAACAGACAGGCTACTTACCTAACGACGGTAGCATTCCGCGGATTGTTGCTGATGAGCGCTGCTTCTCCGAAAGAGTCGCCGGGGTGGAGGTGAGCAACCGTTTTCAGGTTCTTTGAATCTTGCACTTTGATCTGCACGTGAAAAGATCCAAGCAAGATGACAAAAAACGTGGTTCCCGGATCACCTTGCCGCATCACAGTATCACGAGCCCACGCAACGTCCTTATGGCCCATAACTTTGCACAATTCTAGCTGAGCATCCGTCTCAAGGTTTTGAAAGAATTTGACGTTCTTTACTAGCATCAACAATTGTTGGCATTCCTTCCGAGACCTATACATGGGCTGTTTGGCGAGAATTGTCTTACACACGTCGTAGTTTGGAGGTTTAGCACCTTTTTTGTGAGTTATCATTGACGGTTTCATCATGTTGAGGAGCAAACTCGCCTTCCCGATCATCTTAATGTGCTTCTTGAGCTTGCTCATGTTCGCTTTTAACTTGCTCTTCGGTTTGTTCGGGTCGTCACTTTCTTCCCCCTCCTCTTCACCATCTTCTTTCAAAGAAATAACTCGACCCGTTGAGGTCGGCGACGCTCCCCCCTCCTTTGGCGCGCGAGGATTTGCAATCGGACTCCGGAGAGCATCAACGCTTCCCCTTCTCGTGGAATCGCGTCTCGGATTTTTAGGCTCCAAGATAATATGCTCCTGTGAAAACCGCCTCACCATCGCGTCCTTGTCCATCAGCAATTTTCTTCCCTTCTCAACCATCTGGGGAGCCCTGCTCTGATTCGACTTTGGGCTGCCTTCGGGACTCATGCGCTTCATCTCCTTTTCTTTTGCATCTATTTGCGCTCCCATGATCATTCCGTAGCTCGCTGCCTGAACTTTGATGCCTCCTCCTACATTTTTACTCTTTTCCTGATTCTTTTTGATGTTCTCACGCATTGTGTTGCTGCGCATATGAGACTGCGCAATCTCGATTGCTTCCTTCAGCTGCGTGTGTCGATTTATAGACTTGGCCTTGGGAGACGCTTCAACAGCATACACAAAAGACTTTTGACGTGATTCTCCGTGAACCACTGCGGTGGTGTCAAGAACATCCATTGTGTGACTTTTATCTCCGAAGATCTCCCTTTTACCAGGTTCACTGGGACACTTCACTGAGAGTGCGCGCCGTTTGTTAAGGCTATTACCAGGCGAAAGCCCAGGGGACGAAAGGTTTCGACTTTTACCATGAGGTGGTGGCTTCGGGGAGGGGTGAGGCGAGGGAGACGAGGGAGTTTCGGTCGTCATAAAAACAACCGACTAGCGGAGGGAAGTATCACCAACGGCTCAAAATCATACTAAGGGTACGGAAATAGCAAAAATACGCCGGAAGGAGATAAAAAAAGGTAAATCAGCTCATGGGTGGAAACTTAATGTTGACATTTTTTTTCTGTTTTCTGTTCGGCTTTTTTCGGACTTTTTCAGAGATTTTTGGGGTTTGAGAGGAGAAACCAACTCCTATTTTTACTGCTAAATAGGGACCAAGCCTTATTCCACACGTAGATAAGATGGACCAAACCGCTGACTTAGTACTCAAGGAGCTTATCACTCTTCACGAAGATGCGAGCATGTCAAAGAGCAGCAATAATCGGCAAT
>Ga0115555_1002712_pt1 | contig 11724 bp, 9 predicted proteins | sample COGITO_mtgs_1104_2_FD_87285 | JGI IMG/M metagenome (GOLD analysis project Ga0115555, IMG submission 87285) | Pelagic marine microbial communities from North Sea - COGITO_mtgs_110407 | ecosystem: Environmental > Aquatic > Marine > Epipelagic | place: Germany:Helgoland, sampling site Kabeltonne... | reverse complement strand
TACACCACTGCACACGCCAGGACCGCCACAGCCAACACACCACACGCCGCAAAACAAAGACGCTGCCACCGTGGTCGCAATAAAAACGGTAAGTTCGGCGGACCGTGCGTCATGGTGTAACCGCCGATGGGGGCGTTAGACGCACGTGCATAACGAAGTCGCAACACCGTCCCAGACCCGCTTTGCGAATGGGGCCCGCTGGCGCTATACGCACGCTGGCACGCGGGCGCCAATACGTTACCAATATGGCGTGAAATGCGAGCAGATCTGACAAACGCTGTGCTGAGCCATTGATCACAACGTGACCACCATCGGCCTGGAAGCCCAACACACGAATGCCCTTCGGGACGCTATGCAATGTGTGGGCGACGACGGCTAGCTGCCACTCGGTCCGCGACTGCGCCAGAAGATCTTGTGCACGCACGCTGACAACGCTTTTCAGCGCACGCGTGACCGCTATCTGCTCCGCCTGGGCTTGGGCGAGCGCTTCATCTACTCGCGCCAACTGCGCACGATACAGCTCGTAGTGCTCACGCGTACGCTGCCAATCCGACACGGCCAGCACGACAACCAAGAGCACAAGAAGCACCATGGCGCCGAGCAGCAGCCAGAATTCTCGGCGATACCGACGCAAGGCAACCGTCCGGTAAGGCAGGAGGTTGACCGCAATGAAGCCGTTAGGCACTAGGTTCGTAGCCACCAAGGGCCTCCTCGACGTTGGCTCTCACCCCAGCGCGCAACCGCCATCAAGGCGTGCAAGGTCGGCCGCTCAAGGTCGTCACGGTCGTCAGGGCCTCGCCCTGTCAAGGGGACCACAGCGGCCAATGACCAACCCGCAAGGCCAATGGGGTTTAACGGCTTAAACCGGCTACCCCAAGTGCGCGGCGGCTCGGCCACCGGGCAGACGGGCCGCAGTTCTTGGAGTGCATCCCACCGTTGCGCGATGGCGATAACCGGCATGCTGTAAAGCGCCCACTCCACCGCCTCGCCGCGCGACCGTATGGGATGCGCATCAAACCACCAGTCCTGAGCCGGCGTGCAGCTGCGCGCCGCTACCAACTGTACCTCTGCCCATGCTTGTAATGGGGTTAGCCAAGCCGGTAAATCAAACAACTGTTGATGCATCGCCGTTGCCGAGATGCACACCGCAACCGAGGTCCGGCGGCGCAGCTGGAACGCCCCTTGACGCCTGGGTCGACGCACTGATTCCGGTGTCACAAGGGGGCGCAAGCAACCTGAGACGTCGTCTCCGCGGACAACCCCGGCATAACGAGACGCATCGACATCCACGGCCACGCGCCACTGGTGCGCCCGAGCGGGCGACACACCCCGCACAAGCGGGGATGCCGCCACCGCGCGTTCGCCATCTGACATAGCCGACCCCTCCACCAACACAACCAAACACACCCTTAGCCTAGGGCGGGCAGCGGGCGCCCACAATGGCAACACGCACCTAGGGGTGAATACGCAGAAGACGCGGAAAATAACGACGATACGCGCCCGCTTGGTTTCTATAATGGTCAATCGAACTGTGAAACCACACATGTCCAAAAACACTGGCCCAGACACCCCTAAGAAGCCTTACAAAGGCACGCCCGCCGGCGGCAAGCGTTCAGGCGTTGCTGCTGAGGGGACGGCGTTTGGCATTCTCTTTAAGGGCCTGGCGTGGCTGTTTGGTCTGGCCGCCGCCGGGGGAGTGGCCGCAGCCTTGGGTATCGCCTTCGTTCTAGCGGTTGCTTTCCCCAACCTGCCCAGCGTCGGCGAACTCGCCAACTACCGGCCTAAATTACCCTTGAGGGTGTACTCAGCGGACAAGGTCCTGATGGCTGAGTTTGGCGAGGAGAGGCGGCAATACATACCTTTTAATGAGGTCCCCCCCGTCTTGACCAACGCCATTTTGGCGGCTGAAGATGCTAATTTTTTCCAACACAACGGGGTGGACTACAAGGGTATGGTGCGTGCCGTTTTAGCCAACCTAGGGCGTTCGAAAAGTCAAGGCGCATCCACCATCAGCATGCAGGTAGCACGCAACGTCTATCTGACCGCAGAAAAGACCTACACGCGAAAAATTTATGAAGTTTTGATGACGTTCAAGCTGGAGTACGAACTCTCAAAAGAACAGATTTTGCAAATTTACATCAACCAAATTTACCTCGGTCGACGCGCCTATGGCTTTGGTGCCGCATCACAAACCTACTTCAATAAACCGCTACGCGACATTTCACTGGCCGAAGCAGCCATGCTAGCCGGCCTACCTAAAGCACCCTCCGCCTACAACCCCGTGCGCAACCCAAAGCGCGCGAAACTGCGTCAACATTACGTACTCAATCGCATGGAGGCACTGGGGTTCATTACAGCGACAGAGGCGAGCAACGCCAAATCAGCGCCTTTGGGTATCAAGGGCTCCGTTAAAAGAACCTCTGTTCATGCTGAGTTTGCAGCTGAAATGGTGCGACAAGCCGTCGTGGATCAGTATGGGGTTGCGGCATATACGCGCGGTTTGAATGTGTTTACAACCATTCAGTCGAAAGAGCAAATCGCGGGCTATCAAGCACTGCGCCGGGGCTTAATCGACTACGAGTCACGCCAGCAATACCGCGGCCCTGAACAGTATATTGACTTACCCAAAGATGCCGAAGAGCGAACCGATGCCATAGATGACGCATTAAGCGAAGTGGCAGACAACGGCAACTTGTTGGCCGCAGTGGTTTTAAAGGCAAGTAGTAAAAGCGTGACGGTGATCCGCGCGGACGGCGAAGAAATCACAATCAAAGGTAACGGCCTCAGGCCTGTTCAGTCAGGTTTACAAGCCAAGGCGCAACCCAAAATAAAAATTCGCCGGGGATCCGTCGTCCGTATTGTGCAAGACAGTGATGGGGAAAATTGGTCAATCACCCAAACACCTGAAGTCGAGGGCGGACTCGTTAGCTTGGATCCCCGCACCGGAGATATCAAAACCTTGGTCGGTGGATTCGATTTTAGTAAGAGCAAATTCAACCATGTCACGCAATCGTTGCGCCAACCAGGATCAAGCTTTAAACCGTTCATTTATTCCGCCGCTATCGAAAAAGGGATCACGCCAAGTACCATCGTTAATGATGCACCGCTGTTCTTCACCGCGGCAGAAACGGGTGGTGAGCCATGGGAACCACAAAACTACGATGAAAAATTTGACGGTGCACTAACCATTCGGCGTGCGATCGCTTTGTCGAAAAACATGGTCTCCATTCGCGTACTACAGGTGGTCGGCACCATTAGCGCCCAAAAATGGATTACCCGGTTTGGCTTCGATGCCAGCAAGCACCCTCCCTATCTCACGATGGCGCTTGGCGCAGGCAGCGTCAACCCCATGCAAATGGCCGTCGGTTATAGCGTTTTCGCCAACGGGGGCCACTTGCTGCCACCCCGCCTGATCACGTCAATCAAAGATCAGCAAGGCGAAGTGGTTTATCAGGCACCAGAGGTCGTTTTGGCAGATGACAGCCGGGTCGTGTCTCCCCGCAACGCCTTCATCATCAGTGACTTGCTGAACGAAGTCGCTCGTTCAGGAACGGGCGCGCGCTCACAAAGAGAACTGAAGCGCACCGATCTATTTGGAAAGACGGGCACCACCAATGACTCGCAAGACGCTTGGTATGTTGGCTTTCACCCGACACGCACGGCCGCTGTCTGGGTCGGCTACGACAACCCGCGTCCGCTGGGAAGCCGAGAAACTGGGGGCGGCTTAAGCCTCCCCATCTGGATTGATTACATGCGCGTCGCGTTGGACGGCGTGCCTATCCAAAATCCCTTGGTGCCAAACGGCATTTTCTCATCGGGTGGGGACTGGTATTACAGCGAAATGGGACCCACGAGAAGCATACGCAGCCTAGGAATGAATCAAGGCATTGAAGGCGGGGGGGCCGAGAAGCGCGGCGATGAGGTTGACTCTCCACGTGCAAACGAACGCAGCAACATTTTGAATCTGTTCCGAAATTAACCCTGGGCTGTGAAATGCAGGGGAACACCCGATTGTTGGGTTGCGTACTGAGAGACGTCTGCAAAGAACTCACTGCCTTGTTTGGTATCTCGCCATTGACCGTCCACTAGTTTGTAATGGAAGCCACCCGCCTTGGCCGCCAGCCAAATTTCATGCAGTGGCTTTTGTAAATTAACGATCAATTGGCTATTGTTCGCAAACGAGATCGTGATCATGCCCCCGACGCGCTGGTTATCGATGTCCGCATCGGTATCATCATTTATTCGGTCACATGCCAGCTCAAGCGCACTCAGCGCTTTTTCGGCGGCGTTTAGATAGTCAGCATCGGTCATTACAATGATCTCCTAGGAATTCCGTTATTGTAATTTTTAAGTCTCGCCCCTTTCCTCCCGTGGTTTTACTCAACTAACTTTTTAACGCCTACCCTCATGCGCACCACCTCTTTACTCGTCCGTCTCCTGGTTGTCACTGGCGCTGCCATGCTGGTTGCTTGCGGTCAAAAAGGCGACTTGCGGTCGCCGACGGCTCAAATGAACACGCCCAGCATCACCCCGTTAGCCAGCGCTACCCGCGACCTCGCGTAACCTCAGGACTGGCCCACAGGCCAACGTAAAAATGACTACCCCAAATCTCCCCCGTGGTACACACCTGCAATATCGTGTGCAACAACTCACTCTGGAGGAAGTCGACCTCAAGCAACTGGCTTCGACACATGGCACGCCCTTGTTTGTGTACTCTAAAGCCGCCATGCTGGACGCGCTAGCGGCTTACGAAACCGGTTTTAAGGGAAGGCAGTCGCAGATTTGTTACGCCATGAAGGCAAACTCTTCGCTCGCTGTGTTGCAGTTATTCGCTAAAGCGGGCTGCGGCTTCGATATCGTCTCGGGTGGTGAATTGGCAAGGGCATTAGCCGCTGGAGCAGATGCGAAAAAAATTATTTTTTCCGGCGTGGGTAAAACACGCGAAGAAATGTGGGCGGCACTCGGCGCAGGCATAGGCTGCTTCAACGTGGAGAGTCTGGCGGAACTCGACGTCTTAAATGAGGTCGCTTTGGACTTCGGTGAGCGAGCGCCCATCAGTTTGCGTGTTAACCCCGATGTCGATGCAAAGACCCATCCTTACATTTCCACTGGGCTCAAAGGTAATAAATTCGGCATCGCACACAAGGAAGTGGTACAGGCCTACGCCTACGCCGCTCAATGCCCGGGGCTTAGAGTCGTTGGCATCGACTGTCATATTGGGTCGCAAATCGTTGACACATCCCCTTACCTAGACGCCGCAGATCGAATGCTGGATTTAGTCGATGCGATTGAGGCGAATGGTATCGCCTTAGAGCACCTTGATTTTGGCGGTGGCTTGGGTATTGACTATGCAGGCGACACACCACCAAGCGCCGATGTTCTCTGGAGCAAATTGTTTGAAAAACTAGACGCACGCGGTTACGGCAACCGCAAGATACTCATAGAACCGGGGCGCAGCTTGGTCGGTAATGCGGGCGTTTGTTTGACCGAGGTGCTTTACATGAAGCCCGGTGAGGACAAGAATTTTTGCATCGTCGATGCCGCTATGAATGACCTGCCAAGGCCGACCTTATACGATGCCTACCATGGCATCGTGCCCGTCGATACAACGGGCGACACCCCAGCGCAGATGGTGGACGTGGTTGGACCGATCTGCGAAAGCGGCGACTGGCTAGGGCGTGACCGCAGCCTGGCTGTGCAAGCGGGTGATATCTTGGCGGTGTTATCGACAGGCGCCTACAGCATGAGCATGGGCAGCAACTACAACTCACGCAATCGCCCGATGGAAATCTTGGTCGACGGTACCGAGCCACACATCATTCGAGAACGAGACCGAACCGAAGACCAATGGGCCAATGAGCGCTTGCTGTAAATTATTTTGCAGGTCGGGGGCGCTTTAGAAAGGTACGCAAACGAACCCCTAGCAGCACGGCGAGTATGCCGCCGTAAACCCATACCTCGGCAAAATCTTGCTTGCCACTGCGCATCCAGAAGAAGTGGAGCACCGCCAAGCACGCCACCACGTATACGGCCTGATGCAGCCGTTTCCAGCGTCTGGCGCCCAAACGCCTCACCACCGCGTGTGGCGAGGTAATTGCCAGCGCGGTCAGTAGCGCAAACGCCACCATCCCAACGGCGATGAACGGGCGTTTGATGACGTCAAGCACGATATCCCCGAACAACCACGACATATCTAGCCACGCGTAGCTGAGCAAGTGAACCAGCACATAGAAATACACGAACAGTCCCAGCATCCGGCGCAAACTCAGTAGCGCACTGACACCCGTCCATTGGCGCAAAGGCGTGACCAAGAGCACTAGACACAGAAACCGGAGCGCCCAATCGCCTGCCGAGCGAATCAGCGCTTCCGCGGGATTCGCCCCCAAGGCATTAGCAAAGACTGCCCAGACTAGATAGGCAAACGGTGTACACGCGAGCAGGAAAACGGCGGGCTTAAGCCCTCGCGGGAAGCGCGTCCGCCATGAGACAGTCGCCATCCCTTAGAAGTAGCGGCGCAGGTCCATACCTGCGTACAACTGACCGACCTCATCCTCATAGCCGTTGAACAACTTCGTCTTCAAACGTTTCGCGAACAGACCGCCCTCGCCCAGACGGCGCTCGGTTGCTTGACTCCAGCGCGGGTGGTTCACATCGGGGTTCACGTTGGAGTAAAAGCCATACTCTTGCGGCGCAGTCGCATTCCAAGCGGTTGGCGGCTGCTTCTCAGTCAAGCGAATGGTCACAATTGATTTAGCGCTCTTAAATCCGTATTTCCACGGCACGACGATACGAACGGGAGCGCCACTTTGATTTGGCAAGGTTTTACCGTACATGCCCAGCGTCAAAAGCGTGAGTGGATTCATGGCTTCATCCAAACGCAGTCCCTCGGTGTAAGGCCAATCCAAGCCAGCGTACCCCAAGCCTGGCATCACGTTCGGATCAGCCTTGCTGATAAACGCGACATATTTCGCGCTGCCTTGTGGCTCCACAGCCGCGAGTAACTTAGACAATGAGTAACCCAACCATGGGATAACCATAGACCAGCCTTCAACACAGCGCAGTCGATAGATACGCTCCTCAATGGGCGCAAAGGTGCGTAGATCATCGATGTCGAAGGTCATGGGTTTATTGACCAAACCCTCCACACGGAGCTGCCAAGGCTCGGTGATCAATCCATGGGCTTTCTCGTACGGGTCTTCCTTGCTGGTCCCGAACTCATAAAAATTGTTGTAGGTGGTCGCATCTTTCCACGGCGTCACCTTGTCGCTTGCCTGCGCACCGGCAAGCGCGCTTGGCACGAATGGCATCGCCACAATCGGCTGGACCTGCGGTGTACGGGTTTGCGCCAAAGCACCGGGCCCCATAACCAGCCCCGACGCGGATGCGGCCCCAGCCCATTGAAGCCATTTGCGCCGCTGAAGCCAGACAGATTCAGGGGTGATGTTTAGAAGGTCTCTTGACATGGAGATATCCTGTTCATTCAGTTTTTGTCAAACGTGCGAACAAGCATGCCGGTGCGGCACCCTTTGTTGCAACTATAGGTAACTATACCCAAATAAACAGCGGTAATAGTCCTATAGTTCTAATTATTACATCATAATTCGCCGTAACTGTGCAGTCCCGACAAAAACATGTTGACGCCTAAAAACGCAAATGTGGTGATTGCGAGACCCACCAATGCCCACCAAGAGGCCACCGTCCCACGTAGGCCCTTCATCATGCGCATATGCAACCACGCGGCGTAATTGAGCCATACGATCAGGGCCCACGTCTCTTTCGGATCCCAGCTCCAATAGCCGCCCCACGCTTCTGCCGCCCACAAGGCGCCCAAAACAGTCGCGATCGTGAAGAAGGCAAAACCAACCGCAATCGCCTTGTACATGACGTCGTCCAACACTTCTAGGCTGGGCAGGCGTGCGGCGATGCGTTTACGTCCAAACAAAATACCCGCGACCATCAGCGCGGAAACACCGGTGTAAACCACCCAATAGCCCGTTCCACCATCCTGCGTTGATACCCTAAAAACAATAGGCTCAAAACACAAAACGACACCCAATATCCACAGCGGCGCCAACTTGAGCCAATGGGTCTCATTGGCTTGCTGCTTGATCAGATAGGCAAACGCCACCATCGCGGCAATAGCAAACGTGCCGTAGCCAATAAAGTTAGCAGGAACATGCACCTTCATCCACCAGCTCTGTAAGGCAGGCACCAACGGTTGAATCGCCTGAGCCTCTCGAACCACGGTATACCAAACCAAGAACGCCACGGCAGCACTCACCACCAACATCACAAAGGCGCCCAACGCGCGGGTCTTGTAGTGGGACTCGTAGTACAGGTAAAAGGTCGTCGTCATCCAAGTGAACAGGATGAACACCTCATAAAGATTACTCACAGGAATATGACCAATGTCCGGGCCCATCTGGTGCCCCTCATACCACCGGACCAGCGTCCCCACCACCGCCAGCACCACCGCGACCCACGCCATACGTGAACCAATAGTCTCCATCGCATCGCTGTGTTTCTGCATGAACATACCGAACCAATAAAAGGCCGTGCTCATAAAGATCAGGACGCACATCCACAAAACAGCAGACTGGCTGGAGAGGAAATACTTCAAAAGAAAGGCCGTCTCCGCACGGCCTAGGTCAGCGCCCGCAGGTCCCTGATAAAGCCAAATCGCGAATAATGCGATCGCGGCTGTGCCAATCATGAGCTTGGCCAATGGGCGCCAAAACCACCCGAGCGCAATCGCCGCAGGCGCTACGCCAATCAAAATGCTTTTTTCGTAGCCATCCATCGCTTGGTGATACAAACCGAATGCTGATGCCGTTCCCAGCAACAACAAGACGGCGAAGAACCAATCGAATCGGCTCAACTTGGCAAAGTAGCCTTGGGGCTCATCATCCTCTGGGGGCATGCCCCCCCCGCTGGTTGGGAGGCTGGTCGTGGTGGCTGCAGTCATGGTTTTACCTGTAACAGTCGATTAGAAAGTTGCTCAAATTCACGGTCACCGTCCAAGGTCCGACGATTGGTCGACAAGGCCATCTCGGCCTCGGTGCCACCATCTGCCCTGGGAGACAACCAAACCCATACCCGTCGATCACGGACATAGAGCATGGCGAAGATACCAATAATCAAGAACAAGCAGCCCAAGTACACCACGGTCTTACCCGGTGCGCGCGCTAATTGGAAAACACTGGCCTGTACATGCTCGAAGTTATCCATAGCAAAGGTCATGGGCGCGGGATAAAAGAAAGAATCGCTCAGAGCCAGTACAGCCTGGCTTAAGAAGGCCTGCGCTGTCTCATCGCGTGGCAATGGCGCCAGCCCAGCGGCATCGCGGCTTTCTTGAATCAAGTCAAAGATAAGCGCGTTTAGCAACGTAACCATCGCGTCACTGGTCCGCTCACGGTCGTTCTCTGGTACCACTTGCTCTAAGAAGTACGACATCGCTGAAAGGCCACCTAAGCGCAAAGGCCGCTCGTTCAAACCCGTGCCAGGCGATGGAGCGGCATCCAACCAAGGGTCGGCCCCCGCGAACAGGCCCAGAATACGGGTCGCTGAGGTACGTAAGTTTTCACGTTCAGCGGCGGTACGTCCGCGCGCCGCCTCCACCATGTAACGATCGACGGCCTTTTCCCGCATGCTGGGATCCGCCAATGCCGAACGCAAGGCAATAAAACCGTTGATGCTGTCGGTCTCATCCACCGGAATTCGTAGGTAGCGAAACGGCTCTGCAGGCGTGTTACGGACCCCCATTAAGTAGGCACGCTGCGCACCCAACCCCACAGGCAACATGTAGTTGTTGAACTCGATCGCTTGTCCAGATGCATCGCGCAATTTATAACTAAAGCTGGGGCCAACGTTCAGCAACTCTTCTTCACGCGTGGACTTGGCACCTGACCCTAGGTGGTCTTTTAATCGCGCACCCAAATCAACAGCGCGCACATCGGTGGCGCTGCCGCCGTCATCGGGCCCCATCTTTGCGCCCGCCATGTTCTCCACGTTAATCACGCGCAGGCCCGTAAACTCAACGGTCAACTGCTCGTTATCGCGAACCAACGGCACACTGGAGCCAATCACGCCCTCAATCTTGAAAGGCTTGGTCAACGCGCCCATAGGCAGGGCGTTGGCAAAGACGGTTGAGCCACCATCGTCAAAACTGGATTGGTAGATTTGCACACCCCGGTAACTCACAGGATGGTTGACCTCTACCCGCTCCGCAAACTGGGCACCCGTCTCTTTGTCGTGAATAACGATATCGCTGGCAAACAGCTTCGGCATACCGGTCTCGTAGTACTCAACGACAAACTTTGTCAGCTCGATGGAGAAGGGCAAGTCTTGCAATACCACCCCATCCGGCTGACTCAAAATAACGGTACTGGCTTGCGCGCCTTCGGGCACCAGCATGTTGCCGCGAAAGGTGGGGTTATTTAGAGATAAGCGATTCTCTGCCGGGACATCGGCGATGAGGCCACCGCCCTTAAAAACGGTCTTATCACCAAGCCACATTTGCGCGCGAACCACCATGTCGCCATCAAATAATGCGCCGATGCAAATCAACACGATGGCGCTGTGGGCCGCCAAGTAACCCACCTTGTTAACGGCACCCGCTTTCGCCGCCACCATCACCCCTTGGCCATGTGGGGTCTCACGCGTTTGCGTCTTAACGCGCCAACCACCCGCACGCAATTGACGGCTCACACGCGCCGCCGCCTCCAACGTGGGCTCGGACAATGCGCCACTGGCGCGGTTGCCAAATGCTTTCAGGCTCTGTGAGCGCATTCCTTCTTTGAATACGCGCCAATCCACCAGTATTTTTGGGGCGTGACGCGCAATGCACAAGCTGGTGCTGAGCACCAAGAACGCCAAAATGAGTAGGAACCACCACGCGCTATATATGGTGTGCAAAGAGAAGGTCACAAACAGCTCAGACCAAAAAGGCCCAAACTGGTTGACGTAGTTATTGATCGGCTCGTTTTGCTTGAGTACGGTCCCGATAACAGACGCAATCGAAATAATGCTGAGTAGCGAGATCGCGAACCGCATGGAGGACAGTAACTCCATGGCCTGGCGCACCCATGCGCGACGGGTTTTTATCTCGATACCTTGCGTGGAAACAGTCATGAAAGGGTACTTTTACAGGCGATCAACAAGGGACTACGTGCGCGATCAAACAAAAAAGCGGGCTTCATGTGAAGGCCCGCCTTATGTGATGGTCGGAACCACTAAAGGTTCCTGCTATTTTGACGCTAAATATGGTTTATTGCTTATATTTAAGTATAAACCGTTCAGAAGCCTAGGGCTTCTCAGCAGACCTAGCGAAGACCCGCAATGTAGTCAGAGACTGCCGCTATTTCTTTGTCATTCATGCGTGCGGCTACACCGGTCATTGCCGCGTTGTTATTGCGCACACCGCTACGGAAGTTCCGCAGTTGGGTAGCGGTGTACTCGGCGTGCTGACCGCTTAAACGCGGGAACTGCGAGGGCATGCCCGCGCCATTGGGACTGTGGCAACCGGCACAAGCGGGGATGTTGCGCTCCGCAATGCCACCGCGATAAATACGCTCGCCCATAGCAACCAAGTCTTTATCTGTCGCTGCACCGGGCTTGCCCTGTTGTTTGGCCAGCCAGTAGGAAACATCACGCATATCCGCGTCGGACAAAATGCCCGCAAAACCAGCCATCACCGCGTTGGCGCGCTTGCCGGACTTAAATTCT
>Ga0115555_1002710_pt1 | contig 11735 bp, 10 predicted proteins | sample COGITO_mtgs_1104_2_FD_87285 | JGI IMG/M metagenome (GOLD analysis project Ga0115555, IMG submission 87285) | Pelagic marine microbial communities from North Sea - COGITO_mtgs_110407 | ecosystem: Environmental > Aquatic > Marine > Epipelagic | place: Germany:Helgoland, sampling site Kabeltonne... | reverse complement strand
GCCAAGCGATGCAGGGACGGCGCGAGGCCAGGGAAGTTTTGGCGTACAGGATTAATATCCATGCCGCCGCGCCGTGTGAAGCGAATAAGCACCTGTAACTTGCTGGGTTTGCACTGGCGCATGATGTCAACAAAAATGCGCTCCGCCAACGGTTCGTGAAATTCTTGTTGATCTCTAAATCCAATGATGTATTCCAACAAACCGGCTTGGTCTATTTGTCTACCTGCGTAATAGATTTGAATACTGCCCCAGTCGGGTTGCCCGGTCACACGGCAAAGTGCCCGCAGCAAATCACTGCATAGCGCCTCCTCCACCGGGGCATCGCTTGCATTGACGCGCAGCAGAGTCGGGTCGTATTGCGGTTGGCTGACCTCGATATCCAAGCGGTCGATACTGAGCGCTTTGAATGCGCCTATTTTTTCTTTTTCAAACGCGTCTGGCAACAAGATCTTCACTGTGGCTTGGCCACCGCTTGTATGCCCCTGCCACAGCACTGCGTTGATATCGCGTGCGATGCACTGCGCGAGTGACTCGCTGCTGTCGACGCGGTGGTTATTGAAGCTGTTGAGGTATAGCTTGAATGACTTGCTCTCAACCATGTTCGGCGTCTCGCACGGCACGACCACCTGCAACATGCCGACCTGTGGCTTCCCTTTGGCATTGAGCCAGCCCAATTCGTAACCGGTCCAGTAATCGGCGCCGATGAAAGGCAGGCTAGCGGTTAGGTGCAGCCCCTCTCGCGCCATCGCGCGGGGAATTGGGAATAAGAGAGCCGCATCGTAATGCGACGGTGTGGTGCTCGATTTGCCCAAGGGTGCGGCGGCAAGCAATGGGTGGTGGTCTGTCATGGGCGGGTGGTGTGTGTGAGTGGCGCGTTGGGGATGTCCTGCATGCGGTGCAACGTACCCATCACCCAGTAGTTCATGGCCACAGCGAGCAAGGCATGGCCAGCCATGAGATACAAGGCGAGGTTGAAATTGCCGTAAATAGCGACGGCGTAGCCAATGATAATCGGCGTGAATATGCCTGAGAGATTCGTGAACGCGTTCACCGCACTGCCTGTCAATCCCACGCGATTGGCCGGGGCGAGGTCGCCAACCAAGGTCCAAATCATGGTGCCGACGCCCTTGCCGAAGAATGCGATGGTCATCAGCAATGCAATCCACGTTGGGTCCCGCGTGAACAGGCAACCTAAAAAACCGATGGTGGATAGCGACATGCCCACGTAAACGGGGGTCTTGCGCGCAATGGTTAAGGAGTGGGTGCGCTTTAAGAGGGCATCAGAAAAAAAGCCAGTCATCGCGCCACCCAAAAAGCCGCCGATCGCAGGGAACGCCGATAAGGCGCCCGCCTGAGCCAGACTTAAGTCAAGGTCGAGTACCAAGTAGGCGGGAAACCAAGCAATAAAAAACCACGTGATCGCCGCAATCGCGTACTGAGCAACCACCAAGCCGCGAAACATGCGCTGTGAAAAAAGGTGGCGTAAGTCGTGCGACAAGCTGCTGAGGTTGCTGCCGGGCGAGGGCGGCGTGTCGGGATTGTCGTCGTTGAGTGCGGCGGGTCTGTCGGTCTTGGGCGCCCCCCATAGCGCCCCGCCTGAAATGAGTAGGCGACGCTCCTTGGCGCTAAGCCGCCGATGTTGTTGCGGTGTTCTAAACGCCGTACTCCACACCGCAGAGCTGAGTATGCCCATGAAGGCGAGCATTAAAAAACAAATATCCCAGCCGAGGTGGTTGACGACCCAAGCCATGATGGGGTTGAACACGGCAATCGAGAGGTAGGGCATGCTGCCATACACCGATCCGGCAACGCCGCGCTCGTTTTTGGGAAACCAAGTCGCGAACACCATGCCTGAGCTGCCCCCCATCGGGCTTTGACTGGCGCCGAGAATCAGTCGCGCGACAAGAATAAGCCCCCAAGAGATGGCGGCGAATGCGGGTGCCCCAGCCAAGGCGACCAACACACTGCACAGGCTGCCGATGGCGAGTCCGCTCCCAATGATGCGACGTACGCCAAACCGTTCCACTAATAGACCGGCAGGAATTTGGGCAATGACGTAGGTCCAAGAAAAGGCGGAAAACAGCCAGCCGAGATCGCTTGGGCTTAATTGCAGTGCGCTCGATAGCTCAGGCGCCGCCACTGATAAGCCCGACCGCTCGGCTGACGCCATCGCCAAGGTCATGCAAATAAGGGTGAGCGCGGCGTATCGCCGGCGCTGTTGCATGCTCCGCCAAGTGCGACGGAGCCAGTTGAGTCGCCGCATAGTTTGTGTGGAGGTCAGTGTGGGCGGATTGCAGGAGCCTAGCGCAGGCCAAGCCGTGGTGAAGCGAGTATAGATGAGCGACCTCGCGGGGCGTCGCGGACAAAAACAGGGGGTTTACCCCACCCATTGAATGTTCTATTGGTAAGCATTATTTCATACTAATAATAGTATGAATCATTAATTTGACTAACAATATATTAATAAATTTCATAATAAAGTTTTATTATTCAAATCTAATTGATTGATTCATGGGTGATGCGACCTGCGCTGTGCCCCGATTGGTCGGTCTGCGTCTACTAAAGGTTTTACTGTGATTCATCAAATGAAAATGGGTTTTCGCCTCATGGTGCTTGTCGGCATGATGGGGGTTTTGTTGCTGATAGTGGGCGCCACTGGCGTGCGAGGGATCGTAAACTCCCCTGTCAAGTGGACAATTTAAAACTAGAGATTTCCTTAATAAATTTCCTAGGCATGAACTCCATAGGAGCCACATCACCCAGGGACTCATGCGGCCTGAATTCGTTGTAATCCTGAACCCAGTCATCAGCAGCCTCTTGAGCTTGATCAACTGAGTTGAACAGGGTTGCGTTCAGCACCTCATCTCTGAAGCTTCTGTTGAAACGCTCAACAAAAGCATTTTGGTTGGGCTTTCCAGGTTGAATAAACATCAGCACAATGCCTTGCTCTTTGGCCCATTCGATGAACTTCTCTGAGGTCATTTCCGGCCCGTTGTCCATGCGAATGGCATGGGGCTTTCCATAAACTTCTATCAGCTGGTTCATTGTTCGTACCAGCCTTGCAGCAGGAATGGATGAGCCGCATTCAATCCTCAAAGCCTCTCGGTTGCCCTCGTCAATCACATTCAAGGTTCTGAATGGCCGACCGTCATACAAAGTGTCACGCATGAAGTCCAGGGCCCACACGTGGTTCAGTTTTAAGCTGGCTTCAAAGGGATGACGCTCCCGCGTTATGACGCGCTTCTTGGTTCTACGCTGAAGGTTTAGTTTCATCTTGCAATACACCCTATGCACTCGTTTATGGTTCCATACATGGCCGTCACTGCGAAGCCTGTGAAAGCATTTCCAAAAGCCCCACCGCGCACGCTTGGCAATAATCTCATTGAGCGCGTCAATCACTGGCGCGTCCTTGGCCGCCCAGTCCACTGTGGATTTGTAGAACGCCGACCGCGAGAAACCCACGATCTTGCAAGCTTTGGCCTTGGAGATTTGATGGTCCTGAACCATCACCATGACCGCCGCTCTCTTTGCTGCCGGCGCTACAACTTTCGCGATAAAACATCCTTGATCGCCGTATTCTCCAAAGCAAGCTCGGCATACATGCGCTTGAGCTTGCCGTTCTCGACCTCAAGGTCCTTAATCCGCTTGAGCTCATTGGCAGAGACCCCCGCGTACTTGCTCTTCCACTGGTAATAGGTTGCGTTGCTGATGCCGTGTTTGCGGCAAACATCCCCCACAGCCAATCCAGACTCGCCCTCAGCCAAGATTCCAACAATCTGGCTCTCCGTAAACTTTGACTTCCTCATCTCTTCTCCTTAAAGAAATGGAAGCCTCTATTTTCATATTGTTTTCAATTTGGGGGAGTTTACGGGTAACGCCTATCCCCCAGAACGCTACGACCTCATTTTTTTACGTAACGTGCTGATTTATTTTTCAAAAGAAAACAAATCGCACATCTTAGAAAAAATCGCTGTGTCGTTGGCCCATGACGGCGGCATGTTGTTTCTGGGCGGCACCGAGTCAATTAAGGCGCCAGAAAAATTTGACGTTGATTTGCAGTCCGAATGGACGGTGTACACAAAAAGGACGCTTGCTTGTGACGGAAGATAAAAACTCAGACTTAACGGTCATGTTGTCACGTGTGGAGGTGCTGGTCGTAGACGATAGTCGAACGCTACGCCGCATACTCATTCGCGAACTCAACACGCTCGGTATCACCCATGTTGTCGAAGCGTCAAATGGCGTTGAGGCCCTCGCGATGGCGCGTGAAAAACCGCCAGATTTAATGTTGCTTGACATGGAAATGCCTGAGCTAGACGGCTTGGGTGTTTTGCAGGAGATGGCCAAGCAGTCAGGGGTGCATCATTTCCCGGTCATCGTGGTGTCGGGTGCAGATCAAATTGAAAAAACGATCGCCTGCATCGCGCTCGGTGCGGAGGACTACTTGCCAAAACCGTTCGATCCCGTTTTGCTGAAGGCAAGGATCTTCTCATCATTAGAGAAGAAGCGATTGAAGGATCTTGATGCGGTCCGTCTACAACAATTGCAAGAGGAGAAGCAGCTCTTAGAGATGGAGCAGATGAAAACAGAAAAACTCATGCTGAATATTCTTCCCCGATCCATCGCCGAACGATTGAAGCGGGGTGAAAAAAATATTGCCGGTAGTTATCCCGAGTCCACTATTTTGTTTAGTGACATGGTGGGTTTTACAAAGATGTCATCGGAGATCTCTGCATCTGACTTGGTTGAGTTACTCAATGATTTATTTACCCGGTTTGACAAACGTGCAGAACTTTTGGGGCTTGAGAAGATAAAGACAATTGGTGACGCGTACATGGCTGTTGGGGGTCTTCCGATACCGCGGTCTGATCATGCGCACATTTGCGCCGACATGGCGTTGGGTATGTTCGAGGATTTGGAGGCGTTTAATTTAAATCGCGGGACGGCGCTTAACATACGCATTGGCTTGAACTCCGGCCCGGTGGTGGCTGGCGTGATCGGGTTCACCAAATTTTCTTATGACCTGTGGGGGAATACCGTTAACACCGCGAGCCGCATGGAATCAACCTCTGCGCATGGGCGGGTTCAGGTATCACCCAGTACCATCGCACTCATAGAGGACGACTTTTTACTCGAGATGCGTGCAGAGCCGGTAGCCTGTAAAGGGCTTGGGGACATACAAACAGCGTTGCTGGTTTCTCGCAAGCCCTGAGGGCAGGCTAGCCACCGGTTTGTCGGCATTGGGTAGATTGCGGTTCTTTGCTGGGTTACACTTTCCCCCCGGAAAGTTCCCCTTCACTGATTGCCTATTCAACTGGAATGACCATGGCTATGTTAAAGACTGCTGCTTCCCTTTCACGGTTAGGTACCGAGTCCGCTTTTGAGGTGTTGGCGCGTGCGCAATCCTTGATGGCGCAGGGCAAAGACATCATTAATTTGGGGATAGGTCAGCCCGACTTTAAGACCCCGGCGCATATCGTAGAGGCCGGAATTCAGGCGCTGCGTGATGGCCACCACGGATACACCCCTGCCAACGGCTTGCCGCAGTTGCGTGAGGCGGTTGCAGCTGATTTACAGCGCCGTCACGGTGCAGCCGTCGACCCGGACTGTGTGGTGGTGGTGCCCGGTGGCAAGCCCACAATGTTTTTTGCGGTGTTGATGTTTGGTGAGCCGGGCGCGGAGATCATGTATCCCAACCCGGGGTTCCCCATCTATGAGTCGGTGATCAAGTACAGCGGTGCGACACCCGTGCCGATTGAGCTGCGCGAAGACAAAGGGTTTGCGTTTGACGCGGATACCGTGCTGGCCCAAATCACGCCGGCGACTCGCCTAATCATCATTAACAGCCCCGCCAACCCGACTGGCGGCGTGACGCCCAAAGCGGAGATCGATAAGCTGGTGGCTGGCCTGGCCCAGCACCCCCACGTGGCGTTGCTGTCGGACGAAATTTACAGCCAGATGCTCTACGGCGGGCGTGAGCACGTCTCTTTACTGAATTACCCAGAAATTCGTGACCGTCTGATTCTTTTGGACGGTTGGAGCAAGACCTACGCCATGACGGGCTGGCGCTTGGGCTTTGCCGTGTGGCCCAAAGACCTCGTCGCTGATGTGACGCGTCTGTGTATCAATGACCACTCCTGCGTTAATGCCTCCGCGCAGTTTGCGGGTTTGGCTGCATTGACTGGCCCGCAAGATGCCGCCGCAGAGATGATGGTGGCGTTTAATCAGCGTCGCACGCTGATCGTTGATGCCTTGAATAGTTTGCCGGGTGTACGCTGCGCCGATGCGGCGGGTGCGTTTTACGCGTTCCCGAATATTGCAGGGACTGGCCTGACCTCACGTGAAGCCCAGGACCTCTTTCTCAACGAAGGCAACGTGGCGACCGTCTCGGGCACGAGTTTCGGGGCTTGGGGGGAGGGCTTTGTCCGCTTCTCTTATGCCAACAGTGCTGAGAATATTGAACGGGCTATGGAGCGCATCCGCAAGTTGCTTTAGGCGACACGGTACGCGCCGTAACGCCCTTTGATAAGGGTTTTCAGCGATCACGGTCGCAGGCGTCTTTGATAATATGATTACACCAAAATAACGTTTGTAAAGGTGTGTCATGAGTCAGCCAAAGGATAAACCGCTGCGCAGTCAAGCGTGGTTTGGTCGTCAAGACCGCGATGGTTTTGCCTACCGGAGTTGGGTTAAGGGCAAGGGGGTGCCGCATGACCAATTTGATGGCCGCCCCGTGATCGGCATCTGTAATACCTTCTCCGAGCTGACGCCATGTAACTCCCACTTCCGCGCCCTGGCCGAGCAGGTCAAGATTGGTGTGTACGAGGCGGGGGGCTTTCCACTTGAGTTCCCGGTGATGTCTCTGGGTGAGACCTTGTTGCGTCCAACGGCCATGTTGTACCGCAATCTTGCGTCCATGGATGTAGAGGAAAGCCTGCGTGGCAACCCGGTTGACGGGGTGGTGCTTCTGATGGGCTGTGATAAAACCACACCGGCGCTGCTGATGGGCGCGTCCAGTGCCAATCTGCCAACCGTTGGTGTGAGCGGTGGCCCCATGCTGAACGGCAAGTGGCGCGGCAAAGAACTCGGCTCCGGTACAGGGGTCTGGAGCATGAGTGAGCAGGTGCGTGCCGGCACCATGAAACTACAAGATTTCTTCGATGCCGAGGCGGGTATGCACCGCTCGCATGGCCACTGCATGACCATGGGTACCGCGTCGACCATGGCCAGCATGGTCGAGTCTTTAGGCATTGGCTTGCCGGGTAACGCAGCGTATCCCGCGGTTGATGGGCGGCGCAACGTGTTGGCCCGCGAGGCGGGACGGCGTGTGGTGGACTTGGTGCGCAAGGACGTCAAGATTGGCGACCTCCTGACCCGTCAAGCGTTTGAGAACGCCATCAAGACATTGGCCGCAATTGGCGGATCGACCAATGCCGTTATTCACCTCATCGCGATTGCCGGACGCTTGGGCGTGGAGTTGTCCTTAGATGACTTTGAAAACTTGGGCAGTCGCCTGCCTTGTTTGGTGAACTTGCAACCCTCAGGTGAACACCTGATGGAAGACTTTTGTTACGCCGGTGGCGTCCCTGCCGTGATGAAGGCGATTGCCAGTGAGTTGCATCTCGACGTCATGACGGTATCGGGTAAAACCGTTGGTGAGAACATTGCGGACGCGGAGAATTTTGATCCGCGTGTGATCAAGACAATGGCCGAACCCTTCAAAGCAGAGGCCGGCATCGCTGTCTTACGTGGCAACCTAGCGCCGCGTGGCGCGGTAATTAAGCCCAGTGCGGCCAGCCCACATCTGCTCAAGCACACAGGCCGCGCCGTGGTGTTTGAGGACTCCGAAGATTTCCACGCACGCATTGACGACGAGTCATTAGACGTCGATGAGCACTGCATTTTGGTGCTGAAGAACTGTGGCCCGAAAGGGTATCCCGGCATGGCAGAAGTGGGCAATATGCCTTTGCCGCCCAAGGTCCTTCGCACAGGGGTCACGGACATGGTCCGTATCTCAGACGCGCGCATGAGTGGAACGGCTTACGGGACCGTTGTGTTGCATACCGCGCCAGAGGCGGCGGCGGGCGGACCACTTGCTGTCGTTCGCAATGGCGACATGATTAGCTTGGACGTCGCCGCGCGTAGCTTACAGTTACATATTGACGATGCCGAGTTGTCGGCACGTCTAAGCAGTTGGGTGCAACCAGAGCCACCGCTGTCAAGCGGGTATTGGCGTCTGTATGTTGACCATGTTTTGCAAGCCGATCAGGGCGCAGACTTTGATTTTTTGGTTGGACAACGGGGCGCTTTTGTGCCCAAAGACAACCATTGAATGTGTGTAAGCGCATAGAGGTTCAATTGATTTTTAACGGGAGTCGATAAATGAGTTCAAAGATTGCCCTTGTCACGGGTGCCAGCGGAGGCATTGGCCAGGCGTGTGCAACGGCGTTGGTCGCCGAAGGTTGGACGACTATTTTTGTCGGGCGAGATGCCGCCAAACTAAGCGCCGCGGTGGCGTCATTGCCAGAGTCGCAACGCGACTTGGCTGAGACCGCGGTCTGCGATGTGACGAGCGCGGAAGCGGTGAAAGGGCTGTTTGACGGTGTGGTCAAACGCCATGGCCGCTTGGACGTATTGTTCAACAACGCGGGTGTAAACCAATCGGCCGTGACGCCCGATGAACTGAGTGCGGATGAATGGCGTCAAGTCGTGGGTACCAACTTAGATGGCGCCTTTTATTGCTTGTCCAATGCGTTCCGAATCATGCGCGCGCAGACGCCGCAAGGCGGGCGCATTATTAACAATGGCTCTATTTCTGCACAGGTGCCACGTCCCTCTTCCATCGCCTATGCGGCAAGTAAGTCAGCGATTAATGGCTTGACGCGCGGCGCGGCGTTGGACGGGCGCCCATTCAATATTGCCGTCGGTCAAATTGACATTGGCAACGTGGCGAGTGCCATGACAGAGAGAATGGCTGCAGGTGTGCTGCAGGCGGATGGCTCCGTTCGCCCCGAGGCGAGAATGGACATGAGCAGTGTCGCCAAGACCTTTATGACGATGGTGAATTTGCCATTGGATGCGAATATTTTTACGGTCACCGTGATGGCGACCGGCATGCCCTTTGTTGGGCGTGGTTAAACCTTAACCTCAGGAGAATTGACATGAAGTTTTTACGTGCGTGGGTGAACGGGGCCGTGGTTCCGGGCGTTTTGGATAACAACGGCGTTCGCCGTAACATCAGTGCCCTAGCCGCTGACGTGACGTCGGCCCAAATTTCTGGCGCTGGTCTGGCTCAAATTAAAAGTGCTGACCTCACGGCCTTGCCTGAGATTGCGGCCGATGCGCCACTGGTGGCGCCTTGGGCGGATTGCAAGAAGTTTATTTGTATCGGTTTGAACTATGCCGATCACGCTGCGGAGTCGGGGTTGCCTATTCCACCCGAGCCCATCATTTTTACCAAGTCGATTGATGCCCGCGTGGGCCCCAACCACGACGTGGTGTTGCCCCAAGGTTCGGTGAAGGGGGACTGGGAGGTTGAGCTCGGCGTGGTGATCGGTCAAACCGCTCGTTACGTAGAGCAAGCCGATGCGCTGAATTATGTGGCGGGCTACTGCGTTGTTAACGACGTATCTGAGCGCGAGTATCAGATTGAGCGTGGCGGCACATGGGACAAGGGCAAAGGCTGCGATACCTTCGGCCCAGTCGGTCCTTGGTTGGTCACCACAGATGAGGTGACCGATCCGCAGGGCTTGGGTATGTGGTTTGAGTTGAATGGCAAGCGCTATCAAAACGGCTCCACGAAGACCATGATTTTTGGTGTCGCGGAGTTGGTGTCTTACGTGAGTCGTTTCATGACACTGTATCCCGGCGATATCATTTCTACGGGCACCCCACCCGGCGTCGGTATGGGGGTTAAACCCAACCCCGTTTTCCTGAAGGCCGGCGATCAAATGCGCTTGGGTATTGATGGCTTGGGTGAGCAGACGCAAAACGTCGTGGCGTGGGACCCTGCGCGTATCGATGCCATTGTGTAAGGGGTCCTAATATGACACGTGTTCTGATTACTGGTGGCGGCGGTTTCATTGGTGCGCGCTTGGCGCGTCATCTCTTGGCCCACCCACCAGCCGCTTGGGGGACAGCGCCATCCTTGACGCTGACCGACCAGTTTCCTTTGCCAGCAGATTTGGCTTCAGACCCCCGGGTGACGGCGGTGATCGGGCCGTTGGGTGATCAGAGCGCTTTGTTTTCATCGGGGTTCGATAAGGTTTTTCACCTGGCCTCAGCGGTTTCGGGGGAGTGCGAACTGGACTTTGAGTTGGGTCTGCGCTCTAACTTAGATGGCACCCGTACGCTTTTAGAGGGCTTGCGCCAAGCGGGTAATCAGCCGTGTCTCGTGTTTTCTAGCTCTATTGCGGTTTACGGTCCAGACCCGGGTCTAGAGATGCCCGCAGTGGTGGACGAGAACACCTTAGCGGCGCCGCAAACCTCGTACGGCGCGCAGAAGTTAATGTGTGAGTACCTGATTGCGGACTACACCCGCAAAGGGTATGTGGATGGTCGCAGTGCCAGGCTGATGACGGTGTCTGTGCGACCGGGGCAGCCCAACGGTGCGGCCTCGTCATTCTTTAGCGGCATCATCCGCGAGCCTTTGGCCGGAGTTCAGTCGGTTTGTCCGGTGGATCCGGACGTAGCGCATCCGTTGGCCTCGCCGCAATCCACGGTCTTGAGCTTGGTTGGCTTGATGACGGCATCGCGCGACACCTTAAAGCGTCGGCTTGCCATTGCGTTGCCAGCCGTGAATGTGACGGTGGCTCAAATGCTTGATGCCTTGGAACGCGTCGCTGGCCCAGAGGTGCGGGCACGCGTAACGTTCAAGCGGGACGAGCGCATCGCGGCCATTGTCGCGAACTGGCCGCGCGCCGCCAAGAGCGATACCGCAACGGCGTTGCTGGGTTTTCCAGGAGACGCATCGTTCGACGCCATCATTCAACAATACATTGACGACATGCGGGCAACGGGTCAGGCCGACACCGCATTGAAGGGGCTTTCTTCATGAACAAAATTGATTTAACAGGCCGTGTTGCGGTCATTACTGGCGGCGCGCAGGGAATAGGCTATGCCACCGCTGAGCGTATGCTCGCGTCCGGCGCATCCGTCGTGTTGTGGGACCGTAACCCCCAGTCCTTGGCGGAAGCCGAGCAGGCCTTGTCTGCTAAGGGCTCCGTTAAGACGGTGTTGGTGGAGTTGGTTCAAGAGGCTAGCGTGAAGGCGGCTGCGGAGTCAACGTTGACGCAATGCGGCAAGGTGGACATCTTGGTAAACAATGCGGGCATTACCGGCGGCAATGCCACGACATGGGAGCTTGATAGCCAAGTGTGGCAAGACGTCATTCAAGTGAACTTGGTCGCCCCGTATTTCGTGTGTAAAGCGCTGGTGCCAGCCATGATTGCAGCGGGCTACGGTCGCATCGTGAATATCGCCTCGATCGCTGGCAAGGAAGGCAATCCCAACGCGTCGCACTATAGTGCGTCAAAAGCGGGGTTGATTGCTTTGACCAAGTCATTGGGTAAAGAGCTGGCGCAGAAAGGAATCATGGTTAATGCCATTACCCCTGCAGCGGCGCAGACACCGATCTTTGATTCGATGACGCAAGAACATATTGACTTCATGTTGTCTAAGATTCCGATGGGCCGCTTTGTTGAGGTTGATGAGATCGCCGCCATGGCCAGTTGGCT
>Ga0115555_1002709_pt1 | contig 11735 bp, 14 predicted proteins | sample COGITO_mtgs_1104_2_FD_87285 | JGI IMG/M metagenome (GOLD analysis project Ga0115555, IMG submission 87285) | Pelagic marine microbial communities from North Sea - COGITO_mtgs_110407 | ecosystem: Environmental > Aquatic > Marine > Epipelagic | place: Germany:Helgoland, sampling site Kabeltonne... | reverse complement strand
TTTATGATAATGTTTCGGAGCTCGCGGCAGAAAGGGCCAAAAAGGACGTAGAAATGGGGAGTAAGGAGACTACTTCGAACGATGACGGGGGCATTATTAACACAATGAGGGCCTTCTTTTCCCAAAGTGTGTGGGAAGCTGGTGTTGCGCTCTCGCTCCTTTATCTCAATGTCCTTTCGTTTGGCAATATCATGATTGCCTACCTCAATTATCGGCAAATGAATACCACGGTAATTGGTCTTACCAGAGGTGTTGGTGAGACAATCGGACTATTAGGGACGGCTGGCCCGACCCCTCTGAGTTCAAAATTCTCATCGTAATAAGCTTCGGTGGAATCCTCGTTGTGGGTATTTGTACTCACTCAACTACAGGCAAATCGCGGTGAATAAATAAAATGTCTGAGGGAGGGCTGGGGGGTCATAAGGGGGAAAAAATGTTAACGCTAAAACGTCAGTACCTGTTAAACTTCTACCGTTCTTTGTTCTTCGCCTCTTCCTCAGATAAGCTATTCAGTAGTATTTTTATTCGGTAGTCTCGCTTTGCGAGAAGTTTCTTCAGGGCTTCGTTCTCCTTCCTCAGGTCGTCGTTTTCCTTGCTGCTCCCCCTACCCCCGCCGTTCGCAATGGCCTCTCTCACAGCACGTAACTCTTTGAGGTGCCCTAGTTTTGTCGCATCCACGGCGGACTTGATATCTGTGAATGTAGGCTTCGCTGCGACGTGCGCCTCGAGCACAGCGAGACGCTCTGAAATGACGTCAGTCATAAGGGTGAAATCTAAGGTGGGGCAAACTTTGAAGACGGGATTTGATTAAATCGTGAAGTGTGGGGGGGGTGAGAATAAAAGTAAAGTAAAGTCAGTCATCCTCCGATTTTTTTTTTACTCATTTTTGTCTCGAGGGTGACATTGAAGTAGTAAGCGATCCTACCTCCGAAATGTTCACCCTCCTCATCATTGTTGGCAGTAGCATAGCCTTCAACCCCGTGCCAAACTTTGGAAGATCCCCCAGCATAGCCTTCAACCCTGTGCCAAACTTCGGAAGATCCCCCAGCCACCTTCATTCCTACGAGCCTCTCTTGACATTGATCGAATCCTCCCTTCCCCCCAAACCTGACATTGCACCCACTTCAATATTCTGCAATCGTGAGCTGAACATGTCAACTATCAAGGCCATTGGTTTTGACATGGACTACACCCTGGCTGAGTACAAGAGTCCTGCCTTCGATGAGCTCGCCTATAAAGGAGCGGTAGAGAAGCTGATCGGCATGGGTTATCCTGAGGAGCTGCGTAACTTTGAGTACGATAGCAGCAAGTGGTGCCGGGGTTTAATTATTGATACCCAGCGAGGCAACTTTCTCAAGATTGACCGTCACAAATACGTCCGCATTGCCCAGCACGGATTTGGCGTGATTTCGAGCGACTATCGCAAGCAAATTTACTCGCGCACGTTCAATATTTCTCCTTCGTTTTCAGAGAAACACTACGTCAATGTCGACACTTTGTTCCAGCTGGTGGATTGCAGTCTCTTTGCCGCAACCGTCACAATGAAAGATGAGGAAGAATTCGCCTTTCTAGACGGAAAAACTTACGAGGAAATGTACCGAGATGTGCGGGCGAGCGTCGATCTGTGTCACCGTGACGGTGTTATCAAGGATGAAGTGGCAAGAAATCCTGCCAAGTACATTTCCAAAGATGACAAAATGATTCCGATGCTGAAGCAATTCAAGGAGGACGGAAAGAAGGTGTTTTTGTTGACGAATTCTTTGTGGGAGTACACGCTGACTGTCATGAACTACCTTGTCGGCGATGATTGGACCGACCTTTTCGACCTGATAATTGTGGGTTCCTGCAAACCCGTCTTCCTGATCGACCGATTCCTGAACCTATTCCGGATTGAAGAAGCCACGGGGAAATTGACCAACACAGACGGGGTTTACGAAATTTTGGAGGAGAAAGGGGGTATCGGAGCGGAGACATTTTTGGCAAAGGGAAAGGTCTTTCAGGGTGGAAACTGGCTACATCTTCAGGCCATGTTAGGCATCAACGCGGGCGAGGAAATAATTTACGTAGGGGATCACTTGTTCAGCGACGTGTTGAGATCAAAGAGAACGCTTGGGTGGCGAACTGTTCTAATTGTCCCCGAGCTGGAAGCGGATCTTCGTGTCAGCGGCAGCGACAAAGTTCATGACTTGGAAAAGCAGATAATCAGGATTCGGCTGCTGAGGGAGAACATCAGCATAGAGGCTGACAAGATTCGGAATAACGGTGGTAGCGATAGGCTCGCAGAACTGGAGCGAATGGACCAGCAGCTGAAAGACATCTTGATCGAGATAGCTGGCGATCAGCATAGGGTCTTTCATGAGCAGTGGGGCATGCTCTTTCGAACTGGATATCAGTCCTCCCGTTTCGCTTTTTACGTGTCGAACTACGCCTGCTTGTACACCAGCAGGGCGGGTAACTTGCTCAGTGCGAGCAAAGATCGAAGTTTTAGGACGAAATCTGAGAGCCTGCCGCATGAAGAGGCGTTCTGATGTTAATTTTGTAATTTTGGAAGTAAGTAGAGGTCGATGTTTTTGTTTCTACTCGTCTTTGCCTGTATATTTATATCTTTTTCTCGTAGAATAACAAATACGCTTGCACAGAGGACAGCACCTTTGTCTTGTCGATACTGGTCACCCTCTCGTCGTCACACTTGTACCAATTGGTTTGTCTTCTGACATAAGAAACGTAATGACCAAAATTGCTGTTATTCCCCAAGTGTTCTACCACCGCGAATAATCTAAATTCTTTTGAGGGGGGGGTTAGTTGTGATTGGTGGTCTGATGGGTTGTTGGTAACTCGCTTTGGCCGGCGGGGGAGGGGGGGGATTCTCACCTAGTTTGTCATATGCAGCATTCTGCAAAATCTTTCCAACATCCAAAACATCGTCGATACCAAACCTCCCGTTATCCTTTTTGCCCTGCATTTGCGTTCGATTTATGTGAATGACTAGAACATCCCCGACCCGAATTAACAATTCCCGCCTGATTTTATTGCGGCGTGGAGACTTGGCAGTAATGTGCTTAGGATTGATGAAATCAGCCGGAATCAATTCTAATGCCGATTTCAAAAACAGATTATTAGCAATCTGCCTCCTGATCTTTCTGTCATATATATTATCTTCGCTATGATCGTTATCGAGGAGCAGCTCTTCCAAAGTAATCGTTTCGGAGTTTATGTCGTCTAACGAGTGTTTGATTGCGCAATTACTGCACTCGACCCCACTCACTACCTCTCCGTCAGATTTAAACATCTCAGTCAACGCACATGTCGCATCGCTTCCACTGCAGGCAGTAATTAGGTGAAAGGGGGAGATTTGCAGGGTAGAGGGGGTGGAGCAATGCTCACAGTTGAGCGAGGAGGAGGAGTAACCTCGGAATGGATTCGATCTTTGTCTAGGTTTTTTCCCTCCAGTAATAGCGTCAATAAATCCCCTCGCATTCTCATCCAGCAACTTTTCCTCCACATCCATCTCAGCCATCAGCAGAACCAAAAACTCCATGGCATCTTGCTGCTCTCTCTTGCCAAAAAGGGAAGGAAATTTCGAACAGAGGTGGCGGGAAACAGCATTAAGGCGGTGATGGGGAACTTTCGCATTGGGTGTGACCAGGATTTCTGACATGTTAAGGAGAAGCTTTGCTAGGGACAAAGGTGGGGGTGCTGCAGAGCGGAATTGGGACAAGTAGTGGAGAAAATGGCTTGAGGAGGCCAGACTCTGTATGGTAGCGTTGAGAAAGCATGCTACATGCGACCGGTTCGGTAATCCGGGTGGCGGAGAGTGCGGAATCTGTAGCCCGGATTGCTGAACATGGGGGGGCAAGCGTTGACGTTCTGGTTGGGGTCTTTTTTGTTGTTCATCGCTCCCTTTTTGTATGATTTTTACTCTTGCCGCGACAATTGCGGCGACTATGCTCGCAGTCACGAGAGAGAGAGACGCGATAACTATTTGTCTCTGCATGGGGAAGAAGAAAAAATCGGAATCAGAATACGAACGTTCGTTCAATTACCAGGCAGGCCATCAATGAAATAAAAGTTTATTTGATCAGGAGGGACGTTGATCCATGAGAAAGTACATGGGAAAGTTCTCTTCAATGATTTTCTCTAGCTTGTTGGTGCGAGTGACCTCTCTCACTCCGCTGTCCCCTACTTTGAGAGGGTATCGTCGACGCTTGTCCCTGAGGCCTCTTCAAGGGAGTGTGTACGATCTGTTCGACCTTGATGTTGGGACGACGAAAAAAATGCTGCCATTCGGTGAAATGTCCAGTCCGGAGGCGATCAAGCGCGCAGCCCGAAACCCTGGAACTGTGTCTGGCTGCTTCTTTGTTGAAGCCTTTCCTTCTACAAACGAAGACCACCGTGGGGAGGAGGGGAGAGTTGTGGCGGTAAGCGACGAGTTGCTTGAGCTGTTTGGGGGCGTGGACGGAGGTGGGGGTGAGGATTTTGTGAAGTTCTTCACTGGTCAGAAAAGGATACCAAATATCATGCCGCATAACACCGTGTATGGCTGTCACTGCGGCACGCAGTGGTTTGGCCAGCTCGGGGATGGGAGAGCGGCCACGATTTTGGAGGTGAAAGATGCGAAGAACGACGATCACCACGAGTTCCAACTTAAGGGATGTGGACAAAGTTTGTTTAGTCGTGGCTTTGATGGTAGAGCTACGCTGCGGGGTTCTATCAGGGAGATGTTAGGAAGCGAAGGTTTACATTTTTTGGGCGTCCCAAGCCAAAGAGGCTTCGCGTTGATCGACACTGGAGACTTTATTAATCGACCGTGGTACAAGGAAGGCGAGAAGGGAGGTAGTAGTAAATTTCCTCCTAACAGAATGGTGAAAGAGCGGGAGGCTGTCTTGACCCGAGTCGCTTACCAAAGTTCGTTTTTAAGGCTTGGTCACATTGAGCTCGCCTGGAGAAGGGAGGAAACAGAAAGCATCATCAAGATGGTCAAGTTCGCTATCGAGACGACCACAGCAATGGAGCATTTGCGCAATTTTGAGGGGAGTGACGACCAACTCGTGTTGAATTTTTACGAGACGGTAGTGAAGCTCAATGTTGAGCTTGTTGTTGAATGGTTGAGGGTTGGCTACACTCAGGGAAACATGAACAACGATAACCTGAGGTGAGCTCGATAAAAAATGTGAATGTGAATGTGAATGTGAATGTGAATGTGAATGTGAATGTGAATGTGAATGTGAATGTGAACGTGAACGTGAACGTGAACGTGAACGTGAATGTGAATGTGAACGTGAATGTGAACGTGAATGTGGGTATCTCCTCGAGTCGAAGTCGAAGTCGAGTCTCCTCAATTTGAGTCTCACACTCCTCCTTCGTGCAGTTGTGGCGGCTTCACGCTCGATCTCGGCCCGTTCGGCTTCGTGGAAAAGTATCGCCACGCTTTTCAGCCCTTCACGAGCGATGGGAGCGGACATTTTTCTTTTCTATCGCAACCTCAGGCGATGAATGTCGCTCTGAGTGTCTTCGGTGCTGCTCTAAGCTCGGCGATCAAGGAGGAAGTGGCCAAGGAGAAAATGAAGAAGGTCATGACTGATAGTTTCAAAAGCGCATTTACAGAAAGTTACCGTGTTATGCGAATGGGAAAGTTAGGACTCAGTGAGGTGAGCATTCTGCTGTCTGCAGTCCCGCGTGTGTTAAGCCCGTCCCAAAAAAGTAAACTAACAATGCCATGAAATCACACAGTGGAGGGGCGAGAACAGAGGAGAAGATGACGATTTGTGGTGGAGAATAATCGACTTTATGGATCGTGTGGCTGTTGGCGTGGATTGGACTGTCTTTTTTGCATGCCTTACTGAAGGCGCAGACATTGAAAGATCTCTTTATGGGGATTTGACAAAAGGAGAGCAGAAGGAGTTGCTGGACATTATGGAGATGATAGCGTTGAGGTGGGAAAGTGACGAAATTTCTGAAGGAGAGAGGAGGGCGATCATGAGAAAGCACAACCCAGCTATTGTGCCAAGAAATTGGATGCTTTTTGAGGCATATCAAGCGGCGAGTGACGAGGGTGGAAGAGATTATGAACCGACAAGAGAACTTCTTCAAATTCTGAAGAACCCCTATGTTTATGGCGACGACGAGGTAGCTGGGATTGACAAACGCTTCTTCGGAGTAACGCCAATGGAATACAGGAACGTAGCGGGCTTGGCGTTTCTTTCGTGATCTTCCTAGAGAAATAGTTGAGTTGTCATTGTGAAAGAACTGACTTAACAAGTAAGATGCAACATGAAATGATGGCGGGAGCGCGAATTTTTGCCCTGCCTGAGAATATCGCACTTTGTGGAGCTGTTCACGAAAAGTAGCAATGAACCGAGAAACTTTTGCCGAAATTGTGGAGCTGTTAACGAAAAGTAGCAATGAACCGAGAAACTTTTGCCGAAAAACATTTTCCCAAAATTAATACTTTTCCCAAATTAATACTTTTTTTCACTTCAGCCATTCATCGAGCTCGTCTACTAATCGAATCACCTCGTCGACGACTTTGTTTCCTTTTCCTACCGAACTATCACTTGCTAGCCCTACGACCGGTGTGAAATGATTTCCTGGAATAACACATCGCTTGATGTCTTGTCGTGCAATATCAATAAGGTTCGATTCAAGTTTTTCGCTTTCATCTGTTGCATCGTTATCGAACTGTAATATGAGGGAGCGCCGCACGTCATAGTTTTCGGGAATGGCCCGTATTACGGCTTCGGGGCTGGGTTCGAATGTACGGGATCCATTAGCAACAGAGTCAAACAACGGTGGGAGCTGACTCCAAAAATCAACTCCTTCCTTCAAAAAATTAAGCAAGCCAAGATCCCGCGCTAATTCAGTCGGCACAATCTCCTCGAGCTTCTTGCGCAATTCTCCAGGCAGAATGACCTCCTTGTCCATATTCTTTCCCTTCTCCCTTCCTCCGCCGCCGTTGTCCGATGTCCTGTTGAGTACAATATCTCGGAGCTCAACAAGAAGCTCATCACTGATAACTTCCCCATTTGATAGCTCCTCAGTTGCACGGAGAGAGAGATCCAGTAGCCGATTGACATTGAGATTCTTGAACGCGGTGAAAAGTGGCGAGAAAAGCTGATCGTACAAGGGAATGGCGTCCATCAATTTCTTATTGTTGTAACTGATGAACACATTGGCTGTTCGAGGGGTGGTGGGGAAAGCCATGCTAATGAGCAGCTGTGCAAGAGCTCCAAATGAATGCCCAACTCCCACGACCGACAGCGGTCCAAATTCCTCGAGCAAGTCTGGCGCGATCAACTCAAACTTTTCAACTATTGAGTCGCATGCTAACAGCTGGTCAAATGACAGGTCAAAAGGTGTTGCTACCACCAAAAAGCCTCGATCTGCTAGGGTCTCAAGCATGAGCCGGTAAAAGAGCTGTGGCGAAGCCCCCGCCAGAGCTCCGCCGATGAAGTGGATCAGTGCGCGCGGATGCCCTTCCGGTCGGTATAAGTAGCTACCATGAATTAGTTCAGGTTGTTTGGGTTTATTTTTATTTTTGGGGGGGGGAGAGGTTTTCTTCTCTTTGATCCTGGGCAGTTCGCTTGACGAAGACAACGTGTTGTCACTATCATCTACCTCTGCATCAAGTATGTCAAGAGAACGGGGGTCGACAACGGCAGAGAGCAATGCCGACGGAGAGCAAGAGGAGTGGTACGGGAGTCGAGAACAGACCAAGGCCCCATCCCTGCAATGATAAGCATTACCACCACACGTAGACGGGTGGAAAATATAGGGGGCCGCGATGTTGACTACCGCAAGTAAAAGCATCCCATATCTGACGCATGTTGGCATTTGTGGGAAAGAAGAGTGGAGTCGTGCTCGATTGCTGATGATGGGGCAGTGAGTGTATCAGTGTTTAAGTATATATAAGGTGATTTTACATTTCCGTTGAAACTAGCAGATCTTTTGTGCTCCAACTAAACTAATCTCGGTAGAATGAAATCGAAATGTATGTTAGTTGGTGCTGTTCTTGCTGACTGTGGTGACCACTTCGGCGGACATCTTTATTCTTTTTTCTTGAAATCATTTCTGGTCCTATTATCTACTAGCCTACAATTCGATTAACGCACGCATGTTGTGAATTCGTGCGCCAAAAATATCCGTCCCTTTTGCCTCTCCATAGCCTTCTGCCAAATTCTCGCACCCCGACTCCAAACTCTACCCCGCGCCCCAACCCCAGGCTGAACCACGAGCTACGAACCCCAACCCCAGGAACCACGAACTACGAACTACGAACAACGAACCACGACGAACTCCGAACTTTAACCCTAGGTTTAACCTACCCCGCGCTCTAACCCGAGGTTTAACCCCAGGTTTAACTTCAACGCCCCGGGGTTTGGGCCCCTCCCCATAACCCTCGAGACAAAGTTAATATGGAGCCCCCCTTAGTCGTAGTTTGTTTCTCTTTGCTCCTCTCCTCGGTGATAGCATTATCATCTCCACGATTGTTTCCCACCCTAATTACGCCCGTTGGTCCCTTTGCAATCGCTAGATCTCCAGCATGCGCCTTTGGCAGTGACATGGATAATCGTGTGACGAATGTCATGAGTAGTGAAGGCGTTAGCGGTCCATCGAACTTCATGGTGGAACTGCAGCGAATGAGTGCAGAGTTTTCGATAAATAACCAGCCTCCTGATCCGGAGCGAGTTGGGGAAATCGTGTCGTCGATGGAGGAGAGCTTAGCAAGTTACAAGGATCTACTTGCCCGGTTGTCAATGTCTCCTGACTTTCAGCAGCGAGAATACTATGCAATGACCGTTGCCCAGCTCCGTCGTAAGGGACAGACAATTGATGATCTGCATGAATGCGTTGATTGGCAGATTGAGTCTATGCGTGCCTATAGTGAATCGCGACCGCCGCCCACACCTTCCCCCAAAATAATGGAAATTATTAGCGGCCAAGAAAAGTCAGGACAGTCTGGTGGAATGGGTGGTGGCATGCCCAACTCAATGACACCGCCATTTTTGGGGACCGAGGCATGCTTCAACGACAAGAATTTACTAGCGACACTACAGTCTCTGCAAAGAGATCATGATCTGGTAATCAATATGGGGAAGGACTACGGTTATTTCGATCCTCTTGGTAAAATTGCGTTCATTGATCAAATCGAGAAGATCGAAGAGCGCTGGGGTTGGCTGTTGACTAAACTCAATTTGATGTCAGAGGTGAATGACAACTTCAAAAGTGAAACTGAGAGATTCCTAGACTCTATGGGAGGGTTGTCGGTCCGTGATTTTTATGAAGTCCTCTCTGACGCACATGATTACATGAGAGCGCGTGCCGAGGATGCTCGGAAGTGATGGGCGAAGAATGAACGATTAATTAAGTAGTACATAAGGAAGTGATGAAGAAATTTTCAGAGAACCACCTGTTCAAATGTTCTTTCGACCTACTCTCTTTATAACGCACTAGCTTTGTATTGTAAACGGTTTCATCAATAATGTCAATTCTGTCAGACCATATCAAAGTCATCGAGCTTGTCGTTATATTTTTGAACAGTGCGCTTGATCTTGCTTTTGTCCACCCAAGTTGTGAAATCCTCCAGGCTTCGACTGACCAAAAAGGCAGGGTCAGTGACGACGTCCGGCCCAACGCGCACCTGTCCTTGCTCGATAAATGTGACAGCCTCCTTCAGATTCTCGGCCATCTTCATTTTCATCATCACAACTGGAAGGCGCCGGCGGCAAAATGCAGACACGGAGATATCTTCACACTGCTTCAGGCTCCCTGTAGCGTTGTTTATCACCCCCATGTCAAAGAGTTTTTTCGTCAGCTGAGCTGTCACGTCAATGCGAAAAGCCGAGCTGCTATCCATAGTTTTTAATTTCGCCGTGAGTTTTGTCACCTGCCCACAGATCTTGCTGTAAGAGACGTAATCATTCCTATCTGAAATATGGTACCGTCGCAAAATCTTGGCCACTCGAATATTCTCGTCCCCCTTCCAAGCATAAAGGTTCACTTTCCGAAGAAGTTTTTTCTCGTGGTACTTAAGTTCGCGCATCTTCTAGACCTAGAATGGGAGGACCAAAAGACGAAAACGGAAGGACCCGGTTAGGTCGTCGGTCGTCAGGGAGATTATGCCTGCTGGCGCTCTTTTTCTCCTCTAAGTCGTCTGATAAGGTATAGACAACAGGAGTCGCGAATACCCTGTAAAAGATGCAGGGTAGGTGGTCTACCAAATAAAAAATAAAATTTGATGGTGGCTCGAGGGTGGGTATCAAAATCACTAAGCAGGAAAGGATAGCGTTTTTCGCTGCAGCGACAGTGTCCTGTGAATTGTAATCATCACACCACCTATGCGGTGCTTTTTAACTGTACTCCTTGTATGCCTCTCTGCGTCTGCTCAGGAAGAGTGTCCGGCGTGCGTCTGCACTGGTGAGGTTGAGGCTGCCACCAATACCCTCCAGGATGTTGTGGATATGAAAGAGCAGGATCTGGCGAGCTGCAATGAGAAGGTGAGTATCCTTTGAATGGCTCAGGTTATCACTTCATTGCTGCCTGAATGGAGTACAGATGGGTCTTGTGATTGCTCTTGGTCACTACAATGCAAGGTTTGCCTATGAAAGCCGCCCTCCTTCCATTCGCCGTCGCGCTTTCACCAATCTTGCCATCGACAAGCAATCGTCTCGTCTCGCTAGCGACTAACAACTAACTACTAACTACTAACCCAATCCCCTCTTTTAGCTGATGGACGTCTCTGCAAACTTTGGGACCTGCTCATCTGATTTGAAAACGTGCACCAGTGATGGTGAGCACTGCGCTGCGAAACTGGTATCGCAAAAGTCTGAGAGCGCTTCTGAGAACAAGGAACTCTCGACGAAGTTGATGACAAAGGATGCCGAGATAAAGCGGCTCCAGGCGGAGCTCACCAAGGCAAAGACTGAGCTCACCGAGGCAAATAATGCCAACAAGGATATCCACTCGTCGATCAGCTCCGCTGGATACTGCAATTATACCGCCATGATGGTCGATGCCAACACGACCCTCAGCCATCTCAAGACAAAAACGACCGAATACCGTGTCGTGGCTCAAAAGCGCCTCGGGGAGGCTGCTTTGGTAGCCACTGATCTTGCCAGTGAGGGCCTTGATCGGGCTTCCAAGGCGACCGTCCAGGCGCAGGCATTGACCAGCCAATCGATTGAGGTAGGTATGAAGTATGCCACCATAGGTCGCGAATACGCTGAAGTGGGCCTAAATGAGGTGCACAAGGTTACCAAGCCCCACCTCGAGAAGACAGCAGAGGTAGTTGGTACTCTGTATGACGCACACGCCAAGAAGATTGTGGACAAAAAGGTGCTACCGGTGTACAACGAAAAGGTTGAGCCTCATGTGTCCGTCGCTTTGAAGAAAATTAACGAGGGCGTGGCCATCGCCCGGCCGAAAATTTCCGAGCTCCGCGGCCTCATCAGTAACGCTTACGTGAGCGGGAAGATCACTGCAATCACTGTTGTCATGGAGGGGAGCAAAGCTGTCTCTGAAAATATTAAGGACGTCAAGGCGCTTTCGAAGCTGACCCAAAAGCTTGAATACCTGGGAGAAAAGGAGGTGAGCATGCTACGGAGGAGGGGACAAAGTTTTAAAAAATCGCTCAATCATGTGGCTTCTGCTAACATCTTCCACTCATGTCCGTCGTCGTTCGTACCGCAGCACTCCACTGTTTTCGTCAATAACGTGATTCGAGTTTTCCTTTTCCTCTT
>Ga0115555_1002703_pt1 | contig 11741 bp, 7 predicted proteins | sample COGITO_mtgs_1104_2_FD_87285 | JGI IMG/M metagenome (GOLD analysis project Ga0115555, IMG submission 87285) | Pelagic marine microbial communities from North Sea - COGITO_mtgs_110407 | ecosystem: Environmental > Aquatic > Marine > Epipelagic | place: Germany:Helgoland, sampling site Kabeltonne... | reverse complement strand
GTTGTCACCGACGGTTCTGCAGTCCTCGGTTTAGGAAACATTGGCCCCGAAGCAGCAATGCCAGTCATGGAAGGCAAAGCAGCCCTATTCAAGAAGTTCGCAGACGTTGACGCATGGCCGATTTGTTTGGACACGCAAGACGTTGACGAAATCGTTCGAACCGTTGAGATTATTGCTCCCGGTTTCGGTGGAATAAACCTTGAAGACATTTCGGCTCCGCGCTGCTTTGAAGTCGAGCGTAAATTACGTGAACGACTCAACATTCCCGTTTTCCACGACGACCAGCACGGCACAGCCGTGGTGGTATTGGCAGCACTGCTCAACGCGTCGAAACTTGTGAACAAGGAACTTTCCTCCATGAAAATCGTGATGTCTGGTGCTGGTGCCGCTGGCGCGGCAGTTGCACAGCTTCTCTTGCACGCCGGCGCCACGAATATCACCCTTTTTGACTCAAAAGGTGTGCTGTCACGTGCGCGGAAGGATCTCGATCCGAGTCGCGCCGAGCTGGCGCAGCGAACAAACATGAATAACTTCGAGGGAACTTTGGGCGAAGCCTTGGTCGGCTCGGACGTCTTCATTGGGGTCTCACAACCCAATGTGATCACTGGAGCTGACATCGAAAAAATGGCTCAGGACTCGATCGTGTTCGCGCTGGCAAATCCTGACCCCGAAATAAATCCAATTGAAGCAGCGAAGTTTGCCAAGGTCGTAGCCACTGGTCGCAGCGACTACCCCAACCAGATCAACAACGTCTTGGCTTTCCCCGGAATTTTCCGTGGCCTTCTGGACAGCGGTGCGATCCATATCACCGACGAAATTCTGATTGCCTCGGCTCACGCAATCGCTGATTGTGTGAAAGACAAGGCCCTCTCCCCCGTTTACATTGTGCCCAGCGTGTTCGACATCAATGTTGCACCAGCCGTTGCAGCAGCAGTTATCGCAGCTTCCAAAGTGTCGAGCGAGAAATCTTAGAGTTTCTCAACCGGGGCATAACGTAGGAGCAAACGCTTGGTTCCTGTGGCACCAAAGTCAATAGTTGCATCCGCTTTGTCGCCACTGCCGCCTGTTTCGATCACTGTTCCCATGCCGAACTTTTCATGGGTGACCCGATCGCCCGCGTTCAGCGAAATCACATTCGCGCTCACACTCTTACTGCCACGGCGAAGTGACGAGTCAGAGCCAGACCAAGAACTCGAACCAAAACTCGAACTTGCGGCGAACATGGGTGGTGCCTCGCGCTCCCACTTCAGATTCTGCTCGGGTATTTCTTCCAAGAACCTACTTTGAGGGTTGGCTGACGGGCTCCCCCACGCCGACCGGGTCAGCGAGCGACTCAAGTAGAGACGTTGACGAGCGCGTGTGATTCCCACGTATGCCAGACGGCGCTCCTCTTCTAACTCCCGAGGTTCACTCAATGAGCGTGAGTGAGGGAAAATTCCCTCTTCCATGCCAGTGAGGAAAACCGTTGGGAACTCAAGGCCTTTAGCCGTGTGTAGGGTCATTAGGGTCACTACCCCGCCATGGTCTTCACCTTCAGGGATCGAATCCGCGTCTGCCACGAGCGCGACAGTTTCCAAAAAGTCGATCAACGTGCCTTCCGGGTTGTCCACCAAGTACGAGGCGGCCACGGACTCGAGCTCTGCGAGGTTTTCAATTCGACCTTCGTCTTGCAGGTCGGTTGATGCACGAAGTTCGGAGAGGTACCCACTCTGTTCAATAGCGGCCTGAACCACCATGGCCGGCTCAGTTCCTGATTCGAACAGAGTCTGCAACCCTTGCATTAACTCAACGAAACTCGAGATCGCAGTAACTGACCTTGTTGCAAGACCTGGTACCTGCGCCGCACGTTGCAAACTTTCGAAAAAAGAAATCCGCTCGCGTTCGGCATAGGCGCCGATCATTGCTTCCGCGCGGTCCCCGATCCCACGCTTTGGTGTGTTGAGGATTCGACGAAGGGACACTTCGTCTGCCGGGTTAGCAATTGTGCGCAAGTAAGCCAAAATATCGCGTACTTCCTTGCGCTCATAAAAACGAACACCCCCAACGACTTTATAAGGCATTCCGGTGCGAATGAAGACTTCTTCGACCGCACGTGACTGAGCATTCGTTCGATAGAAGACCGCGGTGTCTCCCGGCCGCGAAACACCTTCGTCGGACATTCGGTCAATCTCGCGGGCAATAAATGACGCCTCGTCGTGTTCGTCGTCACCCACGTACACCTTGATTAAATCCCCGTCGCCCGAGTCAGTCCATAGATTCTTAGCCCGTCGCGAAGTGTTTTTCGAGATTACGGCGTTGGCCGCGCTGAGAATTGTCTGGGTTGACCGGTAGTTCTGCTCCAACATGATCGTGGCTGCATCGGGGTAGTCCCGCTCAAACTCTTCAATGTTCCGAATCGTTGCGCCACGGAAAGCATAAATCGACTGGTCCGCGTCACCGACCACGCACAGCTCACCTGGCGGAGGTGAGTCGGGCGACACCGCAACGGTTCCCACCAGCTCCTTGATCAGCATGTATTGGGCGTGGTTGGTGTCCTGGTATTCGTCTACCATGATCTGGCGAAAACGGCGGCGATACATATTGGCCACCTCGGGGAACAACTGCAGCAGCGCAACGGTTGAACCAATCAGGTCATCGAAATCAAAAGCGTTCGCAAGGTTTAATCGATTTTGATACTCGCGGTAAATTTGGGCGATAACCGATTCAATTGCAGCTTCTTTGTCCGACGCCAATTGGGTGTTGGTAAGAAAAGTTTCGTGGTCAACTAATTCATTTTTTGCCGATGAAATTCGGGAAAGCACCATGCGCGGACGGGTATTTTTTGCGTCAATGTTGAAATCTCGGAGGATCAAGGTGATCAGGCGCAGTGAATCTTGAGTGTCATAAATTGTGAAGTTGCTCTTGACTCCCAAGCGGTGCGCTTCCGCGCGCAAAATGCGAACGCAGGCACTGTGAAAAGTAGACACCCACATGGTGCGCCCGGCTGGCCCAACAATGTCGGCGACGCGTTCTTTCATTTCAGCTGCGGCCTTATTGGTGAAAGTGATTGCGAGAATTTGCCCCGGCGTCGCATCCCCTGTTGCGAGTAGATGCGCAATCCGTCGGGTCAACACTCGAGTCTTACCTGATCCAGCACCTGCCACTATGAGAAGTGGGCCACCGCGATGCTCAACAGCCTGACGCTGTGCAGGATTTAGGTCATCGAGCAAATTGTCACCACGTGTTGAAGGTTTCTGTTCAGAAAACAATTGGGACTGGCTCAAATCAGGCATTAGTGCAGTCTAGGGCGTGCCTCCGACAATAAAATCAATGGCGAAAGTCAGCGCCGAATGAAGCCGATCACCCGAACTTTAGCTTTGGTGGGAACGTTCGAGACGAGTGCTATTAGTCCTTTATCCCCAACTTCGGCCACCACAATTGATGTTGTCTTACCCGAAGCAGCAACAGTTGCTGAGCGTGATCCGCGATCTACACCACCCACGGCGTAACCGACGAATCTACCGTCGGCACCCTTGCCTTTAGTGGTAATCCTAAGAATTACCGCGGCGACCTTTTTCTTCTTCTTTGGCACTTTGCCAAGGCCGGTCACCTTCGCCAGTTTTACCTCGGTGCCATCAAACTTGGTATTCACGAGTTTGCGCGAAGACACTCCTTTTGCCTTCAGTGGCAGGGAGCTCGTTCGGTACCCGAGCACCTCGACCTTCACCTGAACCGTTGGCTTTTTTGACGCTGAGAGCTGCACCGTGCCACCCACAACGGGCACAACCAAAATCGCAGTGCGCGTTTTAGCTTTTCGAACTTTCAGCGTTGCCGCATTTACTTTCTCACCAATTTGCCCGATGCGTAATTTGCCTTTTTTCGTCGATTCACTGGTGGTGACGGTAACGAGTGCGCTCGTTGCTTCAGCGGGCAGGGAGTTCAGTGTGACCGTTCGAGTCTCCCCTGGCTGAATGGCGCCTTGACTCACCGATTCGTAACCCAGTTCAGCGCCGATTCCAATGAATTCGCCTTCTTCGGGTGGACCGACTGGCGCCGCAGGTGCTGGGGCTGGGGCTGCCGGTGCTTCTGGCACAGGCGCTGGGGTTGGCCCAAATTCGGTCATCGGTGCAACCACGGTGTCGCTAACGACTTCGGACTTGTTTTCTACTTCAGAGCCATTGGGGTAGTACCCCAGTACATCGACCGTGACATCGGTTGCCCCTGCCGATGTTGCCAGCGCAATAGTTCCATTCGAAGCGACTGGGATAATCGCATCGCCAAATGCATCAGAGTTAATTGGTGCCTTGACAACGGGGACGCTCGAGCCATCGCCTGGCGCCCATGCCCGCAAAGTAGTCGGCGCATTGGTTCCCAGCGCGGAAACGCGAACCAGCACTGCAGCAACACCCTCAGCCGGCACCCCGCCCACACCTGTCACTTTCGCAAAGATTCGGTGACTGTCACCTTTCCAACGATCCTGTTGCAATCGACAGCGTTCATTGACACCCGTTCCAGTTCGAGTTCCGACGACTCGGACCTGGTCAACTGCAACAACGCCACCCACTCGGGTTGCTGGCGCCCCGCCAGCAGAGGCTTTATCCCGTGCACAGAACGGTGCGGTAAATGGTGTTCCATCCCAGAAAGACGAGCGACCGGACGCACCATCCCACGTGAGTGAAATATGAATATGGTTGCGGTGACAGGTGTTGTCTGAACCTTTGTCTGGCTTAGCGAAACAACCTTTGAGTTCGGACCAGCCTCTCATAATGTCGTAGCCGCGCCAGATTCGGTCATTCCAACCGATATACATCACACCCAGTCGGATCGCGTTCCCGTATTCAACCCCGAACTGGTCTGGGCCAAGTAACCAATTCAAGAATGCTTCGGCTTCGGCCCGGCCCTCGGCGTCACGGACACTAACCATCCAGTCCACTGCTCGACCTTCTTTATGTTCGCTTTGACCACCGACCCCGCAATCACGTGGGATCCACACGGTTTCATCCCCACCATAGGTTGCCTTGATTAAATCCGCTAACCGCTGGGTTCCTGGCTTTGGGACGGGGTCGCACTGTGATTGACCTTCGTACTCCGGGTGAACGTCGTACTCGGGGGGCAGCGCTACTGGAGCGCCCGCAGGCACGGGTACTGCTGGCAGGCCAACGCCGGGTTCGGGTGCGCCCGCGAGAACACCGGTCCAGTTGGTCGACTGCCACCCACCGCCGTCCGCGCTCGCAGGGGTTGCTTGCAGAATTAAGACCGTGGCAAACACAAAGATCCCCGTACCGCGCAGGAGCGCACGAAGGGAAGGCAGGGCAGAATGCCCTGTACTGTGGGGAAGCACATGCATACTCTGACACGAAAGTGACGCATGTGGCTAATGCACACGAGTAAGAACAACCATGTAATTCATAATTAATTCGTTTTTGAGCGATTCATAGAGGGATTCTGATGGAGATCGAGCGCGTTCTTGTAGTCACCGCCCACCCCGACGACGTCGACTTTGGCGCGGGAGGCACCGTTCGCAAGTGGACGGAGGCAGGAATACATGTCAGCTATTGCATTTGCACCGACGGGGACGCCGGTGGAGCCGACCCCACCGTCCTGCGCAGTGAGATTCCCAAGATCCGTCAGGCTGAGCAACGTGCCGCCGGTGCGGCACTCGGCGTTACCGACATTCATTTCCTGGGTTACAAAGACGGTGACCTGCAGGTAAGCCAGGATTTGCGCCGCGACATTAGCCGCGTAATCCGCCAGGTCAAGCCGCAGCGGGTTCTGATTCAATCCCCCGAGCGCAATTGGAACCGGATTTATTCAGCGCACCCGGACCACCTCGCCGCCGGTGAAGCCGCAATTTTCGCGGTCTACCCCGATGCCCGAAACCCCTTTGCCCACCCGAGCTTGCTCCACGACGAAGGCCTTGAGGCATGGAGTGTTGGAGAAGTCTGGGTAATGGGAGCACCCGAAGTGAACCACTACGAAGACGTCACCGAGTTCATTGAGCACAAACTTGATGCACTCGTTGCCCACCACTCCCAGACCTCGCACATGGAAGATCTCCGTGGTCGGGTCACCACGTGGATGTCTGCTTCCGCACTTGAAGCTGGCTTTGGTCCTGAGGTTTATGCGGAAAGTTTTCGGGTGGTGAATACCGCTTAGAGGATTAACTCCACAAAACAGCAATAAAGATATTAGCGATGCTCAGCGCGCCAATAACGCCCCACAGTGCAACCTGCGGTGGGGTTTTCTTACGGCCCGCAAAGGCCAGCACCGTCACCACAATGGTGATGCCGAGCTTGACACTGATCTTGGTCATGTCGAGTTCGTCATCAACTGCTCCACCCTCCACCATGCCCACCATGATGAAACCGGTTACTAGTTGAGTGAGCGCACCGTGGAACATCGCGGCGTTCACGCCCTTGTCGGCACTCTTCATTTGAACAATGAATCCGCCAACCAAACTGGCCAAACCAATGAAGTGCAGAATTACGACAAGGTTATAAATGAATTCCATGCTGGCAGAGTAACCAACCCGCCCACCACCTTGCCGACTTTCCCAGTAACTGGGATACCCGGACAAAAACGCCCCTAAAGGCGACATTTTTGTCCGAGTCATCCGTTCTGCTGGATCAAGTCTCGGCCGCAGGTTCACGCTCCCCGCTCACATCACCCAAGTCCATCGAAAAATCTTCACTCAGAAACCTGCCACCCCAAAACTGGGAAAGTCGGACAAAAAAACGAATTTTTCGGGCTATTTTCTCTTTCTTTCCCAGTTACTGGGAAAGTCGGACAAGGGGGGGGGTTACTCCCACTCGATGGTGCCGGGGGGCTTGCTGGTGACGTCAAGGGTTACTCGATTCACCTCGGTGACCTCATTGGTGATCCGGTTAGAGATTTTGGCAATTAGGTCATAGGGCAGGCGGGACCAGTCGGCGGTCATGGCGTCTTCGCTGGAAACGGGACGCAGCACAATCGGGTGGCCGTAAGTGCGCCCATCGCCCTGAACGCCAACACTACGAACGTCGGCTAAGAGCACGACGGGGAACTGCCACACATCGCGATCAAGGCCAGCTGCAGTGAGTTCCTCGCGGGCGATCAAGTCAGCTTTGCGCAGAATTTCCAACCGTTCTTCGTTGACGGCACCGATAATGCGAATGGCAAGTCCTGGTCCGGGAAACGGGTGGCGCCACACAATTTCCGGCGGTAGTCCCAGGTCAAGTCCCACCTGACGGACTTCGTCTTTAAAAAGCGTGCGCAATGGTTCGACAAGGGTGAACTCGAGGTCTTCGGGGAGACCGCCGACATTGTGGTGGCTCTTAATATTCGCGGTGCCCGATCCCCCGCCACTTTCAACAACGTCAGGGTAGAGCGTCCCTTGCACAAGGAATTCAACTTTGTGGCCCGTGCTACCAGCGCTTTCGACGACACCTGCTGCCGCGTGTTCAAAAACCCGGATAAATTCGCGGCCAATTATTTTGCGTTTCGTTTCGGGATCGGTGACGTCAGCGAGTGCGTCGAGGAACCGATTTTTTGCATCAACGACAACCAGTTTGATCCCGGTTGCGGCAACGTAATCGGTTTCCACCTGCTCGGCTTCGCCTGCGCGCAATAGCCCGTGGTCAACGAAGACGCATGTGAGTTGGTCGCCGACCGCTTTGTGGACGAGTGCTGCGGCAACGGCTGAATCAACACCGCCGGACAGTCCGCAGATCACTTCGGACTCACCAATTTGAGCAGCGATTTTGGCGACCTGTTCGTCGATTACATTGGACATGGTCCAGTTCTGATTGCACTGGGCTACGTTCAGCAGAAAATTTGAGAGTACTTTTTGCCCAAACTCTGAATGCAGAACTTCTGGGTGAAACTGCACGCCAGCGCGTGAGTTCACAATGTCTTCGAATCCTGCGACAGGGGCTCCAGAAGAAACAGCGCATACGCTGAAACCTTCCGGTGCAGAAGTGACCGCGTCGCCGTGACTCATCCAGACGGAAATATTTTCGGGGACATCGGAAAAAATCTTTGCAGTTGCTGTTGAAAGTTCCGTGCGTCCATACTCACTCGTGCCGGTGTGAGCGACCTCTCCACCAAGGGATTTAGCCATTAATTGAAAGCCATAGCAAATACCGAATACTGGAATTCCCAGCGCAAAAATTGCGGAGTCAAACTCTGGCGCTCCGTCTGCATACACACTTGAAGGGCCGCCGCTGAGAATAATTGCTGAGGGTGCTTTGGCCTGGACTTCACTGACAGTGATGCTGTGGGCGACAATTTCCGAAAAAATATTTACTTCTCGCACCCGCCGGGCAATCAGCTGCGCGTACTGAGCGCCGAAGTCGACAACGAGTACGGGGCCTTGCGGGGTGCGGGGCATTGTGCAAGCGTAGTAGCGCAATCAGACGAAGTAGCGTCGCGACCAACTCGGACTAGCTACTAAATGCGCCAAGGGCCAGAAATGCCAAAATAAGCAACAGGTAAATAAGTCCGCCGGCGAAAAATGTGAGAATCATGAATCGCCGAGCCATGCGGGAAGCAGCAGCTGCCCTTTCAAGATCGTTGTGTTCAATCAGATGTCGGGTCCTGAGTGCAAAAACAACCGCCACCACTCCTAACGGCAGAAAAAAGAGCGCTGCGCCCACGACAGCTGGAAATAAATAAGTCTTCGAGGTCGTGGTCACTGACTAACCATAATCTTTAAACCTACTGTGCCACCCTGCGGATTAAGTACCGCGCAAAGTGTCCGAAGGTAATTCCCCGAAACGATCGGAGTAATAGTGTGAAAATCGACCCATATGTGTGAATCCCCACCCGCCGGCTATCTCGGAAACTGTACGATCACGGTTCTCCTCCCGGCTTAAATCCTCACGCACACGTCGGAGCCTCACCTCGCGCAAATACTGAGTCGGGGAAAGCCCAATGTAGGGCCGGATAACGCCGCGAGCTCGACCACACCCCACCAACTTCAGAGTCTTTTTCGAAAACAGTCACCGACCATCCGAAATCCCGAAATACCTTGGCACTGACTAATCCGGCGAAACCTGCTCCTAACTACTGCAATATTTTTCACTTGAGGTTGGTTCATTGCGAAACTCCTATGTTTGACGTGGCCACACTCTAAAGTCCGCCACGAGGACTTCCTAGCCATTAAGCGCGCTCTCTATCCTGTTGGCGCAGTCAATTACCCGCCAATGTGAAATGGAATTTTTGGAACAAGTGACCCTTTTCGTGATGTTTTTTTGAGAAACGACCTGCACGATTGTGATCTCGGTCATACAGTTTTCGCACGAGCACTTGTGAATTGATCACTAGCAGTGGCGAAAGGGGCCCCATGCAGCATATAAAGGTGAACGTCGACGGCACCACCTACCAAAAAGAAGTTGAACCTCGAACTCTGCTCGTTCATTTCTTGCGCAACGACATCGGCCGAGTCGGAACCGTGATCGGTTGCGACACCTCTAACTGCGGAGCGTGCACCGTCCTCGTTGACGGCGTCAGCATGAAGTCGTGCAGCATGTTGGCGGTTCAAGCCGACGGTACCGAGATCACCACGATTCAAGGTGTCTCAGACGGCAACGAATGGCACCCCGTGCAGGCTGCGTTTAAAGAGTGTCACGGCCTGCAGTGTGGTTACTGCACACCTGGAATGGTGATCAGTTCAATTGACCTTTTGAAAGAAAATCCCAATCCCACCGAAGCGGAAATCCGCGAGGGGCTGGAAGGAAATCTGTGCCGGTGCACCGGCTATCACAATATTGTTAAAAGCGTTCAGCACGCAGCCGAACTCATGCAAGGAGCAAAGTCATGACAGACGTAGTCGATATAACAACCGCACTCGGCCGACCGATCAAGCGGAAGGAAGACGCACGCCTGTTGCACGGCCAAACAAACTGGACCGACAACATTCAGCTCCCCGGCACGGTCCACATGGCGATTCTTCGCAGTCCATTTGCTCACGCCAAGATCACCAACCTGGATGTCAGCGGCGCCCTGGACATGCCCAATGTCATTGCCGCCTACGGCGCAGCCGAGCTCGGTGACCTCAACGTTTCTGTTCCCTGCGTGTGGCCTGTAACCGACGACATGGTTGCGCCTGAATTCGCGGTGCTGGCGAAAGACAAGGTCCGCATGGTCGGCGACGCCGTTGCAATAGTTTTGGCAACCGACGCTGTCAGTGCAGCTGACGCCCTCGAAGCGATTTCTGTTGATTACGAACCACTTTCCGCGGTTGTCAATATGGAAAGCGCGATCACAGAGAGTTCTCCCCTCGTCCACGACGATAAGGGAACCAACACCTGCTACGTCTACAACCTTGGCGGTGGATACGACGAAGCTGCAAAGAACGCTGACGTAGTGGTCAAGCGCCGGTTCATTAACCAGCGGCTTGTTCCAGCATTCATGGAACCCCGCAGCATCGTGGGTGCGCCCATGGGCATGAGTGACGAAATCACTCTGTGGTCCTCGACCCAGGTGCCCCATATCTTGCGACTCCTGCTCGCATTGGTCACCGGCGTTCCGGAGAACAACTTGCGCGTGGTCGCACCCGATGTGGGTGGTGGTTTCGGTGGGAAGCTGCAGATCTACCGCGAGGAAATTCTGGTAACGCAGCTCGCCCGCAAACTCGGTCGCCCAGTGAAGTGGACCGAAACCCGCAGTGAGGACATGGTGGCCACCCACCACGGCCGCGATCAGATTCAAGACATTGAGATCGCCGCGAAGTCCGACGGCACCCTCGTCGCACTCAAAGTCGATCTATTGGCCAACATGGGCGCGTACCTGCAAATCATTACGCCCGGTGTTCCGCTGCTCGGCATGTTCATGTACCCCGGCATTTACAAAATGGATGCCTACGACTTCAAGTGCACCGGAGTGTTCACAACGACAACACCAACGGACGCCTACCGTGGTGCCGGTCGCCCCGAAGCCACTTACGCAATCGAGCGGATCATTGACGAACTTGCGGCCGAGCTCGGCATGGAACCCATGGAGTTGCGTCAGAAGAACTGGATTAAGCACGAGGAGTTCCCCTACACAACAATTGCTGGGCTTACCTATGACACCGGCAATTACGAACTGGCAACAGCTCGCGCGCTGGAACTCTTCGACTACGACGGTTTGCGAGCCGAGCAAAAACAACGCCGCGACGCCGGCGACAAAGTTCAACTGGGAATCGGCATCTCCACTTTCACCGAAATGTGCGGGCTTGCACCCTCACGCACCCTTGGCGCCCTCAAGTATGTTGCCGGTGGCTGGGAACACTGCACGGTTCGGGTGTTGCCAACCGGCAAGGTCGAAGTGATTACGGGAACCTCGCCCCACGGTCAGGGCCACGAGACCGCTTGGAGCCAAATCGCTTCCAGCATTCTGGGTGTTCCGGTTGAGGACATTGAAGTGGTCCACAGTGACACCGGTCGAGCGCCCTACGGCATGGACACCTATGGCTCACGTTCCCTCGCGGTCGGTGGCCAGGCGATCAAGGCCGCAAGTGAACGGCTCGTGGAGAAGGCCAAGGTCATTGCGGCTCACCAGCTTGAGTGCAGCATTAATGACCTGGACTACGTGAACGGCGTCTTCCAGGTGAAGGGTGACCCCGAAAAGGCCCAGCCCCTTGGAGCTGTTGCCTTCGAGGCCTTCACCGCCCACAATCTGCCCGACGGTGTTGAGCCAACCCTCAGCGCCGAAGCAACGATTGACCCGCAGGACTTCTCCTACCCGCACGGCACCCACCTTGCGGCAATGGAAGTTGACACCGAAACCGGCAAGGTCACGCT
>Ga0115555_1002695_pt1 | contig 11756 bp, 13 predicted proteins | sample COGITO_mtgs_1104_2_FD_87285 | JGI IMG/M metagenome (GOLD analysis project Ga0115555, IMG submission 87285) | Pelagic marine microbial communities from North Sea - COGITO_mtgs_110407 | ecosystem: Environmental > Aquatic > Marine > Epipelagic | place: Germany:Helgoland, sampling site Kabeltonne... | reverse complement strand
GGAAAAAGAAGCGTGGAAATGCCAATAAGCGATCTGCAACAGAAGATGACGAATGAATAAGTGGGGATAAAAAAATAGAAGCTAGTTTTCGTTTTTGTCTGTCCCACGAAAAACGCAAAGAAACCGAAAAAAAAAGACACAAAACAAATCAAAATCTTTAATCAATTACTTTCCGATAGTCTCCAACTTCTCATAATGCTGCTTGGTCAGACTATACAGCAGCACTCCGAGTATTCCAATGGTGGATCCGACAGCAGTTGTCGTGGACACCTGAGTTTGGAAAACCAGAACGCTTGCAACAATGATGAAAACCCGCTTCATCGTGTTCCCGACGGCCAGAGTAACTGGATGCACGTTGTTGAGAGCCAAGTACATGACCTCGTTGTTCAAGTAATGGAAAAGACCGCTGAAAACAATTGACTTGAAGAGAGCAAGGGTTGAGCCGTCGGAAGCAGACACGGCGTCGTCCCACATAGAGGTGAGGGGAGCGGGAGAGAAGAATAGCTCCAAGAGTACGAGCGGGAGAGCAAATTTGAAGGCCTCAATTGTCACCAGCCCGTAGAGATTCGGGGCAGAGATGTTGGACGACGTCAAAATCATCTTGCTGAAAACGGCCCTGCACGCAAACACAGCGTTGCTCCCCAGGGCGGTCACAAATCCAAGCCACGTGAAGCTCAAGTCCTTCAAACAAGCTATCCCGACGCCGCTAACAACCGGGATAAGGGTTGAGTAGACAACCGGGTTCATCAACTTCTTGAAAACAACAGCAGACACGCCAGCAGAGAAAAATGGCTCCAGGGCCTTGACAATGTGCGTAAAGGAAATGGAACCAGCATTCATAGATACCATCGAAAATATTTGGCCCAGGCCATGGTACATCCCCACAGACCTCACAGCCGAGTCGCCGTGGAACTTCGCATCAGGCCTACTGCGAATATTTGTCATCCAAGAGAAATACACATAGATGGAACCCACAAGCAGCTGGATCGTCCCCAACGTCACAGGCAGCGGGAGACGATTCATCAGCTTCTTGTTCACGATATTGTAGTAAACATTCAGTGCGTACCAAAGACCAAAGTAGAACGGAGTCTTCAGCGATAGAACAAAGTGGTACGGACAGAACCCCTTCTTTTGGGGGGGGGCTCCACCACCTCGAGGAGGGATGACGACGACATCTACATTCAGCTCAGGGGAGAGGTGGGGAGCCACCCGGTGCGCAACCACTGAGTCTTTTGGCTCCGTCCATCTTTTCCATCTTGCCGATCCAATCGTGTTCGAGTCAAGGGGAGAAGGGCTAAACTGGGTCGCACCCAGAAGGGGAACGATGATAAGGAGACAAGCACAAGCACGCATTACAAAAGTGGATGAGGTTACCGCGTGGCCGATCTGGGGTGATCACGTGTCTGGGGGGACTGTTGGAGTGCGGGTTGGTTTCGTTATCTCTGGTATCTTTTTATTTCGGCCGGCAAGGCGCCGGGGGCGAATAACCAACTCCTGCTAGAAATTAAAACCGCAAAACAACTACAACATGGCACTAGCGTCACCTAAAGTTCTTGTCTCCGTGTTCAATGAGGCACAATGCCCAGGCTGTATCGACTTTAGCAAGACGCAACTCAACGCTGTAATGACAAGGATCCCTGAGATTGTCTCCCTCTCCATCTTCCCCTTCGGAAATGCTAACGAAACTGTGAACGAAGACGACGGGAGCTACTCGTTCGACTGTCAACACGGATACAACGAGTGCGTGTCCAACATGTATGAGGCCTGCGCACAATCTCACTTTCCAGCAATTGACTCAACCACGCACCAACCCGCGTGGTACCCCTTCTTCCACTGCATAGAGTCCAGCGATCTTGCAACTGATCGAATCCCCCTCCCATACAACTTTAGCATGGTTCAGGAGTGCGCAAGGTCGGCAAATATCAACTACGATGTGCTCAAAGAGTGTGTAGGGGAGTCGCCTGAGGTGGGGGATCCTAATGACGGAAATTTGATTATGCACGAAGTTAGTGAAGCAACGACCCGCTCCGGAAACACCTTCTGCCCATGGGTCGTCGTGGAGGGATACGGTGTATTGACAGAAGATCAGATCGACAACGGGGACGATCTCGTTAAGATCATCTGCGACACATACGAGGGCACAGCAAAACCGGGTGGTTGCTATTAAACAGTAGAGAGGGGACCCCCCTGTTAGAAATAGAGAGGGGACGGGTCGGTCGGCTCGGCGATAATAATGTAACAATAACCACACACCCCCGTTAGATAATAATAATAACCCCCTGTTAGATATTAACGCGTTTTATTTAGACATGTTGTTAACTTGACTTACCTTAGTCGATGTTAGTAATAATGTAACAATAACCACACACCCCCCTGTTAGATAACGCGTTTTATTTGCAAAAAAAATTTAAATCGAATTCGTTTACTCAAATACACTTTTGTAATACAATTTTCCTTTATAATATTTTTTTAATATAAATTATAATTATTTAGAATCAATAATTTTAAAAAAATTTTACCAAATATATTATAATTTTATACATTTTTAAAAATAAAGTTTATTATCAAAAATAATAATTTAAAGCTAAAGATTTATTTAAAAATATTTAATTCAAAATAATTATAATATATATATATAATATATTATTAAAAGAAATTGTACGTCAGAAATGTATTTAAGTAGACGAAATGTCAATTTTTGTACAAAATCAGTTTTTGCCAATAAATAGCGTTAGCACAGATTATCTGACATGTGTGTGTGTGTTTATTGTCTATTTTATATTACTAAAGCTAAGGAAATTTAACAACATGCCTAGATCACAACGTTGTCTGCTCTGTTGTTGTGGCGGCGAGCGTAAAGCCCCTCCTTTGGATGGCAACCTCATTTCTCTCAAGTGCAACTTATTTTATCCTCTGTGTGAGAGAGTCACATGGTTATTTGGATGGGTTTACCTGCCGCTTGCTCCATCCCATTGATTTGAATACCAATCTGTCAAATCGTATCTTTTTTTTGTTTTTTATCTACTGTTCAATTCTAACGCTCTCAACCTCTCCTCAAGCTGGACCTTCTCTCTTTTGAGCTTGGCAATCTCTTCTTCGCTGACTTCGGGGGCTTGGCCAATTGTCCTTCTCCCCCCGCTAGCCTGACTTGCACCTCCACCCCCCCCCCCCCCTCTCTTTCTTCTTTTCTTTTTCTTCATTGCTTTTCGCCTCTCGTTCCACTCCTTCCTGCGCTGACTTTTGTAAGTTTCCACGAGCACCTCTCCCTCGCTCTCTTCAACGGGCACATTTTCCGCAAAATTCTTGGAGATATCTGTCCTTAACACGTTCCCGTGTCCGACATTGTCTAGGTCTGGTTCGCTGTCGTCGTACGCTCTCCGCAGGTAGTGGTGAGGACGTCCGTTCTCCCCGAGTCTTTGGGGGGAGTGTGAGTGTTGTGACTGTGGGGTGGATGGGTTATCATAGAGGTGTATGTTTTCTCTTAGTCCGTGCGGTGAGCTCATCCCATGGGGTGAATGTAAGGACTGCGGCGACGTCGCGCAATTGGCGGGACTGCGATTGAAGTTGCTGGGGGTTTGATCAAAGGAGAGGGTGTGAGTTAGTGAGGAATGGTCAAAGATTGTTGGTAGTATTCCTGTACTTGTACTCGAGCCTGCCTCCTCGACGCTCACCTTCTCGTCCGCTGAGACCTTGGCGTCGATGCGTTGCTGTTACTTGCCCTCGGTGAGGAGAACTGGCTGTCACCGCCCTTGCTTCCCCTTCCATCCCCGACATTCAGGCAACCCCCCACCAGCCCTTCCCTGGGACTGACACCAACATCGACACTGATATTGAAGATGTTTTGTTTTGGAGTGCTAAAGATTTCCCCCTCCTCTTGTCGGTTATTCTCCAGCTGGTCGAGGTAGCCCCACTTACTCTCTCCCGTCTGTTCGTTGAAGATATAAGCGTTTCCTCCTTCATCGTGGAACTGTGTCCAGCTGCGAGCGGGTGGGAAAGAGTCAGTAAAGTGCCAATTTGCATCGTTTTTGCCAGAGTTCACTGGTCCCAGCAACGGAGTGAGCGTTTCCCTTACCTACTGTTGAAAATATCAGTCATTGTCAAATTTACACCCTTCTCCTGGGGTCCGTGCTCGCAGTCCCTCCCGTACTCTGCCAGTAATTCGCACACCTCCCCGTGACCCATCAAGGTAGCTATGTCATTGGCTGTGCAACCCCCGGTGTTTTCGATGCTGCAGTCTGCTGCAGTCTGCAGCAAAGCTCTGACCCCCTCCACCCACCCCGACCGCGCAGCGGCCATGAGTGCCGTGTCACCCGCCAAACTGTCCACCTCATCAATAATATCGCTGGCACCAGAATCAAGCAAAAACAGGAGACACTCTGTCCTTCTGTTGCTATCTCCACTCGTTAGCCCCCCCGCTTCCACTGTGCAGACGTAATGCAGGGGGGTTCTCTTTGCCATATCGTAGCAGCAGCAATGTCCCCCCTGTTCAACGATTTCCCGCAATATTTCAACCTCTCCCATACCACTCGCAACGTGAACGCAGCTGCTTCCTGTGACAGTCATGTGGGGTGTGAAGATTGATGTTAGCATTGATTTGCAGATGCGCGGAAATTATAGTACGGGAGACTGGTGTGTTACGAAGCTACTGAGACTGGTGTGTTTCGAAGCTACTAAGCTACCAAGCTTCTGAGCTACTAAGCTATTACAGCAGCCGAAAAAATACGCGTTTTTTTCCCAGCTCGCCAATTCGCTCCTCACAACTTCTTACCTCCTATTCCTCGCTGTTCGAGGCTGGCCTGCGGATAACAATTGAGCAGGTGCCTGACGCACAGAAGATTTTTACTAGCTACAGCAACGAATAGTGGGGCTTCTCCGGCCCCGTTGGCTTCGTCCAAACCGATGCTCTTGTTGCTCACCAAAAAATCGAGCACCCTATGAGAATTATTCTTGCAGCACAGATGGAGGAGATTTGTTCGATTGCCATCCATCACCGTTTTCAGCTTGGTAAGCACACGTCCATTTCGGATTGCCAGGGATCTAAAGTTGTCAATATCATCGCTGATTGCATAGTTGGCGAGGGCAGCGCAGGTTTCATCGCTAGTGTGGAGAGGGAGGGTAAGATTTTGACGGCGGACAAAAAAGATCACAGTAAAAAATACTCACCTCAATGGGTCTCTATGAGACCCAACAACTTCACCAGTACGCACTCCACGGGACCCCCCCTCCCCCCCCTCCCCCCCTCTCCCCGGACCGGGACCAACTCCAAATTCAAAGACCTTTTTGTTCAGAGACTTTACCCATTTGCCAGCACTTTCACCAGAATCTGCCCTCAACACTAGCATCTGTCCGTCCCATCCGATAATTGTGAAGCACTCAATCTTGTTGTCCTCGTTTCCGCCGCCTTCTTCCCCAACTCCGAAAAAGATACGCCTTATTCCTGTAAACTTAAGTCCTCCCCTAATCGGACTTCCCTTAATTTTCGTCTCTCTCCACCTGAGTTCACCCCCGCCAACAATCTCAAAGAAGCTCTTTCTGGCCTCCTTCCCGTAAATACGGACAGCATCGTCGACGTCAATGTCATCTCCTCGAGGAAGGTACCACAAGTAGCCAGCTTTTACCGTCTCATCCGAGGAATTAAATGTCATGCAACTCTCGCGGCCAACATCGTTAATTAAAATTGGAACAGACAACGGAGGACACTCGCTGTGAATCGTGTTAGGAAGGGGGGTGAGGAGGGGAGGGCGGGAATTTCGCTCGGGCCGCGTCGTTCAACTAACAAGCAACCTGCTCACCTCCACTTGATCAAATCCAAAACGTCGTCGGGCCCATTCTTAAGAAGCAAGTCAAAGTTTTCAATCGCATGGCCCAGAACGTCTGCAAAATCCATCAGGGTTGCGTTGAACTCGGACCAATATCTCGAAACAAGCTTAAACAAGAAAACGTAGACGTCGTTGTAGCTGGTAGTATTCCTAAACAACCTCCAGTAGTTTCTGTGGCAGCTGTCATGGTCAAAGTTGTTCTTGGTCAAGTCGAAGATGTTGGCGAGATTGTAAGTTATGTTTATGCCCACAGTGGCGAAGGGAAACTTGTCTCTCTTCACAACTCCTCCATTTTTTCCAGCCTTCACCTCCACAGACGTAGCGACGCTCGTCTCAATTAGCTCCCGGCAAACATCATTGTACGTCTCAGCAAAGTACACCAACTGCATCAAGGACAAATTCCCTCCAGCACGCAAATCATTAAGCGGATTTGGTGATTGAAAACCCAAGGTAAGGTAAATAGGGTGAATTGGCTGGAAGTCCTTCACATACTTGTCATCTGGGTAGATGACGAGAGCATTCCACAGACGCTTCAGGAGAGCCAGGGTCTCAGTGTTTTCATCTGCCGTGGGGTTTGGGTTTGTCTGGGTAAGAATATTGTGAGACAACTCATTGATCACAGCCAGCTCAGAGTTGGTAGGAATACGGGTTGTAGTCTGGTTTGCTCCCATCAGGGGGCTATAGGAATCGGGGGAAATATGGGGTGGATTGGGGAAGGAATTGAAATGCCGAAGAATTGGGGGGGGTTTTTTGTTCGAGTTTTCCAACTGCTTTATTCTCAACAGATTCCCCCTCGACCACAATAATTATCGTCCCACCGGACAATCAATACGATGAACTTCCCAGATTTCCGAAATGGCTGAGTTTCTTGTACTTTGGGCTGTAAGACTAGCCCAATCCTCGCGAGAGCATCACCAAAAATCGCAATCAGCAACTTTTAGGAAAGTATAATAGCAGAAAGGGGGTGGGTTTAAAATCATCTAAGTTTCGAACCTACAATACTTCCAGAGCTTCCTCGATCTCCATCCATCTCTCTTCGACCTCCCCAAGTTTCTCTTTCAAAGCATTCACGCCCTTCTCCAGCTCCGCAAGCTCGCTCCAGCCCATGCCCTCGTTGGCCGCCTTCTCGTACTTCGACGATGCCGTTTCGATTTCCTTCCCCATTTTGGTCATCCTCTCGTCGAGTTTCTTCCTCTCCCTCTCCATGTTAATTCGTTCCTTCATGGTGTTAGCCTTCTTGACTTCCTTTGCGTCTCCCCCCCCGACAGCCTCCTTCGCGTCCTTCTTGTCCTTCTTGTGCTTCTTGTCCTTCTTCCCCCCCCCCCTCTTACCAGCCTCGGCCTCCAGCTCCCTCTTTGCCATGTACTCGCCAATGTTCCCCTCGAAGCACTTGACAACCCCTCCTCCCTCAAACGCGAAAATCGTCGATACAGATTTGGATAAAAAGTAGACGTCGTGGGATACGACTACGACCACCCCCTCGAAGTTTTCTATGAGGTCCTCCACCACACCCATTGTCGTAATATCAAGATCGTTGGAGGGCTCGTCGAGGAGGAGCACATTGGGGTTCGTCGCTATGACCTGTAAAAACTGCAGCCTCCTCCTCTCTCCCCCGCTCAGCCTACTTATCGGTGTCTGGAACCTGGCTTTCTCAAAGTTGAGGTCCTTCAATAAATTTAGAGGCGTCCGGCCTGCCTCCCCACCTCCAGCCCCGTTCTCCACTTCTCGCTTCACAAACTCAAAGAGCGTCATGTCTTCGTCCCCCTCCTGGATCTGAAGTCCCCGCTGATCAAACATTCCAATCTTGACCGTCTCCCCCTTCTTTATCACGCCCTCAAAGTCCGCCTCCCCCGTGATGCACCGCAGCAACGTGCTCTTACCCTCTCCGTTCTTCCCCACGATCGCCACTCGGTCGTTCTTACCGAAAGTATAGCTCAGATCGTCAATCAAGACGCGCTCCCCAATTTTAGCAGTCAGTCCCTTGAGCTCTACCACGTCGCTTCCCAGTCTCCTCCCCTCCCCGCGTTTGAACTCCACTTTACCCCTACTCCCTTGCACCTCCCTCCTCCTTCCCACCTCCCCATTCAACTTCTCAAAGTCTTTCTCCCTCGCCCTCTGCTTGGTCTCCCTAGCCTGGGGCTGCCTCCGAATCCACTCCAGCTCCCCTCGAAGCTTGTTCTTCAGGCTGCGCAAAACCTTGGTGTCCCTCTCTATCCTAGTAGCCTTCTCATTCAAGTAATATCCGAAAGCCCCCCCGCCGACGCTGTCGGACCTGCCGCCCTGGAACTTGTACCGATAGAGCTCGCCCATCTCCAGCTCCATAACCTCGTCGGCCAGCGTATCCAGGAAGTCCCTGTCATGAGTGACGCAAAGCACAGCCGTGTCGCCGAGGGTGCGCTTATCGAGCACGTTCTTGAGGTACGATATGCCCTCGATGTCGAGGTGATTCGTAGGCTCGTCCAATACAAGAAGGTCGGCATTCTCGATGATGCCGCGAGCTGCGATGAAATGAAATGAAACGAAAATGAAGTGAACGCGTGAGATGAGATGAGATGAGATGAGATGAGATGGGGGAGTCAAGTGAATTGAAGAGGTTGCAGCAGTGCGGCAACACTTTTCGCTTCTCCTCCATTCTCACCTAAGCTGGCCCTCTTCCTCTCACCCCCGCTAAGAGCCTCGAGCTTCTCCCCGATCAAAGCCCCCAAACCAAGCTCTTCAATTACCCTCTCCCCAAGTCGGAGGGTTTCCCACGCCCCCATCTTATCCATGTCGTCCGTGTCAATGTCAATGTCAATGTCAATGTCAATGTCAGTCTCAGTCTCAGTCTCAGTCTCAGTCTCAGTCTCAGTCTCAGTCTCAGTCTCAGTCTCAGTCTCAGTCTCAGTCTCAGTCTCACCCCCCTCAAGCTGAGCGGCACGATAACGACGACAAGCCTCCCCTATTGCGCCCCCCCCCCCATAAACCTCGTCGAGCACCGTAACAACGGCCGGATCCGCCACGGGCTCTTGCGGAACGTACGTTATCTTCGTGTTCCTGGGACTCTCTAAACCCGCAGAGGTAGGATCACAGAGGGAACGAAGGAGGGTGGATTTTCCACAGCCGTTGTCTCCTACGAGGAACACACGATCACCCTTGGAAATGGAGAAGGACACATCTCTGTATTGGTAGGTTTGGGAGTCGTAGGTGTGGGAAAGGGAGGTGGCTACCAAAACTTGGCTTGATGTTGTTGTTGTTGGGGTGGAGAAGAGCTGTGGGAAAAAAGAAGAAGAGGGGATTAGCTTAAGCTGAATGGATTGATTGTCAAGGGATTCAAGGTACTAATTTTACTACTGATACTGGTACTAATTTTACGTACCTGAATTCCTTTGGGGGAGCATCGTCTAGAGTGGAAATCGCGAGTTTGTCGTGGGTGATGATGATGTCGGGCCATTTGGGTCTTGTAGGAGGTACTAACGGGAAGTATTATCTGAAACAGAATGACATATATGACGACATAAAATGCGCTTGGAGTGGATATCATTTCTATGGCGGCGATGCGATTCACCTCAGGGCTCAGGGGGCAAACAGAACGTGTTGCTGGAAGGAAGAATTCACTGAGCGAGAAAAGGTAGATCTTAGACGCAAGAGAGTCGATAATAAGCGGAGGTGGACTTCTCGTAAGCCGCTGGGTGGTTGGTTTTGTTTCCAAACGGATCAGAACTATTTGAGATGTTAGCCAAAATCTGGAAAAGTGAAATCGCTGCTGCAGGTGCAAGTTTAAAACTATACGTAAGTCAATTATTACCAAGAATATCTGGATATAGCTCAATATTGAAAGGTTATTGTCACGCTCATTTTCATAAGGGCTTAATTTGGAGGTTACCACGATGGCTCCACCTGCGATTCTCATTCCCACAGAAAGCTGCGTGCTACTGCCAGGCTGTATTAGCCCCAACACACCAGTTAAGAGCAACCGGAAGACAGACGAACGATACAGAGGCAGGAGAAAGGGTGTGGGCTGTTCACTTGAAAGTCTCTTTTTAAAGGAACCGTCTTTTTTTTATACTCATATCTTGGTTCGAAATAAATAATTACCCTCACGAAAGAACATCTGCTGTTTCATTGTGTGCTTCACAATCAACAATATCTTCATCCACAAAATGCACTATGTCCCAGTTCCCCCTCATGATCCGCTTTGAGCCCTGAAGCCACCACATCCAAACAGGCACACCTACGCCAAGGACTAACAACAAAGCGTGGTACTGGTACACCTCCTTGCACACGAGACCTTCCACATCATCTGCACAGTTTGCTTTCCAAATGGCGCATGTAGTGACTGCCATCAGGAGAAATACCAAGGCACAAACAAAGAGGGAGCGCCTTCTTGGCACCAGGTTCAACAGGTTATCTACTGCGCCGTGGAAGTAACTCACAATCGAAAGAGTAAACAGCGTAAAGACAAATGCTGTGTGGTGAATATCTTCTCGAGGAATTTCACCGAGACGGCTCGTCAGCAAAGTGGCACTCCCCAACGCCAGATTCCTAGACCCAGAACCAAAATTCTCTTCACGAGCACCCAGGAAACTCAGAGACAACAGCCCACGGCTCAGCAGAAAAACAGTATCGGAAGCATAAGTCAGCGTAAGGGTCGAAGTTATTGGGGTAATCAAACGGAGCAGGAAGCTCAGATAAACTATCTGGATCATAGCATGTATTGTTGTTGTTGTTGTTGTTGTTGTTGTTGTTGGTGGTGGTGGTGTTGTTGGTGTTGTTGGTGTTGTGGGTGGTGGTGGTGGTGTTGTTGTTGGTGTTGGTGGTGGTGGTGGTGGTGTTGTTGTTGGTGGTGATGGTGCTGCTGTCTTGACCAAACGCGTTCTCCGTGACTCATTATTTTTCTTCACAGGGAAGCACAAGGACAGCATAATTATAATTGTTGCTGATACCAACACAACCCGAGTATGTAACCGCTCTTCATGGAGCAAAACATACACATTGTACAAAAGAACAAGCAGGCTCAGTGGAACCACGGACGAAAACGGACGAAAATATTTATACAAAGAGAGGTCAGGAGTCAACACAGACACCGTCGACAGAAAATTGTCAGGCACACTCATCGGGCGAGGGGGGGGGAGCGAGTTTGGTGCCAGTAGTGTGTGAGTGAGTGAGGGATGAGGGATCTCCAAGATCTGAGATCCTCTCCTTTATCCGCTGTATCTGTGTCCGCAGAAGTAGTAACCCTCTGCTATTGATATAACCGTTTGTGTAGCTGTCGTCACTGTCTACGTCACTGTCACTGTCACTGTCACTGTCACCTTTGCCTGAAGAGGTGCTCAGGGATGGGGCAAAGTGACGGAGAAGGTCGGCTCTGTGGAGGGGGGGGTGTTGTTGCTCCAGTCGTGCAGCGATGACCGTACCGTACCGAGGGAGGCCACCTAAGAACCAGGAGAGGTAGATCGCGCACCAGTTAAAGGCCGGGATTCGGTATTAGGGGAGGGGGGGGGCCAAACTTTGCCGAAAAGGAAGAACTCAACGAGGGAGAGGAGGGGAGATCTCAGCCTCTCCTATAAGATGAAATATCGACAACCCAAGGCGAAGGGAGAGTTCTCGCGAGATGGCCACACCAATCAAACGCCGGTATTTCAAGAGGGGGGGGACCAAAACGTCGCTGGAAAAGATGAATTCACCGAGGGAGAGGAAAGGAGATCTCAGCCTCTCCACCCCGACGAAATATCGACAAACCAAGGCGAAGGGAGAGTTCTCGTAAGCTCTTTTCACCGCTAGGTGGTCGATTTATACTATAACGGATCAGAAAGTTGAGATATGAAATGAAATGCAATTTCAGCTTCGCCGTTCTCAAGTTCATGAATGAAGGAACCCTTTAAATTGCCCAATACTTCGTATTATCGTCTTCCGTAGTTGTATTTCAATCTAAAGAGTTCTGTAAACGACTTGTAAATT
>Ga0115555_1002687_pt1 | contig 11773 bp, 17 predicted proteins | sample COGITO_mtgs_1104_2_FD_87285 | JGI IMG/M metagenome (GOLD analysis project Ga0115555, IMG submission 87285) | Pelagic marine microbial communities from North Sea - COGITO_mtgs_110407 | ecosystem: Environmental > Aquatic > Marine > Epipelagic | place: Germany:Helgoland, sampling site Kabeltonne... | reverse complement strand
GGAGGAGGTGGGGGGGGGGGGACTGGGGGGTAGGGGAGGAGGGTGCGGGCGGAGGACCGGGATTGGAAGCTTCCGATTATCATTCCTGGGGGTTGATGGTGAGTGAGATTGATTCATTGATCGAGTAAGTGAGCGAGTGAATTCGTTGTTAGTTAGTTAGTTAGTTGTTTGTTAGTTTGTTTGTTTGATCGTTCGTTCGTTCGTTCGTTCGACCGTTCGTTCGTTGTCATGTCGTTCGTACGTTCGTTCGTTCGTTCGTTCGTTGTCATGTCAGTTGTTCGTTCGTTCTCATGTCAGTCAGTTGTTCGTTCATTCATTCGTTTCTTCAGACGCTCCAAGAAGCTAAAAAACGAAACGAAGCCCTTACCTCCATCACACACTCCGATACTGCATATCTCCCCCTCGGCCCCGGACCCCCCACCCAACGGATATTCCTGACTCCTCAGATGATAAATTCCCCCCTCCCCTCCCCCGCCGCCGTTGACCTTATCCCACCAGACGCACGGCCTCGGATCGACGATCTTTACGAAGTCCGTCTTCGCGATGACGTAGATCAGCCGGGTCGAGGGGGAGTAGAGGGACTGGGGGTTGGGGACGAGGGAGATTTGCGCGGGGTTCAGACCTGAAGTTAGGTTGCCGGGAAGCGTGTCGCTGACGTTGTTTTTGTTGGTGCTGTTGGGGTTGTTGTTTATGTCGATTCTGAAACGGGTATTATGTATTATTGTTGTGTTGTCGTTTGTGTCATTGCATTACACATGAAAAGGATGGGAGTAGTAGTTACAAGAAAGAGAAAGTCATACAAGAATTGTCAGTCGAAGACTAACGGATAAAAAGCAACTTCCACGTCTGGCTATCCCTCGCTAAAAAAAACACACAAAAACCCCAAAGATGTAAAAAAAAAAGCAATAAACTCACCTTCCAGATCCATACGTCTTGAAGCAATACGCCATCCCGCCTCCATTCACACCCTCCGTCTGCGCCAGTCCAAGTACCGCATAACTCAGCTCCTCAGTCAGGATGAAAATGAGATCCCTCGGGGGGTCGGGGGAGGACTCCTCATTCTCGTCCTCATCGTCGTCGTCCTCGTCGCCGGCGGCGGCGACGCCGACGGAGCGGGACTTAGGGGCGGTGGAGGGCGGGGCGGGGAACGTTATCAGCGACGAGATCTTCCCGTTCAAATTCGTGGACAGCAGCAAGGACAACTTGGGAGAATCATCTTCCTCCGATTCCATCGTGCCCTCGTCCTCCGTCACGGTCGAGGGGCTCAGCTTTCGAAGGATCTCCTTCCACTCCGAACGGGACGAACAACAGTCGCTTGCTATTGTGTGCGTGCGCCTCCAAGTCCCGTCTCCACTACTTCCCCTATTATCATTGTTGTCACTGTTGTTACTGTCGTCACTTGTTCCACTTTTACTCCCCACCTTCATAGGGGTCTGTGCAGGGGGAGTCGTGCCGAAATCGTAAACTTCGATCCTCCTACCCCTCGCGAGAACGAGGTGCGTACGACTGTCGCCGTCGTCGTCGCCGGAGGGGGGGAGCAGAGAGCAGGAGGAAGAATGGGTCACGATTGAGGGCGGAGATATCGTCACGTTGTAAGACGCGAATCCCACGGAAGAAGATTGGGGCGTCGTGCTGGTCATGTTATACGTACTTGGGTTGGTGTAGGCACAATGGGCGGCAAAAAAAAACAACTGGTCAAGAGATCTACACTGGGGCAGGATTTATGGGCGGCATTGGCGTTTATTGGAAAATAGCGCACTATAAAGTGAATATTCATTTAAAGAACCACCCCAGGGGCACCAGATAAACCAGACAAACCCGTACCACACAATGAGCGCAATTAGTATGCGTGCAGATGAGGCTGTTGAACCCGTCGCCAAAGATGCTGCTCCCGCCACCCCGCAGAATGCTGTCCTATTCAGCCCAGAGCTTCTAAAAAGTAAGTTTAAATGCTTCGAGCGCTGACCAGATTAGGACCAAGAACTATATTAACACTGCGAGAACTATATTAACACTGCACAGTTTACTACGAACGCCTTTTCCCCTTCGAGATGATGTGGGACCTCTTCTCCTACGGCGAGGATGCCCCCTATGGGTCCAAGGAGCAGCAGCAGACTCTTTGGTCCCGTCGTGAGTGGTCCTTCACTCTTTGCCCCACCCCCCAGGATGAAATTTACATCCGTTACCAAAGCTTCAAGACTATGAATGAATTCAGAGAGGCTCTCTTGAGAAGAAATCCCAACAAGATCGATATTGGGGTGAGTGATTAGTAGGATGATTGATGGATGTGCTGCCCAGCGCGAAGGCTAGTCTTTCTAGTGGCATTTCCTTGAGCGCTGAGGTCCGATATTCCTCACAATATCGGATTGATTCTCTTTGGTCGTCTGTGACTGGAGCCATTTTACTTGCTCTTCGGTGGCAGTTCATCCAACCCGAAAACTAACTTTCCCTCCCCAAATTGTACCGAACCTAACTTAACTTAATCCAACCTCTCTGCCCTGCTCAGGCCGTGTTCACTCACCAGCCCAAGGATCATAAAACACTCAAAGCGGGCACTTTCTCAACAGTTCAACGTGAATTAGTTTTCGATATCGATCTTACAGATTATGATTGCGTCCGAACATGCTGCACGGGGGCAAACATCTGCAGGAAGTGCTGGAAATACATGAACATGGCAGTGAAGATTATGGACGAAGGACTGCGCCGTGACTTTGGCTTTGAGCACCTTGCCTGGTTTTACTCCGGGCGACGAGGAGTCCATTGCTGGGTCTGCGACGAGAGCGCGAGGGAGTTGAGTAACGACGCCAGGGCTGCTGTGGCAATGTACTTTGAGCTCCCTTTGGAGGAAGGGGAGGGCAAAAAACCCCTCAAATTGACTGAACAGGTGAGCATGCATCCCCTACGTGCGCCTTTTAACAATTGAAAAACCATATTCTCTCCTTCTTGTCCTCTCTCTCTCTCTCTCTCTCTCTCTCTCAGATGCACCCCAACCTTGAAAGGGCATTTGAGATCCTCGAGCCGGCTTTCATCGATGACATTATTACGAAAGAAGGGATGGGCTTGCTCGCGAATCCCAAGCAGTGGGTCGCGCTTCTCAACACTCTCCCAACATACGCAAAGGATAGGAACGTAGGATATAAACTCAATAATGAGTGGAGCAAGGGTGACTGCCACTTATCCCCCAAAGAAAAGTGGGCCCAACTGAAGGTTACTTTGAAGGAGCTGACAGCCAAAAACGGGGCCAAAAAGGCGCCGGCAAACATGGACAAATTTGAACGGCAAAGAATCGAAATGTGGCCCGTCGAGACGGTCTTCAAACACACTTACCCAAGACTTGATATCAATGTGTCCAAGATGCAAAACCATTTGCTCAAATCGCCTTTCTGCGTGCACCCCAAGACGGGCAGGGTATGTATTCCCATGGATGCGACTAAAGTTGACTCCTTTGACCCTTTCGCAGTCCCAACTCTGCCACAAATCGTCGGGGAGCTGGAGGAAGCAGCGAAAAAGGGAGAAGTAAACGGAGAGAGCAAGGGAAGTGTGTGGGACAAGACATCTCTGAAGGAGAGCTTTGGAATTTTTCAGCAAAAGTTCTTGAACCCGATGATGAGTGCCAGGGAGAAAATATTAAGGGAGAAGAAGGAGGAGGAGGAGGCGAAGATGGGGGATTTTTAATTTAGTTCCGGGGTGTGTGTTGTGTGTGTGGGAGTTTAACGTGTGAAAACGGAGTTGGTGTGTTATGCAAAATGCCACCATTTGGTTTTTTATGTATGTTCATGTTGAAGTTCATGTTGATGTTCATGTTGATGTTCATGTATGCTTGTGGAATGATTTTCATTCACATTCAACCTATTAGCTGGTATGCATTCACCCGGTTCCGGGAGTATTTACTTTCCGAGTCCACAGTAGAGTAAATATAGAAGCGGCCCCTCTTTGTGAATTCCTTGACCTGTCGTCATCCATTCATTCGTAGCAATGATAAATAGGGAAGGCAAACATTTGTTAGTTGGTATATGTACACTCGAGTACGAACGAGAGCAAACCAACTCACCTTCTGATCATCAATCCTGAGAAACTGACCGTAGCCAAGGGAGTCTGGAGACAAGACAGGGGTGGGTATAGGCTCGTTGTCCGATTCCTCTGAGCACGAGGAATGAAGGGATTTGCAGGCAGGAGGAATATCATCGGCAACGATGTCCATATACTTTTCAAGAGTATTCAAGGACGTGCTCCGAAGAAAGGGAAAGGGCTCTTCTGAGGCATCTGATGTTGTGGAGGGTGTGGAGTGGGCAAAATTCGACTTTGAGCTGATGGATGATGAGCTATAATCATCGAACTCACACGCCGAATGGAATGCCTGTAGAAGAAGATAGCGGAATGTGAGCAAATGTCAGTGTCCCACATTCACTATCCAAGTGTTCAGACGGATACTCACCTCCCACTGGTCATTTTGATCATGATTGTCCACATTCAGAAGTGTAAGTGAGGCAAAAGATGTCTCTCTATTACGGGCTGAGAATCTGGTGGTTTGCTCAGGCTTTCTAGGATGTTTTCGCAGATAATTTCTCGCTTTATCGCGAAATATTCGTGGCATTCTTGAGGCGAAGTTTTATGTCTTCTCTTTTTGAGTTGGTGTGTGCAAGGCGATAATTGAGAAAAGTATGTCAGTATTTGTCAAATCCGAAAAAATCCGACAAATGTTTTTTTTCTTAACACTGAATTTTCTCTTGTTTTGGTCCGTGTGTAATTTGAATAAATTTTGGTCCCATGAGCCTTCCTATAGTACTAATTGCCGTTGTACTAGTAGGATCGACCGCTTTTCACCACAACTTCCCCAAACAACAGTACAACCTTGCAGTGAGGAGGCAACCAGAGAATCACCAGTTCTGCCAACCAAACGCTCCTCTCGCTGCGACTTCCGGTTCAGAAGAGTCCACACGGTGTTCCCGACCTGCCTATATTCCCAACAGAATCAGCGACCCAAACTACGTCCGTATATTTGATACAACATTACGAGATGGCGAGCAGGTGAGAGAGGTTTGGTACTGTCTGAGTTGTGCTGGAGCACTTCGATGAGCACGCCTGCGAGAGTTGATGATTGAGGGGATCGCTGGTGTGGATCGACGAGTGCGGCGATGCGCTGGCGAAGGACGTTGATTATTTCCTGCTTTTCATTGTCTCCTGCTTTGCCCCCCTTGGTTTCTTTTCTTTCTCACTCTGCCCTCCTCGTGCCCCCGCAGTCCCCTGGTGCTACCCTGACATCAATGGAGAAGCTCGATATCGCAAAGAAGCTTGCGCTGCTCGGCGTAGATATTATTGAGGCTGGATTTCCGATTGCGTCCCCTGATGACTTTCATGGGGTCAAGCAAATTGCTGATGTCGTTGGAAACCAGGTATTTGAGGATGGCTATGTTCCCGTGATCTGCGGCCTGTCGAGGTGCAACGAAAAGGATATCACGAGGGCCTGGGAAGCCGTAAAGGGTGCCAAGCTTCCTCGAATCCACACATTTATCGCCACTTCGAAAATCCACATGGAGAGCAAGCTCAATATGAACGAGGACCAGGTCGTCGAAAAGGCCGTCAGTTGCGTGAAATTTGCCCGTGGACTTGGCTGTAACGATGTCGAATTCTCTCCAGAGGACGCGGGCCGTAGCGAACCGCAATTTCTCTACCGAATTTTGACCGAAGTCATCAAGGCAGGAGCAACAACTCTAAATATTCCTGACACAACGGGGTGGAATATGCCCTGGGAGGTAAGAGGGGCCCATATCGCTCGCCGACAGAGATACATTGTGTTTTTGTGAATGTACGCTGACCCTAACACTTCTTCCAAAAATTACCGTTTGGTTGCAGTTTGGAGGCCTCATAGCTGATTTGAAGAAGAATGTGGAGGGAGCGGAAGATGTCATCTTCAGCACTCACTGCCAGAATGACCTTGGGCTAGCCAGTGCTAATTCTCTCGCCGGCGCAATGAACGGCGCAAGACAGGTTGAGTGCACGATTAATGGAATCGGCGAGCGGGCGGGAAACGCAGCCCTGGAGGAGGTTGTCATGTCGTTGGCACTCAAGGGAAAAGAGCAATTCGGAGACCCTCTGTATACTGCAATCAACCCAATTCACATCACCGCTACTTCGAAGATGGTCACAGAGTATACAGGAATGGCATGTCAGCCCCACAAGGCCATCGTGGGAGTCAACGCCTTCCAGCACGAGTCAGGAATCCACCAAGACGGTATGATCAAGAATAAGGCGACATACGAGATTATGACCCCTGAGAGCATCGGCTTGAACCGCGGTGACTCCCAGTCTGGCGCCGGGATAGTCTTGGGAAAACACTCTGGGCGAAACGCTGTCAACACACGGTTGAAGGAGCTGGGATATGAATTCGATGTGGATAAATTGAATAAGGTATTCGCCCGTTTCAAGGAGGTAGCTGAGAAGAAAAAAGGCGGACTGGAAGACGAGGATTTGGAAGCGCTTGTAAGCGATCAATCGCAAACGGAGGTCAGTTGGACCATACAGGACCTGCAGGTGAACACTGGAATGAGCGGAATACCTACCGCGACTGTGACGATGCTTGGCCCCGATGGCATCTCACGGTATGTGGCTGCTACTGGGACTGGACCAATTGATGCCGTCTATAAAAGTATCGACATGTTGGTTGGCATCAAAGTTGACCTCGAAACCTACGATCTAAAGGCAGTGAACGAGGGCATAGATGCTTTGGCGGTCACTCGCGTCTCGATTGCTCCTTGTGTGTCAAACATAGGTGTCTCGAGCACTTCCATCCACTCGCAGACCGGGAACACCGTCATGCGGAAATTTAGCGGAACGGGATCTGATGGGGATATTGTGGTGGCCAGTGCACGAGCATACGTTAGCGCTTTGAACAAGCTAATCGCCTGGAACAAGAACAAGGTAGGGGGCGTGGAGGGTGGAGGGGAGAGAAAAGGGACGAAGGATGCAGTCCCTCTCATACAGTGACTGTTCGCAGCATGCACGACGACAGAGAAAGTAATGAGCCTAATGCAAAAAAAGGGGCCAATTTTGAGATTTTGAAATTTTGATGTGTTGAGATTTTGCAGTGCTGTCAGGAATCGATGATTTATGAAGCACTTCGTAACAACCCCCATCCTTGAAATATATCTATATTTTTTGGTCCAAACCATTTCCTAGCATTCTCATTTTTTTACTTGAAAAAGGTCGTGGGTCGGTTAGCAACAAAGGTTCCACTGCTGAGCGCCTTCTGGTTGCGCTTGGCACCATCGACACGTGAAATGAGGGGGAAGGCAACCTTCTTCTTCGCGAACTGCAACATATTGGCACGCTTGATATCCTTGGTCTCAACAACGCCGGTGCGGATGATCTGGATGGACCTGGGGCGGGTGCGGTGGCGGCCAGCCATTTCATCGTAAAGCTGAGAAACGGCACCGCAAACGGTCAAATCACGGTACTCGCGGTACATGTTGTGTGTTCCTGAGCGGCTGTCGTACCGAAGCCAGATGCCATAATTCTTCACAATGCGGCTGTTCCTCTCCTTCACCTCACAGCAGTCAAGGATCTCGCCGGTGGTCTTCTTCATCTTGCGGAATTGGTGCATGAAGTACCAGAACTTGGCCTTGGCGATAGTGGGGTTGGGGGCGAAGATCTGCATTCGGTAAGCCTCAGGGTTGCCATCGGCCTCAGTGGGAGCCTTGCGGCCAACCACCTGGTACTGTCTCATGGGTCCTGCGACGGTCATATTTATTAAGGATGGGGTAGTGTGTATTTAATTCTGTGTAGAGTGATTTCAAAAAGAGGGATTGATGGGTTTGTTAGCAAGGGAGGGCCAGTTATACGAGATGAAGGGGGGGGAGAGGGTTTACGGTTGGTGTTCATGGCATTAAGGACACATCGAGAACGCTAAATCCGCTCAACCAACGGTTTCTTCCCATAACAAACAGAAAACGGCAGGACAATATGCGAGGTTGTTCCCAGATTGTGTAAATGTCCACCAAACGTACGGCCACGTGAAAGATGATCAACGTGGGTTTGGGATGAGGATACACCTTTACAAGAAAAAATGCAACGCCGACGCCTACCAAGCGACGCAAGTTACCAAAGAGACAAAAAATAAACTCACCGTTGTTATTTGAGTCTTTTCAGGAACTGAGTGCTGGCTGCGGTCTCTCACTTCGTGGTTGCCACGAAAAACCTTTTCAGCATTCTATTTTATTCAGGTAGAGCTTATTATTCTCTGGAATCAGAGCAACAGCCACCGCATTGTCGGTTAGTCGTGTTTTTATCCCAAAAACCGTGTTTGGTGTTCATTGGTATACCTTTTTGGGCTTGGGGATTGGTTGGATTGTTTGGGGTGTTTGTGTGGCATGGGTGGTTGATCAACGCGGCGTTTGCTTTGTTTGTTGTCTCTAGCTGTCCCTAAACTCACAAGGAGGGGGGAGAATGCGCGTCAATAGCCTGGCCTCGATGCCCATTGGCTAGGGAACCAAATGCCTTTTGGGGTTTGCCAGCTTTCGTCCTTTTGATGGTGTCTATTGCGAAAAATTCACCCGACTAACACACCATCTGCCTCGCGAACTCGCCTGCTATCGAACACACAACACCTTGCAGTAAAACAAAACCCAAATAACAAAAATGGCCCCCAAGATCACCAAAGCCCAGAAGGCGAAGTTCATCATTGACTGCAAGATCCCCATTGACGACAAGGTTATCGACCTTGTTACTTTCGAAAAGTTCCTCAAGGACAGGATCAAGCACGACGGCAAGACCAACAACCTCGCTGCTGGGGACATTGAGGTCAACCGCGAGAAGAGCAAGATTGTGGTGTCTGGCAGCCAGTCCTTCAGCAAGCGTTACCTGAAGTACTTGACCAAGAAGTACCTCAAGAGCCAGGATCTTAAGGACTACCTCCGTGTTGTTAGCAGCAGCAAGTCGACTTATGAACTGCGTTATTACAAGCTGAGCAAGGGAGAAGATGAGGCTGATGAGTAATTTTTTTACGTAAAATATGAAGAAAAAAGCTAGTAAAACTGTGTACACCGCTTGTTAATGTTAATCGTATTTGATCTGTGTTATTTGTGTGTACAGGAAGTAGTCGTCGCGAGAGGTGGTTTATGGAAGCAGTCAGAAAAAAAGAGGAAAGAGGAAAGAGAAGTTGAAATGAGATGGGAATAAATACGCTTGGGTAACAGTCCAAACGCTTATAAACTGAGTAAATTTCTTTCCGAGACTTTTACACATTTGTATTGCGGCGTGCTGCTAATGATTTCAATACTTTGATTCTCACCTTTACCACCTTTACTCAACAACAACAACCCAACAAAACAACTGAAAAAGAAAGCACTGCACTGCAGAAAGAAAAGCAACATTCTTTCAGGATGCCTATCTGCCCCCTTGGCGCATCGTTGGTTGGACGCGACTTCTGTGTGTTCCCTCAAACTGAAAAGACAAAGAATGGAAATCTTGAGTCGTCTCAAATACCTCCCGATGCCAGCCAGCTCCAACAGAACAGCCTCCACACGTCTTCCATTGGCACGAGCGAGGTTATTCATATGATTTCTGACGAGGAGAATAAGTACAATACTCTGATAATCAAGCGTCTACCCGGAAGTTGGTTTGGCTTGAGCGAGGATGTGAATCAGTGGGAGGGTGACAGCAATGACGCAGCATCAACATCAAACTATTCCATCTCTCCATCCCTCCACTCTAACGAGACGTCGCTGACAACAAATACTATTCGGACGAATGGTCCTTTCTTGTCTCTGTTGCGGGGCGTTTTCTCCGCCTTTGGAGCTGTGAGACATCTGGATGCACAAATTTATCAAGAAGACAAGTTTGGAAATGAGCTTTTCCCGGGTGAGGTTGGCTTTGACGGAGGTGCAATTGGTGACGACCAGTCAGTGAGGTGAGATTGCGACGAGAAGCGAGATTAGATCCGCATTAATTGCTAGCGCCAAAGCATGTGTTGCAATTGATTCTCACCATCACATCACATCACATCACATCACAGCACGATGGGTTCCATTGACACTAGGAAACAAAAGCCAACAGAAAACGTCGTAGGCCTTAAAGCTAGTCGCAGCGACAGACCGCAGGTTCCGAAAAAGATCAGAAGGAAGACGAACAACAGGTTCCGGAGGTCTTTGGATGGGAAGGAAATAATGAACGCTTTGGGTGGGGATGAAGAGGGAGACGGGAGGAGGCCCAAGAGTCCAATGCTAGAGCGGTGGGTTAAGGAGGGCTTGACCGGATTAAGCGCCGAAGAGGGAGATGGGAGCAGCACTTTAGAGGCTGGAGGAGGGGAAGTTGGTATGGGAAGCAGCGTCATGGGAAGTGAAGTATTAGAGCCCAGTGTTTTGACTGAAGACAAAAGCGCAGATGAACGAGAAGATGATGGCGGGGGCGAAGGCGATGAAGACAGTGACTTAGACGAAGGTTTGGAGATGGACGGCGAGGCGACAGCGCTCGCGCTTATAGGCGACGAGAAGGAGCACTACGAGTTGCAGGATTTGACCTTACAGGAGGAAGAGGAGAAGAAGACCGAAAATGACTCTGCCACCGGAGGACTCAGCAATAGCAAGAGCAGCCGACCCCTACCCCCAATACCGCAGTCCACAAAAGCGGCTCAAAATACCATGACAACGACGTCACCGCTCCCTAACCATTTAGCCGGTCAATATTTTTCCGTGGTAGTTCAGTTCAAACAGTCGGTGAGCTTTCATCGTTGCTTCAAGCTTCTTGCAGATAATTACCTCAGCCAGGTGAACGCCGTCTCAATGAACGGAAAAGCAGTCCACTACGTAACGAAGTTAATTGCGGTGAAAGATACGAGGGGGTACTTTTCCAAGAGTCTCATGGAGTATCGGGAGAGGAAGCAAAGGATATTCGAAAAGGAGCGGCTCAAGGCTGAAATTTTGCGAAGTAGGGAAGAGAAAAAGTGCTTGAGGAAGGCGCGCGATAAGATAGAGCAGTGCTGGAATAGTTTGGAGGGTTTTGAGGGCGATCTGGAGGCGATAACAAATGATTCCGGTTTGATGCGCCACCGTCCCACGTCCGTGAGCGTCGCAGGAGCGAAGGACCGCTTGGACAAATGCAAGAGGATGGTCGAGGGAATCAAGTCACGACCGCTTCCAAGGTCGGAGGGGGAGCTAAAGATTGTGCTGGGGGAGCTAAGGCGTGCTTTCCAGCACTGCAAGAGCTGCGTGAAACAGGCAAGCGACATCGCCGATAAAGTGATGATAGAAAGGGAAATGCAATTGCCGGGGTTAGAAAAAGCTTTGCTAGACAACAATTGTGGTTTTTTTTTATCGAAACTGAAGGAATTCGGTTTAGACAAATTGCAGGGGGTGACAATTCTGGCTCCCATCGACGAGGCATTCTACGACGACCCAGACACTTTTGAGATCGATAGCATGTCTGTTCATGTCATCGACGGTCCATATCTTTGCGGTGATATGCTCACGCTCAATGGAGGTTGTACACAACCCAGGAGTGACGACTATAGACACGCTATTCGAACGAGAATGGATCGGGGAGGGAAATTCACCTTTCAATTGACTGGCGACAGCCAACCCCCTAGAAAGATAGAGGCAGTAAATCCTGACGTACCAGTTATCAAGGGGACGGTCGTGCACGTCGTGGACAACATTTTGTTTCCAGGAGATGTGCAAAATTTTTAACACTGATCGTGAAATAATGTTAACGTAGGTTCAGAGTAATGAGGAAGGTGTTTCGCATTGACACCAAAAAGCGCCACGTTTGTTTTTCATTCTTT
>Ga0115555_1002686_pt1 | contig 11774 bp, 8 predicted proteins | sample COGITO_mtgs_1104_2_FD_87285 | JGI IMG/M metagenome (GOLD analysis project Ga0115555, IMG submission 87285) | Pelagic marine microbial communities from North Sea - COGITO_mtgs_110407 | ecosystem: Environmental > Aquatic > Marine > Epipelagic | place: Germany:Helgoland, sampling site Kabeltonne... | reverse complement strand
CGGGGGGGGGGGGAGGCAGGTGTGGGTGCCGAGGGTGGGCTGGATCGAGATCGACGAGACGGGGCTCGTAGGCGTCGGCGTCACGCCGTACTACGAGCACCAGGTGCAGAAGATCAACCACCACGCGAAGGCCGGATCCCAGTACTCGCAGCACCAAGGCCTGGGCGGGAGGGAGAAGACCGGGCCAATGTCCGCCGTCAGGGAGATCGGAACCCTGCTCACGGGTTTGCTCACCTTCCGGGCCCACAGGCACTACGTGTCCCTCTTCCGGAAGAAGAAGAGGGAGCCGGCTCCGCTCATGGGGTTGGGCTCGGGCTCGAGCTCCTCCGCGCAGAGGAAGGCCATGAACGAGCTCATGCAGTCCCTGGGGGTCGACGTTCACGTCGGCGACCACCCCGAGGAACAGGACGAGGGGGAGGGGGAGACCAACGCGAACGCGGCGTTCTTATTCTACACGTTCGTCGGGGTCTTGCTGTGGGCCTGCTTCGCGGTGATATTTGCGGGGCTTCTGCAGTCGGGGATACTAAGGAAGGTTGCGCTCGTGTTTCTCCTCAGGATGCAGGGGGGGGACGCGGGGATCATCGACGACGAGGAGGAGGAGAACATGTTGTTCGGACAGCACCAGCACCAGAGGAGGAACAGTAGGAGCGGGGACGGGAGGGGCAGCAAGAAAAGGAAGACCACCCACGACCACGACTACGACAGCCACATCTTCAACAACTCGGGCCAGAACGGGAGCAGGAGGAAGGCCGGTGGACGCCTCAGGGCCTTCATATCGAGCCTGAAGAGAAGGAGCATCAAGGGGATGATCAAGGGCTACTGCATAGACTTTTTCAGGTTCCTCGTCGTCACGGTCCTCTGGCGGAAGTTGCTCCTGGGATTCTGGGGACTGAGCGTCACCGTCGCGGATTTTATACTCTTCACTTTTGGGTACGACTCGAACGGTGTGCCTTTGGAGGATGAAGAAGAGCTCATCGGGGAGGGTCGCGTCGCGAAGGGGAATGGTGATGACTCGAAGGAACTTGACGGCGGTGATCCGAAGAATAACGCAGCCGCCCACCAAAAGAAGGTCAAACGGCGACCGAAGGATACCAAAAAGGTCGTCAGTGTCGGCGATAAGGAACAGAGGCTCAAGCTACAGCAGCAGCAGCAGCAGCAGCAGCAGAAGGTGAAAGAACAGCAGCTGAGGCTTGCCAAGGAGAGGGAGCAGCAGCAGAGAATTGTCAGGGAGAAGGAACAGCAGGAGCAACTCGCGAGGGAGAGGGAGCAACAGCAGCAGATTGTCGAGGCCCGAAAACGTAAGGAACAGCAAGAACGGCTTGTTGAAGCCCAAAAGCAGGAACAACGACAACAGCTCGCCAAGGAGAAGGAAACAAAAGCCGAGAAGTTCAAGCAGCAGCAACAACAAAAAGAGCAGAAGGAGCAGCAGCAAGCACGACAGCAGCAACAGCAGCAGCAGAGAGTGCAACAGCAACGGGCTCAACAGCAACGGGTGCAACAGCAGCAGCGGGAGCAGCGACAACCGCGACAACACCAAGAGCACCAAACCCAAGCCAAGCACCCAACGATCTCAGCCCCCCAAAAAATGGTGGCGCCGATCAGGCCACCCAAAGCTCCGCTAGCCCCGCCCGCAAACCAAGCCCCAATCGCAAAACAGATTCCCATGCAACCTTACTCGAGAGCCGTCGGGGGCAACAGCAAAAAAAGTTTGAGCGACGACAACGAAGATTACGACACGCATGGACCGTCTGCCCTTTCGTCTTCTCCCGTTCAGAATGTGGGGGGAGTGGAGCTTGGGGGGGGGAATCTGCACTTGAGATCCAGCTCCCGGAACATTCAGAACGACAACCTCCAGCTTACGCCACCCCGAATCATGGGGGGTGAGAATTTCGTCTTTGGAAGCAGTAGTCCGCAGAGTCTCCTCTACAGCAGCGGGATACACCTAGATCTGAATTTGAATAACACCCCTAACCTCGGCAGCACCATGATTGTTAACTCTGACTCAAACAATGCCGACGATGTTGACGATATTTATGAGCGCTCTCGTCTCGAGCATGAACAACGAATTATGCAGGAGATGCAAGAGATCGAGGAGGCGGAGGAGGCGGAGCGACAGTTCCGCATGAGGGAGAGACAAAAGCAACACCTCTTGCGAGAACGTGAGAAACAGCGCCAGGTTGAGTTCGCTAGAAATATTTCTAGCATTCCGACTCCCTCGTCCCCCAGCATCAGCGAAATCAGCAGCAACACTGCCCCTAGTGTAAGCTCCTTCCGGCTTACGAGCGAGAGGTTGCAACAAAAAGAAGCTGCCGAGAGTATTTTGGTCGAGAGGAGCATGAGGGAGGAGGAGGAGAGAAAAAAACAAGCGGCGATATCGGCGGCGGCTGCACAGCAGCCACAGCATTTCTACAATTTTGGCGCTTTGCACCAGCAGCAACGAACAGAAGAACACCGCTTTAGCTTTAAGGACGACTCGTCGGAGAGGGACAGCGGAAGCTCGAAGAAGCAGATCTCGGGGCAGATGGAGCGACAGAAGTTCGTATTTAAGGGTAACCAGAAAGGATCACTACAAGAACAAGAAGAGCTCGAGAGACGTAAGCAAGCGGAGGAAGATCAGCAACTCGAGAGGGAGATGCAGGAGTTGCTACGGGGTTCGCAGAGAGAGGAACCGAATTACAGCTATGAAGGGAACTCGCAAATTCACTACCCTCCACAACACCCCCCTCAACCTGAACCGATACGTCAGACGCGGACAGATTATTACCACCCCCCAGGATACTCCAGACGTGACTATGGACGTCAAGAGTACCACCAACGACAACAGGAGGAATACCACTACCACCAAGAATACCCGGTCCAACAACACCAACAGAGGATCCAGCAAAGTGCGAACAGCGCTCGCCAAACACTACCTAACAAACGTGGTGGTCAAATGACCACGCCTACTTTTTTGGGGAATTTAGACAACGTCGCTGATGCGGTATTTGGTGCTGCCACACCAGTAGTAACGAAGCAAACGAGTGAGCGCGACAGTATCGATGCGAAGAGCATCGGAGGGAGCAGCAAATCTAGTAGCCGCATCATCGGTATAAATCTGAATAATGCTGATGATGTGACGAACAAGTCGAGCGAAACCCAGGAGATTGTAGATAATTGGGAAGACATTGTCGGCGCTGACGAAGAAACTGAAATTGTCGCAGCAGTAGATGCTGCGAGGGAAATGGGGACAAACAACGACGAAGCGGAGGACGTTGAGGCTCTATTGGCTACTTTGAATATAACTCAATTGAGTGAGAGCGCCCGTGTTAAGGTTGTGAAGCGTATCTTGAACGATGGCGAATAAATTGCTTTTGAGCATGTTTTCTAAAAATAGCTCTTCTTTCGACATCGAATATCTACTTCGTATTTGTAAAAATTGGCTCTGCCATCACTATTTCGCTTGCTATCGGCGGGGCTGTGGCTATTGGGGTGTATAAATGCGTAGGCGTCTCACTTCGTGAATTAACCTCGGGTATTGTTGTAAGGGTTGACAATCTCCTTCGAGACCTCAGTTCTTTTGTTCTTCTCTCCGGGAAAAACCAGACCAGACACCAACAGCAACAAATAACATAGAGAATCATTCCGGCGCCCGAACATACCATGTCGAAAATGAATCGCACAATATTTGAGACGAGCTTAATCAAACCACACCAGAGTGAAAGGCAGCAAGTGACACAGCTGACCATTATTGCGTAGATCAACAATATGATAGCAAAAAGGGAAAGTTCGTGCTTATAAGAAGGCTTAAGTGTAGCATCGGCAATGACAACGGGTGGGAGGGCTTCATGTTGGGAATTGTGGGATTTGTGATGAGTGGGTTGGGGGGGGAGTAAGAAGAGAGTAGTTCCTGAGGGTAAGATGAGGGTTTGGCCATCTTCAAAAATGCTGTCGTTGGCATTCCATAAATCTTTGTCATCGTCATCGTCATCGTCATCGTCATCGTCATCCCCATCATCATCATCACCGTCATCATCACCGTCACCGTACCCCCACCATATCCCCTCATCTTTGTCATAATCTTCACGAACTTGAAGATTACAGCTTTTGTCATCGTTTATTGTACACCAAGTGGAAGTTTCGACACCCTCGAAATCCCATTCAGTCGCCTTCATTACACACTCAACTTTACTACCCTTTTTCGTATGTAGAGAATAAACCCCATCAATCACAACGATGAACTGCAATGATGAGAAGAAGGAATCCACTTGGAACTCAGTTATCAGGCCATTCTTGGAATCGTATTTGTAGAGATCCATTTGGTCACCTTTGCACTTTAAGGAAGTCCCAACATTCAGTCCTCTCCTCCATATCTCTCCAACGTGACCGGACTCTAAGAGAATTACCTCTCTCTCAACTTCATGTAGCTTGGGCTGCTTTGATGAAGGGGCAACTGCAACAACAGTTGTACCTGTTGTTCCCGACAATACAAAGCCGTTATTTCTGCCTCCTGCATGATCGAAGTAGGTATAGCTATTCGACTGTGTCATCAATATAGTTGTGTGGCGAGGTGGAACTAAGAGATAAAGGAAGAAGAGAGGGGGGAGGAAGTACAAAAGGAACTTGATTTTTGGAGACATGTGGTGTCGAGGGGGTCGAAAACCCTCGAACTGGTGGACATGGACTGTCGTTGTTGGCAGTGGGACTGATCCGTAGTTACCATTAACCATTTTCAGATATATTATTTGAATTGATTTTTTCAGATGAAATAAATTGCGCCGAGGGGGAGGGGGGGGGGGGGGGAAGGGAGGTTCAAGAGGGGGGGGGACGCAGGGTTGTTTAAAATGGGGGGGGTTGAAAATGGGTTAGGCACGCATCTTCTTCCTCTCTTCCTTCCTAAACTGCCCACATTTCTTTAGCGCATGTAAACATTTAGTGCAATCATTTTTTCATTCAAGAACGAGCTTCCCCCTTCTCAGTGCTGCTGTCGGCTGTCGGTCAAATCAACACATCATACAAACTTCCGCCCAGGCCGCATAATGTGGTGAATTGGCCTCGTAACAGTATTTTGAGTCAGTGCGGAAATATTTGTACCGACACTCTTGCTTTCATCGCCTAGGGAATAATAACTGGCGTCATCGCCATCATTTTCATCCTCCCCTCTACGCTTGACATGGATTTTGTTGTCGCTGAAATTGTAGTTCACGTCCCCAACGCTGGTTTGAGTTCCTTGTGACTTGACTTTTGCTGTGACACTTTTCCCATGCGGAGTAACAGCTAAGATATTGCCCAAGAAAGTATTTGTGTTGTAATTATCCCAGGCAGGTATGTTCGTCCGCAAATCACCAGCTGGAATTGATGAATCTCCAAACACCCTGATATTATTATATTCGCCTCTGCTCAACGATTCTCCGGAATTTTGCGCAGCAAGCCTTCTTTTCTCTTCTCTCTCATTTTTCCGTTCCATAGCGGCCTCAACCTTCAATTTGTAACCATTGAGCTCGCTGAGAAGATATTTGAAGAGAGATCTACGTTGCGCCAAGCTGAGGTCGTTCAACCGTGCGGGTAGAATCATTTCGGATCCCCAGAAGTTCTGAGCGTCGCTATAATTCCATCCTTCCAATACTCCCCCCGCATCAATTACAGCCTTGGCTTGCTTACCACAATCTTCCAAGCAACAATTAAGAAACTCTCCAAGCATCTCACTGCTCCATATCTCCATGTTGTAAGCCTCAACTGCTCTTGAAGCCCGGTTTTTCAGGATATTGTATGAGTCAAAAGTATGTTTTAATGTCTCTTCTAGCTCTTTCACTGCGTCAAGCAGGGTCTGCTCTTCAACACCCATCTCTTCTCTCACATCAGTGACCTCAGTATTGATCTGAGCGGGGAAAAAAGACGGAGAAAATAAGGTTGACTTAGTATTTTTGCCGTCAAAAAAGAAACAGAAAACAGAAAACAGAAAACATCCACTTACCTCTTCGGCGATATTTCCGAGGTCGCTCAGCTTCTGGGTAAGGTGAGAGATTTGTTTTTGGAAAGCTATCTCCCTGGATGCCATGGTAGCTTGCATCTCGTTGCTCATCTGGATATCACGCTTCTTCTGTACAAGGGTATTGCAAACTGCAACGTTCTCTTTTATAATCCTGTTTCCTACCAAACCCTGCTTGTGCAATTTTTCCGCATTCAAATTGTGGTCGTTGCGTGCATCTATCTGTGTCTGTGACAGAGACTCACTAGCCATAGAAGACAACTTGTTCTTAACCTCTTTCATCTCGCTAAGCAAAGTCATCTTAAGCTTCTCCTTCTCGCGAATACCTGCACGATCGATGTCGGCCATCTTCGCAAAGTGCGATTTTCGCTCGTCCTGTGCGGAATCGAGGCGGGATGTAATTCAAAAAGTTAGTAAATCTTGGGCGCACCAATTTTAATGAGAAAAATAGTCGCAAGAAACATCACGAATCAGTAATGGGCAACTCCATGCCAACAGTAAAGTCTGACTAACCTCGAGATCCCGCAATAACTTAATCATTTTGGCTTCCAATTCGTTCTTCCAACCGCCCGCATCCTTCAGACTATATAACTTCTCGTCGACATTATTCAAATTTGACTTCAGTACCGCTGACTGTTCGTTAAAGTTCTTGGTAGTCGCCTCGATCTCATCCTGAAAGTAATGTAATTTCGTGGTTGTTAGCAGAGCTATTGTAATTGGGTTGACAAGAGTCAATTGTTGTCGATTTATTTCATTCTTTCTCAGCTGGCGGCGCTCGCACCTGGATTTTTTCCTCCCTATTTTTCCGGTCCAACTCTTCTCTCAAAAGCTGTCCCTCCAACTCCGCAATAATGTCATAATTATCGTCTAATTTTTTGTGCAAGAAGAAGTATACATCGTTCTGATCCTCTTTTTGTTTGGCAAGCTGCGCCTTTTGCTCTCGTACTTCTTTGGTCACTTGCATGGTCTCTTTCTGAACTGCTACAACCTCCTGAGGGAGAGCGAGGTTCTTTTCCTTGGCTACCTCTTCCTCTTTATGCTGTAAAAGAGCCTTCATCGTTACATCAGCAATGTTGGAGTCCTTTGGGGCCTCTGGCTCCTTATTCTTCTTGCCTTTCTTCTTCGGAGGCATGATGGAGTTGGCGGGGTTGATAGTATGATTGATACAGTGCCACTAAAGTTAAAAGCGTTCGATAACCATATATTGTGTTGTGTGAGGAGGGTCTAGCCACTTCAAATGCTTAATCAAGAAAATTGGTCTAACCCTGAGTTGTCTGAAAATTCAGACAACAGACAACAGGAAGAGACAAATTTAGTATATTCTTCCCCCTAATAACTTTTTCATATTTATTTATCATCGTTCTCGACGTTTGGTGGTATCTGCGCAGCACTTGCGAACTCTTCCCTGTATTTGAAAACTTATTGTAGCCAAACCCACCAAACTCCTCAACAAACAACGACAACAAAAATACACCATGGACGGAGGAGAGGAAAGTGCTGTAGCGGATTTCCTCCAGATTCTGGAGGAGCATCGTAAGAATTGTGAGCGGCAGGGGAAATATGTCGAGGCTGAGATTGCAAAGAACCGACTGGAAGAACTCAAACTGCATGAGGAAAACCGGCGAAAAGAGGCAATGCGCTCTCGACAAATTGCCGAACGCCTGGGTGTAGAGGAGGCACACATGCTCGAGTTCCAGCAGTTCAACATGGTCTGGGACAAAAAAATGTCAGAATATGAGAACCACGCAGAGACACTCGTAGAGTCCTTAAAAGTGAGGCACACCAAGGATCTGAAGGACTTTCAGAGGAAACTCCTGCAGAAGCAGGCTCGACCAAAGTTTAGTAGGGAGTTACTCAATTTAAGAAACATCCAGGAACACCTGGCGAAGGCAAAGGACTACACAGAAGCACATAAGATGAAGTTGAAGGCTGATGCCCTTGAGGCATGGGAAATCGAGAAGTGGAGGAACCAAAAACAGCAAGAAATGTTTCAGCAGGAGGCAAAATTCAAGCACAGCAAACAGCAGGAGTTAATTGCGCTGCAAAAAAGGATTCAGACAGGGAGGGAAGAGCAGAAGAAGAGGAGGCAGCTCGACCTGGAGAGGCTACTACAACGATACCAAAATGTCAAGAGTGAGCTCGAAGCACAGCAAAATCTCGAGAGAATGAGAGCCTCCAAACAAGTTCAGATAGGCGCAGGTGGTGGAAGGAGAACTAAAAAACTTCGTTGATACTTCTCAGTGGAGAAAGAGCTGTACCCTTGTAATATGTAATGATGAAGTTCTGGCAAGAGTTTTCTTACTTGTTGTTGTTGTGAAGGCCAAAGAGAGCTTTTTCTTACTTTAGATGCTCTTTGAAAAAGGACAATAGCCTTTGCCAACCTTTCATAACATTGACCTTTACTTCCTCATTTTTTATGTCTCCCCGAGAGAACCATCCATGCTGCATAGCAGGAAATTCAAGAACCTCACCTCCTTTCCTCTTTACTATCTGGCATTATTTTTTCACTCTCCTTCAAAAGGGGATCATCATCGTTACCAGCGATCATCAGGAGCTGCGGGCACTGCACTTTCTCGAGCATCTCAGATTGACTTCGTGTTCTGGGTTTTTTTGCATTGAATTCCCGGGGATTTTGGATTTTGGATTTTGGTGATTGCAACTGACTTCAACTGACTTCAAATCACTCTTCTCAGATTATTTTAGAGTTGAAGCGAGTCAATTGCCATTCGTTCGGATTTTGATTGCTTCATTCAACTGCAGATTGCAACTGACTTAAAATCATCTCAGCTCATTTTAGAGTTGAAGCGAGGCATCAATTGCCATGGAGAACATTTCTCTTTCTGAAGCAAACTCTTCTTTTCGGTGGCTTGTCATTGTCAATGTCCTTCACACCTTTGGGGCAGGAACTTTCATACTCGTTCTACAAGAATTTCTTTTCATTTCTATTGCAGAGTATGACATGGCTAAGACTGCTGCACTTTGGGGGGCGTTTGGTGTTACTCAGCGTGTCACCAGAATTACCGCATCACCAATGGTTGGGGCATTTGTTGACGCCCGCGGTCGAAAGTCTTGGTACTATTTATGCCTAACGACTGTATTACTCTGGATAGTCCTTACCTATTTTGTGCCCTCCCTGTTCACCTTCTTTGCAGCTTGTTCTCTGGAGGGTATTTTCGGAAATATTGACGTCGTAACGATGACGACCATCGGTGACGCAGGTCGCGTTATGGCAGATCAAAGAAAATCGGGAGGAAAGGTGCAACCGGAGGGTGAAACTGGAGGGCCAAGTTTGCGTCAATTAATGGCTGAGATCACGACTAAACTGTATGGTTATATGTCTGCATGGTATGTTATGGCCTATGGAGTGTCGACAGTAATTGCTGGAATACTTATTGATGTCGGCACCACAAATGCAGAGAATGAACTCAAACTCAATTCTACAAAATTGGAGACCAACAAGACTTGTGGTCAAGAGGAGGAGAAAATTGAACTTCCCAACAACGACCATTTAACATTCCCAGTTCAGCTGTCGATCGGGTATATAATCGTCTGCTTTATTGTCGTCATATTCTTTCTCCCTGAAACCGATAAATGGGACAGTGGCATAGCCGAAAAAGAAAGTGAAAAAGAAAGTGATAAGAAAGATGGAAAAGAGAAGGAACCGGGGCTGGTCGACACCGTGAAGGAGATTTTCAAGTCTACATGGCTCGTGTGCATGTCTGCAGGACTGCTTGTGATTGAAGCTTGTCAACAGGGGACGCTCAGCTCACTATATCTGTACGCCAAATACGAGCATGATGTATCAGCGACCACGTTCTCTCTGGTCTTGCTCTGGACGCTGTTCTGCTCCGCACTTTGCAACACACTGGGAATCAAATACTTTGTGAAATACATGGGTTTGTGGCCAGCACTATACATGTCATGCATAGCGGGTGGGCTTGGTCTAATTACAGTCGGATTTAGCCCGATATTTGGGTTTCCGCTCGTTGTAGTTGGTCTTTCTTGTAACCTCTTCAATGTTGCGAAACCCATTCTACGAGGTAAATTTTGTGCTGGTTTCCCCAATTCAGAACAAGGCAAGGCTCAAGGCTGTCTACATGTAATTTTGAAAATAGGGGATATTATAGGGGGTGCGTTCGGTGTATTTTTACTGAGCGTCGCGATTACGATTGAGACAGGCATGGATGATGTTGATGCAAACGACTGCCTACAAACAGGCAAGCGAACCTTGTTAGGAGGAATAGGGTTCATTTGTCTCGGTACTATGAGCCTACTGGCGCTATTCCTCGCAAAATTCGCAAAATCAGTTGAGCCAGTCGGTGATAAGGAACGAAGATCCACAAGTGGGGGAGTCTAAAACGGACAGGTGCTCATCCCTGACAGGCCTGGCGCTCCCAATGCTCCTCCCTGATTTATAAAAAAATGTTTGTTTTTTTCGTGTTTCGACTACGTTTCTTCTGCATTTTGTCTATTTCTTGCCGCCCTAATTGCTTGAGCCTTAATTTCACTAGCCCACACTTTGAAGTCATCTACAGCTCTGAAAATGTTCATAACTTCCTCTCCCATCTCTGCTAGTGAAATGTCATCATCAAAAGGATTTGTGCTTGTCACCTCAGCACTGTCGAAAGAGGATCTTCGCACAGACTCAACAAAATCCTCCATAGTGAATCCAAGCCGCTGAATTTCCCCGCCGACAAGATCTTCAAACACTGAGCGAAATTCTTGGTACTTGTCATGAACCCCAAGAGGGTACTCCTTTTCTTCCTCACACTCCACCAAACCTGCCTGCAAAAACAATTCAACTGCCTCGTTTTCTAGCTTCGCAACGATTTTATATGCTTCCGTGCAATTGGCGTCAAATATATCGAAGAGATATTCACTGATATCACGCAGGAGATCGAATTGCTTTTTCCCTTCAGATTTTTTAGCTGATAAAGTCCCTAACACTGCTCTGGAGTCTGTCACATCCTGCCGGGCTTTTTCCAACAATGCTACAAAACTCATTTCTTCCCTGATGCATAAAAGTTTGACGCCGAGGGGGTAGGAGTTGAGGACAGGAAGGTCGAATTTGAGTCAGAGAGGGGAATGTTGGTATTTCTTTTTGCAGAGGCAGTTCCTTCAAAGTTGTAGAAGGGTAACGTAAAGGTTTTATAGTTAAGTTTGTCGACGAAATCCTTTCATTCTTCGTTAAATTAAACAGATCCCATAGATTCTTTCCTGCGCTTCTTTTTCTCCTTCTTCTCCGCCTATGTGGAACGATGAAGAAAAGTAAGGGTGAGCATGAGATGCACAGCAGGGGATGCACAGCAGGGGGGATGCACAGCAGGGGGGATGCTCGGCATGGCATGGGAGGGAACCAATGAGAAACGAGCAAGGGGAGAGAGCTAGTTTTGCTTTTTTGGTTTCCCTAACTTTATTAGTCCTCACCTTCCTCCTCTTCTTCTCCTCCCTTCTTCTGACTTCCTCAGAGTCAACGCTATCGCTATCGCTGTCATCGGTCGGCTGGCCAAGGAGGGCAGGTTCATCCATGACGTCACCATCCTTCTCTCTCCTCTTTTGGAGCTTCTTCACCCTCTCCCCCTCCTTGAGAAGCATCTTGTCCCGCTCTTCGCCCTCGAGGCTATTGAGCCAGCCCTGTCGATTCGAGTTTGCTATATCCTCATACTTTTTCTTGCCGGTAGCATCCATCGCTTTCCAAAGTGCACCGAGCTCTGACATGTTAATCTGGTTGTTCACAAGTCGATGCTTGTCCTTGTTTGCTGTCGTTTTTGACAATCAGCGGAAGAGTTGGTTTAGTGCATACTTTAGT
>Ga0115555_1002684_pt1 | contig 11782 bp, 14 predicted proteins | sample COGITO_mtgs_1104_2_FD_87285 | JGI IMG/M metagenome (GOLD analysis project Ga0115555, IMG submission 87285) | Pelagic marine microbial communities from North Sea - COGITO_mtgs_110407 | ecosystem: Environmental > Aquatic > Marine > Epipelagic | place: Germany:Helgoland, sampling site Kabeltonne... | reverse complement strand
TGGCTGAAGGATTCCAGATCACCTACAGCGGCGTTACTTAACGTTTCCTCGAAGTTACCGATGTAGCATCTGTCTTTAGCTGATAAAGTCTTGCTTTCACCTGGCATGTTGCTCTTGGTAGAACTAATTTGGCAATGCTGTGGTACTGGTGTACCTGCGTTTCAGATGATCAGATGGCAAGTCTGATACCGAGTTTGGAGAGACGACACCCCTTCCTTTTCTCTGCCAAGGATTATTACTGACTCTGGATGATAGGAGAAGCTTTTAGATGACAGTAGAACCCCCAAGAATCTGGGCCCGTGGAAATTGGTTTACAGAAAATTGGCAGTCTCTAGGTATCCACGCGATTTATTGACATTGTTGGTACTTTGGTTTTTCTACATTTTTTATATTTTGTTAGTAAGCAGGGGCTGAAATCACAACTCCAGAAAGAGAGCCGAAGAAGAGAGAGGCCAGCTGCACCTGTTCTAGCTAACCTGTTCGTCCGCTGCACCGGGGAATGAATGGTGTAAATACCAAATACATTAAAAGTTTCCAAAACCAAAGTAAAAGTTTCAGTCACACAATCAATATCCGACATTAAATCAATGGTTACCATTTCCGTTTATTTTTATTTTAATTTCGTCATTTCATCCATGAAACGTCGGCCAAGTAGTTGTGCTGAGATTCCTCCTCGCTTCCCCCTCTTTTAGGGCTGAACATGCGATTCCGCTTGTTGATGTGCCTTGTGCTGTTGGGGCTACTAACTGCGCTTTCTGACCCTTTGCTGTGGTCGAGCGCTTCTGCACTGAGAGTAGCTGCGTAGTTCCAATCCTCTTCATTCAAGCTGAGAGCTGCCGCAGTACTGTCATTCATGGACATGCCTCCGATTCGGGAAGAGAACTCGGTGTCGACGGAAATTCCCTTTTGCAAGGGTGGATTTGTGGCCGCAGGTGTGAATATTGGTTCAGCACTCTGGCTTGGTTTTAGACGGGGTGAAGCACCGCCGGAACGCAGACCTGTGGTATTTCCCTTCGACGGCGCCGTTTTTTTGGTTCTTTGGGGCACATCGATGTCGGCTGCGGCGGCATTCTCTGCTTTTTTCATTTCTGCTCGCTTCTTCGCGAGTAGGGACGAGCCTTTGTAATTTTCGCAGTTGATGCAGTTGCAAGTTTTCAAGCACAGCATACCCGTGAAAAAGCACTCGCAATATTTTTTGAGGCAGGCTGATTTTCGGCAGTTGCAGCCATTCGACCCGGTCATGGCTGCCCGCTTGGCAGCCTTCGTGACCTTATTGTCAAAGGCCTCGGCGTTCCTGCTCAGCGCATTTTCGATCGCTGCAATGCGCACCCGCTCAAAAGCATAGAGATTATTGCAATCGGCGCAGATACAGACTCCGGGTGTGCAGTAAACACTCGCAGCGAAGCACTCACAATAAAGCTTCAGGCAGCGCGATTTCTTGCACCTGCAATTGCGAGTGATTTCTTCTACGCCGCTTGTGTTCGGTAAACCTTGAGCAGCGTCGTCTTTGATTTTCTGCTGAATTTGTGCCTTGGCTATGATCCGTTGGCTGTTGGTATTTCTCCCTTTGCTCACCTCCCCACCTCCCCCGCCAACCCTTCCAACCCCACTGCCTCTGCCGCCACCGCCACCGCCACTACCACCACCACCACCGCTATTGTATTTTCGCGTTCTACTCCCCCTCGTCCGACTTCCCCTGCCAGTCGGTTCGTAGGCCTCGTCGCCGACACTGTCGTACACAAAGTTTTCCTCGTTGAAGTTGAAGCGATAATTGGGATTACTTGACCCGGCCTTGGCGCGAGTGGAGCTCGATGCTACTCCGAAGCTCGAAGAAACCAACTGTTGCGAATTGTCCTCGCCTCCAATGTGGCGAAAGAAAAGCGCTCGACCCTTGGCGGAGAGAGGCCGGCCATCACTAGAGTCAACGCTCATTCGGAGGCTGTTTATGCTACCTCCTCCAGAGCCTCCGCCGGAGGTCTCCTCCTTAGTAGATGGCATTAGCTCAGTCATGTCGTTCCCAATGCCGTCTCCAATTCCTTTCGCCAAGCGCGCAAATTCGCCACTGTCACGCATACCACCATGTCCACTGCTCCCAGAGAAGAAATTAGCCGGCGTGGGTGCAGTTGCAAGAGAGGGAGTCAAACCGGAAGATTGCATGGTGTTGATGTGGGAGAGAGAAGAGTGGTTGGACGATTTCGTGGAGGGCGGGTGGGCTCGCTTCCGCTGTCCGCTGCCAGATCCGCCACCTATTCCAATTGACGTGTTGACGGTGGGTCTGTCAGGGGGTTGGGGCGGAAGGGAAGAAGATGAGTTCTTCGGTGGCAGACCAAAGTTCGGATTTGAGGTGGAAGTAGCATTGAAGTCCCTCGGAGGGCCGGATGGGAAAGCAGAGTAGGAGGAGGACGAGGGAGATTTCCTGTTTGAGAAGAAAGGAAGGGAGAGGTTAGGGTAGGGTAGGGTGGGTTTGGTTGGGCTGTATTCAAAAAAGGCTTAGGCTTGATAATAATATCAATGAGAACAGACAGCAGACAGCGTCTAGAGCAAGGCACTCGCAAAAAGTCCATCTGTAAAAAACATCGCACTCGCTCTACCGACTGGAATCGCAGCATCGCTCGAACAACCTTTCGCTCGCTCCACTTACACAAATGGGCTCAAACTACCCACAAACCGCTCAAAATCTTCACCTTTCCCCTTGTCGTCCACTTCAACCGTGTTTTCTTCTCTGCCACCCTCGGTTGCTCCGACGGCATCGACAGAGGCGTAGTTGAAGCCGCTCACCCCACCGTCGCCAACGAGTTGATTCCATGTCGTAGTGGAGAGATCAAGGGTGAAGTCATTGTCGCCCGGGGCCGGGGGAGAGGGGATCTCAAGGCGAGGTGGTTTGAAGCCCTTCTTTGTCATAGCTGTGAATCCTAGCTACCCCGCTGTGTTGTTCTTCCCTTCACTGATGAGGGGTGATGAGTTCGGAGGAGTTGCCGCCCAAGTGCTCAGCGAAGTTGGAGGGTACAAGTAAGTGAGAGAGTCACCCTTGGACAAATTAACACACTCTAGTTGGTGGTTTGAAAGAAATTAGCGTTTACACGTGTCGTTATGCCCAATGATATGGCGAAGTCCCAACCAAATGTTAAAAAAATCGGTTTGTCTGAGAAACAGTTGTGGAAACAGGGAACAGATTGCCGACAAACCCTTCTCACCCTCATATACACCCAATCGTAAAGAAAGCAGCGTCTTGTATATCACATATGGTCCTTTCTACAAAAATTACGAGGCTCCTGAACATTCGGCATCCAAGTAAGCACCAGCACGTTACAAATGAGCTTCTGTATCATGTGAGGAGGCATGCTGATGAGAATTAGCATCTTCTTGTCCTTCTTTCACGACACTTTTGTCGTCGAATACACGCTGTCGAAGGCGTAGATATGAATTGTGACTAACAGAACTTTCGCACTTACTCGACCGCCCTAACTCACCCCTAATCTACTCCCAGTAATTCAAGGTGGAATGCACCATGTGGGATTTGCTGGCCTTGCTGCCGCTGTCGCTAATGCAGGCGGCTTGGGTTTGATTACAGCCTTGACACAGCCTAGTCCAGAAAAATTAGATGAAGAGATACAGCGTGGAAAGTCGATGTGGGATGTGAAAAGGGGTGGGCAGCTTGGAGTTAATCTCACAATTCTTCCAATGTTCAGTGAGGTGAATTATGAGGCCTACAAGGATGTAATAATATCAAGTGGTCTCAAGGTAGTGGAGACAGCTGGTCGGCCTCCGACAGAATTTGTCCAATCGTTTAAGGACAATGGGATTAAAGTCGTTCACAAATGCGTCACAACTCGGCACGCTTTGTCTGCTGAGCGAATGGGAGGTAAGTGAGCGTGCTGACTGTAGTGCAATATATTTCGCGGATGGCGTCTTCAATTATTCTTATCCATTGCGCCTCTTTATTCGTGCACGTCATCATTTTTTGACGAATCATTTTTGGTGATTCTCGCAGTCGATGCTATTAGCCTTGACGGCTTTGAGTGCGCTGGCCACCCCGGCGAGGAGGACATCGGGAATTTTGTGCTTCAAGCTATGGGAGGGAAACAGCTAACTGTCCCCTTTGTGTGTAGTGGAGGTGTAGCCACTGGGAAACAACTAGCCAGTGTTTTGATGCTTGGCGCTAGCGGGGTTAACATGGGGACAAGGTTTATGGTGACAAAGGAAGCAGAAATACACGAGAATATCAAGAAGGCAATAATTGATGGCGGGCCAGGTGGAACAACTCTGGTGATGAGGAGCGTGCGCAACACGGAGCGAGTCTACAAGAACGAAACTGCTATCAAGGTTCAAGAAATTGAGGTAAGCTGACGCAGTTGGATGACGATGAAACGAATTTTGTTGAAATATGTCGATCACGGTTGTCAACACTTGAACTTGGAACAAGATCAAGCTAACCCTAACATTAATTACGATTGATGATACACTGCTCTCCCCCCATCTGTGGCGTCAACGGTGTGTGTGCAGCGAAAGTACCCCGGCGAATTTGAGAAAATTCACGAGTATGTAAAGGGAGAGAACTACAGAAAGAGTTTTCAAGAAACGGGGGACGTAAATTCGTCTGTTTGGTCCTGCGGAGAAGTGATGAGTTTAATTAATGATTGCCCTTCCTGCGAGGATCTTATTGAGGGGATGGTGTCCGAGGCAGAAGAGGCACTGCGAGGAGGAAATAAATTTATCGTGTGAATTTTTAGTATTTTGTTTAAATAAAAGGAGAAAAAAAACTTGCTGAAAGGATGGCTTTCTCCAAAAATTGGTTGTCAAAATTTCCGGCTGGCCGCTTATTTTGAACGTGGTTTCACCACTCTACTCCACTTTTTGTATTTTCCCCCGCAGTCGTTGATCCCCCACTGTATATCGTGCAATATCTGATACAATTTTTTGGTGAGATCCCCAGCAGTCTTCCCCTCGTCGCCGAAAACATAAGAATCCTCTCCGCCTTCGACTTCGACCGAACCAACTGGCGTAACAGACGCACCAGTCCCGCAACAGAATGCCTCGTCAAAATCGCACAGTTCCTTGAGCTTTAGCTTGCGCTCTTCAACTTTGATCCCCTGATCCCGAGCGATTTCAATTACACTTGCTCTCGTAACACCGGCAAGAATGTTACCGTCCAACTCGGGCGTGACCAACAGATTCCTGCTCTTACTGTAGACAAAAAAGTTGCTCGCTCCTGCTTCTTCAATGTGCTCCTCGCAACTGTCAAGGAAAAGTGCTTCATTGAAACCGGCCTTGCGAACCTCGTCTTGACATTTAAAAACAGGAGCGTAGTTACCAACAGCCTTCACAAAGCCAATCCCCTTGTTTGCCGCCCTCTGGTAAGTTTTCTGAGCGAGCAATCGAATTGGCAGTATCGACCCAACGCCGCCCTTGAAGTAGTTTCCCACGGGAGAGCAATATATGCAGAAGGTGAACTCAGGAGAGGGACTTACACCAAGTTGCTTGCCCGATCCAAACAGAATTGGCCGTAAGTAGAGCGCCCCCGCTCCGTGCGGAGGGACAAATTCTGCATTCGCAGCGACTACAGCTTCGCAAGCTTCGATGAAGACAGGCTCAGGCACTGGCGGGATCATCAACCGCGACGCACCATCGCGAAAACGTTTTGCATTTTTATCGCAGCGAAAAATTCGAATCGTTCCATCCTTTTGGCGGAAGGCTTTAATCCCTTCGAACAGACCCTGGCCGTAGTTAAGAATAGTTGACGCTGGATGCAGAGATAGCTCGCGGAGAGGGACAAGCCTGCCAAGGTGATCACTCCCCCAGCCAGAGGACAATTTTCCACTCCCTCCCCCCGCGCCATCGAAAGTAGCGTGGGCTGAAGACCCAGAGATCTGGTCCAGCCACATGAAAGACGTAGAGAGATTATTCAGCGAGAATCCTAATGAGTTCCAATCTATGGCAGGGGAAGGAGGACTATGGAGTTGTGGAGCGGGCGTCCTCGCACCATTTTCAGCGGGATTTGCGGCCGTTAGAACGAGGTTATTGGCCAAAAATAACAAACATATTGCCGTCGCCCTCATCAATCCAGTTTGCGACAAAAACAATAGCAAATCAATTTTTTAATTGACAAGGCCCGTTACTAGATCACGTGTGTGTGTGGGGAAAAAGAAAAAAAAAGAGAACTTAACTCCTAACTAACTAACTCTTTGGATGATATCTTTATGTTTTTTTCCTCAAAAATGTTCTCAAAAATGTTTTGTTACTTAGACTTGGTGATCTACTAAAATGTCTGCCTAACGGTGGTATATTATCTGTTGATCGATCGGTCAATAGTGCGTGTGACTGACGCCATCATTTGCACTAGAAGTTAACAAAACTGTCATAAAATTCAAAAATGTACTCGCGCGCATATGCTTGTGGTGTTGTGGTGTGGTGTTGTGGCGCGTAAAAAAATTGTGGTATGGACCCCGTACGGACCAGGTGAGATGTGCACCCGATATCTTGCACCTAAACCTTCTCGTCCTTCTCCTCGGCATTCTTGCTTTGGGTCGATGCACCGGAAAACGAAGCCCTCTTCTCGAGCTTAGCTTCGCGGCGATCCTCGAACTTGGAGATGACAGTGGGATCTGCCTTCTCGAAGGTGTAGGAGCTCGCACCGTGGTGGGAAAGGTCCATCCCAATCTCCTCGTCAACCTCGTGGACACGGAACCAGCCAATCTGCTTCAGAATGAGGAAGAAAGGTGCCATAGTCACAGTCACCCACCCGATGATGAAGCAAATGCCGCAAAGCTGGCATGCCATCAGCTTGAAGTTTCCAGACCCTCTGCCCCACTCGTAAAACCAACCGACGGGAGTGTCCGGGCCATAGGCAACGGCGACAAGGTCAGGAGCGGCAAGAAGCCCGACAGCTATGCAACCCCAAAGACCGTTGGCAAAGTGCACGGGGATGGCGTTCACGACATCGTCGACTTTGAACTTCAGGAGTAACTTATCAGCGCCAAGGTAGATCAACCCTGAGATTAGTCCCACGAAAGCCGCGGCGCTCGGGTACATTACACTGCACCCAGCCGTGATGCCGACGAGGCCGCTGCGGAGATTTTTGGAACGAGGGAGAGTGAAGGGGAGGAGGTTGGGGAGCAAAATAATGACAGGTGTCAGAGAAGTTCCACCGCGTCCCGTCGATGTGGTCGATTTAGCACAGCGCATTCCCACTGTTTGTTCCCGCGCAGCGGGCATGCAAACCTTTTTGGCTATCTCACCTCAAACATCCATTCATGGCGCAGCTTAAATCGAAAACACCGATTCCTTCGGCTCTTTTCGTGAAATAGTAATTGAAGAAGAGAGCACTGATACAACCGCTGGCCGCAGAAATAGTGGTGGTTGCAGTGCACAGAGCGGCGACGGCCGCATTGTCTCCATTTTGCATCAACAAGGTGCTGCCAGGGTTGAAACCATACCACCCTACCCACAGAATGAAGGTGCCCAAGACCTGGAGGGAAACATTGTGGTTTCCCATCTCCTTAGGCTTATCGAGAGCGACGCCCTGGCGGTCGTAAAAGCGGTCAAGGCGGGGGCCGAGGACAATTGCTGCGATGAGAGCACTCAATCCCCCAGTCATGTGCACGACACCGCTTCCAGCAAAGTCAATCATCCCAACTCCGAGGTAGGGGTCGCTTGAGAAGGCGGATAGATAGCCTTTTCCACTCCAGACCATATGGACGACAACAGGGTACACAAAACCTGTCAACATGGTGGAGTAGCATAAGTAGGCGCTGCGTGTGCGTGTGCGTGTGTGGGATGCAGTGATGAGTTCATGGGATTGTGAGTGAGGGTGAACAAGGTACAAGGAGGGGGAACATTCACACACATGAATCAACCCATCAGTCCTCAGGTGAATTTTACAACAAAAACTTCCAAAACCGACTCACCTCATCTTGCAGCGCTCAGCAACGGTGCCTGCCACAATGGTGGCCGCAGTGGCAGCGAAGGCAAACTGGAAAAACCAGAGAGCATACTCTGTCAAGTCCATATCCATGAGAAAGTAAAACCTCCTTCCACCAATAAAGGAAACAGTGGAATCAGAGCGGAAACCGTCAGCGTCATCGCCATAGGCAAATGCGTACCCAACAGTCCAGAAGCCAATGGCTCCCCCGCAAGCATCAAGAAGATTCTTGAGCATGATATTGTTCACATTCTTGCTACGAACGCTCCCTGCACACAGCATGGCAAACCCGGCTTGCATAAAGAAGACCAACGCGCCGCCAAATATCAGCCAGAATGTTGTCACGGTCAATCCCAAGTCCTCGTCTGCCGCTTGCCTGAGAATGAGTCAGTGGTGGTGGGGGCAAAATGTGAAGATTAATTTAGGGGTTAGAATGTTTTTAGTCGCGTCTCAAAATCTCCTAGTCGCGTCTCGCATATTGTAACAGGTGATAAGAGACTTATTTGACCCTCCGGAAAATAGCACGGGGGGGGGGAGGTGGGGTGAACAACAAGGTCAGAACAATCGGTCATTTTTTCTCACATTTTCTGAATTTCTTGGCACAACATCAGGTCGCTTGCGCTGAGGCTAGAATCACAGGTGATAGTCATCGTCCTAGAGGGTTATTTTGAAAATTAGATGCAAATGGAGACTGCAAATTAGGTTTTTCCGCCATGCCAAGAATGATGTCATCAGAAAAAAATTTTGGATGAATTTGAAAGAGAAAATAAACGGATGCGACTCAATGATGGGCTCCCTCGCCATGCTGCTATAGCACAGAACCAAAATACACGACCTAATTTGGTACGTTTAGAGCTTGCTCTGCTCATCGCTTTCAAATTCCTTTTCGCCCCTCTTACCCTTATCCAACCACCCAGCGGCCGCTTGTTGTGATGACATTCCTTGTTTTTCTGTTTTTCAGCAGCAGGCTGTTTACGAACTCGTCTGGGGTTTCTTATAGAGATCAGGCAAAGAAATTCTTAAAGGAATCGGGGAAGACAGACGACGAGGTCAAATCTGTGATAGGTGCAACGGTTGATGAGGTTATTGCTAAGAAAAAAACAGAGAAGGAAGAATACGATGAACTCAAGCTCGAGGTGAAGGCGTTGAGGGAAGAGGTGGAGATTTTGAAGGGCAAAGTGGGGCAATAGAGCACAAGCCCGCTTTGTCCAAAACCGTAGAAACCCCCAGGTAAAGAAGAAGGAACAATATTATCGGAGTATTTTATTTGTGCAGCATGGGGTTTTGTTTTTTATCCTGGCCTACTTTTATTATCAGAAGTCAGTAGCAAAGTTGTAGTCTTGCATCTCCCCTCCCACCTCCTGCGCTGCTCCCCCATCCTCATCCTCCTCCATATCGTCTCCCTCACTTTCGCTCCCAGTCACGTCGCTCTCACCACTCTCGCCGCTCTCAAGGTCAAAAACGCCCTTTCCTGCCCCCTCGCCGTCCTCCATCGTGACGAAATCTTCCTCCTCGAGCGTATTATCTTTCAAAACCCCCTCGTCCATTGCTTGCAAATCAAAGTCTTTGCTGAACTGGCTCAACACAACAGCACTGTCCGCAATTTTATGTGAGTCGCTCTTCTCAGGAGGCTTGACATAGAATGGGATCTTTCCGTTGTTCCAGTCCTTTAGGACGGCTTTCCCGGCTCCAACTTTGTCCGGTATACCTCCCTTAAGCACCTTTCCCTTGACCTTTGCCACCATAGCTAGGAACATCATGACATTTCCACGTTCAAAGTTTGGGATGGCATAGGTGCTCATTAGCTGCCTGTTGTCGCACTTTTCAAGCAACTCCTTGATTGCCGGTAAAGGGTCGCTAATACTGTCTGTGTCGATGCAATTTCTCAGCAGGCTTTCCTCGCCATCGGCGAAAACAACCCCCGGAGAGTCAATCAATTTGATATTCTTATCCAGCTTGACCTCTTGCATGCTCGTAGTGAAGCCCGGGGTAGGGGAGACGCCAACAGCCCTGGTACGCTTGAGGGAGTTGATTATAGAAGATTTGCCAACGTTAGGATAGCCGATAATGCCGACCGTTACAGACGTTTTACGGTCCATGTTCCTGGAATAGTTTTTCAGCAGCTGTAACAGACCCTCCATGCCGACTGCTGAGTTTGTCTTGAACCCCTCGGCGCCAGCATCCCCGACTTTTCCCTTGGACTGTCCAATCCTGCCGCCGTCCTGGGTGCTGGCCTTGACAGCAATAGTAGGTACAGATCTACGCAGGAACTCAAGCCAGCCCTTCACGGCCGATGCCGGTACAAGGTCAACTTTGTTCAACACTAATACAAGCTACGATGCGAGCGAAAATGTGGCCAATAAATATTACAGGGTCAACAAGGAAGGCCAAGGTTAGGTTAAGGTTTAGGGTTAGTGAACGGGGGGGTTTAATTTGGAAGTTTCTGACGCGCGCGAGGAGGTCGGGTGCTTGCGCGTTTCCTCACCTTTTTTGAGGGATTGGAGAGGATCGCATCCTCAATGGCTGTTGCCCTCGATGAGTGAGGGAATCTAGCGTCAAGGACCTGCAAGATGACATCCGATGAGTCAATGACTTTTCTGAGTTCTCTCAAATAGGCACGCCGGGAGGACTGGCCAATGGAATCGGAGGCGCCAGCGGCGGCGCCGTCGTCGACGTCGTCGTCACCGCCACTGTTGTTGTTAAATGCCGCATTCGCTTGATTCGCGTCGTTGACAAGCTCCTCCAGGTTGCGTTTCCGCTTATCACGGGACAGCTCCACGTCTCTCAAGCGCTTCTCATCCTCAATCCTCCGCTTCCTCTCCTCCATGCGCTGCTTTGTTGCATCGACCTCCCGCAGTAACTGGTCTTTGAAGGGCCAGGAATTCGGAATGCCCGGATCCTTGTTGCTCTTTGTCCGTGATTTACCGTTGCCCTTGGTGTCTTTCTTGGCATTCTTGCGATCCTTGCGATGCTTCTCAACAACACGCTTCTGGATCTTATACTTATCCTTCAGCGTGGTACGTTTAGATGTTTTACGACCTTTTTTGGGCATGGTGTATGGCTATTGGGTTTACTTCGGTACTACGAGGGGCAAAGAACAGGTAGGGGAAGGGGGACGGAGTTTCAATTCTTTAAGGAAGTGGATTTTTTTCCGTTTCAAAGTAGGTCCGGTGCGAGATCCTTTACTTTTTGTGGTCAAAAGATGAAAAAAGAGAGGTACTTTTGCCTACAGGGGCGGTTGACTTGGATTGACTGGTGAGAGCAAAAATAATTGGTTAGAGATTTGCAGTTCTTTCATACGACACCAATATTCGTAGAAACGCCCTTTAAATAACACTTGCGTGATAAAGTTTTTCGTCATCGTCCACAATACCGCAATTTGCCTTCAATCAGTCATCTTTACCCCAAAATATTGACGTCATTGGATCTTGACACACGAACTCCTTGCGCCCCCTCCCATGTCTATTGATCCAGGAGCCCAAGAAATCGTCATTGGCGAGAATGTTGATAATGTGCTGCACTCAGGAGCCCTACGCGAACGATTGCAGGACCCACCACTAAGTGAAGGAACCATCACCCTCATCATCAGGGACCCCAATATCACAATCATCGGGGATATGAATCTTGATTTTCGCGATCGAAATGAGGCTCCCTTCTATGGGTGTAAATCCCTCCTCCACGTCGATCTCAAGGGATGTACAAAACTCACGCAGCTGGGCAATAATGTGTTTGACGGGTGCTCCTCCCTGACGAGCGTGTCGCTCCCGGACGGGGTCACGCAGATGGGCAATAATGTGTTTTGGGAATGCTCCTCCCTGACGAGCGTGTCTCTCCCGGACGGGGTCACACAGCTGGGCGATTATA
>Ga0115555_1002683_pt1 | contig 11783 bp, 15 predicted proteins | sample COGITO_mtgs_1104_2_FD_87285 | JGI IMG/M metagenome (GOLD analysis project Ga0115555, IMG submission 87285) | Pelagic marine microbial communities from North Sea - COGITO_mtgs_110407 | ecosystem: Environmental > Aquatic > Marine > Epipelagic | place: Germany:Helgoland, sampling site Kabeltonne... | reverse complement strand
TGACAGGATGGAGGATGGGAACCTTAAGCGAATGAGGGAGAAAATGGCTGTAGACATTGTTGGAGGGGGAGGGGGGGGGGGGCAAATGATGAATGATGGTAAGTGATGGAGCTGCGTTCGATCTAGCGCAGTGATTCTCTAAACGAAACAAATCTCACTCAACAAAAAACAAAACGCCCGCACAATTTTTGTCACCAGCAATTACATTTGCTTTGCTCATCTCCTCATCTCCCCCGACCCGGTCTAAATTCGAGCCCCCTCTCCCCCCCCCCATGGCTGAAAGTAGTCCTTCAGCAGCAGAAAACTGCTCACCCTTGCATATTCAGGCCAATATTTTTGCCGACGCTCGCAAATTCTCTCGGAAGCTCAGTGCTGAGAGTGGACAAAGGAATCATCAAATTAAGAAGACAGGCGCCAAAATACAAGATTACGTTAACGAATGTGTCATCATGTGTCAGAGGGGAAGAATATCGCCTGATGATGCTGCCATGATCCTGCATGAGGTGAGAGGGAGACGAATAATCCGACAACTTGACTTGGAGAATGCTTTTTTGCTTCAAATTTTCACACACCCATGACACTACTCAACTCATTTCATGGCACAACTCATCCAACCCCAGGTATCACAATATCTCTCGAACACCTTGCCCGCTTCGACCACGCCGATTGACCAACAATTATCCCACCTTTTGATAGTGACAGGACTTCGAAAGAATTGTGTGGGAAAATACTTACGCTCGGCTTTCTCTTGTTTTGGTGGCGGCGTCTCGGGAGCGGAGGTCGCTTCTGGTGGGGGCCTCGGTCTGGTCCGTTTCCGCACGGGAGCGTGTCTCCGAAAAGTGATTCAACACGATAAGAATGAAGAAATTGTCGTACAGGATGTCGCCGTCACTGTTACGCCGCTGAGGGCAGGGGGCAAGCCGAGCTTAACCTCCTCTTCCAGTCAGCATCATCAAAGAAGGATCACGGGGTCTCAAGTTGTCGTTGGACAAGAAGGGGAAAGCTATGTCAGTGAGTTGACAGGCCCAACAACACTTACGGGGGTTAGCGGCAATACAGCTGACACGATGATCTCCACAGAATTTTGAAGGGTATTACTCAGAAAACTACTAGACGCAAAGAAAAAAAATCGAGCATTTTAGCTTGTTATTTTTGATGACGACAAAAACTAGACTTCCCCCCCTCTTAGTTATTCTTCTTCTTTCCACGCCCCTCCTTACTAACTAGCATACCGTAATCACCAAAGAGTAAGCTGTCTTCCTCGAAATGCATGTAGCACAAGAGATAAATACAGTAGTATGTGACTATGGAGAGAACTAGGGCGGACCAGAGGAAGATGTTCATGTAGGAAATTGTGAAAGCATCTGGTCCATCATAGTTGTTGTAAGCGTTTCCATCGTCAGCGTTTCCATCGTCAGCGTTTCCATCGTCAGCGTAATAATCGTCGCCACCAGCGAGTCGACGCCGAGCCTGAGATAAGAGGATTGAGTGCTTCAGCCAGTTAGCCAACAAAAATATATACACAGGCGAGCGGCGAGCAGCGAGCGGCGAGCGGCGAGCACATCTAATGTCAACAGTCCCAAACTAATAGCGCTAACCTTCATGAGCTTTCGCTCTGCTTCCGCTTCCAGTTTCTGCAGAAACGCCCTACGACGAGCGAGTTTCTCCCTCAAGTCAGACTTTTTTTTGAGGAATCTCAAAGAGTTCCCCTGTTCAGGGACTGTTGTTTGGAGGTAGATTATGGTGTGCTGGATTGTTTTTTGTTTTAATTTTGTTTCGCAACATTAGAAGAGCGAAAAGAATCGGCTTTCACGCAAATTTTACTCATTCAATAGCAGACTCACCTCCTCTCCACTCACGATACTCTCCAGAAGGCTCCTAGAACTTTCCACTTCTTCTCCGCTCAAATCGACCTCCATTGTCTCGAACGGAGCGTCAAGCGTTGTCACAGGCGAAGAAAGAGCGTAATTATTAGCGACAGAAGACGATAATGCGGAGGGAATGAGGGATAGCCATGCAATTCGATCGGCATCGGTGCCTCCAATCACGTTTACAAGGAGGCCTCGGGGAGGCGCGGAGGAGGAGGAGAAGACGTTAATCTGTTTCAGTGTTTTGACACGACAATGTGACGGAGAAATATCATGGTTAGTGTCATTAGCGCTTCTTTTCTCCCGCACCATTTGCTCAGGTACTCACCAATGGCAATTCTCCCTCTGACTCTCGTCGGCCATACTGCTTCTTAGCAAAACCGTGGACCCCATTCATAAACGTTCTAATTGCATTAATGTCAGATGTTCGGATATCTTGGACACCCGTGGTACTGAAATCTGTCGAAGAGATGGAGGCAGAGTCTGAGGGAGGGATTGATAATCGCCTGGAGAAGAGCCGACGGTCTGCTTCATTCGGGACAATTTCCGCAATTTGCAAAACATTTTTGACTGCATTCACTGCATTTACAGCAGAAGAAGCAACAAAGAAGAAAAAAAATCGCATTTCGACTCACGATGGTACAATGCCAGAAAAAATGCCAAGGAAAAAAATGAGAAATGATTTAGGTGAAGATACAGCTTTTTTTGCCCGTTTTAACGACAAGTAAATGACAATTCCGGGAAGTCCAAGGTATGTAAAACGAGATGCGACGGGTTTGGGTTTCTATAGGAAGCAAACCCCCTTATATGAGGACAGAATCCAACCTTGCTTTCACCTGGTCTAACCCCTCTCATACAGCTGGAGCGCCCAGTTCCCTTGCTATCAGGTGGACTTCGAAGCACGCAATGCCGGAAAACGCGTCGCTAGTACGAAAAGGAGAGTGAGATGGAGGTTTGGATTCCCCAATCTTTCGGCACTGGAAGGTGAGTAAATTTTGTAAAGGATTATGCGGCGTTTGTTTCCATACTGCGACGACGGATTATTTCACATCTCACCACCTAACCCCAAAAATGAACCGGACAGCGGGTAAAATCGGCACGGATTGTAGGGGCGAGGAACACGAAGTCACACTGGAATGGTCCATCACTTCTGGAAAGAGAGTGGTTGGCTTTGACCACCAGGTGATTCACTCGTCAAGCAGGTAAGTGCCCGTCCTCAACATCGCAGCACCTCGTCAAGCAATACCAATGTGAATACAACTAAACGCATAACAAAAAACGCAGCAAATCCATGCAGTTTGAATACTCGTGGAACATGGAAAAGGCTCACGTCTTCAAGATTGACTGCCATGCAACCCGGGGTTTCGACTCCAGGGTCTGCCAATACGACCTAATTATTGATGGACAGAGTTTCTTCAACATGCCAAAGGTTTACGAAATCGGAAACTCCGCGGCGGCGCTTAATTCACCGAGGAATGTGCACGCCCCTACCGCCCGCACATCGACTTACACCACCAGTGCAAGTGCTAGCAGTGGTCGTCCCATGAGGATGTCTTCTGCCGGTGGATCTTACTCCAATAGGAAGTGAGTATCAGCGACAAGCTTGCAATCAGCGATAAGCTTGCAATCAGCGACAAGCTTGCAATCAGTGACAAGCTTGCAATCAGCGACAAGCTTGCAATCAGCGACAAGCTTGCAATTAAAGTCTTCTTCCAATTCCAATTCCAATTCCAATTCCAATTCCAATTCCAATTCCAATTCTTTCACTAACTTTCAAAACATCACAGCGTGCACGCGAACAATCCAAGGCCGCCTCCACCACCTGGATTGCCTCAATATAACAGCAGGAACCCCAAGTCGCGGGAGGAGGAAGAGGCTGAACTGCAGGCAGCAATCAAGGCCTCCCTCAACGAGTCGCAGAGGTACATCGGACAAAGAAATAACGGCGGAACTTCCTCGGCCTCCGCCGATAGCGGACAGAAAGCACAGCAACGTCCCCCGGTAAAGGTGGAGGAGGAACCCAGCCTTTTGGATTTAATGACCGCTCCTGTCACCACTATTACTCCAACGAACGGTGGCTCTGATCTAAACACAGACGTGAATGCCTTCACATCGAGCGTTACGGAATGGGACGCCTTCGTAGCGACGCCGTCCCCTGTTGGCGGAAACGAAAACGCAAAGAGTTTTGACAATGTCGCCAGCGGGCTCATGGAGCTCTACTCGCCTCCAGCATCTGCCAATCCAACAGGAACGACAGCGACGACAGGACAGCAGACAGGACAGCAGACGTACCCCACAGGGATATCTCCTCAGGGCTCTGTTGCGAGCTCTGTTGGCCGTGGTGGTAGCCCTACCGGAGGCACCAACGACCCGTTTGGATTCGCGGCACAGCCGCAGCATCCGCCTCAGCCAGCGCCTCAGCCAGCGCCTCAGCTTCAAGTTCAGGCTTATCAAATGCAGCAACAGAATCCGGTCTCTCCTCAGGAAAATTCGCCACCGCAAGATCCAAATAGTTTCTATGCCGCCAACACTGTTGACCAGTCCCACACGAAAAACGATTCAATTGTCGGCGATGCCTTGAAATCGATTGTGAACCTTGACAACCTAAATATTTCCCCCTCTACGGCTGCTAACCCGTTTGCGACAACCTTCTCCGACTCGGGCAGCATCGCGAAGCTCGGGGATGCACGTTCACAGAAACAGGCGGGGGGAAAGAAGAGCGTCATGATGCAACAACAGCCACAGCCGCAGCCAATGCAACAACAGCAGCAGACGCAGATGCAGATGCAACAACAGCAACAACAGCAACAACAGCAACAATACCAACAACAGCAACAAACCTGGGGATCGGGGAACCCTTTTTGAGTGGCTAGTTGGAAAACTGACGAAGTGACATGGTACGATAGGTAGGGTGTTGGATGACGCAGCAAAACAGGGTGGTGGCGGAATGACGGTCCATCGAAAAAGTCAAAGTAAGCGAGAGTAAAGTGATGAAGCGCAATTATCCAAGCAAATCCTACGTCTCTTCAATACAATTATCACCAGCATCGATATTATTCTCGATTTACGAAACCTTTCCTCTTTCTTCCCAGAGTCGCTCTGCTTCCCGTTCCCTTTCATCATCCTCCCTCATCCTTCCCCTCTTCTCCGCATTTTTCCCTTCAGCAGTGCGAACCCTATCATTCGTGTAGGACTTTTTCTTCACATCCTCGAGCTCGGACTTTACTTCGGCCAGCTCCGATTTGAGGGACGAGAGATCAGGCAGTTTACCCTCGAAAATATTGAAGGTACTACTGTCTTTGTCTTCTGCAGGTTGGGGGCTCTGAGAAAAATAATTTGAGAAAAATAATTGAGGAGTTATGTTATGTATGTTAGCCCAGGTGGGAGAAACGACACGTGAACGTGGAGAAACGACACGTGAACTCACCTTCTTTGCAGCAGCGGAAGTTAATACCTCGCTGTCCAGAAGATCAACCTTGTAATCCACCCCGAAATCTCTTAAAACGCTCATCACTTTCAGGGGGCTTTCAGGGGAGTTGCTGTTTTCCTTCAATCCCACGACCTCAAACGAGGTCCCGTCCGTTAGCTTCCCCGTTAGTTTCGTCGAGAGAGGATTAGAAAACGTCAGCGACGCTATATTGTTGGCGTAGCCTTTGATGAGAAGATCAGTGAAGTCCTTTGAATTTATTGTGTTGGTAGCGGAGGATGCCAAGGATAAGAGAGGAGAGAGGAGGACAGCCGGGATGCCGAGGAGTGGAGCGAGGAGTGCCGTACGCCTCGAAACATTCGAAAATGGCACAGGGGACGCCCCTCGTCCCGGGACTTCGCTATCCGCATCAGCATTTGCATCGGCTTGCTTGTCAGTGGACCGTGATCGTCTATAGAAATTCAGGTTTGTCACGTATTTTGATTCTTTTGATTTTGCACAACGAAAAGCCGAGATCGAGATAGTACTTTGTAGCCCTACAGAACTCTGAAGCAGGAGGAGAGCAACTAAGACGGACCAAGGTCTCACCATAGCAAGTGGTAGAAAAAAACAAATATCGACCAGCGCCGTAATTTGGGGTGTATTTATCGTTATATGCGAGAGACTTGTACTAGGCGATGGCGCGATTTGGGTATCTGCTAGGTTGACAGCACACGAGGAAGGAATATTATACTTTCTGGCTGTAATTCGAGAATGACTATTCTTCATCCGTGGGTCGTCGCGATCTCTCCATCCCCTAGTAAATTCTCCCAATTCGTGAATAGAAACCCTTGGGAAGATCTTCAGCCCCTTTCCACCTAATCCGCCCCCCCATAGGTTCCTCTCAATTATGATTTCTTTCGTAGGGGTCGGCTCCTTCCTTGTTTCTGTCTCCATCTCAGTCTTCCTTATCACAAAAGAACAACGATTGTCACCCTCTCCCTCCGCTCCTAAATCGCCCCCGCCGTCTTCAATCCTAATCGCCACGCGAATGCACGTATCGTCATCATCCGCAAAGCCGCCAACCGAAGAAACGATCAGGAAGTTCTGTGCCTTAGTCGAGAACCTCAAAAAGAATATGCAGGGCACCGCAATAAGTGGCATAATCGCTGTTGATAGGGGGTGCTTTCCTGGGGTGGAAAGGTAAGCGAGGAAAGCAAAAGGAAAAAGAGGAGTGAGATCGCCGCGGCTCGTATTGACGTGGAATTTATTGATCTAGGGTTATGGTTATTGTTCTACACGCCAACTCAGTCTCACTTTTTTTCTTGCTGTGTGTGCTCACTCTCTCCCTCATTCTCGTTCACAGAATTGTCAATTCAATTTATGGCTCGTCTTCTACCTCAAATCACAACACCAACAACACCAACAACACCAACAACACCAACAACACCAACAACACCAACAACACCAACAACACCAACAACACCAACAACATCAATCCTGATGTGACTGATGTGACCTCACAATGGAGCTGGACAGTGAAGGTCCTCAATGTAGATCCCTGGGGCTCCTTTACTCCCGCTTTGAATGCGTTAGTATCCTTTGGCGCTTCAAACTGTTTCTCTTCCATCCTGTTTATGAGCGCGGAGGTGGAAGTGGAGGCCCCCGTCGTCGAGAGACTCAGACGGGAGCTGAAGGGGGACACACTTGTGGCGGGGGCAGCTTTATCTGGACATGATTTCCGATCCCCCGGGGGGACAAATGTTAAAGGGGATCGTTTGGTAGAGGTGAGCAATGGACACGAGGGGAAGCTGATTTTTTTGTTCTTCATTTGCTTGCTGCCACCGATTAAAAAAATTCCTCTCAAAAAATCCCTCTCAAAAAATCCCTCTCACACTTACAATAACCCCATCTCACAGCTAAACGGTCGCACCACACCATGGAACACCCTATGTCTCTGGGACACCTCCCTCCTCTCCCTATTCGGCTTCCTCCCCGTGAGTGACCTGCGATCATTTGGCCTCACACCCGGCGTCGAAGAGGTCGCAGCCATCGCCGTCTGCCAGAAAATCATGGGAAAAGATTGCGCCAAGGCGAAACTCATTAACTGCGAGCAACGCGATGATGGCAGAGACACCGACGCAGGCGCCGACGTCGACGCGCGCGGGGGAGGGGGACGACCGTCATGGAAAGTAGACTTCGATGACGACCCAGACAGGATTAGATACCACCAAGAGAAGATGAAATCGAAGATCCAACGGCCTCGTGGACAAATGTTGCGCATAGGACTAGAGAGTTTTGGCGTTGTGCATCACATATGAAGTGGAAAAACTTAAAACATGCGACGATTGGATAACAAAGTAGTAAGAGAATTTCTTTTAGAGGTGGTGAAGTTGAATGAGGATATTAAAGTACTACTTTTTACCATTTATTTGAAAAATCCCCTTTGACACAAGCAAGATCAATCAACTCTCCACGAACGTAAAACACATTTTAAGTCTTCGTTTCATTCATTTTTCCTTTTTCCTTTTTTTATTTTCGGTTCCTTTTTTCTTTTCACAGGAACTAAATTACCCCCCCAACAGTCCCTACCATGCGCATATCTAAATCACTCCCCCTAATCCTCTCCCTACCAATAACTTCCAGCGTCGTTCTCGATCCGATTTTCAGTTCCCCCTTCCCACAGGCGATTAGTTCAGGCCGTCTTACCCCGGGATTATTCGAAACCGCAGAGGAAGTATGCTCAGGGAATATTGAGGACTTATGCGATAACGCGAAGTATCTACACGGTTTATACACCACGTATAACACCCTCGTCAACCCTACTGCAACCGATGTCATTTTCAAGTCTGACGACTCTGATAACAATTTACTGTCGGAGATAACGACGCGCACCTCAACCGACCCCTCGGCGAATTCTTACCCCGACTTCTTTCAGGAACACGAAGTCGGACGGAAACCTGTTATCATCAACCAGGCTAAAGACGCCAACGTGGTGGTGGATGAAGATCGCATCAGCCAGATCCGTGAATGCATGCGTGGCGGTGGCGGTTCTTCTTCTTCTTCTTCTTCTTCTTCTTCTTCTTCTTCTTCTTCTTCTTCTTCTTCCGATGACGATAAAGGTCGGGTGGCGTCGTTACGCTCTGAATTGTCGTCGGTCGAGTCATCCATATCGTCCTCTCTGGAAGTGATCTCAACTCTGGAGGAAGAGATCTCTGAGCTGATCGAGATGGGAACAGGCGGGGGGGATACGGACAACGAAGTCACGTCCGCCCGTGAGAATCTTGGGAAAGTCAAGGACGAAGTGGAGAAGTTGACAAAAAAGAAGGATCAGATTGAACTTGAAATCAAGTCTGCGCAGTCGAGTGCATCTGAATCTGCTGCATCATCATCCGATAAATCCGATAAATCAAAATCAACGGCCTGTCTATCCCCATCGTCCCTCACCAACGTCCCGCGATACCTCTACAACGATTACATCCGTCGTCTCCCCTCTCCTCCCCATTGGACTCTCACAACCATGACTATAAATAACGACAAACAACGAGGGAATGAATTCATACAATGCGGTAACGGGATGCACACGTTAGTATATATCTCTGGTGCGGACGAGGAATATCAAGTGCGCATTTCGGACTACCAGTCAATCTCGCGATCAGACGGTATTACGACGGAGGTTGTTGATGAAGGAGGTGGGCGGTATGACGTTAAGTATGTAGGAAACGCATGGGATCAAGACGGCTCATACCACCACGGTACTGTTAAATCGAAAGGTATGATATTCGTTCCTGAGGGTTCAACTCTTAGCGTCCGCCCGTCATCTTCCTCTTCCTCCTCTTCCTCTTCAGAAGAGGAGATAATAGTAAGATTCTGCCTCCTCGACGCGTCAAATTTAAACGTCTTTTTGTCGAGCCAAGCGTACAGAGGGTACAAGGAAAAGGATGCAGAAAGGGTAATTCGAGGGATTCAACACAAATCATTCGACAAAGCCATGGAACGCAACCCTGTCGAAATCAGTGGTGAGGAATGGTCGAAATGGCCACGGACTGTGGCATCACCCACTGCGACTGATGGCGCGGAAGATTCCGGGGGAGGAAACCGCAAAAACCGCAAGAAAAAGAAGAAGAAATCCTTCTCCGAATGGCAGTCCCTAAAAGCCTGGGACCACTTAATCCTCGGTCTGACGTTACCGTCCCCTACAATGCCATCGGTAATTGAGTCAGGTAGGACCAATGCGATGGTAAAATTTTTGGACACGTTTGTTAAGAAGGATGGCGACGCTACGCAGGTTTGGTATGACATTAGTTGGACTGGTGTTCTCATCGGGAACCAAGAAGGCAGCGAAGACGTAAAATCCGACGTAAAATCCCTCACGGGAAAAAAATCGTTCTCCCAGGACTCGCAGTTAGTAACCTGGAGCTATGCTGTCGACTCTCACTCGTTACAATATGGAGATTCGTGCCGTAGTGTGGAAGTGAGGATCGAGGACCTCGAGCCGGGTACGCGGTATGTTTTTAGAGTGAGGTTGAGGTATGGTGACGACGACGACAGTGGTTCGGGGACGGGGACGGGTAATGACAATGAACAAACATCAGAAATCCACTCAATCTGGTCCCCCTCTTCGTCTCCTATAACGACCGGATCCGTCGGTCCCCCATCACCCTTAACATCCACCCCTCTCCTTCTCTCCCCCTCATCCTGGAACTCTGTCCTCGGGTCCCTCCCTGGCTTATCATCCTCATCTACTGATACACTCTACCGTCACAGACATGGTACGGATGCTACTATGGTGGTTCTTGGGTTTCATGACAGTGAGGATAATGGCGGGAGTGAGGTTGATGGGTATGTTGTCGAGAGGAGTCATGTTGACGATCATGGTCACAATGAAGGTGATTGGACCGTGATTAACCACGGAGTAGAAGTTATCACCAAGGTCGAACCGAGCGCGACGAAATTCCTCGGCGGAATAAACAACAAAGACAAAGACGAACCCAACGCCAAATCAGAACTAGACAAAACTGCCAAGAAAGTATTCCTCGCAATCCACCACCTCCTCCCAGGCTGCACATACCAGTTCCGTATATCTCCTCGGAACTCGCACGGACGTGCGAAGAGCTGGTCGAGCCCGACTCAGAAAATCACTACGGTGTATAAGCCCGGGTATGAGTTTGGGGATGACGATGACGACGATGGGGAGGAGGGACATGGATATACTGGTGAAGGTGGACATGTTGTTCATGGAGTGAACGTCGGTATGAACGCGAACGCCAACGCGAACGCCAACGCGAACGCCAACTCATCTGGTGGTTCCGCGGTCGAAACGGCAGTCATTGACGACGTCAAACACTTCGTAACGATCGACAACATCCCCATGTCCGCCTGGACAGCCTGGTACTCCCCTCGTGGTTGGAAGGTGCACGGTGAGATCGTTGACGTCCAATGGATTGATGGGGATGTTAGCAAGGCGAGGATCGAGAATAAGGAAGAGGTGGGGCATAGGATTTGTAGAGTCGAGAGGGATGGACGGACGCCATTGGTTTATCTTGTGTTAGCGTGTCAGAGAGCGGGGGGGATTGGGGTCGTTATCGTCGACAACGACTCCGAAAGATGCGATAAATTCGATCAGTTTTGTATGCCCGGGGCCGATGAGGAACACGGGGAATATTGGGGGCGCTATGATCTGGAAAGGCCGTGGAGGATGGTGAGGATTCCCACGGTACTGGTGAGGGGAGGGGATTTGGGAGGGGTCAGGGGGAGGAAGGAGGAGGTTGCGAGGGCGGGGGAGAGGTTTAGAGAGGAAGTGGAACGAGAGAAGGAAGAAGCGAGGGAGAGAGAACTTGAGAAGGAACGGGAGACTGAGAGGGAGAGGGAGAAGATGAGGGAGGAAGAAAGGGAGAAGATTCGACAGGAGATGAGGGAGGAGGCAGAGATGGAGACCGCTAAGGCGAAGAAGAAGAAGGAGGCGGAGGAACTGAAAGAGCAGGAGGCTAAAGAGCAGGAGGCTAAAGAGCAGGAGGCTAAAGAGGAGGGAGCAAAGGAGCAGGTGGAGGACGGTGCTACTGCGCATGAAGAGAAGGGGGATAACGCGGAGACGACATCGCAAGACGACAACGAAGCAGAGGAGACGGCGACTGAATTGTGAATGCAAATATTTTCTGATTATTTTGTCGCAGTACATGGAAGTAAAAATAACGACGCAGAAAGCAATTATTAACAATAAGGGCAAGGGCGGGAGTGTTGTGTTTTGTGTTTTGAGTTTTGTGGTGCTAAAGATAAAGAACGTATCCATTATTTCAATTAACATCAACACATCAACATATCAACAAAAATGCGAGCGAAGCACTAGAGCCTCAAGCTACGCGGAAATCTAGAAGCACTTGCGGTGCACGATGGAAGGTCCACTCTCGTCGTACTCGGCCTTGCTGATCCACATCTGCTGGAAGGTGGAGAGACTGGCAAGGATACTTCCTCCGATCCACACACTGTACTTCCTCTCGGGGGGGGCGACG
>Ga0115555_1002670_pt1 | contig 11805 bp, 7 predicted proteins | sample COGITO_mtgs_1104_2_FD_87285 | JGI IMG/M metagenome (GOLD analysis project Ga0115555, IMG submission 87285) | Pelagic marine microbial communities from North Sea - COGITO_mtgs_110407 | ecosystem: Environmental > Aquatic > Marine > Epipelagic | place: Germany:Helgoland, sampling site Kabeltonne... | reverse complement strand
TCGAGGCGTACCAGTCGTAGAGGTCGAGGAGGAAGGGGGGGTGGAGGGACCGGCCGAACAGGGCCTGGCTGTCCAGGAATAACGTTATCAAAATGTGGCTGGAGAAGAAACACAGGAAGATCAGACGAGTCCACGGACCCACTTGTCCCGTCTCCATGTGGGCCTTTTGAGCTGGCGGGCGTCGGGAACGCGGCATCGGGAGGCAGATCAGATGGCTAATTAATTACCCGCCCGACGGGGGGCGATGAAAAAGCGGTCTCTTTCTTTTCTTTTTCCCATTGGGATCGTTGCTGTAAATCCGTTCACGTCACTTATCTATTCTATCACTCCATCATAATTAAGCCCAATCTTCTGCTCATGATACCCCTGCATCCTAATCGCCGCGTATTCAAGAAAGTCGAATTTAATCTCGCTATTATCATGCTGTATTATGGACCACAGCGCCCAGTTCAGGTGAGACAACAGCGTGAATTTCAGACACTCCCTTCTCAGATCTTCCAAGAAATGGTTCGTGTTCAACAGGTCCTCCTCGACCTTGCACTCCTGGCAGTACCTCCGGAGGAAGAACCTCTGCTGTCCCACGCTCGGGAACGACCCCGCGTAGTCCGGCCTCAAGTTGTTCATGTCGCAGTGCTCCAGCCAAGTGTTGGCGATGTCCAGACCCCTGGGGTTGAACCCCGCGTACTCGAAGTCGATGAGGCGGATTTCGTCGGAGCCCCACAAGGGACTGGTCATTATGTTCAGGGACTGGCAGTCGAGGTGGGTGAAGACGTTATCGCGGGAGAATTTCACCCCGACGTTGGGGTTCCTTGGTCCCGGGGGGGGGAAGAGTACCGTGTCACGTAGCCAGACCCACTCGTCTTGGATGTTCGACGTCCTTAGCTTCTTGGTCGGGTCCGTTTGCCCTTCGTTGAAGGCGGCCAAATCCACGCCCTCGGCGAGCCCGTGCCACTCCGCCATCTGCCTCAGGATCTGGGGCGGATCCCCCCGGTCCGTCCCGCATACCCCGGACGGCACCGACAGCGAGTGCAGGCCGGCCATCGACGTCGCGATTCCCCAGGCGTAACCCCCCGACCGCACGTCCGGCGACAGGCACTGCGGGGCGCTGGCGCCCATCTCGCTGAATTTTATCGGACGGGAATCGGAGTAGAACTCCTCGATGCGACCGTTCAGGAATCGACCGTAGAATTTCGGGGCGATGCCCGCCTTGGACAGCATCGTGAAGATTCGGTATTCGACCTCCTTGTCTACGAGCTCTATTTTGTGCTTCGCAACATTCTGCGAAATCGAGTGTCAAGGGACGCCAGCGTCAGCGTCAGCGTCAGTGAGGGTTGAATAGAGTAGAGTGGAACCCAGAACGGCGAAAAAGGGCCAACCAAAACCAAGAGAAAAACAGCGTTGCGCAGAATCTCTCGCCGTTTTTTTACCCCGACAAAGAGGACGCGGAACTCACCTCTTCGTCAAAAGACATCTTCCTGACTTTCTTATCAGCAGCCCCATCCGCGGTGCTGTCATTGAACCTCGAAGCAGCATCTTTCTCATTCGTTTCAGGCACCGCCGAGTCCACACGTACAAGTAGATGTAGTAGTCTCTGCGTCCCCCCTCCCCCCTTCACATCACACTCACCGTCCACGGTAACTTTGAACAACAAGTTCGAAAGCCCCCCGCTCATAGCCTCCACGGTTATCCGCTTTCCAAGGTCCTTTACCCTGCGAAACTTTGGGAACATCTTCCCCACTATTTTCACTATTTGACTCTCATATATCGCTGGTGCAGCAAGCGTGTCCACGTACTCGTGGACTTTATTGGAGGGATTGTTGTGGTAACGTTTGGAGGGAGTCACGGGGTTGGAAGCGGAGCCGTGGGAAACGTGCTCATAATCGTCGCTCTCGCTGTCGGAGGATATGGAAGAGGAGGATCCGGCAGTCGACAAGGTCGGTTTGTCCGGACGTTTCCGGTCGTGATTGTGCTTGCGGGAGTACGACGACGCAATTACGGCAAATATCACAGACACAAATAAAGTGGTGGGGAGGTGGAGGAGAGAAGTGGGGTGTGCCATGGAAGGGCTATCGGTTGCTGGTGTCAATGAATTATAGTGATAGGTTATTGTTTGCGCGACCTCCTCTAGAGATAGGTAGGTCGGGGGCGGGGTTACTGCAAACGGAATCGAAAAAAGAAGTCTCGGCGAGAAAGAGATGCCACTCTTTCAAACGTTGGACGAAAAAACCTCAAGGAAGTACAGAAAATGGCACAATAGTGAGTATTCCGGTTCATTGCGCTGGCTATAGTTGTGGTTGTGATGTTGCCGAAAATCAGCTGAACAAAACTAACCCTTCTCTTTCTTTTGTCTCTCTCTCTCTCAACTCCGCCGCTACGCCCTCTCTCTTGCAGCGGAAAGACAGCATACTGGGATGAGCGGTATACTAAGGACCCCGAGCCGTTCGACTGGTACCAGGTAAGACTGCCTAGGTAGATCTGGCAAGGGTGGAAACCATGCGATGAGGTTCACTGTGCCTGGGCTTTGAGCTTAGAGCTTGAGCTTGACTAACACCTGAGCTCCACTCCCTAACCCTCCGTACCGTACTTGGACCTTAGCGCTATTCGGGAATCCGCGACCTCATTGCTCAGTACGTGAAAAAGGAAGACTCGGTACTGCTTGCGGGATGCGGAAACTCTCGACTTTCAGAGGACATGTACGAGGACGGGTACAGTAGCGTGGCAAACATTGACATCAGCAGAGTTGTGGTGGACCAGATGACCGATAAATACAAGGAGAAGCCGGCGTTGACATGGCAACAGATGAATGTTTGCTCCCTGGAGTTCCCCGACGAGAGCTACGACGCCGTCATTGCCAAGGCTACCATGGATGCTGTCTTGTGCGGGGAGGGATCCACGGCCAATGTTGCTAAGATGTGCAGCGAGGTCAGCAGGGTGTTGAACGGACAGGGGGTCTTTTTCATCCTCAGTTACGGGGTACCTGACAACAGATTGAATTACTTGGAGAATGACGATTATGTGAGTATTAGTGTAGTAGTGTAGTGTGGTGTGGGCGACTGATCGATGATAGGGTGGTGAGGATAATTGTTTTTTGTTGGGGGTGGCATACATTTTTAGTGAATGAATGGATTGTGAGGACTACACTCGCGGAAATTTTCGAGGGCACAACACAACACAACACAACACAAAACAAAAGAAAACAACACAACACAAGCTAACACAACTACGGCCACTGCACACAGGCTTGGGCGGTCACTGTTCACACTGTGCCAAAACCCACCGTCAGCGCAACTGCTGTGCCTGACACCAAAGACGCCAACTCTGTACACTACGTTTATGTCTGCCAGAAGGGAGGAGCCGCTCCAGCTGCCGAGGCATAAATTATACTCTTATGCCAAAATATTGAAATAATTAATAGGACACCCACAATTTGCCTAACGACAAAGCAGGCTTTGTTGTTGTTATTTGGGTTCTACGTTATCACTTGCGCGGGCTGGGGGTGGGCAACCTACTGCAAATCATTATTGCGCTTTTCTTTTCAGTTTCCATCGCTTTTGTCATTGGTTTCTCCTTCTACATCGTCCTCGCCGTCTTGGTCCCCAAACATGCTCTCTTCAGCACCACTGTCCACCCTTTTCCAAAACTCAAAATTATCCTCCTCTTCACTGACAAAACCAAAATAACCAATGAAGGCGGCAGCGGAAAGCCACAAAATCGGCAAGACCAAGCGCTTTGCGGTCCTTCTAGGGGGGGGTGGGGGTGGAGGACGGTGAATTACACCTGCGTGGTTGTGTGGCGTGCTTGTCGAGCAGCATCGAAGGGGAAGTCGGGGTCGGGAAGGGAGTGCTCGAAGTGGAGTGAAGCGTCCACTTTTGGCCAATCCACGAGCCGAAGCAAATAGTCGCATATTCAAATTGATGGCAAAGAAAAGCTGATGGTCTTGGTGAGGTTATCACACGGGGTCGGTCAGAGCAGAAGGCGAGTGAAACGGGATTGGCGCTTGGTGTCCAGAGGGCCAAATTTAATGTTCTAAAAAAGCGTACCAGCGTCGTGTACAAGAGCAGGCAATGAACCAACCAAATGGTAATAGTGACTGATATTACTTTCGATTAATAGTAGTAGTGAATTTTCGTAGAATTGAAATTTGCTGAAAGCGTGATATAACGATTAAAAAAAAAGTCTAGATATTATCATTGCTTGCCACCCTTTACCCACTCCTTGAAGTCGCTATGCAGCTGTGCATTATGCTCATATCGGCTATGGCAATATCTTTCACCCACGCGTTCTCGGCAAAATATCAAAGAAACGTCTCCTCAAAATCCTTTCTAAAACCTACGAGAACTTCTTCTGCCAAGCCCAGTATGGTGTTGAGCCTCAGGGGCGGGGGGATCGCGGGAGGCTACTCGAACCTGTTAGTCACAAACCCAATACTGACAAAGAGCGTGACTTCTGGCTTGATTTTCGGGATGAGTGATGTCACCAGCCAAATAATTGAGTGCGCGAGGAAGAGGAAGACTGCTGCCGCCTTTGATACGGTTGCTTTAGATGACGAATCACAATCGACATTGACAACATCGACCACAATTGACCGTCCCCGGACACTGACTTCTATGATGATTGGGTTAATTTATTTCGGGCCGGCTGCCCACTTTTGGTACGCCCTTATGTTCAAGATTCTGCCCTCGAGGTCATTAGTCTCGACACTGGGCAAGGCTGGGCTGGGACAGGTTATATTTGGACCAGTTTTTAACATACTCTACTTCGCGATAGGACTCATTCAAGCCAACCGATTTTCCAGGAACAATCTGATGCGCAAAATTATCAACGACCTTCCCAATGTGATGAAGAGTGGAGTTTTCTTTTGGCCTTTGGTTGACCTTGTTTGCTTCACGCTCATTCCTGAGCATTTTATCTTGCTTTTTGTGAACTTCTGTTCTTTTTTGTGGACGATATATCTGGCGGGGGTTGCAAATGCAAATAACAACAATAGTGGCACAGAAGTACCTGAGAATATAAGCGGGGATGCGGCCAACCCACTGTGAGTGATGATTGATGATGATGATGAGACGAAGATATATAGGTAAAGAAGAAGATGTGGTTATTTATTGTAAATCTATTCTATTTTCTTCTTTATCAGGGGCGCAAGTTCAGTTAGTTATACATTTGTGGTGTCAATGTCAGCAAGGTCAATAAAACCTGAGGCCAGTAGTAGTGTGTGTTTTTTCTTCGCGAATATCATCAACGTCCCAACCGTTTGCATCACAGTCTTTCCGGTCTTCCAGAATCGTTTCACAAATTTGGTCGATCACCTGATTGCGGTTACCCAAGTCTAGTATTTTCCAGCCGTCTTCGATCAATCCATCGTGGCTGTAGCCGATGACATTCTTGTTCACAAACCCGACATCACGAAGATTGTCAACTATGCTATTTCGGAGCTTATCGGTGCCAGTAAGTTGGTCCTCCTCCTTTTTACTATCTGTGTCCATTTCTTCTTCAAGTACGCTTGCGTTGGGATCGTCTCCGCCTAGCTGCCGGACGCCGTCGATAATGTCTGGAAACCGCGGGTTGGCTGCTTTGCCTCTCGCTCTGAGTAGATCCTTACTCACACCTTCGAACTCGTTCCTGTGAACAATCGTACCGTTCGTGATTGCAACGCGTCCATCATACAGTATGTTGGCGTAGTTAACTCGAAAGGGAAAGCACAACAGCGCACCAGTAAAAGGGGGCAAGCTCATTCTATACAATAAACTGTCTTCGCGGCCGCGATTGCTATCTTCGAAGTTCAACTGCAGGCCCGTGTCGCCCATAAGTGCGCTTGCCAATTCTTCGCTAATATTGTTCAGCAACGTCCCGCCGTTCCCGACATGTGGAGTCCCAAGAAATATCAAATTCACTGGCTTGACATGCACGAAGATATCATTCTTTTTCAGCTCGCTGATGGCATAGCGGATGAAGAGGCCACCAACATTATGGCCTAAAAAGCTGATTTTGGTAATTTCAGGGTACCGCTTTAGTGTCTCTATAGTTTCAACAGCTAGTCGACGACCTGCACTGTCTATACCGTCGCGAGTATTCCCAATGTGACCATTCGAACGGCTTGCGCAAACCACGTGTCCATTTTGTAAACGTTTCTCAAGCTCGCTTTTGACATAAGTCATATTATTCTCATTCTGCGCAAATCCGTGCGATAGCATGAACAGGTGGTCGGGTTCGTTGTCATCGCCGACAGCGTTCGTACACATAGGTTCTGAAGTGTCGCTCCACTCGCTCCAAAACCCTTTTCCGTTCATCGCTCGGACGATGAAGACGTAATTAGTCTTTGGCTTAAGTCCGGTAAGTCGCACGGTGGGCATCAAAGGCGAGGAGGTAGACTTCGTTTTAAGTCTCACCGCGTTTTCGATCGATTCCTTATGCGATATTGTAGGTCCAGTATCCCAACCCGGAGTGTATTGTATTCCGTACATCGTCTCGTAGCGAACGATATCTTTTGCTTCAACACTCACAGGCTCAAAGGCAATAGTGATCGAAGTTGACGTTGAGCGTTGGCGATAAGGCGAAAACGGCTCAGGAATCCAATTTTCGTTCATCTCCATTTGTTTGTTCAGTATTCGCTTTGCTTTTTCTTCATAAACGAGCAGATCGCCTTTCTTTTGGTCTTCTCTCTTCGCTTTTAAGGAGTTCACTCGTTTGATCGTCGACTCAACTATATTTCCAGTTGAACTATTAAACATATTTTTGATCAAGTCACTCAAAACATTGTGCTGTTCATCAAAGCATGGCGGCTTTGGACTGCCTTTGCCACGATTCTCGCAAACTTTTAAGGCGTAGTCCATGATCAAACACGAAAGCTCGTAGCCGTTCTTGCACCGCACGTAAATTTCACGTCTTGTGCCGAGCTCTAACCAACAGAACGAGTTGCGCGAGTAGCTCCAGCTCTTTATTTTAAAGAGGTCCCACATAAATATAGTCGGTGGTGTATTTGGCGTCGTTGTTGACACTACCAGGTAAATTCCTTTCAGGGTGATGCCGAGGAGAATCTTCGTTCCTTCGTGGGTAAGTGCAGCAGGCGAAGGGGGCGGGGCAGGCTCGCCATCTACGGTGGTTATGGTAAAAGCTTCAATTGAGTCCACAACATTGTAGTCTCCACCTTTGTCCTCCGTGGTCAACAGACTGCATCGGTCACGAACAATATGACAGGGCTCAACTCTCATACCCATTGTGGGCGTGTTCAAGCATATCTTGATGTGAGAGAGCTGCGCACGAAAGGCGGTTAGGTTAGTATTGTCTCCACTGTATTTCAATTCTTGTTTGTTTTGCTTCTTGGATGCCGCCTCACCTGGAGATCCATGACAGAAGAATCAGGATTGGTATCAGTGTCCGCATTGGTGTCGTCGCTACCAGGGAGTTGCTCCGACAATTTCTTCTGAATCATTTCATTCCACACACTGCGTTCGAGGCGGGAGATGGTTGAGGGAGATAAGTAGTCAGCGAGGGGGAGGTTATCACTGGCTTGTATTCCATCGACTCTGAGAGCAAGGGAACACAGCTTTCCAACGTCATCAAGAGGGAGTAAATTGTCTCCGCCTTGCCGCAGCCAACTACGCAAGTAGTGGTGCGTGAGCGAGTACCGCCGGATGGTCCGTGTCATTGAAGATGGAACAGTTGACGATGAGGAAGGTAAAACAATGTTGGGGGTTATGAGGCGAGGGTAGAAGTAGAGAGGTCTGTTTTCTTTCACAAGAGGGGTCAACAGGCGGTCGTCTTCAAGAGTTCGCAAGTCTCTGCCGTTGACTTTATTCATTGCCAGCAAGGAATAAATGACTGCATGGCTGTCATCATCATCATCATCATCATCATCATCATCATCATCAATGTTGTTGTCGGACAGATCAACAAGATCCTGCACCTTGATATCGTTTTCATCGGGGCCATTTTCCGTCTCGTCGCTCTCAATTTCAGTTGTAAATAGGCACCATCCACATGTATCACTAGAACCGAGGATAGACTCGCTGAGAACCATGCAAATGCTGCGACATGTATCCGTAGAATGGATTAGGGTAGGTCGGGGGGGTGAGGTAAAAGGGAGGTGAATCGGAGTTGTCAAATCAGTCGGTTTTGTTTTTGGCGGTGATGATGATAGCATGGTTTAAAATGTCAGAGTGAGTACCTAATTTGCGTCTTAATTCAATAGAATTTGTTTTCCCTCTTCGACTCTCGTAACTTTGAGGACACAGAACTACACAGAAACCACACCAAAAACCTATTTATTTTCAAACTGGTGAAATAAGTATATATCCAGTCATAGCAACAGCAACACATAAATTAATTCACTATTATTTACAGCAATCACGCAACAAAATTTCATTCGCTCACTGGTTATCGCGTTGGTTGGGGAAGAGAATATTGGGGAACTTGGCACTGCAGACAATGAACTCTGCGAGAGAGATTGCTCCACTACCATCAATGTCGGCTGCCCTCATAATTGTCTGAGCTTTTCGGCTACACGCCTTGCGACTCTGCATGTGATTTGCCATGAGAATGTCCTCGAGCTCAGTTTGGGCAAGGAAACCACTGTGATCATCGTCGAACAAATCAAAGATGAAGCGGCAGCGTTTGTCATTGTCCATGTCAACAAAGTTACAGAGACCAAGAATGAATTCCTTAATACTGACATCACCGCTCCCGTCGCCATCAAAGAGTCCAAACAATTTGTGGTATTCTCCAGTGGGCTCAACTTGGAGCAACTCACAAAACATCTCAAAGTCAATTTCCCCGGATGCTGTGCGCTCCGGCGGGAAATGGGAGTACTTCTCCCATGCAAACCCAATTTCGGTAGGCCCAATTTGATTCTCGCTGACAAATTGCGAGAGCATTCTACGTTTCATGTCTCGCGCGGCCATTTCGCGCTGCCTTTCGGCAGCCTTTGTGTCCTCCGGTTTGTTGGCGTCTTGGTCATCAGCCTTGCCAAAGTCGGGACGCGCTGGATCAACGTCCGTCACCATCATGTAAAATTCATTGAAACCAACTTGGCCGTCACCATCGCTATCGACCATAGTAATCATCATATCAACTTCTTCATCCGTCACAAGTTCTCCCATGCACACGAGCACGTGGCGAATCTCTGCAGCGCCAACATAATCATTGTGATCCAAATCAATGAAATCGAACGCAGCTCGAATCTCGTCGTCGTTGAATCCACATTCGTACTTGCTACTGGTGACCGCCGTCTGAAGGATGTCTTGCGCCATTTCCATATTACCGCCGCCTTCTTCTTTCTTTTCTTCCCCCGGGACCGCGCTGATGATGTTCTGCTCCGCCTCCAAACGGCGTGCCTCTTCCATCTTGACCTGCTTCTCGTAGTCAATGCGCTGGGAGTCATCAAAGGAGTCCATGGCGGGTTGGTGCTGCGGGTAGGCAATGCCGTGCTCCGCCTTGAAATCGAAGATAATGTGCACCTGACCAGCGTCTTTGAGCACGTTGTACTCATTCTTGTGCTTGAGGGTCACCCAAGTGTCAATGTGGCCTTTCTTGTAGACGGGGAGGAGAGAGACTGACGTCTTACCGATGAGTTCGTCCGTCGCAGCCAGCACGTCGTGATCGTAGCATTCGATTTCGACCTTGAAGTGGTCGACAACATCCATCTGGATGACTTGGTTCCACTCGGGGTTGATTCCTCCGTCCTTGTCGACTGTCGTGCGCTTGTTTATTTTCACGGCAAATCCCTCGCTCTTGAGAACCAAGTAGGGGTCTAGACGCCCGATGCTCTCAGTATCGCGAAGATTCCGTGCTGCCTTGACATTCATCGTTAGGTTTCCGGACTCTAAAAACTCGCACTTCATCACGAGTTCGCCAGTATTTATATGCTTGATCCCATCGTGGGTCGTTTCCTTCGCGACTGTGATGGGCATGATCTCCTGCTTGGCTTTGTCCGGAGGAACAATCATGTATGGGAGCAATGAGAAATCGGCTTTACCAACGAGGTCGTGGTCGCCTATGTCTTCGTGCCACACAGTAGTGACAGCAGGTTCCACCCAGTTCTCGTTGTCGACCCACATCAAAATCTGTTCCTCGCCAAAGTATGGTTCGGTCCCACCGTCCAGGATTGTCTGAGATCGCTTATGATAGGTTTCACCGACGGAAACACTCACGTACGGAGCCAGGCTATTTCCACCAAGCTTCATCTCTGAAGAACCAAGTCCTCGACCTTCGTAAAGGGTGAACACCGCCATTCCGACCTTGGCTTGTTCGAAGTTAAACTCGACCTGCACTTTACTGTTGGACGACTCATCGCCGGGGTAAGTAAGGGGAAGCCACTCATTCTGCGCCTCAAGAATGGATAGAAAACGGACAGCCGATAGCGTGACAGTCCCGAGGCAGTCATCGTCCCAGGCATTACTGTCCCAGAGTTCAATGGTCAATTTGATGTCGTTATTCCGGACAAACTCCTTAGGGTTGACCAAGTCGAAGGAAACCGTCTCGTTCATGAACTGGGGATTCTGGCCCGAGCGCTTGCGTATTTGTGTCTTGAGCCGGGGCGCCTTCTTAAAGTCGCCCAGCTGTAGGACTAAATAGGCGTCGATCTTTGTACCGCTACTGTTCTGGTCTTTGCGCCTTATGTTCGCAGCTTGGATGCACTTGACCGACAACCTACCCCGTTTGAGCTTCTCGGCAATCTGGCGCTCCATCTCCTCCATCTCCTCAGGAGGATCCGGCATGGCGTCCTTCCCCAGAGGAGGGGGGGCACCTCTCGGCGGACCAATTTCTTCCGCCTCGTCGATGGCCGGGGGAGGTTCATCAGGGGGAGGGGGTGCCGAAAGGAGAGGATCACCAGTTGGGGCAGGAATCGACTCCAGACCTTCTAGCTCCGGGAAGGCTTCTTTCGGGGCTTGTTCGATGAGGTTCACGGTCTTGGGCTTTCCCTTCGGGGGCGGCGGCTTTTTACCGGGAGGAAGCCCTTCGGGCGGTCGGCGACCCTTCGGAAAGGGACTCTCCAGGGGAATCGGGTCAGTGGGCTTGGGCCGCCGGGGAGGGGGAGAGGAAACGGCGAGGGCAGAGTCCTCCCCGAGTCCAGCGGCGTTCTTGGCGTCGACTTTTACGCTTCCGGCCAAATTAGGTTGTCTGGGGGGAGCCTTGCCAGGGGGTGCACCGGGAGGCGCCCTGTAAGGTGGAGCTACTCGTGACGTAGGAGTTGGTGGCGCCCCCTTCTTGCCTGCGCCGGGCCTTTGGGGGGGAGGCCGTCCGCTCCGACCCGGCGTTTTTTTCTCTGTAGAAGGAGGGGGCTTCTTCGAAGACGGCGTTGGCGTTGAAGGCGATCCTTCCTGAGTGAGGGGATCTACCGCAGGACTTCCCGCGGGGGGAGGAGGCGCCCGGCGCTTGGTGGGACTCTGAGCGACAAATTGCTGCTGCTGCTCCGAGGTTGGTTTGGATTGTGCCTCCATATCTTCGGCGCTGCGTTTAGGCGGCGCGAAACCCGGACCAGGAAGTTTCGGTGCTTGTCGACCCCCGCTTTTATTTTCCATGGGTGGCGGTGCCTTACCAGGAGGCTTGGGCTGGGCATAGGACTGAGGAGGACCCCCAGGGGGTCGTTTGGGAGTGGCAGTCTGCTTCACGCTACCAAGATCCCTGATTACATTAGGTGGCGGCGCCAAGCCTGGAGGAGGCTTACGGGCGTTAATGCCGCCCTCTTCCGACTCGTTCTGCATTCGTTTTGGGGGGGCATTCGGGGGCCTCTGGGATGTCATGGAGGACGCCATTTGCTTCTTGCGTCTGTTTTCCGCAAATTCCTCCTCTATGGTTGGTCTCGGGGGG
>Ga0115555_1002667_pt1 | contig 11814 bp, 9 predicted proteins | sample COGITO_mtgs_1104_2_FD_87285 | JGI IMG/M metagenome (GOLD analysis project Ga0115555, IMG submission 87285) | Pelagic marine microbial communities from North Sea - COGITO_mtgs_110407 | ecosystem: Environmental > Aquatic > Marine > Epipelagic | place: Germany:Helgoland, sampling site Kabeltonne... | reverse complement strand
TTAGGGTTGAGGTTAGGGGGGGGGGTGAGGGGGGGAAGAGGGACGGACGCACATGAAGGTGACAGTGACAGTGACAGTGACAGTGACAGTGACAGGGAAAGGGACAGGGACGGCGAATTACGAGCACAACAACGACGTAGCCAAACGACAAACAAAAAATGCAGGAAGTTTATTTTGGAATTTTTGGACCTTTTTTCCTATGACATGACATGACATGCATTTTTTATGTGATGTAATAACTTGAAACTAATGATGAGAGAAACACACCACCACCACCACCACCACCACCCCCCCTAACAACAGTTTTACACACAATAAAAAAAAAGGCAACAGCATTTCAGACACACATACACCCATACACCCTATCCATAGCAACAACAGCTACTGCTGCTCTCAACCTAACCAACCTCAGACATTTTGCTACAATGTCATTCTTCTCGACTGCACCCGGACGTGTCTCTCCATGGGTTCAGTGCACAGCTTGATGATGCGATTACTGCTGACAGTTTTCTTGCCCCTTTTGTCCATCTTTCTGAACACAGTGATCATCTCTTGCTTATTCAAGTGGATATGACAGGCTTTAAAACACTCCCTAACATCATCGATGTCAAGGTGATGGTGATTAGCCTGGTTTTTGTGGACAAAATATCCAGCGACAGCGGCCTTCTTCTTCTGCAGTCTGGGGTAGATCAACTTAAAACTGCTGTTAGGAAAGTCATACTCGTCGTTCTCCATAAGTCTGTAGGTGAAGTCGTCGGCATCCAAAAGCGCAAATTTGTGGCAAGCAATCTCGATAACGTTGCCCACAAACATATCCCGGGACTGGAATTTTCTATTGTCGGGGTGTTTCATGGGCTGGCGCCGCAGAAAGTTGCCTCCGATGATACCAGAGTTCCGGATAGGGGGTTCGCGGATCGCAATGGTGTCGTCTTCCATAAAAAATTGCACCACAAACCTTCTCCCCTTGTCCTCGTTCCTCTTGCTCAATAATTTTGCGTTGAAGCGCATGACAAGTCCTCTCTTGTCCCAGTTAAACTCCTTGGTGACGCTCTGCTTGAAGCTACTGCTAACCCCGCAGCTTCGAAGTGAGTCCTCCTCGCTGCCAAAGCCATTATAAGGCGGCACCTCCCTCTTAAAATCCACGGCATCGTCCGTCTGTAGGATTAGATCCTCTCCCAAAGGCAAGGACTTTTCGACGTAAAAGTCTCGAGTGAAGGCGTCAGCTTTGGTGATAATCATCTTCCTGCTGTAAATGTTGATGGTGTTACCAATCTTCAGATCCCTCCAAGTGTAATAATTAGTTGTGGGATTGTTGGGCTGCAGCGGGACCTTGGTTCTCTTCAGCAACTTTGGAAACTGGTCCCTGCCGTCGTTTTTGTAGTGAATAGGAACGATTTCTATGGTATCATCCGCTAAGAAGTAGTACAGCTTGAAGAAGTTCACGTCGCCATACAACCTATTCGTGTCGTCCCATATGATCTCAAACCCCAACGTCTTGTTACCGCTCTTCAAGAAACTACCCAGATCACTCAAAGACGTCGGCTTTCCCAGTTGCGCCTCCATAAACTCTTTCATTTCGTGCATCTTTCTGTTTCTGTTCACCCCAATACCGTAGCCGGTCTCTCTGATCATCTTAGCGTGGTTCATGATTTCGAATCTGTTTTTTAGTAGAAAAGAGGGCGTGAGGGGTGTGGTGGGGAAGGTGGGTGTGTGGTGGGGAAGGTGGGTGTGTGGTGGGGAAGGTGGGTGTGTGGTGGGGAAGGTGGGTGTGTGGTGGGGAAGGTGGGTTAGCTCTGGCTCCGGCTATCAATATCAATCTATGCGATCAACGATCAACAAACAGCGACACGACACGACACGAAACGAAAGAAGCAAAAAAGACGAAGCAAAAAGGCGATGATGGTCATGATAGCAGGTCGCAATGACGGCTAGAATTGTCTGTTTGTCATAGGCGGCGCCATGGACAATTGAAGTCGCACCTGTCTTCAGGGTAGGTCCCCCTCCTGAGATCCTCCTCTCCCCATCCCTCCACTTCCTTGCAATATTCCTTGGTGCGCTGGTCACAGTCAACAATATGAAACTCCCTGCTGTAGACAATGACCGAACCCCCGAGCTTGAAGTCTCCGAGCTTCAAAAAGTCTTCTGCAATGTTGTTGCTGCTGTAAGCCGGTTGCTTTGGGACCTTCTGGCGGCTAATGAATGTTCCCTGAGGCATACCGCTGTTCATCTGCTTTGCATCGACAATCTCGATGGTGCTGTCCTCAATGTAGAAGAATATCTTACACCTGTGCACCCTCGATTTCTCGTCGTTGCTCTCGGTGACCTACAAAACGATCGAGAGTGGTTAGTCGGGAAAGCTAAACTTAGACAAACGCACCAAAAGTTCGACTTCTTCGCCCCGCACCACACACAAACCACACCCTGGCGTCCCCTGGCGTCCCTCCCCTGCCCCCTTACCTCTTCCTCGAAATAAGCGCTGAAGCTCATCACTTTCCCCCTGTCTGTCAAGAATTTTGGGAGTTTTGCTTCCTTGCTGAAGGGAAGGCGATGTTTCTTGTTAATTCTGTCCTGCCTCTGTCTTGCCAGCGAGTATCTTCCAGTGGTGTCACTTGGGTCCGTGGTGTCTGGTTGTGAGAGGGAAGCGATTATTGTCTGTGAAGTTGTTGCGGGTCGAGAAGTTGTTTGCGCGTCGAATGGATTCATGTTAGGGTTGCCGCTACTTGGTGTAGTTGCTGGGTTATTAATCATCATTATTCCATTGATGTAGGAGAGAGACTGTGAGTGGTGTGGTGTTAGTACTGTTCAATTTGAAGACAACAATATGTTGTATTTCCCCGTGGTCGCGGTAGCTTAACCCACCTGTCTCTTCGTTTCCCCACCATCCACACTCAAACCACCCCTGCTAGAGACACTCCTGCCCCCCTGGACGCCAGGCTTTCTAAAGCCTGGAAGGAAGGGGAACTGGGCAGAGGATGCCACTGAATACGCCGTAGACGGTCTGTTCATGACTGTCACCCAGTCGAGATAAATGTTTGCCCCTTTTTCGGTATTTTATCAAGCAGAGATGTTCTATGCCTCAACTCCATCCCGTTTCGTCACATTTGTCTGATGGAGTACCAAAGGTAATTTTTTATGATGTAAAATTGGTAATGTGCGTTGAGTTATGTATATTCAGTCAGTGGATAGATGTTTAAACCCCACTTTACTCACGCTGATGCCCTTACGCCCTTCTGGTGACGATGCCTCCCTAGTGCTTCTTCGCCCCCTCCATCGCTACAGAGGTGTCATCCAAATGATTCTTAGGGAAGTCAGTGTGCTGATGAGAGTAGAGAAAAAGTGTGGTTGCTTCGTTATTTCTCAAATTCTTTCATGTTACATATATTATTCCTTTAATATCCCATTCCACCGTTCATCGCGCCATTCATCATTCCCATCCCCCCTTGCTGCTGCTGCTGAGGCATCCCCATGCCACCGTTCATCTGTGGCATCCCCATACCTTGTTGTGGCATGCCACCCATTCCATAGCTTGGATCCATTCCACCAGAATAGCCCCCGTTAGTAATCATCATGGTGTCATTCATCATCATTGAAGCAGCTGCAACTGCCTCGTTGGTGAGCTCTTCCTCCTTCTTCGGCGCTGTACGCTCGTCAATCTCCTTGAGCTTTGTGTCGACATTCTTGATGTATTGTACGAGGTACGGCATCGCATAGTCGACGTAACCGTTCCTCCAGGCCAGCTCGATTGCAACGTCCGGGCTGACGAGGTTGTTGCAAGTGTACAGCATGGCACAGAAGCACTCTTTGTCTTGGACTCCCACAAAGAAACGCATAAGCTCCTCGACGAGGGCAGGGTCATTGGAGCTATTTGCCGTATCGATGGCATCCTGGTACATTTTGTCTTGCTTGCTGAGGTTCATCGACTGACTCCAGCGGGTGTTCTTCTTGTAGACATAGGCAGCAATACGTCGGAATTCAAGGAGCTCGTGCTTTTCGAGTTTCTGCGCCAAGGCAATCTGGTCGAAGTTGTCGTATTCGTCGAGGCTGGTCCTCAAAGCATCAAAATCCTCATCTTCGATACAGATCTCATTGACCGCTTCATTCACAGCTGTCAAGTTCTCCTTCTGAACGGACTTGAGGTAAGGGAAGACGAGAGTGAGCGACTCAGTCTTGCGCGCCATATGAACGACACGAGCGTGGTCGAGAGACGGAGTCAACACTTGCAAGAGACGGACAAGCAACAGCGGATGCTGTTCGTTGTAGAAGGAAATGCTCTTGTAGTGCACCTCCTGGTTCCTCGCCTTCTGAACACAGTCCAAAAATAGGTCGTGCTTGAAAGCGGAGGCGTGCTCGATCATTATCTTTACAGCACTATCGTGTTGCCCATCTTCTTTGTATAGGTAGACGGTCTCGTCCCACAACAAAGCCGCCTCGCAGGCCTTCAAAAGCTTGGGGACATTCATTCGGCTCCAGAAGATCTTAATGTGCTCCATGAGCTTGTCAGGATTGTATTTGCTGTACAGTACGCCAAGCTCCGTGAAGATTCCAGCGTGGGCACCTTCCAAACCTAGCCCCTGTTCCATGACCGTGATGAGCTCCATGGGCTGACCTACGTCCTCATAGGTGTGGATGAGCTCCTCGAGATGATCAGGATGGACAATGATGTGCAACCCACACATAGCGGCCAACCTAAACTCGCCATCCTTGACGCAGGCCACGTTGACTTCCTTCCAGGTGCTGATAGCGTTCGCCTTGGTAGCTGCGTCGACAGCCTCGCGGTAGGCTCCAAGGTTCACGTAACACAACGCGAGCTTAGCATTGTTGTTGATGGATTCGAATAACAACTTAGCAGCATCAAACAAGCCCTCGACAAAGAGCCTCTCTCCGATTTCCATGATGTTCGCGACATTAGGTGAGCTCACCAATTGTTCAAGGTCGCTGGTTCGGTTGCACTTGGCGTATGCATAGATAAGGGCAGTGTCAAGCTCGTTCTCCTTGATGTCCTTCCTGGCCATGACAAGGTAAGTGACAAGGTCCTCGTAGTTGTTCTCGGCCTCAGCAGCCGCAATCACCGGCGTGTAATTGGTGGCATCCTCTGCTTTGCAATAACTCACGATACAATCGTGAACCAGAGAGTCGGAGAGCTGTGCACCAGCAAGCTTGCTCCAGACCTGCTTCACATTGACCCTCTCAGCAAACTCCCTGGCCCGCTCCAAATCCTTCATCTTGTCGACCAGCACCTCGATTGCGCTGACATACAAGGTGTCTCGCTCGTCGTCCGACTCCGACATCTTAGCGAATTTGTTGTAGATGACGTATGCCTCTTCGTAAAGTTCATACTGCTCGCTGCTGGCAATTTTGGCAATCTCGGGTCCCTCAAAGTTGTCCAAACGGTTAATGTACTCCATGACCTTGTCCTGGTCGCACTTTACCGCAGTGATGATCAAAAGGTTTTGGAGGTTCTTGTTGTTGGAGAAATCGCTGCCCTGCAAAATAATGCGGTCCAATAGCTCAATGAGCTCCAACGACAGGTTTGCCGCCATGAAGGCCTTGACAGTAGTGGACACCTCGTCCGGGTTCTTGGTCTCGGGGAGGGCAGTCTGCACTACCTGGTCAATAAGGCTGCGCTTGTTGCCGCTCTCCTCCTCCGCTTCACCCAGGACCTTCGACCAGAGCTCGAGGTCCTGCTTCTCAACAAGGTAACGAGCTTGGTCCTTGAACAAACCGTTCTCGGTGGTGACGCGAATTAGGTCCTCGTCACAAGCACCGCCGGCCTTTTTGTATGCGAGGAATGCAAGCGAGGGGTCGAGCTTCTCACAGTACTGTCCTAGCACAGCCGGTTCGTAAAACTGGTTGTTGGAGAGGAATTGGACTGGATCACGGTTCAAGGTGATGTAGATCTTTCCGATAGCATTGTGTGTGCTGGGTTCTGTGTTGCCGGTGGCAACGCGAGCCTCCAGCCACGGCTGTAGGAGGCGTAAACGGTTGCGCCTCTCGACCTGCTCTACCAACTCATCCACGGGACAGGCCTGGCCAACGCTATTCAACAGCCCCCTCACAAAATCCTCGTTACAATCGAGCTCCAAGAGCTTTCCAACGACCATCGGCGTCTTGCCAGGAGAGACCTTCTGCACATAGACCTCAATGTACTTCTGAAGATTGTTGGAGTACAAGTAAGCAGTCATTTCTTCGATGAAGTCGTTGCGGTCGCAAACGTGGATGAGCGGTCGGGGATCAGCGAGCTTAGCATCCATCAAAAACGACTTGACTTTCTCGGGGTCGTAGACCGTGCTGTCGCGACAGACACGCTCGACTTCCTTGAATTGTCCGAGCTTGCTAGCCGCCTCGATGTACTTGAAATGAACGTCAGCCTCCTGGCTCAGATTCACAATGGCGCCCAAATAATAATACAGCCCTTCATTGCTCTTGAAGTCCTCAAAGACCTTGATACACTTGTCACTGCCAAGCTGGTCATTGTACTTTTGGCAAATCTGCACGACAAGCTGAAGGTTTGAGGGCCCACGTCCGAGCAATTCGCGGAGAAGTTCGATACTGTGCTCACCGCTGAGGTTGCCAAAGAAAGACATGATGAACTCGGGATTCATGTTGTGCGTGTTGGCCATGACACGCTTGATGTCCTGGAGGTCAGTGAAGTGCTCTGCGGCGCGCTGAAACAGACCAGCCTTCTCACACAACTGCGCGATATATTGGCGATCATAGTGGGTGAACATGTTGTTTTGCATGATAGCGTCAGAGACCTGGGGGGATCCGCCAAGCAAGTTCATCTCGAGAAGTTTCGTCTGAAGCATCGCCTGGTCCTTCCGATTCTCCTTCAGTGCCTCGAGGAGGAATGCGGTGCACTCCTGAATGCGATTCATGGAGCAGAAGATATCAGTGGCCTGCTGGACGTCGATGAGAGAACCGCCATCAGCTCCCGCAAGCTTCTTCGCAAACTCCACAGCTCCAGTGGGGTTCTGGTGAAGGAGCTGCTGAAGCATCACGCTGTAGTCGCAGCGGTAGCCGGTCTTAGCCGCGTAAGCGATGAGCTTATCGAATTCGCCGCGCTGTGCAAAGCAATTGATGGCTTTCTCAGGAACATTCGCCCGAAGGTATACACTCAGTGCCATCTCCAGGTCACTCTGAGCAAGAAGATCACCAAGCTGTTCGCTGCACTCCAATTTGTCGTCCTGCAACCACTTGGTGAGAAGGTTCGCGCGGCCCTGCTGCAACACTGGTCTGGCGAGCTCGATACTCTCGGTCGCGTTGAGCTTCCCCTTCTCCAATAACGTGCTGAAGTACTGAAAAACAGGCTGGGGCTGCCCAGGCTGAGCAGGGATCTGCTGGAAGCGCTGAATCGTCTGGGTGTTGCGAAGGATTCCCTGAGGGGCTTTGGCGGCAAGTTTCGCGGCACCGGCAACGTCCTGGCTGGCCATCAAGCGGTCGAATTCAGCAATATAAAGCTGCTCAGCTCCGGGGAGGTTCATGCGGCCAGCGAGGGATATAGCAAGCTGGTTATCCTTCAGAGTGTTCATTACGTAGGGGACGAGCGTCTCCTCGTTCACAGTCACTTGCAGAACCTGTCCCTTGCGAATGGTGATTCCAAGGACACCTCCAGTCGCGGTTTGTGGTGTTGCCGCAAACACTGTGTCGGTGCTAATCCGAGCTCTGTAAAGAGCTCTGGCACTGTGAACATCAAACATAAACAAGAACCCCATCTTGGTGATCATAAAGACGATGTCGTGCTTCGTTGACGCCTGCATTGTCACGGGAAAGTCGTTGGGGGCTTCAGCGGGCATAGGAATTGCTTGGGGTTGGACGCGGAATGGCGCGCCTGGGGCGTCCTTGTCACGGCCAACTTCGAGAACGAACAGCTTATTCTCGGGGCTGCCGTCCTTCTTCTCCTGGAACACAAGCACCTGCGCCGTGTCGCTCCTCCCTTCGACCTCCGGTTTGATAGTCTTGAAGCAACCGGCGTGCCCACTCAAAATCTGGCTGACATTCTTGTCAATACTGTAGAGCTGCATCGTACCAGCAATCCCCCCAGCGCCCTGACTGATCCCGCCGAGGAGGCACCACTTCCCATCTTCGGAGAGTTGATAGTTGATGATTTGAAAATTGGCTCCCAGAGCGGCATTGCGGTCAAAGAGCTTCGTAGGCTGGCTATCGCCTTCGATGCTCCAGTGGTAGACGGAGGTAGCCGTCACAAGAGCAATCACAGAGGGGGAAGCCCAGCGCCAGAACAACACTTGGTCACTCAAAGAGTGAGATTTCATCTTGGCCTTGAGGTCAAGGTTGAAGATCTGGAGAGTAGACCCAGCCCGAAGAGCGATGATCTTGCTCAGCGGGTTCATGATGGCTGCCTCGGCAGCAATGGGCTTCTTAGTCACGGTGTTCCCAGCCTCCATGTCAACGATGGAGATTTGAGATGCTCCTTGGGCATTCTTTTCGCAGACACAGATCACCTTGTCGCTCTCCATTGAGCATGATCCGAACTTGATGCAGTCGCTCTGAATTCCTAGGTTAGGTAACTGGGTTGTTGTTGTTGGTGAAAAAGGGGAGTGGGGTGGGGGTGTGGAAGTCGTGTGGGGGGAAAGACAGGATGAGGATGGGTTAGAGTTATGAGAGCAATGAGGAAAGGGTGCAGAAAGAAGTTTGAAGGAGGTGGGGGGGGGGGCAAGAAATTCACAGTACACGCGGACGCGGTCGCAGGAGAGCGGTGAAGGGTGGGAGGATGCACACCCGGGGGTGGACTCAGTATCCGCCGGGTCATGAAAGAGGAATGGGACTGAGGGGAACACTTACATTCAGAACTTCTGAAAATCGGATGGGAAGGTTTCCGGCCATGTTTATCGCGATGGGTGGCTTTTTAAGCTCAAGGGGGTAATTGAGGAGTAGGAATGAGGGAACGACCAACTTCGCGGATCTGAACCGTGAGACTGAAAATGATTCGAGGATTTTTGGGGATTCTATGACAGAAAATTCGTATTATGATGAGTCGGAATCGTCGTGAACGTCAAAAACTTCGCGACTCGCTTGCTGATTTTACTATCTTGTGATTTTGAGGGCTAATAGTTTCATGGTGAGGGTAATTTGGTATTTGTTAACTCAGCCAAATGTTGGTGTGGCCTTGTTAAAGCCCGGGAGCTTCCAATCGAGGTAGCCTTTGCGGGATTTCGGGAGAATACGAGCTGATCTAGGGGGAAGAGACGATTCCCCCTCCTGACAGCTTCCTTTGATGGGGCAAGTTTGGGAATAAAGGAAGCAGAGTAACCTTTTATCACAGCCACGTCATACACAACTCTTCTCGCACTTAAACTACGCCAGCCATTAGACTACTACTCTTTGTACTTAGTAAACGCTTCGCTATGTCTTGTTCGTCTTTTCTTGACCTGGATAAATCCTCAATGCAACGAAGACCATCTGGCTGGGGTAAGCAAGGCAGCATGACTTCAGCAAAGTTGTCGACCTGTTCCCATCCTCTGGCACTTGCTCCCCCCCAATTCGAGTCGAATTTGACGGCCACTTTTCCCGCCCAATCAACTCGAAAAGTTTGCTCCTCACTTTCCTGAGCATTTTCAAATCCTTCTCGTTTCCCCCTCTTCCATAAGAGGTGACGAGATAACTTTCTTCCCTCGCCTCGCCCCTGTGTTTGAGCACTTTTCCAATAATCTGCGACCCCTCGGGCAAAACCTTTTGGGCGATCGTCTTCCCTTTGTTTATGAGGTGGTTGATTTCTTTCTGTTTCGGCTCCCCATATTGCTTGATGTCCCATCGACGAAATGTCCTGACAATATCTGCCACTTCTCCGTCGTAAAAGTCGTCACTGGGGGGGGGGCTACAAAAAACATAATCGCACAGATTCTCTCCTCCCACTCCTTCTATTCTCCCCCCCCGGGACTCAACGTAGTTCACCACAGCATGGACGATGGCATATAACGCCTTTGCACCCCCCCAGCTCCCACGATCTCCAAGCCACCCCAGCTCCTCTCCGGGGGGGAAGTTCCCAGACCTTTCCGAGAATGTGAATGCGACCACGCCCCCTCCCACCCCCGAAGTATTCAAAACCAAGTTGCAGGCCTCTCGCACCTGCCAAATCCGGCTCGGCAGGGCTCCGGTGTGGTCGAGATAGACGAGCTGACAACGACCGTCGACGGGAGAGCGCAGCAGATCTTCCACCCTGCCGTGGGAGGCACAGACCCCGAGCGATTTCAAAGCCGCCACCGTGTCTTCGTCCAAGTTTGGGGATATAATTCGCTCCATAGGAAAGGATCCAATCCGATTCAAGGCATGTGACGTCCAGCCCTCGGAACCATCCAAGACAAGAGCGTAGGAATCAGAATCGCAACTGTTGCCGGCACTCTCCGTCACGCGCTTTAGACTTCGAGCAATGGCTTCGTTTGTCCACGTTTTCGCACGGGCGTTTTTCGCGCTTGTTTGAGTAGGAGAGTGCAAAGTGTACGTGTCCCTTACGTTCTTCATCGTGTGCTCTTGCAAAATGGGAAGGAGAGGGGGATCAACTTTTCTTTTCGAGCAGTAGCATTATATTTGGTGGTCTAAGCACACTCGATAAGCAGCAAACAGTTGCGGTCTCTTAATCAATTAATTCAGGCATTTTTCAGAACGAAAGTTAGATGAAGACGATTTTTCGTTTAAAGCATGCAATAGTAATAAGCATGGGTCGACACTACCGCGCCCGCATACTGCTATTATTATTGCTTGGATTCGGAGGTAAATCGACTTCCTTCGCTCCGCCCCACTTCGATAACAAGAAGGGGGTGGGTCAGAACCAGAATCCGAATCCGAATCCCTTGCCCCATCCGGAGGGTATAACTTTGAAACTTGCGATGGACAGAAACGGCAATATATATTCTCCGAGTTTTACGGGGCGTTTCACTAGCGGGTACAATTTGGACATGGTGCACCGTTTGAGGTCTATGTCTGATGCTGTTTTGGTCGGTGCTGGTACTGTGGTTGCTGATGATCCTGGGCTTGGAGTTAGGAGGGGTTACGAAAATGGAGTTGGTGTTACGCAGCCAGTGCGGGTTGTAGTCGATCCAAAGTTAAGGACGGTGAAGGAGGGGAAAGGACTGGACCACAATATTTTCACCAACAAGGATCTGAACACTTTTGTGATTTATGATGGTGGGTTGGCTGATGAAGAAGGAGGAGGCGAAGGGGCTAGCGGGGTTGTGGATAAAGCTGGCGATCTCGATCTCGATCTCGATCTCGAGGGTGTCATATTCATTCCTCTGTCATCGACGAAGGCCAATGGGCGCAACGTGATCAGCCCTAAGAATATTGCGGATCACCTCAGAACCCACTTGGGATTTAAGCACGTGATGGTGGAGGGTGGTGCTTACACTGGTCAATCGTTTCTGCGATCGGGGGTCGTCGATCGTGCTATAATTGTCAGGTGTGATCGCGTTGTGTTTGAGGGCGAAGGTGTGGTTCATTCTGGGATCGGGGAACGAGAGTTAGAGGAGGGAGGGTTGAAGAAAGTTCACGAGGTGGTGAAGCAAGAGGAGGGAGAGACGACTGAGCTGTGGGCTCGGGAAGACAAAGGTTGGCCGTTTTGTCCCGAAAGGTATGAGAAAGAGGCTGGGGGTTGGTGGCCATAGTAGGAAAATTAACAAGCGAGATGAATTTGCCAAAGATGAAGTTCTCGATTATTCTCATTAACGACTTTGCCCCTCCCTTTTCACACAAATTCCAATATGTATCCTACCAAACCTATCACTCCATCACCCCCTGAGATACTCATCTTTTGCAAAAAAAGACCAACCTCTAGCGAACCAGAATCGTCGGCAGGGAACTGCG
>Ga0115555_1002662_pt1 | contig 11827 bp, 6 predicted proteins | sample COGITO_mtgs_1104_2_FD_87285 | JGI IMG/M metagenome (GOLD analysis project Ga0115555, IMG submission 87285) | Pelagic marine microbial communities from North Sea - COGITO_mtgs_110407 | ecosystem: Environmental > Aquatic > Marine > Epipelagic | place: Germany:Helgoland, sampling site Kabeltonne... | reverse complement strand
CATCTGCTGCTGCTGCTGCTGCTGCTGCTGCTGCTGCTGCTGCTGTTGATATTGCCGTTGATGTTGCTGCAACCATTCCTGCTGATGCTGCTGCAACATTTGCTGCTGGTGCTGCTGCTGAGGCTGAGGGTGCTGTTGCTCAGGCTGCTTCTGATGTGTCGGCTGCTGTGTCGGCTGCTGTGTCGGCTGCTGTGTCGGCTGCTGTGTCGGCCGCTGTGTCGGCTGCTGCTGACCACCAGAGCCCCACGCTTGGGGCATAGCCTGAGGAAGAAGTGCTACCTTACCACTCATTACTCCGACGGTTTCCTCACTGTCAAGGCCAACAACTCCAATATCATCTCCCTCGCCAGCCTCGAAATCCCCTTCGGTCTCGTGTTTTAGATTAGCATTGGGATAAGAAAGCACCTCCTTGATCATCTGCAGTGCTGTAGTAACAGCCTTGCGGTTGCCGGAGACGGTGATTTTTCGAGGTGTTACAGTCTGGTCAATATCGACTCGGGCTGTAGAAACGTCCTGAATGTGTTTTACAGTCCAACCACGTCGGCCGATCAATAAAGCAACGAACTGCGGCTCGCAGTGCAGATGCTCAACAACTTGGTCTCTGTTGCTGCTGCTGACAGGTTTGGCGTCGCTCTGTTTCTCAGGAGTATTATCAGCCTTGACAGTGTTGGTGTTGGACCGAATAGGGCTGTTGTCAACCGTCCCTTTGATAGCCACAACGGCGGCGTCAACGGACTTTCGCGATCCGCTGATGTAAACGACGCGGTCTCCATTTGCGGTCGTTGTTGTCTGGTCGACCCAGACCTTGCTCCCCGTCGAGTCCATTAGCTCCCGAATTCTACTGCCCCCCTTTCCGATCACCCAGCCGACGATATTGGTGGCCATATGCAGAACAGCTTGCCAGTCGCCGGCAACCCCGGCCGCCCCCTTGGGGATGTTAGGGCCGGCGCGCTCTGCACTGCTCTTCTGAGTAATGCTGATGACCTTCAGGAGAGAGGAGGTGCGGGAATCGATGCTGGTATCGTCAACGGAGACTGGGGCAACGGGCGCAGGGTTGGTTATGCGGCGAGCAACGGCAGTGGCAGCGTCGGCCTCTTCCTTGATCTTCTTAAGCGCCTTCTTGCCGGTCTTGCGCATCACGGCATATCCGGCGACTCCTTTGACCCTATACAGAAGATTCTCGATGCTGTTCCCATCCCCCTTGCGAACCAACATTTCCATTTCGGCAATGAGGGGGTCACTGTCTTCCCCGGCCGTACCATCAATAGAGGGCGGCTGTGCTGTCACAGCCTCGTCGTCGTCGGTAGAGCTCGATCGGACAACATCAGAGTGCTCATGCGTTGACGCTGACTTGGCAGGAGAAGTATTCTCCTCTTCTTCCGTTCTCTGCGATTCGGTATTAAAGGCCTCCCCGACCTCAACATCAGCGACGCTATCGTCAGTGTCATTGCCCGATTTTTCGTGCAATTTCGACACGTTGTCAGCTTCCTCCCCCTTCTCGGCATCTTCGTCCACCTCAGCTTCCTTCCTCTTCCCTTTCTTCTTCTTCTTTTTCTTCTTCTTCTCTTTTTTCTTTGTCTCCTTCTCTTCCTCTTCTTCCAGCTCGAGTAGCAGTGCCGCAGCAACAGCATCCGCCTCCTCCTCAGTCCTTACCCCGCCACCGCCGTGGCTGTGGGAGTGAGGCCTATCCCCACTCTTCTTCTCCTTAAAAAAACTTTCAGGAACGTCGCCCGTGTTATCCAAAATCATTCTTCTTTCATGCCCTGATGCTGCAGCAGCAGCAGCCTGTAAAACGGCGCCAACATCTCCAGCGAGACTAAGATTGGGTTAGTGACGAAGACGAAAAGACGAAAAGACGAAAAAACGATGACGATGACGATGACGATGACGATGACGATGACGACAGCAACGCAATCATTTCGACGAGACCACAAAAATATAACATGTCCCCCTCGCAGCCTCGCAGCCTCGCAGCTTCGCAGCCTCACCTCAGTTCCCCATCGGGAGTCAATGCTCCCAACGCACCCCTTAGTTCCCCCTCATTAGGGAACCCCGCAGCTCTGGCCAAAGCAGCGGCTGCGCTCACTTGGCTAATGGGTCGGTTTTCCATATTAACCCCGTCAGAGTTAAGGGTCGCACCGCTCTGCTTGAAAGCCTTGTAGATTGACTTTAACCTCAGATGCACGAGTTGCTCGACACGCTTGCTCGTGCGGTGACCGCAACGAACACATGGTTCCTATCGAATCGGAATGGTTTGTTAGCAGGATTGCAAGAAAAAGACCAGATAGAGAGAAGGAAAGACCAAGCGGTCAAGGTAAACAACAACATCATCGCATGTATTGCGCCCACTACAGTACACTACACCCACTCACTCACTCACTCACTCACTCACTCACTCACTCACCTTTCCCCCACTTGCGAGACAGACAAGACAGTAGCTAAGTTTGCATGTGTCGCACTCAACGGCGAATTTAGCGTCCCTGCTACAAAGCACAATCCCGCATCGCCCACATGAAGTGCTACAGTCCTCGCAGAGCCCGCAGCCACAAAATTTACAGCTCATCAAAGTTGAACATGAGCCGCACACTATTTCGTTGCAGTCCTCACACTGATCCATTTCATCGCAGGATTTGCAAAAAAAACCATCACAACGGTCGCAAACCCGGATCTAAAAGAGAGGTGTTAGTAATTGAGGTACTCCGTAATTATCAAAAATCAAGGTGCTCCTCAGAGTCGAGGTGTTCGGGATGAAAGCAATAGAGCAAGATGAAAAAAACAAAAACAATAATAATTGGAGGATGGAGGACGGATGACTTCTTATGCTTCAATAATGGTCACTAAAATAAGCACGATACGGCATGTTCTTACCTCGTGGTTTGCCATGTAGCTGTGGCACCAATGACAAGACGAGCAGATATAGGAACTACAGGAATCACAAGAGACTTGAATGCTCTGTGAAGCCTCATGACAGTGCAGACAGGTCCCGGGGGGGGCAGGACCAGTAGGTGTAGGCGTATCGTCGTGGTGGTGCACGAGCTGATCATCCAACTCGGCCATCAGCTAGTATGAAGAGAATAGCCCGCAACTACAGGGCGGATCCAATGGGGAGGAATGGTCCCAGCGATTATTTATTTGTGGAAATGCGGTGTCAGCACAGGTTTCTTTAGGCGTTTTCTCGGCTTTCGTAGGAGCAGTCCGATTATTATGTCGGCGTTGAGGGGAGTTTTGTGGAACTAAATAATGGTCAGAATGAGACTGGTTACGTTACATAGGCCCTCTCTCCCTTTCTGACTGCTTATTTTTTCCTTGTCTCTTTCAGCTAACAAAATGGTACGAAAATTATTGGAACGGGGTTTCAGTGTGTCTATTTGCAAACTATACTGATTTTTTTCCGGTTAGGTGCCCGTACCGCCCGAAATGCTTGACTCTTATTTCCTAATCGCCAATTTGCTGTCACCCCAACCCTTGTTCACACACGTGCATGTTAACTAATTCCGCCTCCTCATTTTTCTCCCTCTTTTGTTATGCAGAGCTCTCTCGACGCCCACAAGAAACAGCTGACGGCAGCAGTCCAGTCCTTGATGACGACATCGATTCCTGCATCCCTCCCTCGAATTGAAGGCCTGCTTACAACGCACTTCCCGTACGCGTCGCCCTCTGCCGCGACGAAGGCTTACACGGATGCACTCGCTCAGTCTATCCAGGCCTCTGCCAATAACGGTGGCAATGGACCAATTGCAGATGCCATTGATGCTGTAGCTGATGAGGTTTCGGCTGCTGTGGATGCCATCATTTCAATTGAAAGATTCATACAGCTGTCCACCCCCAAGATGGAGGATGGCAATAATTTTGGTGTTAGTGTTCAGATGACAGTTAGTAAGGAACTGAAGGATATCCGTGAGGCGCTTGGCAAGGTTACAGCCGGTTTCCCTGACTATTTTGACAAGCGTGCCGGAGCTTTCGAGAAAATCAGCAATCTTCCTAGTGAGACGCAGTCCACGAGCGAGAGTTCTTCCTCTTCCACTGGTGGCAAGGAAGGTGATGAGAAGAAGAGCTCCTCTAGCACTTCCACTGAGAAGAAGCAGTCGACCCGCGAGGTGAGTGAGCGAAACCAACACAAATCACCCCCGTGACAGTCACCAAGAGATCGACGAAAACTAATAAACATTTATTTATCCACTCTCCCCAATTACTTGGGTACACGCCACACCTTCCTCAAATAAAATAAATCCTCCTCGCTCGCTCGCTCGGTGGCGGCATAGGATATGGACCGGATCAAGTCTGTCGTGGCAATCGATGTGAAGACCTACACGGAACTGCGAACTGCGATGATGACAATTTACAACTCCATGGCCTGCGTTCTTGATGTGATGGAGAAGAACTACGAGAAGCTTGAGAAGCCCAAGGGAAGCGGCGGAGGACGAAACTACGATAATATGTACTAAATTCTAATAATATTAGCTACTTACCCTAACAGTAAAGTGAAAGTGTTTAGTGATGCAGTAAAGATGCAGTAAAGATGCAGTAAAGCAGCCTTTTTTTGGCACTGGCAAAAGAAGTCTTCAGTCTTTCTTCATTCGTTCAGTCTGTTTACGAACCCTTTTTTTTTTCACACCTCATTCCTTTGTTCTTCTTTCTTGTTCAGATGCCGCCCGATGATCTTCAAAATCTCGTCTAGCACTATCATGGGAGAAGACCACCACAACACCCTCAGCCATTGCTCTTTTGTCAACGAGGACAAACCAAAGGCATCGCTGAAACCCCCCAAGCCCCACCTGTCCGCGTGCACCAAAAATACGTGAACCATGAGTGGTATGGTCACGCCGGCAATCAACCAGGAATTCCTCCATGGTGGCAACGCAAGCATACTACTGTCCACCGACACCGCCCCCAGAGCCTTCAATAATTCAATGCATACGAGGGTCGTCAAAGACAGCGTGTGCGCCGTCTTCTTGAGCCCGTCAGTGAAGACTTTCGGCGATAGAGTGCTCCACCTTCTCAATTCCCCAAATGAAATGCCGTTCTTCCCGAAGTGTTCCACGGCGATTCCGATCGTCGCCATGCCTACATATGTCCCTATAATGCAGTAGCGCGTGAGAAGCCAACGTGTCATGATGGGGTCGGCAGAGTTTCGCGGTTTTCGTCTCATGACGTCTTTATCGGGAGGATTAAATCCCAGAGCGGTCGCGGGCGGACCGTCGGTGACTAAATTTACCCACAGCAGGTGCATAGCCGTGAGCGGTTCGGGGAGATTCAATATCGATGCAAACAAAATAGCCAGAATCTCGCCGATATTACACGAGATTAGAAAGCATATGAAGGCCTGCATACTTCCATATATGGTCCTGCCCTCCTCAACTGCATTTACAATGGTGGCAAAATTATCGTCGCTGAGGACCATATCGGCGGCCTCCTTGGCAACCTCGGTGCCTGATATTCCCATGGCGATACCAATGCTGGCCTGTTGCAGTGCGGGAGCGTCGTTCACGCCGTCGCCCGTCATCGCGGGGACCTCCCCCAAACCTTGAAGCATCTTGACGAGTTTCTGCTTGGATTCCGGGTCGGTCCTGCAGAAGACAATGTTTCCATTCTTCACCAGCTCCCTCTGCTCCTCCTCGGGCTTGCAGAAGAAATGTTTTCCTTCGAAGGCTTTCACCTCCGCCTCGCTCAGAAATATATTGCAATCCTTTGCGATTTTTGTAGCCGTCTCCATGGCGTCCCCAGTTATCATAATTATCCTGATTCCGGCGGTCGTACAGCGACTAATCGCCTCGGCAACTTCCTGCCGAGGTGGGTCCCTGATTCCCACAAGTCCGACGAAGGTCATGCCACTCTCAAGGTTCCTGAAATTTTTGCCCTCGTCCTTGAGGATTCCTGGAAGCTTTTCGCCCTCCCTGCCTTCGAGCTTTCGGAGTGCGCGAGGGACGTCGTCTCTGATCGCAAGGGCTATCGTCCGGAGTGGCTCCGCTGCCATCTTTCCGGCTTCCTCCATTAGCTCTCGCCTCGCTCTCCCAGTGAGGGGAACTGTCCTGCCGTTCCCGAGTCTTATTTTGGTACACCTGGCGATGACGTTGGCCGGCGCGCCCTTGACGTTTAGCCGTGTGCCCTTACTTCCCCTCGTCAGAGTCGACATGCTCTTCCGGTCGCGATTAAATTCAAGTGTGGCAAGCCTTTTTTCCCTCCCCCTGACGGATTTGTACGCGCGCGCGGCAAGTTCATCCGCCTTCTGCCCCCCGGAGGAATCCGAATCTCCCTCGAGAGTTGTGCCGATTTTCTCCGCGAGGACACAGAGAGACGCCTCGGTGGGGTCGCCCACCCTCTCGAAGGTCTTGCCATCGAGCCCCTCCTTCCCAACTATCTTTGCATCGTTGCAGAGAACGGCGACGTCGCGCACATCCTCCAACAGCTTCTCCACGCCTTTGTCTGCATTCTCCACCTTTCCCCGCACGTCATACCCACCTAATCCGCCCACCTCCCGAAGTACAAACCTGTCCGCCTTGTCAAATACCCCGAGTTTCGTTGCCGTCATGCTGTTCTCAGTGAGAGTACCAGTCTTATCCGTGCATATTACAGTTGTGCAGCCCAAGGTTTCGACACTCTTCAACTTCCTTACGATTGTGTTCCTCTTGGCCATCCTTCTGGTACCCAAGCTCAAACATAGGGTAATTACCGCCGGGAGACCCTCCGGAATGGCCGCAACACCCAGAGCCACTGCGACCTTGGCGTAGTATATTGCCCCTTGCATTCGGCTCCCGAAAGCCTCGTCGCCAAATTTTGGCACGCTCGTGGCAAAAACCAGCAGACACACGCACCCGATGATCTTCGTAAGAACGGTGCCAAATTCGTCCAGCTTGATGCCGAGGGGAGTCTTCTGCCTATCACTATCGGCTCTGGCCTTCATCAAGGTAGAGTGAATCTTGCCCATTTCCCCCTTCTCCCCTGTCCCAACCACGACGCATCTTCCCTTTCCCTTAACAACCATAGTCCCACCAAAGACCATGTTCACGCGGTCTTGGATGATGGTGTCAGGCTTCATGTCATCACTGGGGAATTTCTCGACTGTCTCGCTCTCACCAGTGAGCATAGACTCGTCTGCTCTAAATGTCGAAGAAGACAGTGCTATAAGGCGACAGTCCGCCGGGGCGCGGTCTCCAACGGCAAGACTGATGATGTCCCCGGGGACAAGGTCGGCTACGGGGTAATTGTTGAGAGTTTTCCCTTCACGGAGCACAGTGCACAGGTCGGGCTGCATCTCGCTCAGCTTGCTCAGGGAACTCTGCGCGCTTAAGGAGAGAGCCACGCCGACGGCGGCGTTCAGAAAGAGTATTGTCAGGATAATTATAGGTTCGAGCAAGGCGTGGAAGATTACTCCAGCAGAAAGGGGAGCGGAGGAAGTGGAGGATTTAGGCAGATCAGAGATTGCAAAGGCAGAGCTGATCCCAGCAACGACGAGGAGGATTTTGACGAGGCTATCATCGAATTGCTCGGCAATCAGCTTCAAAACCGAAGGTTTGGGGGGAGGAGGAAGAGCATTCTTTCCATGCTCTTGGAGGAGGCTCTCGTGCTGAGACGATGTCAACCCAGAGGAAGAGGAAGTATCAAGGGAAGTCAGCAGTTTGTTTGCGGAAAGTGAGTGCCAATCAGATCTTTGTAGTTGGATCGGCGGGAGCGCAGATGTTGTCGCTATAGCAAAAAGATGAAGGAGAAAAAGAAGAGAGAGCCGCATCACCGAAACCCCGATGTGGCGAAGTGAGTAGCAAGGTGCGGACAGGTACTCGATTGGATTTACCCGTGCCCGTGTCTTTGCGTGCTATGTGATGGGTGACCTACGAAGCAACTTTCACGAAGTCAACGCTAAAATAATGTAGTCGTTGAATTATTTTGTTTCTCTCTCTCCCGGACGGTGCAGCAATGGAACCAATATTATTGCAACGGAGATTTGTCCTAAAAGATTTATAGGTGCCTGCAGGTGGCAACATCGATTAGATTGCTTGATCCTCTTTTTTTTGGATGTAAACCGGTCGCACCTGGAGACCACCCTCCCCAGCCAGTATGAGAAGACATTCTCACCCGCACTCCCCGGCCGCGTCTCCACACACACCCGTGAACGGCGTCAATGTTTATAGCAGCAGCTCTCCTGGTCGTCCTTCCCGTTCCATTACCTTGCCGCCTCGTCGACAATTTACTGATATATTAAAGAATCCTACAGCCAAAATCCTGCAGAAAAACTCCTTCCTGTCCCTCTGCCATGTTTCTCTCGTGATGTTGGGTACTTACTTGATATTGGCGACCTCTCCCCAGTCAAATCACTACACTCTTGCCACAGGAAACAATTTTTGCCACTATTTTGCTCCGGAGGGGTGTCTGGGCGAGAGGGGTGGCTGCCTTGACTCGACCACTTATGATGATGATCGTTTCTGCCACATATCCCGTGTGAATAAAACCTTCGACAGCGTCTTTAACGTGCTGTCGGCATACTCAGACAGTGTAACGAACAGATCCCTGGCCATGTACACCCATGACAACAACACTTTGGTGACAATGGATGTGGACAGCTTTGAACTTGGTGGCACTTCGACCACCTCTGAAATGTATGTATTGAGCCCGTCAGACCTAGGTCCGATTGACATACGACACAGAAATCTCGTCCAACTCCGGGAGTTCTACTCCTCTCTCATCCAATTTCGAGTCCACCTCCAGCTGAACGACACCGTCCCCTCGACGACGTCCATGACCACGAACTCGGTTTGCATGACGTGGAACGTGACAATAAACTACGTCGACCAGAATGAAGCTCTCCTAAAGGTATTTTTGACTTACGACCGCGTAGGCAACTGCGACGCGTCTGTTACCAGAGAAGAGATCTATACTGAAGGATTTTTCCTTTACTGTCTTGTGATTCTCCTTGACCTGTTCCTCGGCTTGACTCTAGTCAGCGACATGGTTGCTTCCCTCCGTCAAATGATCCTCTGTAAGCAGATCCTTGCCTCCGGCTCGATCGATATGCGTCTTGATGACCGGCTCCGTGCGAAGGTGGGACCCAGGGGCTCCCGGGTCTCGTTGAGCTTCTGGACCTCGTTCATCGATTTGTGGGACCTTGGAATTCTTACTGGTTGCGTATCCTCTATCGGGGGCGCTACTGCGGCCCTCCTCGGGACTGATGTCATCCCTCTAGAGGCTAAACTTGCCATGAACGGCCTGGGATGCGGCATGTTCTGGATCTCACTCTGCAAATACCTCCAGAACAGCCGAAGATTCTATGCAATCGTACTGATTGTGAAACGGGCAACTCCTCAGGTTCTGCGCATTTTGGTTGACTGCGCGCCATTTTTTGTTGGGTATTCGCTCGTCGGCATGAGTTTGTTCGGAGGCAGCTCCTCGCGCTTCTCGAGCTTGGGAAACTCCATGACGACCCTTTTCAGTTTGATGAATGGCGACGTCGTGCTTGAGACCATCGATATTGTCCGGGTGCACTATGGCGCTTTCGGTGCCCTCTACATCGTGAGCTTTTTCTTCTTGTTTGTTTACTTCTTCCTCAACGTTTTTTTGACTGTTGTGGAGGAGAGCTTGTGGCTGGTCTTCACAGAGAAGGGAAATGAGGACGCCAAGAAAATTAAGCAGGCACTGAACAAAGACAGTTCGCTGGCGGGCATTAGTAGTATCGCTTCTCGGGGAGGGCAAGTGGGGCGGAGGAACAGTTTCCAGTTTGACATTCGCCGTCGCTCCTCCGGATTCAGTGAGGGCGATGAAGATTACTTTGAGGGGCTCGCGGATGCGAGAAACATCAACAACGACGAGATTTTCTTCGGGTTGTTGAATTTGAGCGAATCTAAGGAAATTGCAGAGACCTCTTAAAAACATAAATTTATGTAGGAGACAAGAACGTATCAACGTCGCATGAAGACGAAAGTATAGACAAGAATGACAGAACAAAACGAAGAATATAGTTTTTGATTGATGGATGGATGGATGACTCTCTCTCTTCTCAGTCTTCTCGTAAAAAATCGTTTCTTTTAATCTAACCCTTCTGCTTCTGGAATAGCCGTCGTCGTCGATCGGCATTGCGATCGCCGGCTCTCTTGTGTTTAGCTTCGATCACCTGCTACTGTTGTAGCGAATTCTTCGTCTTGTCCCTCCATTTTGCCATTGTCATGAGGTTCAGTTGAGCCTCATTTGCTTGAGTCAGATTTTGGGTTGTTGTGGTAGGCTTTGGCGGCGGTTTGCGCTTAGGTCGCTCGAGCTCGCTCCCCATGCTACTGGGTCGTTCGCTCCCTGCGCTACTGAGGTCATCAGGTCGGAGTCGTTGTTGATGATGCTGATGATGTTGCTGCTGCTCCTGCAGTTGTTGCTGCTCCTGCAACTGTTGCTGCAACTGTTGCTGCTCTTGCTGCTCCTGCTGCTGTTTTCGCTCAATCTCCATAGCAAAGGCACTCGCAGTATTGTACGCACTGTTGTTGCATAAGTAGTCTGTCCGCGCATTCTCAGCTGTTGTTGCATCCTCGCCTATATTTGCGTCGGCAGCCGAAGTTTTTGTTTTGGGGCTCTTGAACTTGTATTTCGACGGGTGGTTCGCTCGCATCTGTCCGAAGAATGTTTCTGCCTGCTCAGTCAACCCTGCATCCCGCCTCCGGTCGTGAAGGATCTCTTGGCCTTTCACAATCGACTGTCGCCTCGCCTGCACATATGTGGGACTATAGAATTGAGAATTCGGCGTCGGCGAGTACTGAGGAGTCTTGTTATTTTTGTCCCTCGTCGCTTCGTCCTCTTCCTCCTTGAATGCCACGGCAACCGCCAACGTTTTTTCCTTTACTCTCGCCACTGTGACTGGGCTCTTCTCCTGCTGCTTTTTTGCAGCCTCTATCTGAGTTCGCCTGTTTCTCTTGGACATTTCTACTACCTCCTCCTTCAACATTTCTGCTTCCCTCCGGCTGCTCCACCTAGCCCAGCTCCCGAAGGCCTTAATCAGCCTTTTCTCCTCCCTCCTCCCGGTCATTCTTACAATCCCCCTGAGTTTTCTCCCGTCGACGTTGGCACCGTCGTCGACATCGCCTTCGCCCTCGGCGTACAAACGCTGGGGGGTGGCAACGACGAGTCCAATCTGCTCGATCTTGCCCCTGATCTCCCTCTCGTTCATTCCCCCGGACTCGCCGAACTCGCTCTCCATCCAGCTTTCTGTCCTGCCCCTGTCCTGGCCCTTGCTGGCCGCCTCGGATAGTTTGACCATCGCGTCGTCGGCCCTCTTCCTCCACTCGGCGACCTCCTTCTCCATTAGGGCGTTCCTCCTCTTGCCGGCCCCCTCCATCTCCTCGAGCCGGGTATCGCACTCCGCCCAGATGTCCGCCTTCTCCTTCTCGAGTGTCTTCACTCGTTTCTCGAGTTCGCCGACCTTCTTCCTGAGGGCATCCTCGTTCCGGCGGGCCTTCCTCGCCGACTCGCCGGCGCCCTCCCGGGCCGCCTCGAGGTCCGACCGGGACTTCTCGAGCCGCCTGCGGGAGGCGGTGAACTTCTCGTAGCTGTCGACCTGCAGGGATCTCAGGGCGTTCTGCGCCCCCGCGAGAAGGTCGTCCCGCCGGGACAGGTCGCCGCGGAGGGAGGAGACGGCTTCGGTCGACGAGAACCAGTCCTCCTCCAGCCTTTGGAAGTTGGCGGACTGCCTGAGGAGGAGGAGGGACAGGAGGGGGGGTAGGTGCGAGGGGTGCTGTTCTCCCGGGGGGGGGGGGCCGGGGAGCGGGGGGTTCTCTGAGGAGGTCTGGGGCACCCCCCGGTCGCGGGACTGGCGGAGGGCCTTCTCTTCGGGGGGCGGCTTTTTGGGGGAAAGGACGATCTG
>Ga0115555_1002658_pt1 | contig 11835 bp, 4 predicted proteins | sample COGITO_mtgs_1104_2_FD_87285 | JGI IMG/M metagenome (GOLD analysis project Ga0115555, IMG submission 87285) | Pelagic marine microbial communities from North Sea - COGITO_mtgs_110407 | ecosystem: Environmental > Aquatic > Marine > Epipelagic | place: Germany:Helgoland, sampling site Kabeltonne... | reverse complement strand
GTTTTCTTCGATGTACCGTTCTCCTGGCATCATGTAGGGCAATCTTCCTCCGACATTGAAGTCTCCGAATATTGCCTCTGCGATAGTGGCGCTGAAAACTGATGGCTGACTACATTTACCTCGATTCTGACGCATCGACCCCCCAAGCAACGAATTTCAATGTCTTCGCAAGTTAAATGTATTAAATAATAGCACCGTTACACACTTTACACTGTTATATTAATGCACACTCAGTGAAGCTTCGAAGGGTTCCTCGGAACTCGCCTTCACCGGCGATGTTTAGGCTGACGCCTTCTTCCCCGCCGCTGAAGCCCATCCCGCAGTCTCTCACTTCAATGATACCGTCTGCAGTACTGTAGACGTCATTACCATTAGTGGAAACAATCGCACTGTTGCCACTAAACTCTACACCATAAGAGCTAACCACAACGTAGTCATACATCTTATTTCGTTTGTAGCCCTCCTCTGTATCTACGTATATAGCACCACCAGGTCCATCAGTTGCCGTATTGTCCTTTAGGACACAGTTAACTATGACAATTGTGCTTCCTTGCCCTTTTATGTACACACCTCCGCCGCCAGCAGTCGAGGTACAGGCGCTTATGATACTTTTCGTCAAACTCAGGGAGCTCTTGTAGATGTAGATGCCGCTGCCAATTGTATGATATCCTCGAACGATGCTCAAGCCAGTTAGGTCAACTTCTGCAGTACTGTTGGTGATTTCAATGACCCTCCGCTCGTTTTCGCCGTCAAGAACACACGAGTTGTCTTCCTCGACACACTCTATGGCGATAGTCCTATTTATAGCTACAACATTATTATTATTATTATTATTATTATCAACTTCGGGCCCAGTGAGGGTCCCAGACCTCAACCAAAGTGTTTTCATGTTGGCCTTCAGCTCCCCATCAAAATTAGGGAAATCCTCGCAGGCTTCTGCCAAGGAAATTGTGTCAACAGCACACACACCCCCCCCATCTCCCCCAATGTTATCCGAAACTTCCGCCGCGCAAGTACAGCCATTATTGGGTTCCACTTCGTTGTCATGAGACTCCACAAAGCCAATCCCGCAGTCTACACAACCCATGTCGCTGGTATAGAAACCAATCTCACATTGGCATTGCTCCACTCCGGCTAGTGGGACCCAGGCCGTGGTCGTCGACCTACCAAATCCGCAGGTGACGCAGCGGTCAACTTTTTCTGCCTCGTAATCCAACCAGGCATGGTATTTACTACTGACAAAAAAGTAACCTCTCAAGTCTGTTGTGTAATCTCTCACTCTGCCGCCTTTCCATTGCAATTCCAATACACCACTGTAGAAGCCTTGGCCGTACAACAGCTCGACGTCGTATTCTCTATTTTCGACCAATTCGATCGACCCCGTTCTTTTCCACTGTCTGTGCGAACCGCCGTTATCAACCACCATATGTCCACCGATAAATAACCACGACCCGTCGTCTGAAATCAAAACGAAACGGTAGGTTCCACTCTCCTTAGGGATAAAAGATCCTGAAAAACGGAAAGAATGTTCATCTAAAGGTTGGGGGGGGATGGTAACCCTCTCAAAAAACATTGGGCCGCCATCTTCACCTCCTCGTGGCACCCCATCGGTTCTGAACCAGCCCCTCGGATCGGAGGTAGCTTTGGAGCAATCCCCGGCGAACCACTCCCTCGTCAAGCCACTCAATCTTGGGTATTCACGGTCGAGATAAGCGCCCGAATCACATATGCAATCATTCGCTGAAGTCGAGCCAGCTGAAAGGGTCGTTCCCTCCCCGCAGCTGACGCAACCGTTATTTCCGTCTCTATAGAAACCAGCATAGCATAAGCAGTCCGACAAACTAGTCGATCCAGTACTAGCCGTAGTTGCCCTTGATGCATCGCAGGTGACGCATCTCCCCTCGTGTAGGTCAAGATAAAAGCCAACTTTACAGATGCAGTCATTCACGGACGTAGAACCGGGACTGGCCGTAGTTCCTCCCCCACAGCTCTCGCAAAGACCTGTGGTGGGATTCCGATAAAAGCCCACTGCGCAGATTGCACACTGCTCGTACGATTCAGATCCATCGAATTGCGTCGTGACTCCGCTGTAACAGCTTTCACAAGAGACAGCCCACTGTGATAGCTCAATTCCTATTGACAGTTCCGAACCCTCTTCAATTTCAATGTCTTCGAGTCTAGTCTCGGTGGAATCAGGGTGGTACAAGACGACATCTTTCCAAGTCACTGTACTTCTTGAATAAATAGCATAACTATTTACACCAACACTTGCTGGACCTTTTGAATGGACCCAAAACTCAACCTTCTCCCCGCCGACGGGATTGACCGGCACCACGACATCTACGTATTGCCAGCCTTCGGCATCCGCTAGGCTTGGATCAACTTCGTACACGATGTGTCTTGTTCGGTAGACTGGGGCCAATTGAACTGCTAAATAGGTACGAATCATCCTCGGGATTTCTGAGTTGGGAACATGTGCTCCGTCTCTCACCCACCCGGTAAACTTCAGGAATGAACAGCTTCTGCAAACGCTATCTACACCGAAAAAACCTGTTCGGCAACTGCTAATACACACATTGAGATCGTCTGCAGATCCAGGCGTCGAGGCACTTGCCGAACAGGGGCGGCAAATTGATCCATCAAAAAAATAACCGGAGTCGCAGACGTTGCACTCCTCCCTGGAGGATGCCGATCCTGGTCCAGGTGTACTCGAGTGAAGGGGACATTGGATGCAACCTCTTCCCGATGAGGATATGTAAGAGCCAACAGGGCAGACGTCCAGGCAGGAGGTTGCGAATCCTTCAAAACTGAATTTCCCACTCGGGCAAGGGGTGCAGCTGCCAGAGTTCATATAGTCATAAGAGGCACTGATCATAAGACCAGTATTCATGTCCATGAAATCATTCTCATGAAACCATTTCTCGTTGTTAACGAAAATGTCTGTGCCTTTACCGTCAAGTGCATCCCCTTCCTCATAGTTGTAGTAACCAGCAGCACATCTTTGAAAGACTAACTCCGATCGATGACCGTAGAAGTCACCCCCTAAGCCAGTTTCTGCATTGTTGTTAGAGAAGCTGTTTGCATAAAAAATGACATAAGAGCTTTCCTGCACGTAGAGCGCCCCACCGTTCCCGTAAGTAGCCCTATTGTCGACGAAAACGCAGTGCTTTATCGCAACGACACTGCTACCATCAACAAACATTGCTCCGCCATCCACCTGTGCCCGATTGAGTCTAAATACACAATCATCGAGCACAACAGAACTCCTCTCTGTGACCAATAAGCCGCCGCCTTTGTCGAAACTGTAACCTTTCGTGACGGTGAGGCCAACAAAACGAGCATCTCCGTCGCTTACACCCTTAGTGTGGATAAGTCTGTACTTGTTGTCTCCATCGAAAACACACTGATCATCGCTGTCCGCGCACAAGACTGATATCGCCTCGGTGAACACTAACTCAAAGTTGTTGCTGTGGGAGTGGTGGTGGTGGTTGAAGGTGTATGGGGTGTATTCCCCCCCCTTCAAATACACGTCTGAATTTTTGCCATAATTCACAATACCCTGCATGATTCTTTCAGTCGGGTACAAGCAGAACCCATTGAACAACTCGTATTCACATGTGCAGTCGTCCACCAACGTTGATCCCGCTATTTTCGTAGTGTTTCCTTTTTGGCACCTCTCGCAAGTTGAACCATCGCCGTAAAAGCCGACATCGCAGACGGTGCAGTCCTCGACTGACTCAGCATCCGGCTCGGCCGTGGTGAAGCCGTAGTCGCAGGTCTGGCAGCCATCGCCAACCTTGTACGAACCCGTTGAGCAGTGAATCCAGCAAATGTAACGCGCTTTCACCACATGGTCGGCCAACCTATCCGTCTTATCCGGATTGTCCCACGATTGCCCAAATGCATAAATGTCTCTTTCCTCGCTTTCGTATTTCCCTTCGTCATTCCAGCATAGGGATGAGGAAAACTCAGAATTGCCATCGAGGCATCCGCTGATGTATACCAAGCTCTCGTCCCTCTTTTCCACGTCCGACGGGTTAAAACAGTGCCTTTCGTTCGGCCCACCTCGATAGCAACATTCGCTCTCAACTCCGCAGTACTGAACATTGTCGAAATCGAAGACGTCCTTCTCGCCATTGGGCTGATTCGAATAAGTATCCCAATTCCAAAAAGTCCAAGGGCTGCCATCCGTCCACATTCCTTCGTTCGGCGTACTCCCAAAGCTTGAACTCCGGTCCGCTCCGATCCAGTAATTATACTGGCTAAAGTCTTCCTGATAGTCTTCGTCATTGTACGAGGAGATCAATCTCGAGATGAGGTCCGCTTCCGCCTGGGAGGTAATGCTCACAAGGTGACCACCTTCGTTACGACACGTCGACTGCGCGTCCGCGTATGTTATTTCTGGATTTCCGTCGAAGTAAACGCTGAAAGAATTCTGTTCCAGGATGTGATTTGTGAAAGCGATCTTTATGTCCTCTTCTTTGAAACGCGAGTATCCGCTGTCGCTTGCGTAAATTGTTGCCTTGTTGCCGTCCCTTGATACCGTCAAGTTGGTTTTAAACTCTTCAAATATCTTGTTGGAAGACGTGAGGTTCTCGCCGTTGACATAAATTGTGTCCAGCCCCGATAAGAAAGCGTAGTGGTCTTCCCACTTCTTCAAGTCTTCGCCCTCCCTCAGTGTAACTTCCCCCAGGTGAATCCACTCTAAGGAAGCCAGCCCGTTAAAGCTGCCCTGCTCTAACTCGTCAATCTTGTTACCTCTCAGCTCTAGGCCAATAAGATTGGGAAGACCAGCGAAAGAATTCTCTGGCAACTTCGTGATGTTGTTGTTGGCCAGATTCAGATACTCCAGCTTCTCGAGTCCTTCAAATGCTCTCCCTTCGATCCTCTCGATTTTGGCTTTCCCGGTGCCCTTCAGCGACAGACTCGTTAGACTGCTCAATCCGTTGAATACCTCAGCATTCAATTCCACGATTTTGTTATACTCGAGGTCAATGTGGGTGATGCTACCGCAGCATCCCCCGGCAAAGGTGTTCGGTCTCAATTCTAGAATGTCGTTGTTCAGTAGGACCAACGTTTCGAGTTCGCCGTCGCTCGAGAATAGACTCGACGCATCAAACGCTTCAATTGCGTTGTCTTGTATCCTGACGTGCTTGAGCCTTCGGTTCTTTCCGAAAATTCCATCGCCCAGGAGTGCCAAGTTCGTGTTTTTGTCCAGCATTACCACTTCCAGCTTGTCCAAACGGTCAAACACATTTGTTATGTTTTCCAAGGCCGGGTTCCTCGAAATGTGCAAGACCTCCAGATCGGGCGGAAGGACCGCAATTTTGCTCACTCCCGTGTTGGCCAACTTGTAAAAAGCGACGCTGTCGTAGTGTGCATGCCAAGATGGAATCCTGCTCAGCCGACCGAAGGTTTGTTCATCGTCGCTTTTCTCGTCGTGCTCAAAGTACCCTCGACCTCTGTCGAAGTCAGTGTTCTCCAAAAAATAGTCTAACTTGCTAATCAAATTTCCGTTATCATAGATCAAGTCGTAGTGCGAGCAAGAGGACAATGAATTAACGTCGCAAGATGTCTGGAATGAATCGTCCCCCCAGAACCCGACACGATTACCATTAAGGATCAAATCGTGGTGTTGGAGACTCACTGATGCATCGACGCTCGGGCTCTCCGATATACTACAGTGAGAAAAGTCCACTTTCCAATCAACGGGCAGGAACTGTTCTTTTTCGAGAGTTGTTATTTCTCTGTTGTGGGACACATTCAAGGTATTTAGATTGGGGTAGAGAACCGTGACAGTCTCTTCCGCACAGCTATCCATTATGCTGGATATGGAGTTCGCGGACAGGTCCAGGGTTTTCACTCCGCCGAGTTTGGCATCTGCAGACAGAAAGAGGAAAACTTCGGAGGTAAAGTTATTGCCAGATAAGTCCAGGTGCTCCAAGTTCGGGAGAAGGGAGCTTATATTTGTCGGAAAATTGTGAACATCAAGCTCACTGGAAGCCCACGTGAGAATTTCGTCCGTCGGGTTATCTGCCAGGTCTATTTTGCAGGAAGTTCCACTCCGCGCAACCTCAAGTGGAAAGTGAACGATGTCATTCCCTGCCAAATCGAGTCGCTCGAAGAGGACTGTGAAGTTGAGCGGAGGAAACTCCTTGATACTGTTACCGCTGGCAAGAATTTCGTCAATGCCCGTGTAATGTACAAGATCGTGCGGGAGGGACTCCAAGGGAGGATCGCATTTGCTTAAGTCGAGCACTCCTTCAGGCCTATTGAAGGAACAAGTACCACCGGCAAATAAGCCATTACCGAAAAAGAGTTTTGGCTCCGTCCGCTCCCAAACACATGCTCCAACCAAATCGATGCAGTACTTCTCTTGTTTTCTCGCAGTTATGGGAGGCAAACTGATGACGGAAACACCGACAACCAAAAAGATGGTTGCCGCAAATCTCTTCACGATACTGTCTCCTCGATTATTACGCTTTCCAAGATTTTCACTCAAGATGATGGGGGCCCCCTTGAACATCGATTTCAGATTCTCGTGGATGCGAAATGGGGAGACGGGCGTTTCTCTACCATTTCCATTAGCTTTGTCGACTCCGCCGACTTGTCCAGTTTCGTTGGCTTCGTTGGCGCTGTCGGCTCTGTCGGCTCTGTCGGCTCTGTTGGCTTCCCTGCCTTCCTCGGCTTCCTCGGCTTCCATGGCTTCCTCGGCTTCCTTGGCTTCCTCGGCTTCCTCGGCTTCCTCGGCTTCCTCGGCCTCCTTGGTTCTCTTGGCTCCGTTGACATGGCCGCTTCGCCCTTCGCTAACACTGTCAACATTGCCAACATTGTCAACATTGTCAACTTTGCCAACTTTGCCAACTATTCTCCCTCTAATTGTATCAAATTTGAGCATTTTTTTCATGAGTAAGGGCGTGAGGTCAGCCTTTTCAACACCTTCGTCGGGGCTTCTGTCTCCGCCAAGTTTATTATAAGGTAGGGTATCCGGCCAGGTTTCTCGCATCTCCTCGTCTTGGAAATGTTTATTGTACGCTGCACCCCAGTCGTCCGGAAGCAAGAGTGTGTGAGGGAGAAAGAGGGTTAGTGGATTCGGCCTCAACAGGGGACGAAAGGTTCGTGCCGGCAGTTCGTGCCGGCAATTGTTTTGTTTGGGGGGGGGGGTTGGACTGTGTTGTTGCTCCATTTACTTTACTGATTCTCGACACGCTTACCTCTCATTTGGCGACTCAGTTCTGCCATGCATACGCTGTTGCTAACAACGTCGGGCATTTTCAAACCGTGGTTTGCTGACATAATCATCACGACGTCGCATCCCTTGTCGACGATACTTTCCGACAAGAAGATGCCAAAGAAGTATATCTGTTTTCGGACAAACACGGCTGAAGCAGGCTTTTCCTGATGCAGGCAGCTGCGGTGAGCAACGAGGAACTTATCTTTACCTATTGGTACAAAAATGGAATCGTAGCAAGCATCTCGAGGCGCAACACCTACTCTCTGACTTCCCAACTCTTCTCTGTGGTAAGTGCATCGGTGCCGTTCACTGTAAACCTGGACAACGTCCTCGACAGGTAATCCCAGATTTGTTGCTTCTTCGGGAGTCGTAGAAGTATAGGAAAAATTGAGGACCTGAAGAGGAGTAGCGTGCTTCAAGTGGAACATCACGATACCCGTGAGAACTTCCCCATTTTCCCCGTCTCCAAGCTGCTGATAATACTTGACCCCCTGTCCGATACCCTTATCACCTCTGCTAATATTTCCCGTGGAAAATCGAAGGGACTGCGCGCTGCCGCGCCTTACAGAGGAGATTGCATCCAAAGCAGTTCGATAAAGGGAGTCTCTTCTCTCCCTCTTGGGTTCGGCAGGGTCATCTGGCTGCTTGGGAGTCACTCTTTGCAAGCCTTTTTGTCTGCGGCGATGTCCATTGTTATTACGCTCATCCAAATCATGCCTCTTGAACCGTTCGTATTCTTCGCCCTTGTTGAGCTCGTCAATGATCTTCTTGGCGAGAAGATCAGGAAAAGATCCTTCCCGCTTAGCGATGACCTCGTCCTTTGCGAATTGATCACTCATGATATGCTTTCCTATGGTTGTGTGGACATTGTGGTAGAGACTCCATTCAAGAGCTCTTAGAGAGCGCAAGAGTGGAACACCCACAGCTAAAGTCGAGATTACGGTAATTTGTTCATCAGACTCATTACCGGCATCTCGGTCGACTTGCAAGTTAAAGTAGACAATTGAGAGATCGAAAATGATGTCAACTGTAGTGAGCGTGCCGGCTTTTATGGTCGGGCGAATCAAGATTATTAGTCCCAAGACAACCTCGTTCAGTCCTACAATAGTGTTGTAGTCGGCTAGACTATCCCACGTCATAGTCGTGCACAAATTGTTGATGTTGAAGAGTTGCAGGGCCATTTCGAACACCTCACTAAAGAGGACGACAAGATAAGCCCAATCACCGTTGTGCGCGATACTGAACTTTTCGATGTAGAACTTGTGAGCTGAAATAAGTTTCTTGAACTTCAAGCGTTTGACTTTGCTGTCGATGTCAGAACCTCCTTGGAAAAAGTTCTCGTGTTTGCGGGCGTAATCTCGCCAGAAGACCACGACTTTAAGGAATCGATCTATTACAAAGATTCCGGCCAAGTAAAACAAGAGTGCGGCGAAGTTGATCTCCCCGGCATCGTATCTGGTTTGTATTCCTTTGCGCTCGTACGATCTGCCAACTAGAAAGAGTATTGCGCCAAGAAAATAGATGATGGTAACGTCAAGTAGTCCATAGGGGCCAAACGCGGAGATAAGTGTTAATCTGTCAGCAATTTGCGGTGTATCTGTATCATTGAAGGAGATGCCCTTTTGAATGTCTGGTTTTTGTTTTTTCTGGTCTACGAAAGAAAGGCCTCCCCCTCCCCCGACAGTTTGACTTTTCTTCAGCTTCCCCGCAGGGGACTTTTGAGTATTCCTCTGAACTTCTGTTTTGGGATGCCGCCGCGTACCCTCCCCCTTAATCATTCCATCGCTGGAGACAGCCATTTCGGCCTCCTGAACTAAATCGCCATCAAGTATTGGTTTCGTCTTATTCATTTTGCTGCTTTTACCGAGAAGCTCCGTTAAGTACTGAGCAGTGAACGTGAGCAAGGCACACAATAGCAGCTGTCGAAACCTTTTCGGTGGATATGTAGTCCTTGTCGGCTCACTGGAGCCGGCCATTATTTCAATTTTCACATCCGTCGTTGTGGTCATCATCGACGTCTCCTCGTCACCCGTCGCTGTAGTGGTCTGATTCCTCCTTTCTATTTCTTCTTTTACCTTGGCATTAAATTCTTCTGCTTCTTGCTTCTCGGCTTTCCAATTGCTCCAGGTAGAGTAACTGCAATTTCCAGGATTTTCCTCCGGAAACCTGTCGGGAATTTCAAGGTTCAAGTTCAGGGACAAGGCATTAGGGCTTATCTCTGAAATGATTCCTGAGTCATCCCAACCTTCGATGCCGGCGCACGTATCACCGTCTGAATCTGAATTGAGCATCCAATTCAGAGCATCAACGAGGCACTCGAAGCTAATTTCGCCGGCTCCTTGATTATCGCCTTCCCTGCCAATTTGATTCATGACAAGGGCTTTATATAGAACTAGTTGCTCCTGCACAAACTGGATGTACTCCTTGCTGCAGTGCAGATGCAGTGTATCTCGACAAAAATCTGGAATAGACATGGGGGAGCAGCTCGATGAGCACCGAGGAAGAACGAAATACCTGATGCCATCCCGAAAGTTGTTGTAACATAAATCGCGGAGCACTTTCTTTTCATCCTCATCTTCGTCTTGCCAGGGCTCCAAAGTACCGATATCCTCGACTACGGGCAGTAGCTGCATCACCGAGTCAAAGTCATCGAATCGATCTCGGATTATGTCGGCATAGGATTGATCGAAATCCATAATCTTGGTGCACCCTGAATTGTACTGAAAGAAGGTATCGTCCAAATTATGATTTTTGTAACTCTCATCGCCTCCAAAAAAGACACAATTGCCAGTGTACGGTTCTGGGGGTATTGGTATTTCACTTGGCACCGTTGGTTGAGGCGTGGGAGCTGAAGAAGTAACTATAGATTCCGAGGATTGTTTAGACTCCTCGATCTTGCCCTCAATGAGGATTGCATCATAAAATAAGTAAATGGACAGAAGAGACACCAGTGAGTTGATTATGATATTGTAGAATTGCTTCTGAAAGCTGTTTGGGGATAGTCGGCGGCAGAACACAATAACCAACGCAAAGAGGGAGACGAGAAAGGTAGTGTTGTAGTCTACCCTAAATTTCTCGTTTTCGACTATGATGAAAACGATGAAGGTGAACTGCAAAGTTACTACCAAGGAGCGCCGCAGATTTTCTCCAAGTACAGTCATCACAGAGCAAAGAAGATATGATTATGAAGTTTGTCGTGAAGAAGTTGGATCAGTCTCCAGAGACCGACAGGGGTGTCAGTAAGGGTCGCTATTTGTTGGGGGGGGGGGCTCGGTAAAAACCAAAAATGTGTTGGGATTTGGGTGAGAAACGAAAGGGGAAAGAGGGCAGAAAAGCGGAGAAAAACAACTCCGTTCAAGGAATAGATTGAGTTAGGACGGAAATTTTGAATTAATTTTTCAATTTTGGCAAGTTTGACCCCCTTTTGCTCCTTTTAACAGGGACTGACATTTGACCAGAAAAAAATGGTGAAATTTGTTGATGTCCAAACGCCCAACCTCAAATCAACCCACAATCAACCCACAAATTAATGTCCTCATTAATCAGTTAATCAAAAAAATGTGAATAAATAAAGTTTCAAGAATGGATTGTCATGGAAGAAGAAAATTGATGCAGATTCGGTCTCTCCATCTCCAAGTAATAATTCACAGTGGACAGTTTAATACTACTGGAGGCTTTACTGCTGAACGCAACCAACAATGGAATCGTCTACGGTGGTTCCATGTCATTCGCGGAAATGGGAAACGACGCATCCCCAGCGGGACTGGAGCAATACGACAGCCTAGAGAACCACCTCGACAGACTCGAACGGCTACCACGATCGTTGACAGAGCCACTCATGCAATCGCCGACACAGACGCCACAGACCTCACCCCCTGACGCGTCCATCTCAGACAAATTCCTCTGGGAGATCAACCACCAAAGGAACAACGCCACAGTGGCAGCCCTTCGACACATTCCCAAGCCAACACTTGGCACTGACGCCACGTCGACACAAGCACACACAGTACCTGTTCCGACCAACCACCGCCAGGCGATGACGATAGCATTTGCACCGCATATACGAGCAGGCGAACTACACGAACTCGAAAAAATGGAACAAGGCTTCATCGACGGAGGACCATAGGATAACAGAGAAAGAGGCCCACCTCCTCGCCAAGAAACATCACCTCGAGATACTCCACTCAATGTGGGCGTACAAAATCAAATCGGACAAAAAGGGATTCATCAAAGAATTTCGATGCAGGATAACACAATGCGGCAATGGGGACGTCACAATGACCTCTCGAGACGACGGTTTCTCTCCGGTCATCAGACAAATGACAACAAGAGCCCTCATCTCAGAAACGCAAGCAACACACAACCTCGAATGCTTCGATGCACCACTGGCATACCTCAACGGGATGGCCCGTCGACTCATCATCATGCATGCACCCCCTGGACATGCCAAATTTGACACGGAGGGACGACCGATGAAGGTAATCCTGCGACGAAATCTCTATGGTGGAGTGGACAGTGGCAAGATATGGGGAGAAATGCTCGATGAGGAGCTCCATGGATGCGGCCTCATAAAATCAGTCAACGACCCCTGCCTCTACTTC
>Ga0115555_1002657_pt1 | contig 11843 bp, 4 predicted proteins | sample COGITO_mtgs_1104_2_FD_87285 | JGI IMG/M metagenome (GOLD analysis project Ga0115555, IMG submission 87285) | Pelagic marine microbial communities from North Sea - COGITO_mtgs_110407 | ecosystem: Environmental > Aquatic > Marine > Epipelagic | place: Germany:Helgoland, sampling site Kabeltonne... | reverse complement strand
CTTAAAAATGAAACAAAAAAATCTTTTAAAAGAAGCTTCCACGAGATTGAAAACGGCAAACGAACAAACACGCACACACACGAACACTGTCGGGAAAAACGAAAGGAAAACACATCCTACCCACCAGTTTTGAAGTCAGAGATGATACTTTCTCGGTTTTGTCGCCCTCCTCCTGGCGTGCTAGGGCCTATTTCGCTCCCCTCCTTCTCCTCCCCCTTCGGGGAAAGAAGACATCATCATCGCCTGCAACAGCGATCGTTGAACAGCGGCGCAATTCTACCTGGGTTGGCTCTTTCGGCCACGACAGCTGCGGCAGGGTTTCTGGCTGCAGGGTATCTTGGAGAAGGCTTGTTGATGATGCAGGGGCTAACCCCGGTGGCCGGAACCCCTTCGCCAATAAGCGGCATTCCTTGTGCGATATTGCTGGGCGCTGCCGTGAACAATTTTGTACAGCCTCCGAAGGCTACGTTTGATGCTGGACAGAAATTTTGCAGCACCACCGTTCTTCGTGCTGGCATAATTGCTGTTGGGGCGAAGCTGAGCTTTGTTGAGCTGACGAGTACTGGGATGAGTGCTGTCCCTGTTGTGGTATCTTCTGTTGCTGCTGGACAATTATACATCCCAATGGCATCACGTTACCTCTCCCTTGACCCTAAACTTGGCAAGTTGATAGCAGCTGGGACTTCAATTTGTGGTGTGACTGCCATCACAGCTCTGTCCCCAGCCATCAACGCATCATCAAAACAGACAGCTATTGCCGTTGCTAACGTGGTTGCGTTTGGAACTATGGGGATGCTTGCCTATCCGTACCTGCTCCATACCATTTGTGGTAGCAACAGTGAACAAGTTGGAATGATTCTTGGTGTCGCTATTCATGACACATCGCAGGTTCTAGGTGGAAGTATGACATATGCACAAGTTTACGGGGACGAAGTTGCGCTCAAAGTCGCCGCAATAACAAAGCTGACAAGGAACCTTTTGTTGGCGGGTGTAATCCCGGGATTAACATACCTCCACCACCAGGAAATGAGCGGCGCATCTAAAACATCATCAGAGAAAGAAGGGGACGATGGCACCGATGCCACATCTGCGACGGCGGATACAACAACAGCTATATCTGGCCTCGCTACCTTCCAGAAGTATGTACCCTCTTTCCTCGTAGCCTTCATTGGAATGGCAGGTCTCAGGACTGGAGGAGATCTCTATTTTCTCGATAATGAAGTCTATACTCAGGGAATAAAATTTGTTGGCTCTGACATCTCAAAGTACTGTCTTGGTACAGCCATGGCCGCCGTTGGCTTATCTACGAGCGCAAAGAGTCTGCAAGGGGTTGGTCCCAAACCATTCCTCGTGGGAGGGTCGGGAGCACTTGTTGTTGGAGGAACAGGATTTTTCGTGTCTAATTTGGTGTGTTAAGCCTAGTGTTGCAAGAATAGAAAACATTTTGACGTAGACTAAGATGCCGCCGTAAATTTTTTGGCATTTCCCCCTAAGACAAACGCATTTTATTCGCTCATATTTAGTTCAACAACAAGTTACAATTACAATTCAACAATATTAGCGTCCCTAAAGACAGCAGTTATCCTAGCCTCAAAGAATGCCTCAGCAGCTTCAGAATCGAATTCGTTTGCCAAGGAGCTTGAGGACGCCGTCCTTGAGAGAGGAAGAGGCTTTTCGGGAGTGCTTGCTGCTGAGCCCTTTTTCGGGTTCGGCAATGGTGGCGGCGTAGCTGGCTGGGATCGGGATTGTGATATGGTCCCCTTCTTCCGTTTTGTCTCCTGCTGCTGCGGTGGAGTATCGGGTTTTTGTTTTGGCGCCAGTTCATTTTTTATTTGCGGCGATTTAGACGGTTCGAAAACCTTAGGCGTCTCTGGCGTCTCTGAGACTTCTGGCGTTTTTGGCTTCTCTGGGGTCTCTGGTGTCATCGTTTTTCCTTCCTCTTCAACCTCTTTATCTTCTTTCTCGTCATTGTCATTGTCATTGTCATTGTCATTGTCATTGTCATTGTCAGTGCCATTGTCATTGTCATTGTCATTGTCATTGTCATTGTCATTGTCATTGTCATTGTCATTGTCAGTGTCATTGTCATTGTCATCGTCACTGAAGTCACCGAAAACGAATTCTTCCTCCTCTGGCGGTATCTGCTTGCTTTTCGTTGTCTCTTTCTCCTTCTCCTTCTTCGCCTCTCGGTTTGCCAGCGCCACCTTCGCCTCTTCTTCCATCTTCCTCTTCTCTGCCACTGCCACTGCCACTGCCAACTTCATTTGACGATTTTTCTCAGCTTCCTCCTTCTCCTTTGCCAGCATCTCTGCCTTCTCTCTCTCGTCCTTTTCCCTCTTCCTCCTCTCAAGGTCTACCTTCTCCTTAGCTTGGCTCTCAGCCTTCTCCTTCTCGAGTCGCTCTCTCTCCTTCTTCTCCCTCACCTTCTTCTCCCTTTCCCGCTTCTCTTTTTTGCTGAGGGTGGGCTCGAAGGAGATTTCGTCGAGTCGCTCAAGATGAACCGACTTTGCTTTTCGCTTGCAAACTGCCCTAACGTTTGGATCATCCTGCGGCCCGAATGCAATTAATACATTTGATCCGCTGTCGTCTATGACCATGCACTCCTCAGGTGGGTCAGATGGTTTTTGGTTATCGTAGAACAAATGTGTTGGTGCGTAATCGAATACGATGCGATGATTTTTCTTCTTCTTTGCGCTACTACTACTGCCAGTGCTAGATGGGGTGGTTTGTGGTGCGTCAGGAACGGGCGACGGGGTTCGCGGAGATGGTAGTCGCGCAGACGGTGGTCGTGGAGACGGTGGTCGTGGAGACGGTACCGTCTGTTGGTGCTGCTGCTGTTGTTTTTGCTGCTGCTGCACCTTGGGCACTAATTCGGCAACCTGTGAGCTTGAATTCCTTCTCTCTTTCTCTACATCCTCCATGATCTTTCGCTTGGCTTCTTCCTTCCTTCTCGCTGCTGCTTCCTCCTTTAGCTTCTTCTCTTTAGCCTGCTCTTCTCTCAACGCAGCCTCTGCCTCCTCCTGTTCCCGTTTCTTTTTCCGTTCCTTCCTGGCTTTCTCCTTCTCTGCCTTGGTCTGTTTCTTCTCCGCGCTCTGCGGTACAGCAGCAGAGGCCTTCTTTGTCGTCTCGATTTCTATGATAATTTTATCGATCTCATCTAGTTTCTTAGGCGTTCGCGGAGGAGGAGGAGGATGATGATGAGGAGGAGGGGGAGGCTGTTGTTCCGCGCCGTTTTCCTCAAAAGCCCCTTCTTTCTTCTTCTTCTTCTTCTTCTTCTTTTTCTTTTTCTTCTTCTTCTTGGCACTCATAGATCCCTCCCCTCCCTCCTCACCATCGCCATCGTCATCGTCCTCTTCGCCATCTCCATTTCCATCTCCATCTCCCTCTTCCTCTCCCCCCTCCTCTTCGTCTTCGTCTTCGTCGTCGTCTTCGCCTTCCTCTCCATCGACTTCTCGGTGATGAATCCTCTTTGCCAGCTCATCCGGATCCACCGTGTAGTCGAGCGCCTTGTCATTCGGATGAATGAATGCGTTCGCATGTCTATCCTCACTGATATCCAAGTCTTCGTTGACCATACTGTGAAAGTCTTCGCTCTTACCTCCCGGGCTCCAGCTGTTGAAGCTGCTCGGGGGAGGAAAACTGCCAATCAGACCACTTGGTGACAACCCTCCGGAGGGAAGGAAGGAAGATGCTGAAAACTTGGACCTACTGGTGCTATAGTTCGGGGACTTTCCATTGCGGTACTCGCCGTTCCTAAACTTTTCGTCATTATCGTTGTCACTCTCGTCGAAGCTGCTGCTGCTGGCAAAACTGTCGCTTTCATCATCAGCATTGAAATTGATTCTTTTCCTCGCCGTACCACCCCCGATTGCCCCTTCTTTGACTGTCACTGTGGTATGTTGCACCGAGTTCAGCAGGCTGTCGTGAATCTCGTACTCCCCCGGTTCGCTAAAGACCTTCTTAGGGATAACACAGCATTCTCCTGCAGCGAGGCCTCTTTCAAACACCAATTTTTTCCCGTCTTCTTCGTGGTCTGCCTTGATTTTTCGAATTACTTCGATTCGATGCGGAGTGCTGCTCCCGTTGTCGCTCTTGCATTTCAACTCAGTGTTATTCAGAATCGAGATCTTCCGAGGGGTGAAGGCGCGGTCTTTCAGAGTAACATCATAATTTACAAACTGCTGCGGTGTTGACGAGGTTGCGACCTGAGGTGGGGGTGGAGGGGGTAAATTTGAGGAAGCAACAGCAACTTTCTTTTTCTTCTGCTGCTTCGATTTATATGTTAGTCGATATCGTGGGATTCGATACAATACAACAGGAAATGAAAAACCTCCCTTCAACCACAACATATAACTTCACAAAACTCACCTTCTTCTTCTGCTTCTTGTTTTTCTTGTCGTCGTGCCCCTCTCCCGCCCCTTCCAAGTCCCCGTCACTGTGTACCGGCGTCGCACTCCTACTACTGCTACTGCTGCAACGGCTGCTTTCCCCCTTCCCCCCGCTTCCTACGCTCCCCTCGCAGGGATCCACAACTCGAATGACCCCCTCCATCTCGGGGAAATTTTCACACCTGTAGTTGATTAGTTCGGGCTTACTCTCATCCATCTTCAGGGAGTAACTCTCGTTGCCAAGCACTTTCTGAAGAACAGGTGAGGTAAAACACACCTCGCCGTCGTCCGCAACACTTCGACCGATTAAGCTGTGCTCAACACTCTTTCGGACGTCTTTATGGAGCCTCCATGTGACGGTGCAGTTTCGAGAGACTACAACGCTCTTGGGATCGAATCTATATTCATCAGTTATATGAATCAGACACTTTTCTCTATATTGCTTATTTTTTCTTGTTTTGCTCGTGCTGCTGCTGCTGTTGTTATTGTTGTTGTTGGTATTGTTGTTCTTGCTGGGAGGGGTGTTGGGTTTATTGTCGTTGTTCTTCTCACTGCCGTTGCCAAGAATGCCGATATGTTTTGTCGGGGTCGGTGGGTTATTATGTGTACTGCTACCGTTGTTCGTATTTGTGACGGCCCTGGCTTTCGCCTTTATGCTACTCCGAGAATTTGCATTGTTCAGCTCCTCATCCGATTGCCTACCCCTGGTGCCCTCGCTCAGCTCCTTCAATTTCCCGTTCCTAGTCCATATGGCTTTCTGCTCCGCCAGGTTCACCTGCGCGTTCGGGTTGGCTGTCTTCTGAGAGTTTCGTTGCGTCCTACTTTGGCTGCTCTCACTCCTGTAAATTCGAGCATCCTGACTCAGCTCCTCAGCGGATTCTACCGGCAGTGCCATCGCCGGTGGGGGGGATCGCGACCCTATGGGGTTTGTGTTGATCATTGTCTTGGTAGTCTCTTTGAACATCACGTCCTCACCACTTCCGAACCCCCCCTTTTCCACCACTACAATGCGAAGTTTCAGCAATGGACTCAGACTGCTTGTGACGACAAAATCGCCGCATGCATTGAATGTGTGGTTGTAAGGGGAGCCGTTCATAGGTTTTAGCTTTTTGTTTCCGAATATCAACCCCCCTCCTCCACCGGCCTTTTTACAGGTTATTATGTGCAAATCTGAAGTCTCTGAATTGACAAAAGACAAGAGTGTTTTCTTGTAAATCTTTATGGAAGGGGGTTTGAACTCGTGGTCCAGGATTCGAATCGTCAGACTGCCGCTATTGTCCACCTGTTTCTTGTTGCCATCGTTGTTGTTCGTACGGGAGTTCTCCTCACTGAAAGAAGTTGGGGTGCGGCGAGAGTTGGCGAGGGAAGCACGAAGACTGCTGGTTGGCTTGTCATCACTGCTGCTATGGGCAAGTTGATGCTGCTGGTTCTGGCGTCTGCTCTGGTTCTTTTGATGCGGGGGAGAATCGTCGTATTTCGACTTGGAAACAACTCCAGGGCCACCTTTCTGCTTGGGTTTGGATTTGATAATAGAGTCTCTGTGAACTTGTGGGGAGGTCATGTTTTCAAGGCAGCTCAAACAATTAAGCTGCGTCGTGGGGTTACCACGGGTGTTTATGATTCGTAGTCCAAGGTTAAAACGAACACTTACGATGTCATAGGTTTAAGATAGGTACATTGAGATACTTTAGGCGGCGGGCGGCGGGTCAGAGCCAAAAATCAAAAACCAGCCCTCTTTTAATTTGTCGAATGTTTTTCGGAAATTGCATTGTTGTCAGTAATTGTACTTCTATCCTCTGTATTGCATGGCGGTGTGCAGTGGATGCGATGAATCCGGTACACATTTTAAGTTGTCGAATGTTTATCCTCTGTATTGCATGGCGGGTGCAGTGGATGCGATGCATTGGCGGTGATCACCACTGGACTCGCATCGAGGGTCACCTGAAACTTTGACATCCTCGACCAGATTGTCCCTGTGGAGTCAATGAAAACAAGATTTAACGAACAATAGACCTAAAATATCACCATTTTAATATCATACTACCTGGGTACAATCAAAATAAGTTATGTGTCTTCTCATTCACATTTTATTATCGCGAACCGTTGTCCGACTGCTGTTTCGAACTCAACTACTCTGCCCTCAGCGTGCACTGTCCTTTTGAGCAACTCTCCATCCATAGCATCTGTCGCGCATGTAACATTAACCTGCCAAAACGGGGTCAACTTGAAAGTCCCGCCAACTTCACTCTTGACCTCTACTTCTACCACACCCACACCCCCTTTATGCTGCGCATCGATTAAAAACCCACCTCGGGCTCTCAAACTTTCGAATGCAGCATCACCATCACTTGGAAAAGCTGGGAAAAGGCTCACAGCTCCGCCCTCCAAAATTTGTAGCATGATGCTATGCACGGCATCGTTCGCTCCAATATTCTCGAGCCCTCCCCCGCCCAAATTTGGCCATCCACTACCCACAACCTTGTCATCGATAACCTTGGAGAAATTTCCAAGGAACCAGCTCACGTCATCGCTCCCTGGCCGGGCTAGACGCGCCGTGGGCGGTAAGTTCAGGCAAAAGCCGTTCCCGGGGGCCCATCCCGTCGCATTGTTCATTACATCTACGGTGCTTCTTGCATCAGCGAGCAAAATTTCATCATCGATGCTATATCCAATGTTTTGGCTGGGCCAGATGGCCGCCAAATGAGATATGCACCACCCAGATGCAGAGCGGCTGTCTGGTTTCATATCTTCCTCGTTCGCGTAGATATCAGCTTCTGCAAAGATGGTCGTTTGAGATAATTCGTCGAAAACTCGTGGATAATCGACAATCTTCGATAACGATGTTGTCCACTCTACAATTTTCTCATCAATGTTTGGGTATTCATCAGAAGTCGCATAGGCGATCAAAGTCCGCAAGACCATCTTCCAATATGCGAGGTCCTGGTGGTTGTCTTTCTCTGTGGCACCCCCACCCGTCAAGCAACACTCTTGGGCGCATGTGTAGGGTAGAGTATACTCTCCGTCATGATTAATCTCCTTGTACGAAGAGTAAAAACGCTCCACAGAATCTATCAGAGGGAACAAATCATTTCTCCAAAATTCACCGTCGAGTGTGGACTCGAAGTACTGGATGTACGGAGTCGCCGTAAGACCTGCAACAAAACGTGTGCCGTCATCCATGAAAATTTGCATCCCGTCAAATGGACCCATGCTGCTACTAAATTCAACACCATCAAACCCCCCAAATTCTGCAGGGCAACCATAATCGGTGTCCCAATTTCCCAACGGGGTTGGGCCGCAAGACATGCCCATAACCTCCCCCCCGAACAGATTGGGATACCCCCCTTCGCTCCAGTCTTTCAAGGCAGCCCTTTTCCTACCGTTATCCATCATGCTGTTGACAGTGTCGAAGTAAGGACGCATGAGTTCAGGATGGTTCGAAGTCGCAGCAGACCAGTAGTTCGCCTCAAAATTGTAGTCGAGAGTCATTTGGTCGGCCCAATCTGGCGTGTCCTTTGTATTAAAGGGCCCCCAGAGACCCGGCGGAACTTCACCAATCGCGTTGCTCGCTCTGAACGCGAATTGCATTCCATAATAAAACTTCTCCACTAGGGGGTATGCTGGAAGCGATACGCTGCTCGCCATGTTAAATTCCATCCACCAGGTGACCGTAGCATCGTACAGGGCCTTTAGATTGGATACATAACCCGTACTGTAGTGCTTTGACAAACTTCCATGTAAATCCTCGCCGTCTCGATACGACGCAACTCCGACTGTGATCGTCCGCTTTCCCCCCGGTCCGCAAACGAGCTGATTATTTTTGCTGGTGATAATGTCATTCTCTACAACCCACTCCGTGTCGTCTATATTGACGTCAACGAAAACGAAGTTGTCGAACAACTCCCCGACAGTAGCCAAACACATCTGAGGCGAAGGAGAAAAGGGCCAAGTCTGCGAGGAATCGTACTTGGCATTTGCCGATTCGAGGAATTTTGTCGATGCATCGTAAATCCAGAAGGGAGAGAAATTCGGGTCGTCGTCGTCGTCGACATCGCCGCAAGCGCTCAGAGGTTTCTGCACAATTTTGAACTGCTCAGTGTAGCACGGGGGATTCGGAGGGGGAAAGCTCTCGGCGGGGCAGTCTGTAGAGTTCTCACCCAAATATTTTGTGCCCAAGCAGACATCTCCATCCGTGATCAAGTTTTCCTCTGATAGCTTGAATTGTTTTTCGTCATCATTCTCTCGGCAAGATTGCACCGTAACAGACTCTCCATCTCCACCCGCGAAAAAACAGAGAGAGGTCTCCGTGCCGTTCAGAGCCCGGACGAATCCATCATCATCCACATGCCAAGTTCTTATTGAATTGTAAACAATTTGGTTACTGGAACAGCTCACGAGCATAGGCGCGGCATACTTACTGTGCACCGCTCGCTTCGAGAGTGTGGCACGCGTTCCATTGGCGGCGAAAGTCGTAGGAAGAGAATAAGGGTTATCAGTCTGAAGGGAGAGGTCAACCGACAAAAAATCTCCATCGCGACAGTCAGCAACCAAGTCTGCAACAATTGTGTTCCTGTCGGGTGTTACAATCACGTTTTCCAAGGAAAGTTTGACACCACCCTCGCTAGTGCTAACAGCCGTAGAAATTGTCCCGTTTTCGAAATTCATCACACTTTCGAATGCACCAAAGAAAGTTGATTTTGCCTTCACTGTTAAAAAAGCAGGGGAATAATGCTGAAAGCTCCCGTGCCAAAGCATCCGTCCCGGCCAGCCCCAGAAATCATTCTTTCCGATATAAATTGCTAAAGATCCGTCCTCTCCGAGCGTTTCGTTCCCTGCCGTTCCGCTCAGCACCACACCAATATTGCCATTTCCTGTCAAAGCACCATCAGGAACTATTCATAACGAAACACGGTTCGACATAAGTGTTAGAGACGAGCTTACCACCATCGACGCTGAAGAGGCAGCCAATGACGTGGATGACTGTGATTCGGTCAGCAGCTCTACATTTCGGGCTCACCGTTTGTTGTCGGAGTTGATACTGGGAAAGTTGTGGATGTCTGAGATAGACCTCGCACAGGATGAGTTTTCCACTCAACAGGCTCAACACACTTGCTAGACCACAAGACAGTGAAATAAAAGACAAAGAGTAGTGCCCTCATCTTTTTGTTAATCAGCAAATAGAAATCCTCCATTCTTCCAAAGTCCAAAGTTCTTCTGATTCCAGTTCTCGTCTCCGTTCTCCATTCCACCCACCCAAAAGAAGCCCTTTAAATTACTTAATAAACAACATCATGTTTAGGTTATTTGTTGCTGTCGGCACACTGGCTGCGGGCGCCGAGATCCTGTCTGCCTTCCCGCCCGTTATCCCCACAGATTCTGTCCCAGGAAGTGTTACCAACTTGACCATCTTTGGTACGGGGTTTGACGTCGATGGGTCAATTACATGTCACCCCCGAGGTGGCAGATACTCACCCGAAGATTTAAAGGACATCGTTGCGATCCCCGATAATTTTGACGCTATTAAGATCAGCGATAGCGAGGTCATTTGCCCCATCCCTGGTTATTTCGTGTCCTCCGACATGATGATTGACCTTAAACTCGATGGAGACGAAGATTTTTCTTCCGGATCTACGGCTAATTTTAAATACAGGACCCTGGTTGAGGCCTCATTTACCCGCAGACCTTTCCTGACCGGTGAGGATGTTGAAATCATCCTTTGGCCCGATTCCGAGTCTCTCAATTCTTTCCCGGCTACAGAATCTGTGGAGAAAATGCGCGTTTGTTTTGGAGAAGATGGAGATGACCAATGCAGCGTTGTCAACATTCCAGACGACAATGCAGCTATCACACTCCCGTACCACACTGACAACACAAAGAAAGTCGACACCTCCGTGGACTTTTGGATCTCGTTGATGGATGGCGACGCAAATGTTGTCTACGAGCTGATATCAAAGCGAAGGCGACTTTTCATCGTGGAGGAGAGAAGCGAGGACGGCGGCAGCTTTGTGGTCATTGACCATAAGCGTCGCATGATGGAGGTGAATGGCGAGCCCTTTATCTCGGCCGGAATGTACGTCCACAGCATTACCGAGTACGCTGCTTTTGATCGCATTTCCTGGCAAAAGTGTAAAGATGATATTACAAGCTTGGCAACCAGCGGGATTAACCACGTGCAGTTATACGGTCTCTCAGGTCTCGACGATTCTAAGCTCTCGGAGATCCTCGATATACTGGAGGCGAATGGCATGCACTTCATATTCGAGCTCACTCCTCAGCTTGCTACGATAGAGAACAGGACGTTAGGATTTAATCAGACTGATGGTAGATGGGAAGATATGCTCGAGTCAGCGAGCAGGGTGATTAAATCACCGATGCTCCTCGGTTGGTACGTCTGCGACGATTGCATCACTGATGCCTGGCCCTTGGAATATATGGTCCAAGTTTACTCTGCTCTCCGCGACTTTGACCCATATCACCCTCAATTTGGAGCGGACTGGTCCACGCCCTGGTCGAATTGGGTGTGGGGCGAGTCGGGTCCACTCGGGATCGGTTTCGACGTCAACCAAATCGAGAACTACCACAATGACCCGTACGATTTACTTAGGGACGGCGAGAACCGCCAGGGGATGTTTTTTGAGCCGCTGATCAACTCGCCGCCTATGTACCTCATCGGGAATATTGACGGCGGGCTCGCGGAGAATGACAACTTCCCCGCGATACTGGAAGCGACGCTCAGCTTCATGAGCCTGATCACTTACGAGACACCTTCGCAGATCAACTTTATTTTCGGTAGTTATGGTGATGACGGGCATGAGGGCAGCAGATGGGAGCATGTTCACATGGTGAGCGAGCACGCTCGGCTCGTGACCTCGCTACACGACGCATTGTTGCCCGATCTGACGAGAGGCAGCTCACTCAATCTCATGAACGTGAACGTGACTTCTGTTACCGGGACCGGAACAAACAAAAAAGACTCACCCGACGCCGCCGCCTCCGTCATGGCAAAGGGATTCAAAGACGGTTTTTTTTGTGAGGAGAACCAGGGGGAGTTCTGCGGCTACGTCTTCGTTGTAAACCTGGACCCTGAGCCGGCCATGTACCAAATCCGGGTCGGAGGGCTGCCAGCGGACATGGAAAAGGCCCAGCACGCCTTCGTTAACAGATACAACGTCACGATCGGCGAGGACGGACTCATGGAGGATTTCATCGAAGGCTACGGGAGCAACGTACTCAGATTCGGAAACTGCGGGGTTGTGTCGTAAAGCAAATTTGTAATAATGATGGAAAGGGAATTGATTTTTTTTGTGTATGCGAATCAAAGGAGGAATACCAATTTTTGTTTCAAAATTTTTTTCTTCGGGTTACACACAACATTTAAACACACTTTTTTTTGTTCTTTTTGTTCTCTTTTTGTTCTGTTTTCTCTCCCCTCACCCAGCATCGGATCGCATCGAT
>Ga0115555_1002642_pt1 | contig 11877 bp, 7 predicted proteins | sample COGITO_mtgs_1104_2_FD_87285 | JGI IMG/M metagenome (GOLD analysis project Ga0115555, IMG submission 87285) | Pelagic marine microbial communities from North Sea - COGITO_mtgs_110407 | ecosystem: Environmental > Aquatic > Marine > Epipelagic | place: Germany:Helgoland, sampling site Kabeltonne... | reverse complement strand
TCTCCGTATTCCTCTTGATTCCAATTGGCGCGGGAGAAGTCATACCGGACGCGTACGTCCTATTTAGTTTAGTCCTCCTGGGGTTCACCGTCGGCCCCGTCCAGCCGATTTGTGCCGAGTTGGCCGTGGAAGTCTCCTACCCGGAGGATGAAAACGGCGTCGTCGCGCTTCAGCAAGTCTGCGGCAACCTCTTCTCGGCCATCTTAGTCCCCATCTTAGCCTTCGCGGCACACGGCGACTTACTCTTCGGTAAACTGAGCGGCGACTACGCGATATTAATAGTCTTAGGTTTGGTCACGCTCGGGTACTTCACCACGTTCGACGCGCCTTTGAAACGCTTGGAAGCGGATAAAGCCGCTTCCGAGTAATACGTTTAAAAAATGTACCATAAACTAATACAAAAACTCGCCGCGAGAGCGAGCATAATAGAGAAACGTTTAGAAAAAAACGAGACTCGTCGTCGAATACGCGAAGAGAAAAACGAATAGTACTACTACCAATATACTCCTCCTCCTCCTCCTCTCGGCCTTCTCATAATTGTGATAAAAGCGTCGTTTCCCAGCTGTTACGTATTCGTATTCGTGTTTCATTCGATAACATGCGTTCGGTACCATTGGCAAAGATAAATATTTACAACGTTTATAGTAGCGGTATTTTCAAGTATTTTTCTTCGTGTGGCAGACAAACGACAACTCATCTCTCTCTCTTTATCCTTTTACATTAATCTAAAGCGGAAAGCGTGCGCTCTCTCTCTCTCTCTCTTTCTGCGAGCGCATCTCATCATCCTTCGTGTGAAGCGTATCGTTAAATTTATTAATACTTGCCCTTTCTCGCTTGCGCCGGCGATCTGGTTTTTCTCTTACCCGCGGAAACAGAGGAGGATTTCCCGGCGATTGGCACACCTCTTCGGCCTCGTCTCGAGGCTGGCGACGTCGCGACGGACGGCGCCGGGACGACGGTTTTCCCTTTCGGCTTGTACGCGGGTTTCGCGGCGGACTTTTTCGTGGCGGCACCCGGAGACTTTTTCACCGCAGCAGCGGAGGAGGATGAAGACTTTCTCACTCTCTTCGTCGCCGCGTTGGCGTCGCCGACGGAGAGGAACCCGAAGGACAACACCGCGGCGGAGAGGAAGTCTCTCTTGGATAAAGATTCCGAGCTGATCGCTTTGCCCGCTTGGATGGATCTCGAGATTTTGGATTGTTGCTTTTTTTGCGCGGCAACGTTTACTTTTGCGCCCGCGCAAAAAGATGCGGATTGAGTCAAAGAAAACATCTTACTACTGTTGTGTTGCGTGTGTGTGTACGTGCGTATCGTTGAAGTCGAAGCGTCTCTCGATGCGAAAAGTGACGATACGCTGGATGTGTGCGAGACGGAAAAAAGATACTCTCGTTGTGGTTTCCCCTCAAAACAAAGGCCTATTCTGGCACGCAGAAAGCCACGATGGCAAAAAAAAAGAAAGAACGGTCGGTTCAAAATCGCCCAAAAAATTGTGTGTTGGAAAAGGATTTTGTCTCCTGTGATACGCTTTTTGGTCTGTGCTGAAGATGGTTGAGAGGAGCAAAAAGAGGGATGGTGCACAAATTTTGAGGGAGACGTAGTAAAAATAAATGCACACATTCTATCATCTCATTAATAAGCTCTTCTTCTTCTTCTTCTTATTAATAGTTTATTAGTACTACTTCGACGAGTCTCTCTTTCTCTCTCTCTCTATTCCTCTCTCTATTCCTAGTCGTCGTCGTCCGAGGCGGAACTCATGTGGGACAAAAATCCGTGCAGTTGCTCGTTCTCCCTGACCAGTCGTTCGTTCTGCGCGGTCAATTCACTCTTCTCTTTGATCAACTGTTGTAACTGGACTCGGACTTGTTCCATCAACTTGTCCTCTTCCTCTTTGTTGTGTTTGCTCTGTTGGCGTTTTTGGAGGCCGAGGTTTTGTTTTTTGAGCAAGTCGATGTCGCGTTGGAGCAATTTTCGGTGCGCGGTTTCTTCTCGCAAGTTTTGAGCGACCACGTCCACTTGGGCGGTTAAAGACGCGTTGCAGCGTTGGAGATGTTTATTTTGTTGGAGGAGGTGTTTGGAGAGCCTGCGAGGGGTTTGAGGAAAGTTTGGGTCGACGTTTTCTTTGTTGTTGTCGTCAACTTCGTCCCAGTTCTCCCAAGAAGACGAAGAGGAGGAGGCTTTCGTCTCCTCCGCTCCTCCTCCTCCTCCTCCTCCGTTGTCTTTGTTGTTGTTGCTACTGCTGGTACTAGTTCTATTGCTGCTGTTTGTGCTGCCTAACGACTCTCTGCATCGCATTTTGATCACGTTCGGCGAGCTCATCGGGTCTTCGTCTTCCGTCGTTCGGCTCTTCCGCGGACGCCCGCCCGGCGGCGACATCTTTTGCGAGGCAAAGTGGTCCAATTTCAACGCCGTCGTTTCGACCGCTGCATCTAAAGTGGACGCGAAGGAGCTCACCGCTCCGACTAAACCGGTGTACGATTTCGTCAAAACGCTGTCCACGGCTTCATCGATAGATTGAATCACTTGCGCGGTTGGCGAAGCCGCCTTGCGCTCGGGCGAGGACGTTCGGTATAATCTGGTGAAATTTTTCTTATTGTTGTTGTTACTCCCGAACCCGCCTCGCGCACTATTCGACGACGGCGTCCTCGGTGCTTGTTGCTGCTTACTACTGTTACTGGAACCCAACGCAATCTGTTCCATTGGCGTCGGCACGCACTGGAATTTTTTACTCGCAAGCGGGACGGAAGCGCGTTCGCTCGTCTTCTTCGTGTGTTGTTCGCTCCTCCTCCTCGCTTCCGCGGCAACATTTGAGTCCTCCGACGAACACCCCCAACTCTCCCAATCGTCGTCCGAATCGTCGTTCGTGTTCGCTTTTGTTGTTGTCTTCTTCGGAGGACTCAAATGTTTCGCCGATTTGAGCGTGGTATTTGCTGGTTGAGCGTTCGCTGTGGTGGTTTTGACATTTTTTTCAAGAGAGAGGAGAGGGGGACGAACACATCAGTTATAACTTCTTTTGATGATGAAAGAATACGTACCTTTTGTAGCGACGATGATAACTGCTTCATCTTTACCGCTGCTCGCGAAGAAATCCTCCTCTTCTTCTTTCTCTGCGACTGATGCTGTTTTTGATGGGAACACGTCCGTCAACTTTACCGTCGTCCTCCCTCCCGTGTTCTTCGCATTCGTGCGTTTTCCCGATGGGTGTTGTTTTGCAGGGACTTTGACATTAAAAGTATTCGTACTCCTTCTTTGCCGCTGCAAAACATCATCGCATTCCTCCCAAGTGGACAGAGAGGAGGATTTTGTTGGGTAGTTTCGGTTGGTCAAGTCGGTCAGAGGCATGATGTTCTTTTCCTTGTGTGTGTGTGTGTGTGTATATTAAACGCGCGTAAGTGTTGTTCTTTTTTTTTAATGAAGCAGTTCCCCCTTTTTTTGCTTCAAAAAATGGTAAATGGGTGCCCACATTAAAAAAATACGAGTGCTTAAGGCGTTGGTGTTGGTGGTGTTGGTGATGGTGGTGTCGCCAAAATGGCGTCTCTGCGTCTTTGCGAACGCCGAGGAGGAGGTGGGGAGCAAGAGTAGTGATGATACTACTACTACTACTACGAAAGATGATGGAGAGAAAAGGAGGATTTTTGGGGGCATTTTTTCTTCTTGGTTCTCGGAGGGACAAAAACAAACTCGTACTCCTTCGTTCGTCGGAAAGTGCCGAGAGCGGTGTAAAGGACTGAATGTATCGTCTTGGGGGCCTATGTGCGATACGAAAAACAACGCGACGTACGCGAACGAGTGCTGGTTTCGGTGCACACACGATTTGGAGGAAAGTTCTGGTGATGTGCAATCTTTGTCTGTTTTGGAGGAAGGTGCGTGCGCTTTTTTCTTCGATCCGAGGAAGCGAGCGTGCGTGTACGAAGCGTGTTTAGGAGCGAAGGATTTAATGGAGTTTCAGCCGGTGTGTGGAGAGACTGGGGAAACTTTTGCGAATGAATGCATCGCGACGTGCGCGAAAGTGAGGTACGCGGAAGGTTCGTGCTTTTAAAGCGTGCTGCTTTTTGTTCATTTTATCAAACTATTTTACTCGTCGACGTTTGAAGAACAAAACGTCCAAATTTTCACGGTGCCGTCGTCCGAGGCGCTGGCGAAATAATTCGTCGATTGCTCGGTTTCTTCTTTCTCACTCGCCATTGAAAACCACGCGATGTCGTTCACGTCGTCTTCGTGCGCGTTCACGACCGCAGCGGCTTCTTCCCAAACGCCCGTTTCCTTTTCGCGATAGACTCTCACCGAGTTGTCGCCTCCCCCGGCGGCTAACGTTGCCGGTTGTTTCTTATTACCACTCTCGCTATTCTTCCTGTTGGCATCGCCTAACCAGTCCACGCATAATATCGGTCGGTCGTGTCCACTCCTAAAACTGCACTCCAAAGGTGCCGCGTCATCTTTTTTACCGCTACTACTGCTACTACCACTAATCTCCGTCCTTTGCGCGCCGCCCGCTTTCCAAATCTTCACCCACCCGTCGTCACTCACGGTCGCAAATCTCCCCCCCTCTTTCACTTTCTCCTGAGTTAAATCCCAAACCGTGCTTTCGTGCGCTTTCGTCGTCCCGCTGCAACTCCAATCGTCCCCATCTAAATCTTCCTTCCACGTTTTCACCGTATCGTCGTAACTCGCGCTATACAACACGTCCTCGGTTTCGTGCCATTTCACTTTCTTCACGTCCTGAGTGTGCCCGTGTAAAACCGCCACGCACTCGAAGTGATTTCCAGGCGCGGATTCCCATATCCAAACCGACTTATCTCTCCCGCACGTGGCTAAAAGTGAACCCGACGGCGACCACGCGCAGCTTTTCACCTCGTTTTCGTGGCCTTCCAAGGCGGCGACGCACTCAAATTTTACCTCATCATCCTCCTCGTTCTCTTCATCCTCCGCTCTCTGATATATCGCCACGGTCGCGTCAAAGCTCGCGCTCGCCAAATACCTCCCGCACGGTGACCACGACACCGATCGAATCGTTCGCTCGTGGACGCCGTCCAGAGTGCACACGCATCGGAATTCGCACGTTTGATGATGCGAACTCTTCACATCATCATCATCATCATCGCGCTTTACAACATTTCGTTTCCAAATCTTCACCGTTTTGTCGCTCGAGCACGTGGCCAAAATATCGTTTCGGTTCGGTTCGAACGCCACGCACCACACCGCGTCTTTGTGGCCAACCAACGTCGCTTTCAGTGCGATTTTGTGATTCTTCTTCTTCTTCGTATTCTTACTCTCATTAGTAGTAGTAATAGTCTCATTTTGGGCCATCTTTTTTACAGAGGTGTGCTGAGAGTGAAAAAATTGTGCCTCTTTTTGCCTCTCGGTCTTGGTCTGCTTTTTTTTTCAAGAGTAAGAACGAAGCACTTACGAGTAAGAAAGAAGCACTTATCAAGCTCAATTTGAGTAAGAAATACAGACCTACACCCTAAACTATTAGTACGTAACTCTTACTCTCTTCGAAAAAAAAAAGAGAGCAAAACAAAAGAGCAAAAAGAGCGGTTGTTCTCCTCAGTATTAGCGGATCATCATCACATTAACCGAGCGTATAGAGAAATGACGACGACGACGAAAATGGAAACAACGGAAGAAGAAGAAGCGACGAAGAATACATCTTTCTCGCGCGTGAATGAGCTGCACTCGATGTTCGAGGACTCTTTGACCACGTGCTTCGAAGTGAAGACGATTGGGGTGCGTTTATTCTAATTCTATTTTATGTATATTCTTGTGAATGAATTTTGAATTTCTTCGCGTCTTCTTTTTCCCCCGTAATGTGATTGTGTGTGATGTGATGCTGACTTTTGTTGTGTGCTCTCTCTCTCTCTCTCTCTCTCTCTCTCGCAAACACGAACAACCAACCAGGAATTCGCGGCGCACTTCCCGACCTTGCCGAAAGAGTACCACGTCCCGCTGTACGATTTATACTCGCAACTCTACGCATCCATCAAAGAAAAATCGAGGGAGGAATTCGAGCAAATTTTAAAGGAAGAGTCGTTGGAAATCAAGCTGAAAGCGATCGACGACGCGTGCGTCGCTCGAGGGATCGACATGAATGCGAGAGTAAATTCGATCGAAGCGATCGCGGAGGATATGGTGTCGAAAGTGGTCGCTCCGGAGGAAGCGGCGAGGGCGGCGAGGGCGGATGCGAAGAGAAGGGAGTTGATTTTATTGGAGGAGGAGTGCGAGAAGGAACGCGTCGTCGAGGAGGAACACGTACGGATTTTAGAGGAGAAGAGAAGAGAGGTGCAAATGGCCGCTGGGAGAGTTGGGAGAGCGCAAAACGAGTTGGAAGAGGTGAGAGACGCGAGTTTGCAGTGGGCGGGGAGGCAGGCATACGTGAGTCGATGAGATTTCTAGAACGACGTTCGGTCTCTCGCTCGCGACGGACGGTCGTCTCCGTCCCGCTTCTTTGTACTATTATACATATATTTTAGGATTAGCTGTTAAGATACTGAATACCTTAGTACTATTTATACTTTTACACTATATAAACTACTACTACAAACTACTACTCTATTATTATTGGATAAATTCCATCATCACGTCGTGCCGCTTTTTGGTGGAAGACATTCATTGAAACAGCGCTTGTACGCGTCCGCGAGCGTTTCGTCTTTAATGAGTTTCGGTTTCTTTTTACTCCCTTCTTCTTCTTCTTCTTCTTCTTCTTCTTCTTCTTCTTTTTCTTGTTCTAATTCGCTGGTACCGTCGAGGATGGTGGTGCCGTGGATAGACGTGTCGTCCTCGGAACTTCGAGTTGTGATGATGGTTTTGTTGAGAGGTGGTTCAGATTGGTCTGGCGTCACGTCGTCCGACTGTTGTCGTCCGCCGTCGTCCGCCTCGGCATCCGCGCGCCGATGTCGTAAAATCGTCTCTTGAGATTCCGAACCTTTACGCTCTACTCTTCCTTTTTGTTGTCGTAGATCCAGTTTCTCCAAACGATTTTCAATTGTTAACGTTTCGATGTTAACAACACCGGCATCTTCATTTTCTTCTTCAATTGTAGCGAGTGAAACGATCGATGCGCTCTCTGCCTCTTTCTTCTTCTCCTTCCTGGTCGCGATAGCATCCAAGGCGGCTCGCGTTTCGAGACCGTAATCGATAACGTCAAGATCGCCATTCGCTTCTCGTCGACGCGTGATGCAATCTGCGATGCTCACAAACGCACGAGGATCCTCGTAAAACGGTGGTATTTTCGAACACATGAGTTGATGCTCAATCTGGCGCAGTTTCTTGTCTTTCAATTTCCCTTCACCACCGGAAGCGCTAGCCTCAAAACCGAAGCGATCATCCCCGTTGGACGATTTTAAAGCCGCTTTGGTGAAATCAATGCACGCGCGCCTCGCTTCTTGCGCTAAATTTGCATCCTTTTCTGCGCGCTTGATCCACTGTTTCTTTACGCACCGCTCGCGAAAATACGCCACTTCGAGGTTAGCAGTTAAAGGTTTCATGAGATTCGCGACTTTCACCTCGACGTGTTTACGCACCGGCGATATAAACGTTCTCATAAAAAATCGCTCGGCGTGCGAACGCACGGTGATCATAGCTTCTGAAGCAATCATCAAGATGATTTCGGCATATTTCTCTGAGAGAGACATGCGAAGTGTGTCCGCGTAATCGTCTTCTTCGCTCATCGCGTTGAAAGTTTCATCCACGTACGACATGAAAAGTTCGTCGTAGACGTTGAGAAGGTGATTGGCAGCATACATGTAAGACTCGCGAAGTCGCTCCTCGAGATCCAAACTTACCGATCCGTTCGGAACTAAGATCGGGAAGAAGTTTTTCGGAAGTTGAAAGAATTTTTGAGCGTCCAAAGATGACCGAGAACGGTTTTCGGTATTACGTCCATTCTCGTTCGTCGATACCACCGAAACCTTTACGATAGCTTCACGAACTTTCGAACGCACGATAGTTTCCAACGGCGTGTTCATCCCAGTTTCTCTTTGTCGCTCTTTCTCCTCCAAGATCTCCTCTGGGGTCATGTTTACCATGCGTTCGGTTTGAACCCAACCGGTTAAATCGTTGTCGTTTTCACCCCCCCCGTAATCTGCCGTGCGAGCGACGAGGAATAATTCTCGCAGCGCCGCCGAGGACGCCTGGTCTCGGAAAGAAGCCACGGGTTCAGACCGCGTTTCTCCTTCTCCAAATTCTTCATCGCTGGAGTTGTTCCACCTTCGAATCCATATTTCCACGGCAGATTTCGCCGCTATTCTCGACCACTCGTTTATCTTTTGCGATTGACAAAGAATAGCACGCGCGGCATCTTTACAAGTTTTCGAGAGCACTTTCTTATCCGTTTCGTATAAATCACCAAAATCTTTCGTCTTTCTCAACGGCAAATCTTGCAATTTTTCGACGATGAAATCGAAAGCGCACTCACAATCGAAAGAAGGTTCCGCGTGTATGTATCGTTGAAACTTGCCGATGATTTCATCGCACGCTTTAATCGCTACGAGACTCGCTACGCGAGACGCTTCCGTGCCGCAACGAGCGGCGACGTCTTCCGCATCCTCGCCAAAGCACTCATACACGGCATCCTGTAAAGCTCTAGCTTCGGTATCCGGGCAATCGTGAATGTATGCAATCGGCGACGCTTTTGCAACAAAGTAGTCGAGTACTTTCGATGCCAAATCGAGGGTAAACGCGGCGCGTTTCACCGCATTTTTGGGCAGAAACTCCAGCAAAGCGCGATCGATTCGAGCAAATCCACAAATTTCGTCGACGATGGCGTCGATTTTGTCGTTGCCGCTCTTCTCGTTGTCGCCACCATCATCTTCAATTTTTTCATCAATCAACTCTTCGCGCAGCGTGTTCACCCAAGATATGCTCAAAGGCACAAACGTCCACGATTGGTGCAAAGCCGCTCTTCCTTCTGGCTGACGAAAGCGAGCGCCCAATTCCATCGCGGTTTGTAAATCGTCGTCGCCTCCATCGCGTTGCTTACTTCGATCAAAAGTAGCCTTCAAGGCCTTGGCAAACTCGCTCAACTCCGGTGGTGAGCCTCGAGTTTGCGTGATTTCATCCAAGAGTTCATAAAAACGTTCGTTTGCGACGATTGCCGCGTTGTCTCTGTGTACTTCGGAAATCGCCGCCTTAGCCGCGAGACCAGTTGGCGGCCTCGCCTGTAGGCGTTTTTTTTCCTCAGTGTCTTCGTCGAATTCGCTTTGCTCAGGCGCTTCGAGTATGGTAGGTAACGATCGTTTCAGCAAGTCTTTGATTATGGTCTGTAAATTCGATTTACTTTTATCGTCGTCGATCGTCGTTGCACTTTCGTCGTCCTCGTTAGTATTCTCGCCTTCTTGGCTTTCGCAATCCATCCGCGAGTTCGATCCTTCACCAATGTCGGACGATGGTTCGCTCGAGCCACCGTCATTTGCAAGTACAATCTCATTCAGACCCTTAATTTTATGCACAGCTTTACGCCAAACCGTGTCTAAACCGTCAAAACATCTATCCCCTTGCATGACCGAGATGATTTTAAATCGATCGGGATCCTCCGTGAACTTTCTCAAAAACTGGCTCTTCTTCAGAGCTTTTGTGACATCTTCCGGTAATCTCCTCGCATCAGCGACGATAAACACCACATCCGCGTTAGACAACTCTTTCCTCAGTTGCTGCATTCGCGCTGGATCAGCCTCGCCTGCGCCAGGCGCGTCGACAAAAGTGAGTCCGCGATAAATAGGATTAACGCACGGTAACGTAATCGTGCAATCGCGCACGCATCCCCAGCACCCGTGCGTGGTTTCCTCGCGCAAAGTCGTTCGAAGCATCTTCACGCTAGCCTCGAAATACGCCATCGTCTGTTTTGAATTCTCTAGAGCTCTGTGCGGAATAAACGTAACGCTCGCGCCGAGTCTATCGATTAATATTTTAGGGATGGTCACGTTTTCGAGTTCAACGTCGTTCAAATTCGCCGCGTACGGCTCGTGTCCCGTCATCGCGCACGCCGACGCCGCTTCCGCGTTTAACGAACCAGTCGCGTAATCTATGCACGCGTCGTAATACGCCACTTCGTATATCTTGCTTTCCTCTTCTTCTTCGCTCAGTTTCCTGTCGTGGAAATGCACGTCGTACCTCTTCTCCCATTCGTCTTTCTTTTTGATCTTCTTTTTCAATTCTAAAATCTCTCGCAAACGCCGAACTCTCTCGTACACGAACTGACTCGAGTGGTACCGAATTTCCAGCTTGAAGTAATCGCCTAAAGTTGCCGCGCACGACACCGAAGTCGTGTCACCAATGTCGCCCTCGCAGAGCAAAAAGTCGTTCTTCTCGTGGACCTCGCCGACTTCCTTAGGCGCCATCTTCTTTTCGATTTCCTCTTCGTCTTCGCACACTGGAATCTTCGCCGCGTATTTTTTCGTCTCCTCCGATTTCTTCCTCCTCTCTTCCTTTTCTATTTCTATTTGTCTCTTTCGTTGTATTTCTATCGTGTTTAATTCTTCTACATTATCTTCGTTACCGCACTGAAGCTCTATCTTCGCTTGCTCTTTAGCTTTTCTCACCGACTCTTCCAACGTCTCCACGTTCCTCGAGGCTTCGTATTCAATCTTGTCCAACTTAAATCTCTCGTATTTGATATAGTTTTCTAAATCATCCTGCCGATCCACCATGAAAACTGGTACTTCCTCGTCGGAATCGTCCAATGGAATTGAGTTCGCTCCAATCACATACCCTTGCGCTACGTCTAAAACCATAGCGTCGATATCATCTTCGACGCCTTTCTTCTTTCCCGGAGACTGGAGCATTGGCGGCGGCTCGTCTTCATCCTCACCCTCTCGCGCGGTTTCGTACCCGCTCACCTTCTTCAACTCGTCCTCGTCCTCGTCGTCATCGTTCTCACCTCCTTCCACTTCCTCTCCCTTTGGAACGCACGCTCGCCGTAACAGTGAATTCACCACGTGCGACTTCCCCACGCCGCTTCGTCCGAGAAACACGCACCGCAGTTGCATCACTTCATTCGACCGCGACGACGACGGAACGAGACGAACCCCGCGAGACGCATTCGCGTTCGCGCATTTCACCAACTCTTTCGCGCACGCGTCCAAAGCGTTCGAAGTTGTCGCGCACAGAGACGATTTCACTCGAAAATCGATCGAGAGTTGTTCGAGCGATGATTTGACATTTTTCTCACCACCAGACCCATCAAAATCGTTGTGAGAACGAATCGCATCTCTCGCGCGTTCGATTTTCGGAAGCACAGATTTCTGTTTTTAATAATAATCAGAGGGAGACAGACAGAGAGAGTTAAAGGGAGAGAGAGACGAAAGCGTCAGCGAGCGGACGACGAGAGAAAGAAGAAGAGAGGGACCTCCGAAAAGAAAAGAGTTACGAAAAATTGCATTTTGGAAAATTTCCACGACGACGTAAACAACAACGACGACGACGACGACGACAACAACAACAAAGCGCGTACCTCTAAAACGCTCAGCAAATGTTCGACGTTTGTGTTTGAAGACGACGACGAGTTCTCCTCCTTTCGCTTCTGTCGTCCTCGGGATCTTCTCGCCATTATTTATTTCATTTCTATATAAATGGAGAGTAGTATGTAATGGAGATTTTTAAAGAAAAATGCTCGACACAAATACTACTCCTAAGAATGGTGGAAATCGAAGAAGTGCACCCCGAGGAACGAGCGCGAGAGGAGGAAAAGAAGGCGAACGATCGCGGTGGTAACGGTGGTGATGATGGTTTTCGAGCGAGAACGACGGGAACGCGTGAATCTGCCGAGGACGAAGAAAAAGAAATCATCGCTTTGGCGACAACTCTGAAATCCAACGGGAACGAGAAGTTTGCGACGAGTGCGTTCGGGGAGGCGCTGAAACTGTACGACGACGGGGTCGAGGTTTT
>Ga0115555_1002632_pt1 | contig 11897 bp, 6 predicted proteins | sample COGITO_mtgs_1104_2_FD_87285 | JGI IMG/M metagenome (GOLD analysis project Ga0115555, IMG submission 87285) | Pelagic marine microbial communities from North Sea - COGITO_mtgs_110407 | ecosystem: Environmental > Aquatic > Marine > Epipelagic | place: Germany:Helgoland, sampling site Kabeltonne... | reverse complement strand
TAGATTTATTATTATTTAATAATATAATATAAATAAATTTTTTTAAGTAAAATAAAATTATAATAATTTATATGAACTTTTTTATAATTTTTTATTTATTATAATTATAAAATATATTATTATAGTATCATGAAAGAAAATTGTATAACAAAAATGTATTTAAACGAAATCCTGTAGGAAAGGAAGTCTTCTCACTCACACAGCAAATTTGGCACTGTTTTGCATGCTGATGACTCTCACACACCTTTAACCAATCACATCCTTCAATATATATTAATAAAATAGACTCCTTGGCACTTTTTAGCCGCCACATCGCTTGACCTTTTCCATTCTCAAGTGTGGATTCATGGTCCATGTTTGTGGCTCATTTCTGTTGCACCTGTTGCACATATCCTGGTTGCTCTTGGACTCCTCTACTGTCGATTCTTTTTGCTTGCGTACACCTCCTCTGACCTTTTTGAGAACTTCTACTCTGCAGCGAAATTCCCTGAACGACGTGCCGGTAGATAGCGGTGGTGGCGACGACGAAGATCTCGTGAATCGGATCGTTCAAGTATCAGAGGATGAATATAACTTTATTGACAGTGAGGCGGAGAGGTCTGGGATGCTTATGGGTATGCAGCGAGAAGGGTTCTCATCTGAGCAGATTGAAAATACGGTGGAATTGAGTGTTTTAGAACCTGAAAATATAGTTATGGAGGCATCGTCTGGTGAGGGTACAACTATTATCGAGGATTATGAGACTCGGGAGTCGCACAAATTTGTGGAGCGCGATGAGGAGACAGGGGAAATTGTTCGCCACCAGAACGTATTTGTAGACGAGCATGACTGTATTGGCTGTTACAACTGTGCGAATGTGGCACCAGGCACTTTCTTTATGGAGCAAGAGTATGGGCGGGCGCGGGTTTACGAGCAGTGGGGCGACAGCGACGAAGATGTGCAGACGGCGATTGCCTGTTGCCCGGTGGACTGCATTCACTATGTGCCATTTGAGGAGCTGAAAGCGTTGGAGGAGTCACGAAGAGACCAGGTAATAAATTTCAAAGCTCGTCTGGTGGGACAGTCTGAGGACCGTGGGGTTGGTAATGCCCACAGGATAGGTAGCGCTGTCGAGTTTACTGCCCAGCCAATTATTTCCTCCAACAAAGGCTCTCGCTGCAACAATTGTCCATCGAAGGGCTGCAAAGATTGCCCCATGTATGGAGTTGGTTCAAATCCCGTTTTCAAGGAGCGTGAAGAGAAGCGCTTGGCACGAATCGCAAAGAAGAAATTTCTCAATTACGTAAAAGATGCCGAGAAGAGGGTTGATTTGTGACTGACTGACGACGAACCAGAAGAGAAGAGAAGAGAAGAGAAGAGAGCAGAACAGAAAAGGCATGTAGACACACAAACACAACACAACAAAAAGAAGCAAAAAATTGACAACACAGTAGCACCAACAAAAATTCCAAATGCTATTTACACATTATTATTTCGCGACGTTGCAGCAGAGACTTGCAATCTGCTGCAACAAACTTCCGAGCATTTCGCACTCTTTGAGCACCTTTCCATACTTCTCGGCGTCTGATTGTCCCCTCTTCTCCTCGAACTTGACGATTTCCTCCATCACTTCTCCCTTTTTCTCCTTCAAGCTCATGACGACCTTCCGGATGCCTTGCACACGGCCGAGGCAGTCTTCCAGGTCCTCGTTCAGTCTCCTGCCCTTTTTGACGTGCGCCATACTCAGGCCTCCTCCTGGACTCAACGCCCCCTCCACTCCGGAGTTGTGCTCCTTCACCTTGGCGTCCGCCTCTCTCGCCATGATTTCGACTTCCCTACATTTGTTCATCTCCTTGGATAATTTCTCGTCGATCTTGCTGAGTTTGCTCTTCAAATCTGTCAACCCGCCCCCCTCTTCCTCCTTTCTCTCCCCCCTTTCTTCCCGTTCTACCAACCCTCCCTTCTCCCAAGTTTCCACCAGGTCAGTGATACTTCCAACCATTTGTTCGTGGCGTTCGACCATGCAGCACAAATTATCCCTGCAATCCGCAAGATTTCGTCTCATCTCCCCCAATTCTCTTTCAACCTCGGCGACCCTCCCATTCCCGATGTCTTCTCCCTTCTCTTCCCCCCTCCTCTCGGCTAATTTCACCTCCACCTTCAACCTGGCATTCATTTTCTCCATCATTTCGTTCTTTTCTTCCCTGACACCCACCAGCTCCAGGGCAACCGCCTCGATTTTTTTCTCCCACTCCCTCCCGCTTTCAATGATTGTACTCTCTTTGCACGCCTTTACTCTCCTGGCAACTTCGTTTTCCATTTCTTTCCTCAAACCTTCCAGCTCAACACTGCCCTGTCTCTGAATCTGCCCGATGACAACCTCCCGATCTTTTTTCACCTCCTCAATCTCGCTTTTGAGCTTCAGACATGTCGCATCCAGTGCCCGCTTCTCTTCTCCCCACTCGTAGCCTCTCAATTTCCACGACTTGATCTGATCGCCCCAAACCTTCTTCTCCCCCTCCCAGTCCTTTCTCCCCTCCTCCAAATCCTTCTCCAAAGCCAAAATCCGCTTCCCCATTGCCTCCTCCTTCTCCCGAAGATCTCCCATCACCTTCTCCCGACTCTCCTTCTCGCAGACCAACACCTGCACTCTCTCGCTTTTCAGAGCCCACTCCCCCTTGATCTTCCGAACTTCGATTTCGTGTTCCATTCTCAGGCTCTCCACTTTCTCCTCCAAGTCGCCCTTCGCCCCCTTGAGGTCGTCCAGCTGCTCCTTCATTTTCTCTCTTGATCTCTCCGCAGCAATTGCCGCCTTCTCGACCCTCTCTCGATGCTTCTCCGCTTCCCTCAATCTCCCCTCGTCTTCCCGCTTCACCTCCTTTGCCTTGGCTTTTACCTTCTCGAGTTCCTCCGCACACTTCTGCCACCTTTCTCGCGCTTCTTCGATTGCTCTCTTTGCCGCATCGCCGATCTGCTTTCTGGTCGTCTCACTGTTGCTCCGTGACGTTTCTGCCAGTGCACGAACCTCCTCAATCCTCGCGGCTTCCATTTCCTCTACGACAGCCTCCCATTTTTTTGCCTCCTTCTTGACCGCATTTAAATTCTTCGCCTCTATTTCGTCGATCTCCTTCTTCATGTCGACCTTCATCTTTTCGATCTTCTTCTTGTAGATCTCTGCCTTATCATTTCCAACCTCTTCCAACCTGGCCATCTCCTCTTTAAGCCTCTTTTCCTCACAGTGCAAGACCTTCTCTTTCTCGCCAAACTCTTCCCTCGCCCTCTGCATAGCTCTACAAGCTCTTGCCCTTTCCTCTCCCACGGATTTCCTCAAATTCATCGTCGCTTTTTTGTCCCTATCGTTCATCTCCATGGCCATCTCCTCTCTCACCGTTTTGAGCGCGAGTTTGACCTCCTCGTGTGTGCTCTTCAAGCTCGCGATTTCGAGTGCGTGTTCTGATTTCAGGTTCTTCAACTGGCTCTCGAACTCCTCTTTCGCCCTTCTCTCCTTTTCCCTCGCCACTCCTACTTCCCAATCCTTCTCTTTCATTCTTTCGTCGCTCTCTTTCACCTTCAATTCAATTTTTCCTTCCAATTTCGCCTCGACCTCTTTCACTTTCTCTTCCCCCTCCACCCTCACCCTCCTCATATCCTCCTCAACTTTCTCTATCCTTGATCGCCACACCTTTTCGCACTCCTTCAGCTCTTTGTCGCTCTCCTCTCGAAGTCGACGCTCACACGAAAGGAGCGCGCGTTCCACCTCAATTGAGTGGTTCGAGTCGCCCTCCCTAACCTTAAGGACGAGGCTAGAAATCTCTTTCTCCTTCTCCTCCACAATCTTCTGTTTCTCCTCTAAAGACGCAGTCGCGGCAGCCAATTCCTCCGCCTTGGACTCGTATACTTGGTTCGCTCCCTTTAGTTCCGTCTGTAGTTCCAGAATCCTTTTCTTCATCAAATCGTGATCCCCCTTCGCAGTCAGTAGTTTTGTAGCGCTCGCCTCAGCCCTTTTCCTCAGGTACGCTTTCTCCTTCTCCGCGGCCTCCACCTCCTTCCTACCCTTTTCAACGCTCTTCTGAACGCAAGCGTTTGCTTGTCGACGGGCGGTGCTCACTTCCAGCTCCACTTTCTTTCGGAACGTTTCCATGGTGGATTCGTGCTCCGAACGAGCAGTCAACAGATTTGTTCCCATTGAGTTTAGAGATTGCTTCATGTCGACTACAGAGGACAAAGACGAGTTACGCCCCCACCTATAAAACGCAAGCGATACGCCTAAAGATGAAGGTGCGAGCTTCTTGTGGAACAAGAGGGCGACTTTCACCACGCTCAACCTCTTCTTCTGGGAGAGCTGGTTGTTCCCCTTGTATCCGTCCAGTTCTTCTTCCGCCCGCCGCAGTTTCAGCTCTGACTCGGCGAGTTGATTGGAAAACAGCCTCTTGACGTCCTCGTTCGCGAGCTCTTTCCTTTTGACTTCCTCTCGGCAGCTGCTGAGTTGAAGGTTTGCGTTGGTGGCATCAACAGCCGCCTTCTCTGCTGTATCTCTCGCCGTTTCTAGAGCTCGTTGTGTTATCTGTAGGTTCTCCCTGCTCGCCGCATAGCATTCTCGAACTTCAGAGAGCTGCTGGTTAAGAGAAGAGTTTTCCGCACGGAGGGCTCCAAGCGAATTCAATGAAGTTGATTCGGAAGTACCCTCTTCCTTCGCCGCGTTCTCATCGTCCTCAAGGTGGTCCTCCCCCCTCTCCTTCTCCTTCAGGTTCTCTCTCTCCTTCTCAGCAAGGAGCATGCGCGCATGCTTGAGCCTCTCCGTTTGATTATCGAGGGCGCTTTTCAAATCCTTCTTGCACTGAATTTCGCTTTTGATCTGCTTCCTCAAGTATGAATTCTCATTCTCGAGCTTTTCCATTTCCTGCTTATCGATCAATTCATTTGATTTCGGATCGTCGCTCGACTTGGTGGCACTTCCGATTTGCTCCGAAGATGACTTGTACTCCCCGCTCTCTTTCAAAGCCGCCAGCTTCCTCAAAGCAGACTTTAGCTCGTCGCAACGCTTCCTCAGCTGTTTGCTTTTCTCCTTTTCGCTCAATAAATGCGCGTCAATCTCAGCGGCCTTGCCCGTTGCCTCACGATAGTTCGAACGAGTTTCCTCCTCAGCCTTCTGAGACTCCTCCAAGTAGATTTTCAACCTTTCAATAGTCTCGTTAGCAGCCTGTAACTCCGTTTTATATTTGCTGGCGTCCTTTCGAGCAATTTTGCACCTCTGCTGCTCCCTTCCCAACTCTGCATCCACCTGTTCGTACTTCCTCGAGACAATATGGGCCTGTTCCTCTGCGTCCATCCTCTTTTTCGTCGTGAAGGCAATATCGTGTTCACTCTGTACCAGGGCCGCGCACTTTTCGTTAAGAATGCTTACTAGAGAAGTGTTCTCTGAGTGTTCGATGGAAGACAGTGACGACTGGTGTTGTTGCAATTGAAGTTGAAGTTGATGCTGCTGTTTGGGAGGAATTTTCTTAGGGGGCGGCACCTGCGAGGGCGGTTTCGTTTTCGGGTTCGCAAGGTTACTTTGCTTCTTAACGGCCTTGGGATCTCTTTTATTGCTGCTACTGAATGGTTGAGGAGGTGCAGGCGGAGGAACAGGTTCCATTTTGGCTGATGTCATTTCCTTCGTCGTCCCCGACGACGCCGTCGTTCCTGAAGTCTTTGTCGTTGTCGCCACTTTTTCTCCTGTCTTTAAAACTAGGACCTTCTTGGTCTTTTTCTTCTTCAGCTGCTTTCTCGCTTTCTTTTGAACCCGTTGTTTGGCAGGGCTAATACTCACAGCCTCAGCCAGGGGGACAGGGTCCGAGGATAAAATGTCCGTGACCTCTTCCTCCTCGACCACCTGTTGCGCGAGACGATTTAGGTTCTCATAGCTCTCCCGGTTATTATTCTCCATAAAAAAGAGTGAGTCGGCCCCCACAATGTGATCACTGTAGGATCCTCGGAGAAGATCATCATTGATGAGTTTTTTGTTTTTGTCGCCGAGACTGTCGCTGTCACTTTGGTCGTCACCCTCGATCTCACTCTCACTCCCACTCTCACTCTCACCCTCACCCTCACCCTCACCCTCACTAACATTATTCTGACTGTTGAATAACGAAGTTTTTATCGGTTCATCCCGGGGGGTTGCCAGGCCAGGGAGGCGGGGTGTTTTTTCTGATGGAGGTGTGATGACGTTCACAGCAGCATTGGTCATCATCATGTTGGGCGCGTTCGCATCATTTTCATCATCTATGACGAAATTTCCATTCTTCGCGGTCGCATCACAGAGGCGTTTCCCACGTTTCCCCCGCTTGAGGCTATTGACACCTCCAAATTGACTTTCTCTGATGGCATCCAGTTTACTACACACCTCATAACAATTCGCCGTGCAAACAATGGTACTATAGTAATTCTGCGCATTCTTCTGCAAAAGATCTTTGGCAGCTTTCTCGTCAGACTTCTGCCATGCCCGGGCGAATTTCACGGCAGACTTAGGGTCAAACGAGGTCGTATTGCAGAGAAAAGACTCTGTCTTCTGAGCTATGAGAAATGATTTGGCAGATATGTGCTTTGTCATCGTGGATGTATTCGCAGATCGACGATCAGGGGAAACGGAGAAGGGGCGAGTTTTTTGGGGGGAGATCAGGAAACCATTGCCTTTAGCCACCCACAGGGATAGACCAGGGATGGAGGAAGAAGGCACAGTACAGTCCCAGACCCCGTCGGAGTTGCGTTTGAACATGGTCATGGGACAAATGGGAGTGAATACTGACGGTGTACAACAGAATCACGGTAGAAATTGAAGGTAAGTATGTTGCGGAATTATTTTTAGATTCAAAAATTTTCTGATCAGTCTTTCTTAAAGTTTTTTAAATGAGGGAAACTGAATCACTTTGTATTTTCATACAAACCCTCTAAGGGAGCAAGCATACACTCTCTAAGGTGAAAGTGAATTAACAGTGAATTAACAGGTATTTTCCTCGAAAACACTTTCAAAAACAAAAAAGCCAACTGAACAAAAGCCCCCCTCCCTCTCATCGGACGTAAGTCCCTCGCGGAGTTGTCACCTCCTCCTCCTTCTCCTCGCGAGGCGGCAGCGCACGGGGGGGGGAGGAGGGGGGATTTGGACGGAGTCATGAGGGACAGGGAGGTCATGAAGTCGGGGGACCCTGAGAATGACAGAGGAGACTCGGGATTTTTGACCCGGTTGGAAAAACTGGAAATTGAGTGGAGGAAAACAGGGAAGAGAAAAATGAAACCTTGTGTTAGCATCTGCGGGGAAAAAATTTCCCTCATTCCTAGCGATGAGGCAATTAGGGTAGCAAATGCCTCTTCAACTTCCCTCATTATCAGAGAAGGGCTCGGTGAAAAGAATTCTTTCGGTTCTCTCTGTACTAATGGGTTTCTGCACCCGCTACCGGTATACTATCCGTTCCGAACAAAAATAAACGTTAGTCTCAAGAAACAAGGCTTGTTTTGTCATTTTTTCTGTTGGGGCTGTAAAAGCGTTAGCGAGCAGCCTTCACCTCTAAGGACCAATCCCTTGCACACATATAGTGAAGCAGAGAACCCATAGTTTCTTCTCTTTCATGAATAGTAGGCTTTTCAATAGCAGGGGCAGCATGGAACGCAGACTTTTCTAGAAACGCAGACTTTACTCGAACTGTCTTCACATACAGTTCCAGGCAGGTTGAAATTCTCGGTGTTTCTATTACAAGCGGAACAAATATAATAAGGACGATTAAAATGAGAACATTTCATTTTGTACATGGTTACGCTGCCGAAGGCGATTTGCGGAGTTGACACGGTTCGCGGTTCCTTCGTGTTGGATCGAGGGTCGATTGTAAATTCTCTCTCAACATTTTATTAAACAAGATAAATTTTTCGGACTATAGCTTCACCACGGCACACTCTTCTGCACTGGGACTTAAACGCCCCCCCCCCAGCCTTCATCACCAAGGCTGTTAAAAAATAGGTTGGCTTCTTCAATCGAGTTGGCAGCCCCCCGTGACACCTCTCTTACCAATACAACCCCCCCCACCCCCGCAGAGGCGCCATGGCAATAAATAATATGCAATCCGTGTTCAAGGCGCGCTTTAAGACCACAATAGAAACCAACCCCACAGACCGTAAAAATTTTGCCGAAAACCTAGCAGTCCAGGCAAAGCTGCAGGGTGACAATCCCGTCGCGGATCTACCGGTTGAGTCCCTCTTTGCCCTAACGAGGTTAAAGAACCCCATCACTGCATGGACGTACATTTTTTTCTTCGTGTAAGTAATGTTGAGGCAGTTTGTGTTCGGCAGTCTGCAATCAATTTTTTGGTGATGGATACATATCAGGATGTCACTACTTTATCTAACACGATCGTTATTCGAATAGCTGGACACCGATAGGCATACCATTGATGTTGGTGCGTATTTTGATAATGGGAATATTCCTCATCATGTTCTATGGGGCTAGTCATGTTCAACATTTAACAAAAATTAGGAGGATCGCCCCCAAACTTTTTGTCAATTTAGTTTTCCCTCTTGTAAGTGCGACGCTCTTGCCATGCTTCATTTTAGCGAACGCGCTCTTCTAGTCTAACTCACCCAAAAACTTGCAGTGTGGCCTATTCCACAGGGTCAGGGGAATGGAAAACAAAAACGCCGTCCACCTCGACAAGTGCATCTTCGTGAGCAACCACCTCTCCAACTTCGACCCAATCTGGTTCAACTGTATCTTCTCCGACTTCACGTTACTATGCGCGGGCGATTACGACTGGTTCTGGGAAGCTATGAAGAAGGTGGGAGTCTTGACCCAAGACGACGAGCACGGTAAGGGTTGCATATACACCCGATATTTCGGCACCGGCCAGCAGAGGGAGGATGTCCGCATCGCCATCGAGGAGGACATGGCCCGAGTCGACGCCCGCCCCTTTTTGATTTACCCCGAAGGATGCGTCACGAACGGTTACAACGCCGTCATGCAGTACCAAAAATTCGTGTTTGGACTGAATAAGGTCATCGTGCCCGTGTGCCTGCAGTTTGTGAATCCATGGCCCTTCGAGCACTACACGCTGAACACCGGGGCCGCTACTCACCTTGCCTGGTACATGTTCTCCCCCGGAGTCATCATGAAGCACGCCATCCTACCACCCCAAAAAATCAAAAAGGGTGAGGACCCTACCTTCTTCGCGCTCAGGATCCAGTGCATGACTGCTGCCCATCTCGGCCTCGGGGTAATCAAACTGAACTGGAAGCAGAAAGAGAGGCTCGCCCAGGCCCTCGGCTTTCAGCCCTACAACCCCGGGTTCTGGAGCCGGCGCGAGAGCATGGACGACTTCCGAAAGGCCGTCTACTCCAACGCCCTCGTCGTGAGCGGCGATGAGATCGTCAAGACCGAGAGCCGTACAAAGAGGGGCAGCATGTCCTTCAACAAACTCTCCAACACCATGCGGAAGAAACATGTCAAGGTGATGCAGACGGAGGCGGCGTTCCTCGCCAAGGAGTTCGCCGTCAAGCACAACGAGAGGGACGAGGAGCTGCTGGTACTCGACCAGCAGATGGAGAAAATAAAGGAGGCAAACGACGGCGTCGCCAAGCGTGTGAGGAGTCTTATGCCGGGGGCAAAAAATTCAAGGAAGCACTCGATGGTTATGCCGGACTTGAACGCCGAGTTCGTGGAAAAGATCAACAGCGTCCGGAGACGCAACTCCATACAGGGGCAGAATGTTGAGCTAATGGAGACCTTTTCCCAGAATGCCGCCAAAAGGAACAAAGAAGTGGTCGAGTATAAGAGGAGGAACAGCCTGGGGGAGAAAGTGGACAGAAAAAGCGACGAGGCGGCGGTCGACCACGCGGAGCTGATGAAGAGGGCCACGGAGCTGGCTGCGAACCCCAAGGGAGCGAGCATAGATCTCGATAAGAGGCTCAGCATGTCGCAAGAATTAGCAGGTCGGAGGGCATCTTCAATGATAAAAGATGAGCTAGGTATGGGAGACAAAGATATGAACGAGGTCCTGGCGGACTCAGGCAAGACAAGAGGATCTGTTATAATCGATGCCGCCATCGAAGCCAAGAAAAACTTCATAGCAGCAGCAGAAAGCAATTGCGATATTCAGGTGGAGGGTGAGCAATAATTGGCGACGGCAATATAATCGCCCATTGGGATTAAGCGTCTATTATATTTTTGTCGGACCTCAGGTCTTTCTTTCCTTCCACATTTTTTCAATAGGAAATGATGGCCTTAATGACACATAAAAGTAAGCTTATTTAGGACCGGACACCCCCCTACCACCCAAACAACAGAAAAAGAAAAAGTCCCAAAAACAAAATTTACACTCCTTTTTTTCTTTGTTTCCCTTCATTCCTTGCGTCGTTCTTCGATCACTACGGAACGCACGGTGTTGTTGGGTATATGTATAGCTTGTCTCTCTCCCACCGCAAAAATAATAAAATATGAAACCAAAAACCACACAAACCACCTTCCCTCCCCCCCTCGGTGTTTCGTGTGTGCGTTGCATTGCTTACGCCCCCCACCGTCCCCTTTCCCCCGTTCCCCCGTTCCCGTCAGTCCATATCAAATCTCCTCCCTCCTCCCATCGGGCAACCTGTCGAAGAGCAGCATAAACACCTCCGGTATCCCCGCCCCCTTCCTCTCTTCCGTGATCCTCTGGTAGGTCCTGATGAGTTTCTTCTTGCTCCCTCCCCCCCCTCCGTTGGCCAAGGTGTGCGGCGGTTGCACGACCCTCGCGCCCGCCTTCGATCCCGATCGCGAACCCGAGGGGAAAAAGGCACCGTCGTGCGATGCGTCGTCGTCGCATTCGTCGTATTCGTCGTCGTTGTCGGACGTTCGTTGCACGCCGCCGCCTCCGTAGTAATCGTCCCGGTCGAAAGCGTCGTCGTCGACCTCCTCCTCTTCCTTCGCCAGCGGATAGCTTCTGACGTACCAATAGCTTTCCTTCTCAACGGGTTGGCAATCATCACCGTCACCATCACCGTCACCGTCACCGTCATCGTCACCACCCCTCCCCCGGAGGCAGCAGAACGTGCACCCCGGTTGTCCCTCGACGGAACCTTTAACGAGGTTCACCATGTTCCCGTGCGAGGAGTTCATCGTTCCTAAATACACGTCGTCGTTCCTCGGCAGCAGCACCTTACTAAGACTTTCCCCTACGACTCCGATCTTTTCGTTATCTTCGTTATTTTCGCTCCCCTCCTTCCCGACCGTTGTCTTTGTCTTTGTCTTTGTCTTTGTCTTCGCCTTTGTCTTCGTCTTCGCCTTCGTCTTCCAGCCGTACGGGCCCCTGACGTCCCCCGCCCGACAGTTGCCGTAGACGATCCTGAGGTCGGACGTGCGGACGATCAGCAGTGGACGATCGGACTCGCCGCTGCAGATTGCGGAGGTTAACGTGTTTGGGCACACGCCTTCCATTATGCGGGAGGGGGTTGGAGGGGTGGGGGTGGTAGTGGAAGGGGGGGCGGAAGAGCTGGATCCTACCCCACCGCCACCGCCACCGCCACCGCCACCGCCACCGCCGCCACCGCTTGCACGATTCAACTGATGCACCATACTCATAACATCCCAACAGCCCTCCCAATCCCTCACTTTCCCATCCTCCCCGAAGGTGCACTTTCCCATCCCCTTAAGCGCGACCTCGTACCTCGCCCCGGCCTCCACCGCGTTCAGCGTGTGGAAGGTGAAGGTCGCGAACCCCGTGGGAGGGGAGAGGAGGAGGGTGGACGGGCGGGAGAAGGTTATCGAGGGGGGGTAGGGAAGGAGGGAAGCGGGGAGCGAACGGAGGAAGGACACGCGGGAGGCTGTTAATGACGAGGGAGAGCCTGAGGGACGAGGATGAGGATGAGGATGAGGATGAGGGGGGAATCTTGAGGATGTAGATTGAGAGGGGAAGGTGTTGATGTTG
>Ga0115555_1002631_pt1 | contig 11897 bp, 7 predicted proteins | sample COGITO_mtgs_1104_2_FD_87285 | JGI IMG/M metagenome (GOLD analysis project Ga0115555, IMG submission 87285) | Pelagic marine microbial communities from North Sea - COGITO_mtgs_110407 | ecosystem: Environmental > Aquatic > Marine > Epipelagic | place: Germany:Helgoland, sampling site Kabeltonne... | reverse complement strand
GCTGTATGTTTGTGTGCCGCCCGTATTCCCTGCTCCTTGAGAGATAGTTGCCTCCGACAAGCCTGTGCTGCGGCAAGTTACGTAGCTGAATTGCTCATTCATCCAACCTTGTCCAGCAGCTGGGGCTGTCATAGAATAAGAAATATCTACACCATAAACCCAATTATTCGCAGGAATATTGGCGACAATAGAATCCGGGCATGTTGACAAACTTGATATCGTTGGTCCAGCACCTCCAACAAAAAGAGTTGATATTGATGGCCCAGAATGAGAAAATATGGAATCAACAATTTGCCCTTTCAGTACTGAACTAAAAACGAAAATCCCTAAAACTAAAATGCTTTTAAAAAAACCTTTTGACATCATATGATATTTTGATATGTAAATTTACATCTACTTTGCTCACTGACAGCTCAATTGGCGTGCCAAAAAAGAAAAAAAATAATAATTTATTTCGATAATTATATTTTACCGCTAGCTCATGAAGTTTCCTAAACAAGATGAAATAGATGATTTTATCCTCAAAAACAATAGCTTTAAGGCTGAAGAATTAAGACTAAAACATGCCTTCAGAAGTGGGTTTCATGTGCACATAAACCAAATGGAAGTGCGACAAAAAATGAGTCATAGATTTCCGGAACTGATAAATCGAAAAAATTATATTTTCCCTAAACCATCACTACTAGCTCAAGCAAGCTCTGAAGCAACATCGCTTTGGAGAGCGAATCAAATGTCTTTAATCGAGCCGCTTACAAATGTTTTAGAGGTAACTGGCGGATCAGGAATTGATACTTGGGGACTCGAAAAAGCGGGGGCACAAAATATTGACATCTGTGAAACAAACGAAACACTCTGTGATATACTTAAATACAATGGTCAGCTCTTAGAAGGAGTTAGGAATATATTCAATACCGATTCAAATAATTTTAGTCCTAAAAAAAAATACAATTGGCTTTATGCCGACCCATCAAGAATTGACTCCAATGGAAACAGAGTTTTTCATCCTAAACAATGCTCTCCCAACCCAATAGAGTCAATCATCAATTGGGAAAAGTGGGCTACTTATGTCGCCATCAAACTTTCTCCAATGCTGGAGCCACACCAAGTCCTCAAGTGGTTTCCAAATTGTAAATTCCTGATAACTTTGAGCGTTCGAAAGGAAGTTAAAGAATTGATCATGATATCTTCTCAAACTCATGTATCTGGGACTCAGATATTGGCCGTAGATCTCAACGATAGTGGAACTGAGAATTATAGAATTTTATTAGACAAGTTTGAAATACAGAAGTCTAGCCCTCAACCGTTATCATACATATATGATCCAGATCCTGTAATAGTAGCCTCTAATGGCATTTCTTTTGTTTCAAAAAAATGGAATCTAAAAACACTACATATCTCCAGTAGAATTCTTACTTCATCCGAATTTCATTCTGATTTCCCGGGAAGAATATTTGCAGTTATTAAAAAAGAAAAACCGTTCGAATTCGATTGGCCATCGGGTGCTTCTATTGTTTCCAGAAATTTCCCAACTAAAGTAGAAGAAATAAAAAAACGTTTAAAATGCAAGGAGAGTGCGGAACACTTTTTGTTTGCTTATACTGATACATCAAGAAAGAAGTGGTTTCTTAGATGTAAGAGAATCTTTATAACAAAATGATTTGCAGATAAAAATGTACCGGGTTTTGAAATATTTATTATTTCTCTCAAGCTTCTGCTTGGGAGCACAACCCCTATTCATACCCAACGTAGGTCAATGGAAAGAATCATTTGTTGCAAAAATGGATCTACGATTTGGAGCCTATTTCTATGAGGAAAATGGTTATCGTGCTATTATTTATAATCCTGAAGAACTTCCAAGCCATGATAACCACTCTCCCAAAAAGGCGGTATCGCAGGTTGAAGCCCACTCCTTTTCTTGCGAATATGTTGGCTCAAACAAACACCCAAAATTTCAAGGTATCCAAGAAAGCGGAGTGAAACGAAACTATTTCCTCGGCTCAGACCCTTCGCGATGGAAATCGGAAGTCCCAGAATATTCTGGATTTCAGTTAAAAAATATTTATGACAATATTGATTATAAAATCAAAAATGAAAATGGTAGCGCCAAATCCCTATGGCATATTCATCCAGATGGCAATCCCCTAGATATTAAAATGACGTTTAAAGGGTTGAGCCCTAAAATAAATAAAGAAGGACAATTGGTTTTATTGACTGAGTTTGGAGAGATTATAGAAACTGCTCCAGTTGCGTATTCATTACCCAAAATGAAAAGAATAAAATGCTCATTTCAAATTGATGGAGATATCGTTTCCTTTAAATTGGGCAGATACAATAAACAACAGTCGATTGTAATAGATCCCACATTAGTATTTGCGTCTTTTTCAGGAAGCACATCTGACAATTGGGGATATACAGCAACATATGATGACTTCGGTAATTTATATGGCGGTGGAATCGTATTTAATCCAGGCTACCCAACAACCCTTGGAGTACTTGACCCAACTTATAATTCTGGAACTTCAGGTGGTGGGAATTATGCAAATATGGATATTGGTTTGACTAAGTTTTCTAGTAATGGAGTACAAAGAATTTATTCTACCTATATCGGTGGAGGTCTTCCAGATCAAGCTCAATCGATGATTGTTAATAATGCTGGAGAGTTGTTGATCTTTGGAACCACAGGATCCTCAGACTTTCCAATAAATGGAATGACCATTGCGGGTTATGACAAAACATTCAATGGAGGACCATCATATGGACCCGGGTCAGGATCTAACCTTCCGTTTGAATTTAACGCCGGAATAGATACATACGTACTGAAATTAAATTCAACTGGAACAGCAATTACTGGCGGTTCTTTTGTGGGAAGCACTTCCAATGAAGGTCTCAATCTAAGTCTCGCTAAAAACTACGGAGACCAAGCCAGAGGGGAAATAGTTGTCGATCAAAATGATAATATTTTTGTGATCACAACCTCAGGAGCATCAAGCTTTCCCGGAGCTGGTAGCTCAGGAGGGCAATCAGATGCGGTTATTTTTTCGATGAGTCCAAACCTGCAAAACCTAAGATGGTCAAGATTTCTCGGAGGAAGCGGAAAAGAAGCAGGTTCGGGAATAAAGGTTGCAAATAATGGGAAAATATATGTTACCGGAGCTACGACATCTACTAATTTTCCAAATACGACAGGAGGTAAATATCCAAATAATATGGGGTCCATGGATGGTTTTATAACTCGTCTCTCAGCATCAGGAGTTATAGAGCAAAGCACCTATTTGGGGACAAATCAAAATGATCAGAGTTTCTTTATTGATATTGATAAATATGGAGGAATTTATGTATTTGGGCAGACTTTTGGACTGTGGCCCGTAAAACCTTCGTCAGTTTGGAGTACTCCCTCTGGTGGGCAATTTATCCAGAAGTATAATAGCAATTTGAACAATACCATCTTCAGCACAAAGTTTGGAACCGCCAATAACAGTATCAATATCGTTCCAACCGCTTTTAATGTTGATGAATGCTTAAATATTTTAATGTCAGGCTGGGGAGGTGAGACAAATGGCGGAAGCTCAGGTGCTGGAGGGTCTACCAATGGTTTGTTCACAACTACAGATGCAATCCAAAAAACTACGGATGGAAATGATTTCTATTTTTTAGTCATGGAGCGCAACGCATCGGCCGTACTTTACGCATCTTTTTATGGCGGGTCAGGGAATGAGCATGTAGATGGGGGTACATCGCGCTTTGCGCCTGATGGTACAATTTATCAAGCAGTTTGCGCCGCATGTTCGAATGGAAGCTTTCCAACAACCCCAGGAGTGGTTTCCCCGACCAATTTATCTCCCAATTGTAATCTCGGAGTGATAAAAATTGATTTTGAGACATCAGTGACAGCAGACGCATCAATAGATTACGAAGCTGACGTTGATACCATCTGCGATAATTTGAGAGTTTCATTTACAAATAACTCATTAAATGCAAATCAATTTTTTTGGGATTTTGGTAATGGCCAAACCTCTACTGGAAAAGAGCCAACGGTTATTTTCACCAAAGGAACTTACACAATAAAATTGGTAGCAACAGACACAGTTTGTGATATATCTGACAGCACTTCTTTAACCATTAACCACGACCAAGGGCTATTTCCAACAGCTGATTATAGCACTGAATATTTTCCATGCGACCGAGAGTTTAAAGTGACTTTTCTTAATGAAAGTGATGGCTCTCAGAAACATGAATGGCGTTTTATTGATGGATCAATACAATTCGGAGACACAGTTGATTTTTATTTCAGTAAACCAGGAACTTTTGAAACTCAACTCATAGCTTATGACACAACCTGCGGTACTTCAGACACTATATTTAAAACTGTCACCTTTGATCCAGATTGGCCAGGACCAGAAGTTAGTGTCTCCCCGGATTCATGTAAAGATGGAAGAATAAGAGTTAATGTTGAATATGGGACCGACACGTCAAGCTACATATATAAATGGACCTTTGAAAATGGTATAACAGATACAGGTCGAGTAGCAACATACAGACTTCCCGCTAGCGGAACTTATTCAGTTCATCTGGACTTAATCGATACGATATGCAACGCTGTTTATGGATATGATTTCACCTCTACAATCTTAAGATTAGATCAAAGACTCTATATCCCTTCAGCGTTTACTCCTAATGGCGATGGGACGAATGAAGAACTTAAAATTGGAGGGAATGACTGTTTTTTAAATGATCGGTTTGTTATACTTAACTCAATTGGCAATGTTGTCTTTGAGACCTCTGAACCTTTTAAAGAGTTTTGGGATGGGAAAATTGATGGAAAGCCAGCTCAGCAAGACACTTATGTCTATCGTTTTGAAACTGAAGATGGATGGATTTATGGATATGTCAGCTTAATCTATTAAAAACTAATTAAGCTCAAGCTAAACTTTGTAATTCTAATTTTATTTTTTTCAGCGTTTCAATAAAAGAATCTACCTCTTCCTTGCTGGAATATCGGGAAAAAGAAATACGAGTTCCCCCTGGAGAATTCAAAGCATTGAGCACATGAGATCCGCCTGTGGCTCCGCTGCTGCACGCACTACCACCTGAACATTGAACTCCGTTTATATCTAATTGAAAATTGAGCATTCCATTCTTGTGAAGTTCATCATGGTAAAAGTTTAAAACGGTATAAAGACTGTTTTCTATTTCACCTGAGAGGCCATTAAATTGGACTTTGGGAAATTCAGTCTCTAGCCTGGCAATTGCATATTTCTTTACTTCAGATACTTTTAATATGTCCGCGACCATATCATCAAAACACAAGTTAAATGCTGCACCTAATCCTGCAATCCCAAGGACGTTCTCAGTACCCGCTCTATGCCCTCTTTCTTGAGCACCACCCAAAATAAAAGGCTTGCAGGTCAATCCCTGCCTAACAAATGCAAAGCCAACTCCCTTGGGACCATGAAATTTATGACCACTACATGCAGCAAAATCAACTTTAATTTTAGATAAATCTAATGGGAGATGAGCCATTGTCTGGACCGTATCACTGTGAAGATAAGCGCCATGTTTTTTGCATAAATCTGATAAACTTTGTAAGTCAATGAGATTTCCAATTTCATTATTGGCATGCATCAAGGAAACCATTATGTTTTCTCCTGTCTTTGACTCCAACTCTTTAGTTAACCATCCAAAATCGTGAACTCCTTTATTATCGTGAGGTATATAATGAACCTCACATAATTTATTTGACTCAATATATTCTGCGACATGAGTAACCGCATGATGTTCAATTTTAGATGTATACAAATGTTTAACATCACAGTTCTTAATACCAGAAATGAGAGCCCAATTATCTGCCTCAGTGCCGCCGCAGGTGAAAATTATTTCTGATGGCTTACAGTTCAGTCTGGAGGCGATGTCTTTGCGAACAGTTTCAATTATGGCTTTTGCTTTTCGTCCCTCACCATGGGTGCTACTTGGGTTACCGAAATTTTCCATGGCCTTAATCATCGCCGATTTGGCCTCTCCAGATAATGGTGTTGTTGCAGCGTTGTCGAAGTATATGCTCATAAAATTAAAAATAGAATTATCAAAAGTAAAATATACTCTGTAGATTTTTAAATTAAAATTATTGACCCAGGTTACTTAACTGATTTACAAATCTTGAAGCTAGGGCCTCAGCTTCCCCGATGCTCTTGGCCTCAGTATAAATTCTAACAATTGGCTCGGTATTGGACTTTCGCATATGAACCCAACTTTCCTTAAAGTCTATTTTAACCCCATCTATCCGGCTCACCTTTTCATTTTCAAATTGACTTGCTACTTGATTCATTAATTTTTCTAAATCCACTGATGAAGAAAGAGCAATTTTTTCTTTTGCCATAAAGTAATTTGGATATGATGAACGCAAAGCAGATACTGTTAATCCTTTATTTAAACTCTTCAACTTGGCCAAATGCGTAAGAAATAATGCTATACCCACTAATGAATCTCGCCCATAATGAAGGGGTGAATATATTATTCCACCGTTACCCTCTCCACCGATAATAGCACCACATTCTTTCATTTTTTCAACTACGTTCACCTCTCCTACTGCAGAAGCGAAATACTTTGAATTATGTCTAATTGCAACATCATTTAAAGCTCTAGAGCTCGAAAGATTACTAACACAATTACCATTAGATTTTGATAAAAGATAATCAGCAACAGCAACAAGGGTATACTCTTCTCCAAAAAGCTCCCCATCTTCTGATACAAATACCAAGCGATCAACATCAGGATCAACGACAACACCTAGATCACAATTTGACGTAGCGACCAAATTGCATATATCATCAAGATGTTTTCTCAAAGGTTCTGGGTTATGAGGGAATTTGCCGTTAGGCTCGCAATATAAAAGTTCTTGATTTTCAATACCAAGAGCTTCTAATAAAACAGGCACAGATATTCCACCAGTGGAGTTGACGGCATCCACAGCTACCTTAAAATTTGCATTTCGAATCGCTTCAACATCAACATCATCGAGATTAAGAATGGCGTCAATGTGCTCTTCAATACCACTATCAAAAGGCATTATTTTACCAATTTGGTGCACATCTAAGAAATCAAACTCTCTTGAATTTGAATAAGCTAATATTTTCTCACCATCACTTGCCGAAAGGAATTCACCTTTTGAATTCAATAATTTCAAAGCATTCCATTCAACTGGATTGTGTGAGGCTGTAATTACAATTCCACCATCACAGCTTTTCATTGAAACCATCATTTCCACTGTAGGGGTTGTCGACAAACCTAAATCTAGAACATCAATACCCATGGAAATCATAACAGAAGAGACCAAATTTTGCACTAACAAGCCCGAGGGTCGAGCATCCCGACCAATAGCAATTTTAAGATGACTTTTCTTAGATTTTTTGTTTTGATCTTTTAGCCATGCACCATAAGCACAACTAAAAGAAACAACATCAATTGGTGTTAAATTCTCTCCAGGCTTACCACCTATAGTTCCTCGAATTCCAGAAATTGAAGTAATTAATGGCATATGGCCTTGTTTTTGATTTAAGGACAAAATTAGTTCATAATTGAAGCACAGAAAATTAGAGCAAATAAATGTTAAAAAGTGTTGGAAAACCAATGGATTTTGAGTGCGATAAAAGAAATATTCTAACTAGCTTGGAGTTGTAATTATATCTATGGGAAATTTAGAATCTGATCACTTAATCCTGAAATTTGAAAAAGCGCTTAAAGAAAAGTTTTCACTTTTTTTTGATGTTGATGAATTTGAGCAAATCGCAGACTACTATTTAGAGACTGGTCAGTTGCATCATGCCCTTATCGCAATTGATATGGGTGGAGAACAACATCCGCATGCAACAACTTTTGCCGTTAAAAGAGCTCGGTATTTTGTAGCAGCCCATCAACTTGACCAAGCAGAAGAAGCTATTGAGTCGGCTGAAAGTATTGCTCCTAACCATCCAGATTTAGATTGGGCAAGGGGTCAACTATTTATGCGACAAGGCAAGCACCAAGAGGCGATAAAAGCACTAAAACATGCCTTGCAAAACAGTGAAGACCAGTTCCCTATTCAAGGCCACTTAGCAAGCTTATATACTGCTATTGGCGAATTTAATCATGCGATAAAAGTTTTAAAAGCAATGCTTCGAGAGGAGCCTAAAGATGATCATCTGTTGTACATGTTGGCAGCCAATTTTGATATGGATAACAAAGATGAAAAATCAATTGAATGGTTTCGTACATATCTTGAACAATATCCCTACAGTGAAACTGCCTGGTACCATTTGGGAGCAGCACTTTTTAGGCTAGAAAAATTTAATAAAGCTTTGGAAGCATTTGAATACGCACTATTGATTGATGAAAACTTTACCGCTGCTCATTTTGATACAGGTAGAATTTTGGAAGAACTAAGGCAGTATCCTGAGGCTATCCAGTCATACAAGAGTGCTCTAGAGTCAGAAAATAACGGTTACACATTTTACCGATTGGGAATATGCTATCAATTAAATGGTCAAATACCGGAAGCTACAGAGGCCTTAAAACTTGCTGTAAAACAAGATGAAGATCTGGATGAAGCATGGATTGAATTGGCCATAATCTATGGAGAAGGTCAACGACTATTTGAAGCCATTGAGCATGTAAAAAAAGCTCTCTCTCTAGATCCCGAAAACCCGGATTACTATCTCATTGCATATGATTTGTATCATAAACTGGGATTGTTTATCGAAGCGGAGAAAATGCTTAAAATGGTGTTAAAATCGCTGAAAACAGAAGAACCCATGGGGTTATTTGAATACATCAAAACTTTGCAAAAAATAAATCAAAACTCTGCGGCAAAAGAAGTCATAAAAATGGGTTTAGAACGTTATCCTGAAAGCGTAGATATGCATGCTATCGAGTGTGGATTTATAATGGGACTGGAAAATGAAAACATATTGGCAAAAAAGCTTATTTCTAATGGTCAATTAGAATATGCAGAAGTATTTAAAGAAACCTTAATTGGATATTACCCAGGATTAGAAACTGACCCTCGATTAATGCATTAATGATGAATGAAAAACCCATTAGTGAAGTTCATGAGGGCCCGAAGTCATACTTACTTGTTTTTCTAAAAGGATTAGCCATGGGCGCTGCAGATGTTGTTCCCGGGGTTTCTGGCGGGACCATAGCCTTTATTACAGGTATTTACAAAAGGCTCCTCAACGCAATTAATTCGATAGATATAGACTTATTCAAGTCCTTAATGAAATCAGGAATAAGTCCAGCATGGACGAGGGTTGATGGTAATTTTTTACTGGTGCTTTTTTCAGGAATACTTGTGTCAATCTTAAGTTTATCAAAACTGGTTTTATGGGGGTTAAAAAACTATAATGAGATTGTTTGGAGTTTCTTTTTTGGACTCATACTAGCCAGTATTCCTTTGATTTTCTCCAACTTAATTAAAAATATTCACTGGAGTAAATGGTTACTGTACTGCTTAATCGGAATATTTATGGGTTCTGTAGTAACCTTTTTACCCTTGGTCAAACCAGAGTTAACATTATGGTATGTATTCCTTTCAGGATTTATCGCAATATGCGCAATGATTTTACCAGGAATCAGCGGCTCTTTTATCCTTATTCTATTGGGGTCTTATGAAGGCATTTTAGATGGTTTGAATAGTGCAAACTGGTCACTCATTATAGTATTTATTGCAGGAGCAATATTAGGTTTAATATCATTTGGACGAAGCCTTAGATATTTATTTGAGAAAATCCCAAATATCATGACAGCATTAATGGGAGGCTTCATCATTGGGTCCTTAGTGAAAATTTATCCCTTTAAAATTATAAGTTCAAATGGAATTGAATATCCCAGACTCATAAGTTTTGAAGATCCTATTTTATTCTGCTCATTATCCTTTCTCTTGGGACTTGTGTTTATTTCTGGATTGAACTTAGTGGGAAAGAAAAAATCTAATTCATAACATTTCTCTAAAGATGAGTTACAATTTCGCTGTTATTGGTGACCCAATTGATAAATCCCGATCCCCTTCGTTATTTCGAAAAATATGGAGCAATAATCCATTGAACAGCACACTAAATTATTCTTCCATAAATATTGATGAATCTCAACTTGAAGAGTTTTTGGCAACAACTGACTTGGATGGATTCAATGTTACTGCGCCACTTAAAGAAGCCATAATTCCGCACCTCTCCAAATTGACTCCAATCGCTAAAAATATAAAAGCAGTCAACACGGTAGTTAAAGTAAATAAACTATGGAATGGTCATAATACCGATGGAGAAGGTTTTTGGAAAATGTGTAAGGATCATTTACCAACGCCTACAAAAAGCTCAGATATATGTATCTTGGGGAATGGCGGTGCTGCGAGAGCCATTGTTTACATTTTAAATAGTTTGGGTTACCGAGGTCTTATTCTATGTAGAAGAGCAAAAGGAAATTTTGATTGGCCAGAAGTTGAATTTGCTTCAATTAAAGAGTTAAAAGCATCTGCAGTAATTCAATGCACAACATTAGGAATGATCCCCCATATTGATAGCAGCCCGCCCCTACCAATATGGCTTGGCGAGAATAAGCCCGTTGCTTTTGATTTAATCTATGAACCTGCCGAAACTAAATTCTTAAAAGAGATGGAATTTCAAGGCTGTAAAACTATCGGAGGATCACAAATGTTAATATTTCAAGCAAAAAAAACTTGGGAGTATTGGGTAGATGTGCTCAATATTCCTCAAATTTGAAGTGAAATTCATTTAATACTACCAGCCATGGCTGAGAAAGACTTACTTCCCGAAGAAGGGAATACGATTGCAAAAAGCGCGAAAAAGATTGAATCCAATGACAACAACAAGGATTCAAAAGAAAAAAATGAGCTCAAATCTAATGAGCAGAAAAAGAAAAAGCCAAAAACCAAAAAAGTAACCAAGCCCAATAAAGAAACTCCAGAAACTGCAAATTCAGATTTAGCTATTTCGGAACCCATTTTGGAGGCTGTAGAGGAAAAAAATAAAGAAGAGAAAGAAGAACACGAGGATCATACTGCTGATTATAATGAAAAATCAGATGAAGAACTTTTAATAGAAGTTCAAAGAATTTTAAAGGATATTCCTATTAAAAGCGCCAGAATACCCATTCTTGCAATAAAGTCAGTTCTATCCCCTAGATGGGACAACGAAAGATCTGAGGCTCAAGAGAAGTATACCGAAAGTGGAGGGAATATCATTGATTTTCATTTTGAGCAAAAAAATAAAGAGGACTTTTACCAAGTCTTTAATGAATTCAAAAAATTATATTCTGAATATCGCAATCAGCTCCAAGGTAAGATGGTGATTAATCTTGAACTGAAGAAAAACTTACTTTCAGAGATAAAAAAATTGGCAGAAAGTGATGATTTGCCTACCGGTCAGACATACAAGGAATTTAAACGCATTAATGACAAATGGAAAGAAATAGGTCATGTGCCAAATGATGCGACCAGAGACCTATATGCATCTTATCGATTTTTTGTAGATCGATTCTATGATAATCTCAGACTATCACATGATTTACGGGATTTGGATCATAAGCACAACAAGGAAGTTAAATTAAACCTAATTGCAGAGATTAAATCTCTAGCAGAAAAAGACTGGACTGCTGCATTAGGTAAAGAATTACAGAGATTACATGCCTCGTGGAAAGAAGTAGGCCCCGTTTCCCTTGAAGAAAAAGAGACCTTATGGAATTCCTTCCAAGAAGGCTCAAATATTTTACATGAAAAGCGTAGGCTAAAACAAGAAGCTGCCACAGCTAATAATAAAGAAAGATTAAGCTTAAAAGAAAAAATAGTAGAAGAATTAGAAAACCTAGCAGCTGGCGAATGTAGCGACCATAAGCAATGGCAAAACTCTACAGAT
>Ga0115555_1002629_pt1 | contig 11898 bp, 9 predicted proteins | sample COGITO_mtgs_1104_2_FD_87285 | JGI IMG/M metagenome (GOLD analysis project Ga0115555, IMG submission 87285) | Pelagic marine microbial communities from North Sea - COGITO_mtgs_110407 | ecosystem: Environmental > Aquatic > Marine > Epipelagic | place: Germany:Helgoland, sampling site Kabeltonne... | reverse complement strand
CTGTCTTCGCCCTATGCCAGCATTCGTTCTAGGTTTATAAGTATCAAAATTATGATAGAGTAGACCTGTACCTGACGTTAATGTTAAAAATTCAGATCTAAAACCTATCAAACCTCTCGTTGGAATCTCATAATCTAAACGCACCCTTCCTTTACCATCAGAAACCATATCTTTAAGCATTCCTTTACGCTCACCGAGCTTTTCCATAATTGAGCCTTGGTGATCTAACTCAACATCAATAGTAAGTATTTCCCATGGCTCACATAAAATACCATCAATCTCTTTATTTATAACTTGGGGTCTAGAGATAGCCAACTCATATCCTTCTCTACGCATGTTTTCAATAAGAATGGATAAATGAAGTTCACCTCTACCTGAAACACGGAATTTATCAGCTTCCTCTAATTGAGTAACTCGTAATGCAACATTATGAATTAACTCTTTTTTCAGACGATCGTTTATATTTCTTGAAGTAACGTATTTACCATCCCGCCCTGCAAATGGAGAGTCATTAACTTGAAAAGTCATAGATATTGTTGGCTCATCAACACTCAATGGAGGTAGATTTTCAATATTCTCTGGATCACAAATCATATCTGAAATCTCAAGCTTATCTATACCGGTAAAGCAACAAATATCACCTGCAGAGACAAAATCAGTTTCTACTCTTTCAAGTCCCATAAAACCAAAGAGAGATGCAACCCTAGCCTTTCGTACTGAAGAGTCAGGTTTAGAGACAACAACAGTTTGATTTTTTTTCAATGTACCGCGAACTACTCTACCAATTCCTATAACACCAGTATAACTATTGTAATCGAGGGCAGATACCTGAAGTTGTAGGTCACCATCTGGATCAACATCTGGTACCGGTGCATGATTTATAATAGCCTCAAATAAAGCAGTCATATCCCCGTCAATATTTTCAGTAGTATACGAAGCCCAACCATTTAAAGCAGAAGCATAAACAACTGGAAAGTCTAGTTGATCATCAGAAGCGCCTAACCTGTCAAACAAATCAAATGTTTGATCTACTGCCCAATCGGGCCGAGCGCCATTCCTATCAATCTTATTAACGACGACAATTGGCTTCAGGCCCTGCGCTAGTGCTTTTTTTGTGACAAAGGTCGTTTGTGGCATAGGGCCCTCAACAGCATCAACCAATAATACAACCGAATCAACCATTGAAAGCACTCGTTCTACTTCCCCACCAAAATCAGCATGCCCAGGAGTATCCACAATATTAATGCGCCAATCGGTTTTATCTTTTTTATTATGCCATCGTATTGCTGTATTTTTTGCAAGTATTGTAATTCCACGTTCTTTTTCAATATCATTGCTGTCCATAACTCTTTCTTCACGTTCTCCACGTTCTTCAAGTGTACCTGATTGTCTAAGCATCTTATCAACCAAAGTAGTTTTACCATGATCAACATGAGCAACAATCGCAACATTTCGTAGTGTTTGAATACTATCTGTCATAATTTATAAACCTTAATCCTATGCGCGTGGCAGTAGCGAATAGTCAGCAAAAGGCAAGAATAAAATCTTTCTTGTATTTACATTTCAGTTCAGCAAATAAAGAGACTCAATAAGGATTTAAAATACAAATGAACTTATCACCTGAAAGAACTAATTTAGTCGATTATACCCCCCCCAATTTTAGAGTTGATAAAGTTTATCTAGACTTTCAGCTAGATCAAACATGCACAATCGTAAAAAATACAATGAAAATTTCACGTGTGTCTAAAGGTCCCCTTGTTCTTGACGGTGAAGACATTGAACTCATATCAATAAAAGTAAATAATAAACCCCTCAAGAAAGAGTTCTATAAAATAGAGAGCTCTCAACTTACAATTATTAATATACCAGATGAATTTTCTCTCGAATTAATTAATACAATTAACCCTTCAATTAATACTGGTTTAATGGGACTATATCTATCCGACAATAAATTCTGTACTCAGTGCGAAGCAGAGGGATTTCGTAGAATTACATACTATCTCGATCGCCCAGATATATTATCCACTTTCAAAGTTAAAATAACTGCTAATAAAAATAATTACCCCTATCTTCTTGCAAATGGAAATATGGTTGAAAGTGGTGAGCTGCCTAAAGGTCAACACTTTGCAATATGGGAAGATCCATTTCCAAAGCCTGCATATTTATTTGCTTTAATAGCTGGTAACTTCGATGTTTTAGAAAACTCTTTTACAACAATGAATAATCGTAAAATACTGTTGAGTATATATGTAGATACTGGGTTATCACATCAAGCTGAATTCGCAATGAAAAGTCTTATAAAGGCGATGAAATGGGATGAAGATAATTTTGGACGTGAATATGATTTAGATAGGTTTATGATTGTTGCCATTAGAGATTTTAATTTTGGAGCAATGGAAAACAAAGGATTAAATATCTTTAATTCATCTCTACTATTAGCCGATGCAAAAACTACTACTGATTTAAATTATGAAAGGATAGAATCAATAGTTGCTCACGAGTACTTTCACAATTGGACCGGAAACAGAATAACTTGTCGTGATTGGTTCCAACTTTGCCTTAAAGAGGGCTTTACCGTTTTTCGTGATCAAGAGTTCTCTGCAGATATGAGAGGCGCATCCGTTCAACGGATCAAAGATGTTAAAAGATTACGTAAATTTCAATTTTCTGAAGATTCTGGACCATTAGCTCATGCTGTAAGACCAGAAAGTTATATAAAAATTGATAACTTTTATACATCTACGGTCTATGAAAAAGGGGCTGAAATTATTCGTATGCTTAAAACATTATTAGGACCAGATAATTTCCGCGAGGGTTGCAACCTTTACTTTAAAAAACTCGATGGCCGAGCTGCAACTATTGAAGAATTTATTGAATGCTTTGAAGAAGCTTCAAATACAAATCTTGAGCAATTCTTATTATGGTATAGCCAATCTGGAACGCCGCAAATTCATGTTTCATACTTAAAGAATAAAGATAAACTTGAATTAACCTTTAATCAAATTTTACTATCTAATCACACCGAAAAAGACAAAAAACCACAAGTCATTCCTATCAAATGGCAAATTATTGGAAATGAAGGGCCAATTTTAAAACAAAAAATAACTATACTTGATAGCTTATCTAAAACAGTCGTAGTAGATTATCCGAATAAAGAGTTTAGTATATCTATTCTTCAAGATTTTTCTGCTCCAGTAAATTTATATTTTAAACAAAATATCAATGATACTCTTCGTCTTATGAAGAGCGATGAAAATGAATTTAATCGTTGGGAATCTGGACAAATTATATCACGAATACTTATTGGTAATGCATCAAAACTAATCTTAGATAACCGTAGACCTTATCAAAGTAAATCTTTAGGCAGTTATACCTCTACTCTCAAAAATATTCTGAGTAACAATAATCTAGATAATGCATTTAAATCCCTTTCACTAACTATACCTAATCAAAATGAGATTTTAAATGCAAATACGAAATTAGATCCAATTGCTGTGCAATTAGCAAGTAATTGGCTAAACAAAGAAATAGCAGACTCATCACGCGAAGAATTAGTATCTACCTATCAAAGGCTTAATAAGAATAATCTAACTAAAAATGGTATTTCTTCTATCAGTGATCGTGCACTTAAAAATACTTGTTTGTATTTACTAGCATCAAGGCGTGACCCAGTCACTAAAGACTTTGCAATCAAACAATTTCATGAGGCAAATAATATGACTGATGAACTTTCTTCATTAATCTCCTTAAATAACCTAGATGAAGAATTAGCAAACGAACCAATCAATTTGTTTTATAATAAATGGAAAAACAACCCCTTAGTAATTGATAAATGGTTTTCATTACAAGCAAGCAGAAACCACAGAAGCGGATTGAATGCGATCAAAAATTTAATTCAGCATGAGTTATTTCAAATAACAAACCCCAATCGCGTAAGAGCTGTGCTAGGAAGTTTTTCTGTCGAAAATACTTTTATTTTTCACAGTAAAGACGGGAGTGGGTATGAATTTTTTATCAATCAGATTTTAAGATTAGATAAAGTAAATCCATCAATAGCATCTAGACTTTTAGGTGTTTTTGAAGTCGTAGAAAAATTAGATAATGACCGTCAGAATACAATTAAATCTTTACTTAAAACTGTAATAAATGCTAATCCCTCTAATAATATTCTAGAAATAACTTTAAAAATACTAGGTTAAAATTAGTACTTTAATATAATTTTTAACGATTGAACTGAACCACTTATTTAATATTCTTTTTCGGGAAAATAATTGCCGCTCTCAGGCCAGGTCTTTTAGTATTATGATTATCGATGCTGCTCAAAATAAAATCAGCATTATGGAAATGAGCAACAGCATCAACTAGCGATAAGCCTAGTCCATTACCCGGCTGAGTACGACTTTTATCTAACCTTACAAAACGACTTTTAACACGTTCTCTGTCTGCAAGCGGAATACCTGGTCCATTATCACATATAGATATCTCAACTAATCCTTTGCTTGTTTTTAACAACTCAAGTTTCACTTTCCCACCTTTTGGTGTATATTTTATCGCATTTTCAATTAAATTTGAGACAGCTTGTGACATTAGTCCTCTATCAGCTTTAATAATATGCCCTTTAGGGGTGATTGCAATAAATTCCAAACCAGCACTTTCACACGAAGGTTCATATAAATCAGCAAGATCATCAAGGAGAGTTTTAGGGTCAATATTAATTAACAGTTCTCTTTTCTCACCGGTTTCAAGTCTAGATATGCGTAAAATACTATCAAATGTTTTTAATAAGCCATTGGCATCTTCAGCGGCAGAAAAAAATACCTCTGCGTCTTCGGTATTTTCCCTTTTAATAGCAGCACTTTCCAATCTTGTTCTTAATCGAGTTAATGGAGTTCTAAGATCATGCGCTACACTATCACCAGCATATTTCATTGACTTCATTAAACGTTCAATATGGTCAAGCATACCGTTTAAATGTTCAGCCAACATATCCATTTCGTCATGTGAGTAATTTCTTGGCGCACGTCTTTCTAAATTTCCTAATCGTACATCATCAGCTAATTTATTAAAAGCATCAACCCGGCGCGTAAATCGTTTTGAAAGAAACCAACTCGATATCAAACCTAAAATCAATGCTATATGTGAGGAGATAAAAATAGCATTTCTTACTTTAAGCCCTGTTCTCATAGTACCTTCAACATCGCGACCAACAACCAAAATTGCAGCTACACCATTCTCAGTTCTTATTGGCCCCACCAATGCCCTAGCGCGTCTATCCTTAAAATCATTTTCTTCACTATGTGGATTACTATATAAAAAAGCTACTTTATTAAACTCATTAGGTTCAAGGCCAGTTAGCAAAGGTAATTCACCGTCTTCTTTAGTAACCTCCTGAAAAAATAAATTACCTATAGCAACACGTTTGTTAACTAAACCATAAAGACCCTCGCTAGAAGCAGTACGTAAAGTAACTTCACGCTCTACTGCTTGAAAACCATTTTCATCATATATTTTCTGAATTTCAGAATGTTCCGTTTCTACAAGTTTATCTACTCGATTTAACTCAGATGTAACGGTTGCATAGTATACAGAAACAGCCACTATCATTAAGGATAAAACAAACAATAAAGCACCTAACAAAGAATATCTGAAAAGTGTATTTTTATATATTTTACTAAAGTTTGTAATCATAAGAAAGGATAGTTATTAGCAATCTATTATTCCTGCAAGCAATAACCAGCTCCTCTCACGGTATGTAACAATGGTACAGCAAAATCCTTATCAATTTTAGCTCTTAGTCTGGAGATGTGGACGTCTATAACATTAGTCTGTGGGTCAAAATGATAATCCCAAACTTTTTCCAATAACATTGTTCTTGTTACAACCCTCCCAGAATTTCTCATTAAACATTCCAATAAACGAAACTCTCTAGGCTGAAGTAATATTTTTTTTCCATTTCTTTTGACAGTTCTTGATAAAAGATTCATTTCAAGTTCGCCTATTTTAAGATTTGCAACTACTCCAGAGGGGTCATTTCTACGACCTATAGCTTCAATGCGCGCCAAAAGCTCCGTAAATGAATATGGCTTAACAAGATAATCATCACCTCCAGCTCTCAATCCTTCAACTCTATGATCCACTTCGCCAAGTGCGGAAAGAATTAAAACTGGGGTTGTATCTTTACTAGCCCGCAAGCCTTTTAATACATCTAAACCATTCATCTTTGGTAGCATTCGATCGATAACCAATACATCATAATCTGTGGCCTGTGCCATTTCTAAACCCAGATCCCCATCATTGGCTATGTCAATTACATGTCCTGCCTCCATTAAGCCCTTTCGGACATATTCAGCAGCAACTTTGTCATCCTCAATAACTAATATTCTCATTTAGACCTCCTAAAATCAACTTATCATTTGAATGTATACAAATTTCTAATCATTAAATTCTTTGTTAATAACTTCTAGTTCACCTTTATTTGGGCGTTCTCCAATCATTATCTCAAATTTATAAGTTTTGTTTCTTCGCCTTATAATTAAATTCGCAAATTCACCAGGTTTCAGAGCACCTATGGCGCGAGTAGCTTGAGTAGAGTTTCGAATAGTGCTTCCATTTATATCAAGTATAATATCCTTCTCCATTAAACCATAGAAATGTGAAGGACTATTAGGTACAATTTTTTTAATTGTAGCTCCATAAACGGAATTCAAAGAATAAATAGGGTTCTCATCCTCCACCTGAAATTCTTCAGTTTTAAGAATTACTCCTATATAGCCTCGTTTCATTCGGCCGTCATTACGAAGTCCTGTAATTACATTCATTACAACTTTTAGTGGTATTACAAATGCAATCCCAATATTTGCCCCGGTTGGTGAATATATAGCAGAATTCACTCCAATAACCTCGCCCCTCAAATTGAATAATGGGCCACCCGAGTTACCTTTATTAATGCTTGTATCAGTCTGAATATAATCAATATACGAGCCACCATCCTTTCTTGCCCTACCAATTGCGGAAATTATACCTAAACTAACCGATTGGCCCATTCCGTATGGATTTCCTATTGCAAAAACCCAATCACCAACTCTATTTCTTTTATTTTCAGCTAAGCTCAAATATGGAATAGATATATTGGTTTCCAAACGAAGTAGTGCTAAATCAGTCTCTGCATCAGCACCTACTATTGAAGCTGGGTATATTTTTCCATCATTAAGCTCAATTTCAATTTTATCAACGTTATCAATAAGGTGAAAATTGGTAATAACCTCTTTTCTAGCTGAAATAATAAAACCCGAACCATATCCAAATAATTGTGGTGAATTTGAACCGTAAGACACAGTTATATTAACAACAGATGGGCTTACTTTTTCAACCAAGTCAGCAATTGAAATATTTGATGAAATTTTTTTATTTACTATGCTCATATCAGAAAAACTGGTGCTAGTTACTTCATCTTGAGCGCTTAAGAACTGAGGAAATATGGTAATCATCAGGATTGTTTGAATTAATATTTTTTTTATGAAATTCAAAAAAAACCTCCTTAACTAAAGCTAGTATGATAATATGATTATAACCAAGTTATGACGAAAATATTACAAAAATGTAATATTTATTGTGATTATAACTTTTTAAAAATTAGTATTTTATTATTATTTGGCATATTTATATTTTTAAAAAGTTTAAAACCGGAAACATTACAAATATTACTTATATCATTTACCTCCCTAACACCCCAACAAGAGTTCTGGTTTTTTAACCTCCTATCAAACTCAATGTTTGAAATTGCCGAATTTTTTCCATCTAAAAATGGGCCATACAAAATAAGCATACCAAATCGTGGCAAAATTTTATAACTCCCCTTTATGAGTCCGGTTGTTGCGGTCCATGGAGCAATATGAATCATATTCGCACAGAACACGATATCATATACATTCAAACGGTCAGCCCAATTTACCTCTAATGTGCTTATATTTAAAGATAAACTAATTTGATTTCTGTAGTTATGAGACCATTCATCCTGGCTTTTTCTACTTTCACTGTCAGGATCAGAAGGCTGCCAATAGATATCAGGCCTTAAACCACACAAATGTACAGCATGCTCGCCAGTTCCTGATGCTACCTCAAAAATATTGGCTCTCTTTTGAAAAAAAAGATTTAAAGCATTACCAATAGGTATCTTATTTCTTTCAACGGAAGGAGAAATTAATTTAGCTGCCTTGATCTTTCTCACTTCAGTATGAATAATATTTTCGCTATTCATATTTTACCTAAAAAATTTAAATAATAACTTCAATAACGCTTCAAATAAAAAATATTCCTAGATAAGTCCCTTGCGGTATTTATAATCTAAATTATTTTTTAGCCCTGACCATTTCTTTAAATCATTAATCTCTTCATCAGACAAAGTTATCTTGAGAGTAATTATTAAATCACCTCCATTTACACCCTTACCATTTAATCGCATTTTTTGCCCAGTATTTGAACCTTCAGGTATTTTAAACTCAACTTCACCACTTGGCAAAGATAAGGAAATTTTACAACCGAAGAGAGCCTCTTCAAGAGAGATAGGTAGATTGAGAAGTAATTTCTTACCGTTTCTTTTTAAGTTTTTATGTGAAGCTACAGAAATCTCAACTTTGACATCTCCACTGGGACCCCCGTTAACTCCGGGTTTTCCCTTATTTTTTACTCTCAACACCTGACCGTTTTCAACACCCTTAGGTATTTTAACGATTAAGCCGGATGATAGTTTTTTAGATCCACCCTTTAAAGCATCAATGAAAGAAATATTAATTTTATATCTTAGATCTGCTCCTTTTTGAGGTGGCTGGTATCTTTGTTGCATACCACCACGCATGTTACTCATATTCATTCCAAATAAAGATGAGAACATATTTGCCATATCATCCTGCCCTCCCATACTAGAGAACCCAGAACTATATCCACTCCTTCCGTGCCCAAAGGGACTTTTTTGTTGTCCAGAGCCATCAATTTGGCCTTTATCGTAATTCCTTCTCATCTCTTTATCGGATAATAAAGAATAAGCAGCAGAAATTTCTTTGAATTTCTCAGCCATTTGTGGCTTATCTTTATTTACATCAGGGTGATATTTTTTAGCTAATGACCTGTAAGCTTTTTGAATCTCTGTATCATTAGCCGTCTTTGGTACATTCAATAATTTATAAGGGTCTTTAGCCATTAATATAATTTAAGAATAAAAATATGCATAACAAGAGGCAACTAAATTATCTTTTGTCACTATTTGAAAACAAGCATTGTTTTTAAGCTGACATTAAACCTGATTTTGATTGATCTTGCTCTACTTCAGAAATTTTTACTAAATGATCGTAACCCAATATGAGATTAACATCTTTTTTGTTGTCAGAAATAGGTAATCTTACCCAAAATAAAGCATAGTTTGATGAATTCTTTGTTCCAGGTTGAGTTACACCAGCATAAGGTTTACGTTTATCAACCACTTGCCCAAGCACTCGATTCCAATAATCTGAACGATCACCAATAGGTAGCTCATCTATAAATTTTCCTTGTATCTCACTTTTATATAGTTTCCAAAAACCGGTTCCAGCAAGTCTATACTTGAATCTTCTAACTTCTCTGTTCTCCACATTGATAATACTAGTCATTGGAAGCTGCTTAGAGATATCACTCGGGAAAATATCTTGCCTTGAAGGAAAAAATTCTCCATCACATTTACTCAACCAATAATTATAAAAGCTTTGCTGCTCTGGCAAAACCATTTGCTGAAGAACATTATTATCAGAAAGCACTTTCAACCCCTATAAACATTTAAAATAAAAGTTTAATAACTTTAACTATAAGTGAATCAGGGATACTAGTGTGGCAAGCTATTGTTTGATTGATTTAAAGGTTAATAAGGAATTAACCTTATTTTTTATTACGGAACCGATTCAATTTAAAGAATAGAATAAGTAAAAATATTTATCTTACAAAATATACAATAATAAGCACCAATATGAGCATAGCTGCAGTCATAACAGAAGCCAATCCGCTTGGGGCTGCTTTGCTAAAACTACCAATAGGACTAAATACTCCATACAAACACTTATTCACCGAGCCATATGCACTTCGGGTGATATTTGACATTTTCGCATCAAGAGTATTCCACCCTAAGTTTATCGACTTAAGAAGATCAAATCCACATTTTCTATAGAACCAGTCAAAGTCTAAAATTTCTGATCGTTTTTCTGCTGGATATAGGCCTGATTACTTCAGAAGACAAAATGCTGTGATTGCTGCAAATAATAATTGTAGTTGGAAGACTACATGATCTACGGTATATGGCTTGTAGTTAGCCTCATAAGGAAGTAGGTTATATAACATTTGGTAACCCCCCCAAGGAAAAGCTAAAAATATACATAATGAAGCTGCGAGTCCCATAGCTACTAACATATTCCATGGAGCTTCTTTAACACGGCGTCCACTATCATGGCTAAAAAATGTAAAATAAGGAACTTTTATTCCCGAATGCTCCATAACACCAGCTGATGCAAAAAGTAACATTGCTGCTATCAGATATAAAACTGAATTATGATGTGCCTCATAAATAACAGAACTTATAATCATAGCCTTTGTAACAAAAGCTGCCAACAACGGGAAGGCGGCTATTGAACCAGCACCAATTAAACAAAACAATGCAGTTATAGGCATTGAACGAAACAAACCTCCTAATTCGGAGGCTTTCGCAGTTCCAACGCGATAGATAACCGCACCGATAGACATAAATAACAAGCTTTTAAATATTACATGAACAAAAACTTGCCCCACAACCCCATTAATTGCCAATTCAGTGCCTATACCAATACCACAAACCATAAAGCCCAATTGATTATTTAACGAGAAAGATAATACTCTTCTTAGATCATTTTCAACCAATGCAAAAAACACAGGGAAACAAGTCATCACTGCCCCAATATATATTAAAATATCGGTTCCAACATACCCTCGAGCTAATGTGTAGATTGCCATTTTAGTGGTAAATGCAGATAAAATTACTGTGCCCGTAATTGAAGCCTTAGGGTATGCATCTTGCATCCACATGTGTAGAAAAGGAAAACCGCATTTAATACCAATGGCGAGTAATATAAGCCAACCGCCAAGGTTTTGTAAGCCAATGTGGTTAAAGGCATAACTCCCACCATTAAACTTCGCATGAATAACTGCACCTATTAATAAAATAACACCAGATAATACATGTAAAGCTAGATACCTTACTCCAGCTGCATATGCATGCTCTCCGCCACGCCATACCAAAAAAACGGATGAAATAGCAGTTAACTCCCAAAAAAGAAATAAAGTTAAAAGGTCGCCTGAGAGAACTCCTGCAACTGCAGCGCCTGAATAAATTAAAGCAGCACTATCAGTAATTTTACATTTTTCATGTAATCCATATATGCCATTAAGTATACCAATTAAACAAAACAGATAACCCCATACCATTGATAAATTATCAATTCGTAAGGTTGTCAATTCAATACCCGCAATCGATATCAAACCCCCTATAGCAATGTCGGAAGTAAAAATTTGGGTTATCATAAAGGCGGTAAATATAGGTGCACAAACAACTAAGCACTTACGGTATAGTTGAGTGAAAGGGGTGTGAGGAATTATTGTACAGATAAGACCTGATAGTATAAGCCAAACCCCTGGATTAATTTGTAAAAAATCAATCATTTTCATCTACCATATTTTCTACAGAAAATTCAGGGTCCAATAGCCCTCCTTCGCCATAATAATCCTCCGGCTGAGCCAAAAGCGAGGTAAGGGGTTTCGCACATAAAACTATTAAACAATAAGAAAAAAATCCTATCAAAGCCCAAGAACCTGGTATTACATCCCAAGGGGCAGGGTGTTTTTGTGGAT
>Ga0115555_1002628_pt1 | contig 11899 bp, 8 predicted proteins | sample COGITO_mtgs_1104_2_FD_87285 | JGI IMG/M metagenome (GOLD analysis project Ga0115555, IMG submission 87285) | Pelagic marine microbial communities from North Sea - COGITO_mtgs_110407 | ecosystem: Environmental > Aquatic > Marine > Epipelagic | place: Germany:Helgoland, sampling site Kabeltonne... | reverse complement strand
GCATACCACTTACTCCTCCTCGTGCTCCTTCTAAACGCGTCGTCGTCGAAGAGAAGAAGAAGAAGAGGAGCTTTTATATTATGCGTTTGTTGAAGAAGTCTGGTTTTTTTGAGAAGACAAAAACCACCCCACTTTATAAAAAAATTCTCTCTTCTTTTGTTTTTGTGTCACTCATTTTTTTGGGCTCGATTCTTCTCTGCACGCAAAAAAACTTCATTTTATCTCCTCAAACAACAAAGGTTTTGTAAGCGCAAAACTCTTCTTCTTATTCGTCGTATTCGAGGACAGATACTGCACTCTCTGATACGAAGAAGAAGATAAAGAAGACATATAACAACGTAATATAATAATGGGATTCTTCTTACCAATTTCCGGTTCCGTGTCCCAAGCGGTCGTCCATCCGAACGTCATTTTCAACGTCTGCGACTCGTACGTGCGCCGCAACGACAACGTGGAACGAGTGATCGGCACTTTATTAGGCCACTACGACGCGAAAACAAACAGATTGGAAGTGACGAATTCGTACGCGGTGCCACACAACGTGCAACAATCCACCGGGCAGGTTTTACTGGACGTGGAATTCCACCGCGCGATGATTGAGTTACACGCGAGAGTAAACCCGAAAGAGATTGTGATTGGATGGTATTCCACCGGGGACGGGATCGTCCCGGCGTCGAGTTTAATACACGAGTTTTACGCCAAAGAGATGGGCATGAACATCTCCGCGCCGTTGCATTTAACCTTCGACGTGGAGTTTAAGGATACGGATAATTTGGTCAGAGCTTGGGTCGGCAGGAGTTTAGATTTTGGCGTCAGTTCGCTCGCGCGAAGGCGAGAGTTGGAAAAGAAAGAAGCAGTAAAAAGCGGGAAAGAGGAAAAGAAAGAACATCAAAACGAAGACGAGGACGAGGACGACGAGGACGAGGACATGGGCATGTCTTCCGCGTGTTTCCAAGAAATCGCGTGCGTGACGAACTTCGAGCTCGCGGAACGCGTCGGCTTTGACGCGTTGAGCGCGACGAAAACGGAAAAGAACGCGGAAAACTCGAGCGCCGTGGAAGGTTTGAAGAAAACCGTGGAAAAGATTGAAAAGTTACTGGACGAGTGCAAAATACGCGCGGAAGAAAACGGAGGGGAGAGTTCTTCAATAGTCGTTGGAAATTCTAGAGTAGGTAGGCAAGTCGCCGAGGTTCTCCGAGCGACGCCGCAGTTGACAAACGACCAGTTCGCCCGAGTCTTTGGCGAAAGCGGCAGAGATTGCATGATGGTTTCGTACGTCGCCAACGTCGCCAAGGTTCAACTCCAATTGGCCGAGAAGTTGAACACCGCCAGCTTTTTGGTTTAATTTTTACCTCTTCTTCTCCTCACTGAGAAGATGTAAATAGTAGAGTTTAATATAAATTTAGCACAGAACGTATGAAGACTCATTTAAGTTGCGCATAAAGTTCTCTCCTCCGACCATCTTCTTCACCGCCGCCACCGCGACCCGTCGCTTTTCTGGCCTTTCGCCCTGCTCAAGACAAACACCAACGACAACACAAAAAGAAAAAGAAAAAGAAAAAAGGAACAAAAGAGACGTCATAATCGCACCCAAAAAAAAAACGCTCCCCTCCTTTGCTCTCTCTCTCTCTCTCATCTCTCTTTCTTTTGCAAAATGGGGAACGCCCAAAGCCAAGAAGGAGGAGAGAATAACGGAGGAGGAGGACAAGGGCAATCATCACAACTCCACATCTCTCCGAGAGACTCTTTGGAGGATAAGATGGAATCTTTAGTCATCGTCCCAGACGTGATTGTAACTCGAGAGGAGTTGATGAGATATACCGGGGGAGGGACTAATCATTCTCAGGAAAAGAGGATATATTTGTGCTGTAAAGATATCGTCTACGACGTGACCGCGGCGAAAGATTTCTACGGACCGGAAGGACCGTACGCGAATTTTGCGGGGAGAGACGCCTCGAGAGCGTTAGCGCTGATGTCTTTGAAAATCGAGGACGTGGAGAATACGGATTTGTCGGATTTGGATGACGAACAGCTCTCAGTGCTCAACGATTGGGAGCGAAAGTTCAAGTCGAAGTATAAAATCGTCGGGAGGTACCAGGCGTAGGCTTTTGGAAGAAATAAATAGAAAGAGAATATAGGAGGATTAAGAAGCGCGGCATCGTATACACCACACTACACCGAGAGAGAGGGAGAGAGTTATTTGTAATTATATAAAAAATTCAATTTTACCATTTCAAAGACGCAAACGCTTTCATCACGTCTTGTTTTTGTCTCGTCCCATCTTTATTATGCTGCTGCTGCTGCTGCGCGTCTAATTCCGCTAAAGCTTGTAAACCTGGTCCGGTCATTGGAGCTTTTGGTGCGTCGTAGTTTGTCCTCGCCGTCGTCGTCGTCGCTGCCGCTGTCGTCGTACCTGCCATGGACGAAAAGAACGCGTCGTTCGTATCGCTCGCGGCATCGACCATGAACAGCGAAGCGTCTAATCCTGCCGACTGAAAGGAAGAAGAAGGAGGAGGAGCAGGAGGAGGAGCCGTGGTGGTCTCACTAGTAGTTCCGAAGAACGAGGCGTCCATTTCGTCCAATTGCTTCAAAATCTCGCCCGCAGATTTTTTCACCGTATCTTTCACGCCTTTGATTTCCATCGTCTTGCGAAGGGTCAACTTTACGTTTTCATCCTCTTTCAACGCGTGCGCTAAAACGGAGTCTCGTCGAGATAACGCTTTAGACACACAACCCAGCGCTTTTTTCGCGCACTTCCATCCAGATTGCGCGTCCATGAGCTCAGCGTCGTACCCGAAGGCTATTTTATCAAGCAGCGCTCGCACGATTAAAGATGCTTCTAATCCTTTCCTGTCGATGTGTTCAAAGAGTTGCGCGAGTTCGGCTTCGTCGGGGACGAGCTTTACTCCGGCAACGCCACACAACGAGTCGACTCGTTTTTGTTCCTCGGATCCATCCAACGGTATTAACGTTGGCATTGCTGATGGTGGCGGTGGTGATTGTACCATAGCTCTCGTAGGACCGGTACCTTTGAGCACCCACTCCGACGCTTTCTGCCGCCGCTTCACTTCTGAATCGGATTGTTGTTCTCCTTGGCGCGCACTACCGCTATTACTAAAATTCGTCGCCATCCCGAGCAAATCCGCCAGAGGATCTGAAGACAACGGTGTTGGTGTCATCGTTGTTTGCTCTGCTTTTATTTCTGGTTTTACTTTTGCTATTTCTTCCTCTTCCTCCGGTTTCCCCCACGGTCCGCTCGCGGTCGTTCCACTTCTTCCTCCTCCTCCTCCTCCTCCTCCAACTCCTCGCATGGCATCCGCCAACGATCCACCGGTCATCTCAGACTTTTCGTACGTTTCGTCTACTTTCGTTCGATGTTTTTCTTTCTCCTTTGCGATTTCGTTCACTTGCGCTCCGATTTTCTCCGCCACGTTCATCGCCGTTCCGCCCGCCGTGCGAAGTAAACCGGACGCGACTTCGAGACCGGTGAGCGAGGCTTGTTGCGAGTGTTGTTGCGAGTGTTGTCCGGATATTCCGACAATTTTCGCGGAATCACTCCCTCTGTTACTACTCTCGCTACCAATCGCGCTCCCGCTCGTTTTCGTCAAATTGCCGAACAGACACTCCGTGGTGTCCTTCGCGTGTTCGAACGTTTTTTTACCAAAGTTCTCCCCGTTATCGACGACGATATCTCCTAGTATCTTTGCCACGCGTTTGCTCAGACATAACTTCATCTCCTCCGGTCCTTCTCTCGCTAAAATCGACGCCAGCTTCAACGCTTTCACTCGAACGTTTTGAGAATCGTGTTTGATTCGTCTCGTCACGTGTTCCGCGCAGTCGTCGATTAAATCTTTCTTAATCGAAAAGCAATCCTCTCTCGCGAACTGCAACATGCCGTGAATGTTTGAAGCGTTGATATCGTCCACGCATAATTGGTCCACGGACGCGTGCAGACGCATTTTGTGCACGATGTCCATCTCTTCTTCTTCTTAACGAAGAAGCGCGTCAAACTTGTGTCGTCGTAACGATTTTTTAACGATGACGATGAGAGAGAAAAAAGGGTGCCTTTCTCAAAAGACGCACGCGCAGTACAAATAATACACCATAGGTACATCATCGAGGGGCTTTTACACGACCACACTATACATAGAAGAAGAAGTCTGAACTACTTTTACTACCTACTAAAACGACTCTCTCTCTGCATCTCTCTCTAACAACCTAAACGACTCCAGTGGCTCATTTTCTTCACGATTTTCCTGTTCTCTTCCACGGTATCTTTCGCGTTTTGCATCTGCGCCGAGGTTCTTTGTAACGTTTCTCGTTGGCGTCGCAGGTTTTCTAAAGTGTCTCTCCCAGCTTGTTCAGCGCGTTCGGCTTGTTTTAAACTGTCTTCTAAAGCGATGGCGGAACGGTTGGCGGCGAGGGTGGAGTTTCGAGCGGCGTTGATGTCGTAACGAGTGTTGTCGGTATTTCTGTTGTTATTGTTGTCGTTGTTGCTTGGAAGCGATGATGTCATCGTCGTTACTGTTGGTGTTATCGTAGCGAACAACGCTTTCCTCCGCGCGTCGTCGTCGTCTTCTTTTTCCTCTTCGTTTTTCTCGTCTAAATCTCCTTCGAACACGCTCTGCTCTCCGGTATTATTATTCGTCGTCGCGTTCTCGTACCCGTACCTTCGCAAGCGTCGAATCTCCTCCTCTTCTCGCCGTTCTCTTTGCCTCTGCGCGTCGCTATATCTTTCTTCATTTTTAGTCGTAGTCGTCGTGGTAGTAGCAGCAGTCGTCGCGGCGAATTTCTTCACCGCCGTCTTGGTCTTCGTCGCCACCGAGTTCATCTTCTTCTTCGCCTTTTCTAAATACATCTTCGCCGACTTCTTCCAATACACAAACTGGTCTGTTTCTTCGCGCAACGCCTCTCTGACGATGTCCTCTCGCTCTTTTCTCGACGCGTCTTTTTGCGGTTCCGGGATTAACGGTGGTGGTATTCTTCTTTTCTCGTCGTCGTCGTCGCATTTGAAACTCGTCAAGTGTTTCCTCACCTCCTCCAACTCTCGTCGTATCGTTCTCGTTTCTGTTTTAAACACGAGGACGATTTTGGTCTCGTTCTTGTTGTTGTTCTTGTTGTTGTTGTTGTTGTTGTTGTTGTTTGCGAATACTAAAACTCTCCTCTCGATTTCTGCGACCGTCGCAGAGCACTCCTCGAGCGTTCGCTCTAAACTCTCCGTCATCATTGCATCTCTCTTCTTCTTCTTCTCGTTTACGTCCTCGTTCTCGTTCTCGTTCTCGTTCTCGTTCCCAACAAAATTGTTTCCGGGGTGGTGAGTAAAAAATCCAATCCGCGCTTCCGCGACCGTCCTTCTCGCGTGCTCTAACAAAGAGCGACACTTGGAGAGCAACAAAGAAATCTCTTTTTTTCTTCGTCGTTGCTGTTCTTTCTCTTCTTCTTCTTCTTTGTCTTCTTCTTCTTCTTTCATGACGACGAGTATTCCTCTCGCCTGTTTTGTGTGTGCGCGCACGAAAAGAAGTTTTTCCTGCTTTTGGGGAAATCCACACTTTTCTCTTTACGCAACACACAAGCAACGGAGAGATATGTTTACTCCTACTCTCACCAAAAGTTACTCTTCGAAGAACACCGCCGCTGCTGCGACGACTCCTGAAAAGACGACTCGTCGCACGACTTTTAAGAGGAGGCGCAGAAGAGCAGTCGGGGTTGTTTTTACCAACACCAGAGCGTCTTCATCGTCGTCGTCCTCATCAGCAAACGAGGGGGGTGACGTCGAAAGTGTTCAGAATGCGAGGAAGAAAAAAACGTGCGTAATAACCGGCGCGAATACCGGCATCGGGTACGAAACGACGCTGGCGATGTTACAAAAAGACTACAAAGTCATCTGCGCGGTTCGCAATAAAGAGAAAATGGAAAAAGCGAGAGAGAGTTTAGCACAAACGCTCGGTGTTAATAGTGGATTAGTAGATATAGAAATCGAAGCGTTGGATTTGAACGACCAGAACTCCATCGAAGCGTTCGCGAAGAAGTTTATGGATTCAGAAAACGGCTTGGACGTTTTAATCAACAACGCGGGCGTTATGGCCACGCCAGAGATGAAGACCAAAGATGGGTTTGAATATCAAATCGGCGTAAATCATCTCGGGCATTTTAAACTCACGAACATGGTGTTGCCGAAACTGTTGGAGAGTCAGCGAGACGCGAGAATAGTCAACGTGTCGAGCGAAGCGCACAGATTTGGCAAGCTGGAGAAGAACGATCTGTTTTACGAGAAAGCGGGGAGTTACAACAACTGGAAATCGTACGGGCAGTCGAAATTAGCGAACATTTTATTCGCGAACGAGTTACAGAGGAAATTAGAACGAGAGAAGGACTGTGATTACGTCTCGGTTAATTCTTTGCATCCGGGGGCGGTGGATACGGAATTGGGAAGATACCTCTACGACATGGATAAAAAGCCGCAATGGTACGAAGAAATCATCTTCAACATCATACGCCAAACGATGAAAACGCCCGCTCAAGGTGCGGAAACCTCGGTCTATCTCGCCTCCGATCCGACCGCGAAACAATATCGCGGCAAATATTTCGATAACTGCAAAGAGAAAGTCTCGACAAACGCCGCGAGAAACGAAGAAGACGCCAAGTGGTTGTGGCAAAGAAGCGCCGAGTTAACCGGCGTCGATTTCTTTTGAATCCTCGTTTTGTCTTCGCGCATAAATACACGTACATAGGTTTCTAGTCGTTTCTATTGTAGAGTTTAATTTTTAACCACCCTCTCATCGTGTGCGTATATTGATGATTGTTCGTTCCGAGACACTCGTTTTACGTTTCATTCAACACGACAAGACAACTTCACAAATCATCACTCGAAAGAGAAGAACAAAAAGAAGAGTACACACACACACACACACAAACACACAATCTTAAAAAGAATAAGAATAGTTTGAACGCAACAACAACACTAACGTTTCCGAAAAAAAGATGCGATTAACCGTGTGCAATCAAACGAACGAATCCAACATCGCGCAAATAGAGATAGATTCGAACGCGCCTTTGGTGAATTTGCAAGCCATGATTGCCATCGAGTTGAACATTTCCGAAGAGAAACAAATATTGATGCACAACGGGAAAGTGTTAATTGGAGACGACGATATTGTTGAGACGAACGCAGAGACGAGCACGATCGCATCTAAAGGGTTACAAAACGACGATATGATTTTAGTCACGGAGAAGCAGCAAAGACAACAACAACCGATGATGAGTATGGGTGGTGGAGTCGGTCAACAACCTTCATCGCGAGGAGGCGTTCCTCAAACTCCAGAAGAGCTAGAAAAGCAGTCGAGAGAAATGATGGCTGATTTGAAACGAGAAATGGAATATGGGGACTCGTCGTTACCTCCAGGGCTGGTAACGATTCTCAGAGAGGACGACGTGAAGGCGTTTACGAAATACGTGATGAAAGCGAACACGCGAACACAATCGAAGAGGAAAGAAGCGGAGATGTACGCGAGACTGGAAAGAGACCCGTTCGACGTTGAGGCGCAAAAAGAAATAGAACGAATTTTAAAACAAAAGCGGAACGACGATATGTACGAGCAAGTGATGGAAGATACGCCAGAGCTGATTTGGGGAAGTGTGACTATGTTATATTGCAACATGGAGTTGAACGGACACAAAATGAAGGTGTTCATCGATAGTGGAGCGCAGATGTCCATCATGGGTTTAGACTGCGCGAGACAGTGTAACTTAGAAAAGGATATTGACGAACGCTTTAAAGGTACCGCTGTAGGCGTGGGGACGCAGAAAATCGTCGGAAGAGTGCTTCAAGCGCAAATTAAGGTCGGCAGTACGTTTTTAGCGTGTTCTCTTTCCGTGTTAGAGGGACAAAAGATGGAGTTTATTTTTGGTTTGGACATGTTAAAGAGACATCAGTGCGTGATTGATTTGAAGAAGAACGTCCTGAAGATTGGCACAACTGGTGAGGAGATTCCGTTTTTAGGCGAAGGGGACATTCCGAAGCAACATGAAGATCAAGAAAACCTGAAACAACAAGACGCGATGATGAACGCCACCGACGAGAACAAGAATAAGAACGACACCACGAAAGTTGTAGCACCACCACTAGATGACGTCGCCGCTGAAGTGAGCGGAGTGCACGAACGACCGTCGCGTCCGGCAACGACAGAAATTTCCGGCGTCGTCTCTCCCCCAATCGCCGGCGGTGGTTTAGGAGGAGCTGGAGGAGAAGGAGGAGGAGGAAGAAGCGCCTTTCCGGAAGCCGTGGTCGCCAATTTAATGCAGCTTGGATTCTCTCGCGAACGAGTCGTCCAGGCTTTAGAAGCGACCGGGGGGAACGCGGAAACCGCTGCCAGCTTATTGTTTAGCGATTAATTTGTTGATGTGTGCATCGTGTGCACGTGTGCAGCACATACCTATACCAGTCGCGGTGTCTTACCTAGAATTTTTGAATACGAGAAAAACACAAACCTCTGCGTTTTCATCACTTTTGAGCATTTTATTCGTTTTTTGAAAAAAAAAAAAAGGGGGGTCTGTTTGCCACGTGGAATGATGATGAAATCTCTTCATTCAAATTCTCAATTCTGTTGTAAACATGTGGGCTTCTCTTACATCTTCGCAAAAGGTATTATCGCTCGAGACACTTTGCCAAAAGCGAAGGAGTAGTTTTTAGTTCATTCATTTTTATTCTTTCTGTCGTCGTCGTTCACGTTTCGTCGTTGTTTCAAAGTAAAGAAAGTGTGAATTGGAGAATTGAGTAAATTCGACAATTATTACTACGTACGATTGGAATAATTCAAATACTTAAATTACCGGTGCTCTCATTCAATTCAACACTCAACGTACACAACAAACAGGTCATCCTGGTTTCCAACTTGATGGGGTTATACTACGCCGTCATGCTTTTGGGCGACAAAATCGGTTTACCGATCGAAAGTTTCGGCGCTAAGTTCTACGGCTTGAAAAAAGCGTCCGTCGTCCAAGCGTCTGGAGCGTCGTGGACTGGGGTGTTTTTGTGCACCATCCTCGCGGATGCGTTTTACGTCTGCTTCAAGTGCTCTGAAGGCGCGAGATTGAGATACTGCAACACGGCCTTAATCATGGCGTGCCAACGATTGACTTTGCAAATCGCGCATTCTACTCAGTCTATTCGAACCGTCGCCATTCCGGTGGTTGCCAAAGAATACACGGCTGGCCTCATCTCCTCCTTCGTGTTCATCGGTTTGCTTTCGTCCGTCAGCTCAACCTCTCGCTTGCCGGCGGGCTCGGTTTGGTACAAACCGGCGACGACCACGGCGAAGTGTCTCTTCGGCATGACTCTCGGATGCCTCGCGTTTTTCCTTCAAATGATCACGACTGACTTTTTGGCGGCCGTATCGAATGTGAAAGGGAAGAGAACCGCCGTCGAATACGCGCAACTGGACTGGTGCGCCGTCATGTTGATGGGTCTCATCTTCGGTTTGCTTTTCGCTCAAATGTACTTGACTGAGAACGAGCAAATTGGTTTCGCCAAGGTTCGCGTCGGAGCTATCTTGTCCATGATGTACTTGGCGTACACCGAGAAAGCCATCACGCCGTGCAAAAACTACAAAGAAAGCATGCGAATGATGGGCGCCATCCTCGCCTTGGCGGTTTACGCCGCGCACGGCAAAGACATCATGAAAAAGTTGAAGCGGGCGTAAAGAAACAACAACAGATTCATTACTGATCAATCTATCGTCACCTTTCGTTGTTGTATTTTACGATGATGATGGTGCTGATGATGTGGATTATACTTTTATACACTATTTAAAACCAAACAAATGAAAAGAAAAGAATAAATCCGGGAACGCTTTTGTCGATTTGCGATTGCCGTCTAAATTGTTATACAAATATTACATTTATTATATCTATTTCCTACTACGCGTACCAAGCTTTCCCTGCGTTTGCATCGTAAAACGCTTTCGCGGTTGTTTTCTTCACGAAATCGCCGATCAGAGTGTTCACGCCAGCTTCTCGAATCCGCACCTCTGCGTACTCTCCTTTCTTACTTTCATCGTTGTTCATGAATACGACGCGTTTCCCGTTATCTGCCCTTCCCGTTGCTTTTGCATCGTCACGTTTACTCGTTCCTTCGACTAAAACCAAGTGCGTCTTCCCGATTTCGCCCTTTGCTTTCTCTTTGGCCGCTTCGCGGAACGTTTCAATGACTTCTGCTAATCGTCTCTGTTTTACTTCTTCGGGCACGTCGTCGGTTAATTTTTTCGACGCTGCCGTTTTCTCTCGCAAAGAATACGCGAACGTAAACGCCTGTTCGTATTGCACTCGCTTTAAAAGTGAAATGGTGTCTTTGTGTTCCTCTTCAGTTTCTCCACAAAAACCAGAGATAAAATCGGAACTAAACGCGACGTCTGGGATGATTGCTTTCGCCTTGTCGATTAAATTCATGTACGCTTCGCGCGAGTATCCTCGATTCATTCGTTCAAGCGCAGACGTCGATCCAGACTGCGCCGGCATATGTAACAACTTTGAAGCGTTTGGTGTATCGGAAATCGTTTGGAGCAGATTATCCGGAAAATCCTTGGGATGCGGCGATGTAAATCGGACGCGTAATTCCGGCGAGATGGCGCACACGTCCTTCAACAATTTAGCGAAATCGTACTCATGATTCCTACTCGGCACGTACACGCTCTTGAATCCTTCGGCATATACTTCGTTCGACGTCGTCGTTGTTGCGGTGTTTGAAGACGACGACGACGACTCTTCCTCTGCGGCTGCGGCGTGCGATTTATCCGAATAACTGTTTACGTTTTGTCCGAGCAAAACAATCTCGCGCGCATTTTCCTCGTAAAATCTTTTCTTCGCTTCCTCTAATATCGACGCCGAATCCCGCGAACGCTCTCTCCCGCGCGTGAACGGAACGATACAAAACGCGCACATATTATCGCAGCCTCTTTGTATGGTTACGAACGCGGACGTGCTCATATCTTCCACTCGACCTCTTCGCATGGGGAAAATCTCCGAATACGTTTCCGTCGTCGATAACTCGACGTTCATCGTCTCCGTAATCTTCGGCTCGAATCTTTTTCGCGACGATTCGTTTCCATCGTCATTCTTCTCCTCGTTGTCATCATCCTCTTTCTTCTTCTTCTTCTCTTTCTTACCAATACTATTATTACTATTATTATTCGATATCGCGTTTTCAATCAATCTCGGCAAGTCTCGATAGCTGTCCGGTCCCGCCACGATATCCGCCAACCGAACACCCTTCGAGTCTTTCTTCAACAAGTCACCTTTGATGCGCTCGCCCATGCATCCCAACACCCCGATGACTGCCTTCTTCTTCTTCTTTTGCTGAGTACTAAAACTACTCTTCTTCGTAGTATCAGAGCGAAACTGTCTCAGTCTCGTTTTCACTCGTTCCTCCGCTTTGTCTCGTATCGCGCACGTGTTCACCAAAATCACTTCCGGAGGAGATGTCATCGAAATCATTTTCTCTTTGCTCTCTATGATCTCGTACCCGTGCGAGGTTAACACGGCGGCGATGACTTCGCTGTCCGCGGCGTTCATTTGACACCCGTACGTTTCTATGTACGCCGTTCTTCTCTCGTTCTTCTCCGGAAAGAATGTGTCATCATCGTGTTGTTGTTCCGGTTTTTGCTCTTCCTTGAAAAGTTGTCGTCGCTCTCTCCCTCTCGTTGAAGACGACACGAACGAAAAAGAAGAAGACAAATAAGCGTTTCGCAACAAACAACGCGACAGTCCCAAAGCTCTTCTTTGTCCTCGTCTGATGCACGAGGACGACAACATCAATCTTTTCTTTCTCTCTTTCTTTGAGGAAAATGATTCTTTTTTTCTCTCCTCTTGCTTCTTCACTTTTTTCTCAGAAACGAACAACGAACTC
>Ga0115555_1002621_pt1 | contig 11920 bp, 9 predicted proteins | sample COGITO_mtgs_1104_2_FD_87285 | JGI IMG/M metagenome (GOLD analysis project Ga0115555, IMG submission 87285) | Pelagic marine microbial communities from North Sea - COGITO_mtgs_110407 | ecosystem: Environmental > Aquatic > Marine > Epipelagic | place: Germany:Helgoland, sampling site Kabeltonne... | reverse complement strand
GCTTAGGGTTTCAAACCCTAATCGTTGAGTAAGAGAGAAAAAGACAGTTAGGGGTGTGCGAGCGCTTCAAACCCAATAGAGGATGATGATGATACGACGACGACGTAAACGACGCTAAAGAATACGACGACACCATATCTGAAATCAACGATGAGGATGATGATGGCACTCTCGTCTTCTCTTTCTCATTACCAGTATCATCATCATTGCCGCAAGAAGGATGATGATGCTGGTTTTGGCTTCAGTCAGCGGAAGATGAAATCCATCAGGGGTGGTGCGTGTGCATCGTCGGGCTTTGAGAAGCAGCGCGAGCAGCAGCAGCAGAAAAAGAAGAAGAAGACCGTAACGCTGAACAGAAAAGAAAAACAAGCTCTGTTACCGGATAACGTGTTGATTGATTACGTGTCAGAGCTGGACGTGAAGTTTTTATTCGATGAGATATCGACGGATGATTTGTATCTGATTCAAGGTGCAGAACAACCCCTAACGGGAGGAGAAGAAGCTGTTACGGTGATTGTCGACGTGGGCGCAAACATCGGATTGTTCGCGTTGGAAGCGCTGAAAAAAAAGTCACAAAATAACAGAAAGTGCATATTATACGCGTTCGAACCGTCACCGGAAACGTACAAAGCGTTGAAGCGCAACTTGGAGAGGAAGTTTAAGGACGATCCGAACGTATCGTTGCGTTTGGCGAACGAAGCCGTCGGCGACGGGGAAGAAGATTCAATCTCGTTTACGTCGTTTCCAAACGCTGCAGGGTGGTCGACGGCGATTGAAGACGAGAAAGAGACGCTCGCAAATGTCGTCGAATACGCCGTGGCGTTGATTATAAAACACGCGCCGACGTTTCTGATGTTGAAAACATTCGCGAGGTTCGTCTTGGAGAAGAATCTGTTTTTCGTCAAGTCTGCGTTTATTAAATCCATCTGTTTCTTCGTCGTGAAGTGGTTATCGCGAGGGAAAAGAATTGAAACCGTTCCGTGCGTGACTTTATCCAACGCCATCTTCAAAGACGAAACGAACGAGAACAACAACGACAAGAAGAAGAAAAAAATCAACCTCTTAAAAATCGACGTGGAGAGATACGAGCTCTCCGTCCTTCGCGGCATACTCGAGGAAGATTTTGCACACATCGAAACGATCGTCGTAGAAGTCCACGATAAGGAGGATAAAACCGGAGTTCAAGACGTCGTCGCTTTGTTAAAATCGAGAGGAAAGTTTCCGCGGGTAATTGTCGAGCAACCGGAGCATTTGAAAGGGTCCATGTTGTTCAACGTCTTCGCTTTCAGATGAGAAATTTTTGTAGAGTTTTTCTTTTGTCGAGTCATATGCTTCAAAAAAAACGCACACAACACTTACAACACACACGTAAACATCAATCACATCATGCCACCATCAACGGCGCGACGCCGACGCAAATTAGAAGAAGAGGAGAGCACGCCACCTTCGACGCCACCGCGACGAGGTCCTCGCTCTTCAACAGCAAAAGAAGAACGAGGAAAAGGAGGAGGAAACACAAAATTGGGGAAAATTGGACCCCCGAAATCCCCCATCAAACGCGCCATCAAACTCGTCCGGACGCAACTCTACCGACCGAAAATTCCAATATTCTCCTCCGCGTTCGTGTTGGCGATCATATTTATCATCGCGCCGTACGTGGATAAGACGTATCATAAGATTTCAGAGGAAGGGAGGGTGGCTTCGGATTTGGGGGATGTGAGGTTTGATGTTGGGAAATTTACCGTCCAGGTGAGAGAGTTTTCGGATTAAAAATTTCTTCTTCTTCTTCTTTGCGCGCACACATTCATCATCACATATTCAGCGTTTACTGACCCGACGATATCGTTCGCACGACTCTTCTTCTATCTTCTTTACGACGCAGTGGCAAAACACGGAGCAAACGCTGAAAATCACGCACAAGAGAGCCAAGTTTTGTTTCCGGCAGCGCTTGTGTCCAATCACGGAAACGTGGTCGTCCATCTCCAAGAGACCGTTTTTAACGCTCGCGAGCGGGCCGATTAAAGTGCACCAGTTGATCCACGGGCATTTTAGGATACAGGTTTTAGATAAGTTGAGAACGACGGTACAGACGATCGATAGTATGGAAAGGAAGACGTGCGAGGTGCATTACGACGGGAGGGTGGAGAGGAAGACGAGGACGACGGATGTTGAGGAGGAGGACAAAGACGACGGCGGCGGAGGCGTCGCGTTGATTGAAGTCGATAGTAGCGGTAGTAGTAGTAGTAGTAGTAGTGGTAGTGGTAATAATGGGAATAGTCAGAATAGCAATAGTAACGTAGAATTAGTGGAGTGCATAGTCATCAAAGGGACGGTGGTGAAAGAGGACGCGTGGATTGACCACTTCGTGAACACATTTTACGAACGACGAAGTAAAATGTACCACGCGCTCTTCTCGGACGACCAAGAATCGGAAATTGAGTTAGCGAAGCAGAAAGCAAACGCGAAATTGAGAGCGTCATATTCCGTCGCGCTTGCATCCAGAAGCGATGATAGAATTGGATTCACGATTATTTGGGACGAAATCGTTCCGGGCGTGCAAAGATCCCCGAGGAGGAATCGGAGGATGGTGAACTTGAACCATTTGATTTTGACGCACGCGGTGGAGAAGCGCGAGCGAGTGTATGGATTAGGTGAACAATACACATCGATCGAACACACAGGTAGGAGAGTGCCAATCATAACTGGCGAACAAGGCGTAGGGAGAGGGAAGCAACCGATTTCTGCGACCGCGGAGCTCCTATTTAAAGGTTCCAGCGGCGATTGGTGGACAACCTACTCGGCGATTCCACATTACGTCACCTCGAAGGCGCGATCGTTTTTTCTCACCAATTACACGTATTCTGAGTTTGATTTTACGGAGGAAAACGCAATCAGCGTGCACGTGGTTGCGCCTACCGGCATAGTTTGCGGTCAAATCATCGCAGCGATAGATATTCCGGGCGTATTACAAGCGTACACGGAATATTCTGGACGCATTAAACCGTTACCGGAATGGGCGATGCGAGGCGTCATCGTCGGTATGACTGGCGGTCCAAGTAAAGTCAGACGCATCGAAAAACAGCTAACCGATGGCGGGGTGAAAATAGCCGGGTTTTGGTTACAAGATTGGTCGGGATTTCGAAACACGAGCATCGGCATCGAACGCGTCTGGTGGAACTGGAAACTCGATGAAGATTTATACACGGATTGGCACGCGTTGCGCGAGGAGTTTGAAAAGAAAGGCACACACTTGGCAACGTACGTGAATCCGTTTTTGATGGACTCGAAAGACCATCACGGAGATTTATACCGTTTTGCTTTAGAGAATGGGTACTTCATCAAGAACAAGAAAGGCGAAGGGTACGGTTTCGTGAGTGAACCAGGGGTTACGTTTTCCTTGTTGGATTTAACCAACCCGGAGTGCGTGCGTTGGATCGAAAATGTCATCGTCGATATGCTCGTCGCGACAAAAGCGAAAGCGTTCATGGCAGATTTTGGAGAATATTTACCGTTCGATGCAACTCTGGAATCTGGAGAGTTACCAATTTTAACGCACAACCGGTACCCGGAAGATTGGGCGAGGATTCAAAAACGCGCTCTGCGACGCGCCGGCTTGGAGAAAACGGGATTTTTCTGGACGAGATCGGCGAGTTTATTGACGCCGTCATTTACGAGCGTTCAGTGGGTTGGCGACCAACTCGTGAGTTGGGATAATCGAGACGGCATTAAATCCGCGCTGAATGGCATATTAACCGGCGGTTTAAGCGGTTTGACTTTGAGTCATTCGGATATCGGCGGGTACACGGCGACGCCGGGGCGACACCGATCGAAAGAATTGCTGATGCGATGGATGGAATTGAATGCGTTTTCAGACGCTGTGTATCGTTCACACCAAGGAAACAGACCACACCACAACGCGCAAGTATGGGACGACGAGGAGATTATTGCGCATTTAGCGTGGTGCACGTCCATGCACATTGCGTTGCTCGAATACAAACGCGAAGCTATGCGCGAGGCGGAAAACGTCGGTTTACCTATGACGCGAATGATGTTCATTCACTACACCTACGATGAAGTAGCGAGTGATTTGACCTCGCAGTTTTTACTCGGACGGGACTTGTTGATCGCGCCGGTTTTGGATCGTAAAACGTCGAGAGTGCATTGTTATTTACCTCGCGAAGACGTGTGGATGGACGCGTGGACAACCATTTTAGCGCCGATATCGACGTCGGCGGTAAGAAAGAAAAAAAGTGGCGACGACGAGGAAAGTAGTGGGAGCGGGACATGGGTGACCGCGGATGCCCCGATGGGTTGGCCCGCGGTGTTTATCCGCTCAGGGGCAAGTAAGACGGCCAAAGCTGCGGCTGCGGCATTACGCGAGTTGGCGGTTGAGAAAGGCGGCGTGCCATCCAAAAGGCGCGTTAAGATCATGGATCCAGTTGAAAAACTGATTCTAGGATTAGTTTAGTAATATTGTTTAACACAGAAAATCTACGGTGCTTAGGTAGTCGCCTCCGGTTCATACTTTATTATTCGAAATCTTCGCCGAGCTTTGCTTCACACCTTTCGACGCCGGCAGTGGCGGCGCCGCTTTCTTCACCGAGGCGTTCGCTCTCACCGTACGCTCCGCTCGCCGCCGTCCAAAGTTCGCGTTCTTTACCGCTTCCGAGTGCGAACTCGCACTCTGCGGCAGACTCTAGGGCTTCGCCCCAGCGACAGTAGGCTTCGATGCGTCTGGATTGGATGAGCGTTTTCGCGGCGCTGGTTTTCTTAGCGTCTCCTTGTTCTTCTTCAGCCGAGGCACATTTTTCGATAGCCGCTCGGTGCTTTTCCGCCGCGGCGAGGAACAACTTCGAGGCGTCCGCCAAGTTACTCGTAATGACAGATTCGTCTTCCTCCTCCTCGGAATCGTATAAATTGAAAACTTCGGCGTCATCGCGGACGAGCGCACCGCGTTGCGATAACGCTCGTCCCCAGGCGATGAGCGCTACGATTACGGCAACCGACGACGATGAAGAAGTAGAGGCTTGTTGCTCATTTTCATCCGCAGCCGCCGCTGCTGTGCGGTCTTCGACGGCGACGGCTCGAAAGTATTTGCCGGCATCCACGAGCGCGTCCTCGGCGGTTTCGCCGTAGAAGCGCACGTCTTCTTCACTTAAACCGCCAAATGCACCTTTTTTCGACGAAGAACCAAACACGCGTTCGGCGGTGGCATCTCGTAAAGCTCGCAACGCGACGCCTCGAGCGAGAAGCGCGTTGCCCAGATTCCCTTTCGCTGAAACTGCGCTCGGTTCTACTTCTACGGCGACGACAAAGTCATTGGCGGCGTTCGCAAAACACTCTTCCGCGGACATGAGGTTTTCCAAAGATACCGCAGGTTTCGCCGATTCGTCTTCAGCCGCTCGCGCGAGCTTGCGGCCTTGGCGTAAGCTTTCTAAACCCGAAGCGATTTTCTCGTCGAACGACGACGACGACGACGACGATGCCAACGCGATCGGTTCTTGGGCTTTCTGATCTACTTGCTTCTTGGCATCTGCTATGTCGGTGACTATTTCGCTAATCGCACTCGCGGTGACTTCTGAAGACTCTTCCGACGCGGACGCCGCTATTCCGGCGAACGGGTCGAAGATATCTTCCTCTACTTCTTCCGTTCTGAGCATCGCTTGCATGTTTTCGAACGCGCTTTCTTTCGTTACGCCAGGCTGGGCGTTTATCGGAGCATCGCTAGTGACGCTGCTGCTAAATGATTCTTTGCTGTTGTTGTTGCTATTACTATTTGTTTCCGATGTGGACGTCGTCGGTTGTTGCATCGCCATCCTCGTCTGCATGGACGCCGATGGCTCTTGCCTTCGCCTGCTATCTTCATCACTACTGGCTTTCACAGTTTCTGCAACCATTTCAACGCTTCCCGTTCGTCGCAACGCGCGCTCAAATCCGGTTTTCGATTCGTTCATATCGTCCACGCTATCATCGTCCAGATCTAACGAATAATACGACTCTTCCTTCTCCTTGGCGGCGATGATTTTGTTCGCGCCCATTTTCATCGCATTGATCATCGCAGCGTTCGCATCACCGCTATCATCATCGCTCAAAAACACTCCTCTCTTTTTTTCGATCGATTCACTGATTTCCGAAACCACTCGCTCGGCGGTCGTTTCTGCCATTTCCGAGAGCGCGTCAAATCGCAAACCGAGCGCTTGCCACTGACTCTCGTCCATCTTTGAAATCAGCTCGTTCCCGAGCTCAGCCTCGTTTCTGGCGTCGATGGCTTCTTTCACGCGTTGCACCGCGTCTGCGAGCTTTGCAATCTCATCCACTCTGTTTTGCAACTCCTCGGAAAACGCGAATTCAGCAATCGCTTTGTTCTCAAACGGATTCTTCTTCTCCGTTTCTTCTTCCTCTTCTTCTCTCAACCTTTTCTGTTCCGCCGCTCTTGCCTCTAAAATCATCGTCAACCGCTCTCCAACGCCGTCGCTGACCCCGGAAATCTCCCTCTCCACGTTTTCCACCAGCTCCCACAACGTTTCCAACTCTTTCTGGACCTGTTGCCTCGTTCGTTCGTTTTCCGTCATCGATAACTTGGTCGCCTCTTCCAACTCGCGGTACATTTTTTTAAAATTCTCTCTCTGGTCAATCCTAGCATCCGCGACGTCCCTGGCTAACATCCCAGCCACGGCACCGGAATCTCGTTGACTCGCCGCTTGCTTCTCCGCGGCTCTTTGCATCGCCCTTTCCAGCGCGTCTAATCGAGCGTCAATTTTCTTGCTGAACTCCGCGCCATCTTCTTTCAAAGCTCTTTGAATGGCAAACTCGAGCGCGACCATGTTCTTCTTTTGCAACTGCGAGGATAAGTTCATCACGGTCGCATTGGTCGTCTTATTCCTCGTCACCACCATCAACTCTTCTTTCAACTGCATCAATCGCATCCGCGTCTTCTCTCTCACTTTCGTCTCCCTCTTTTTCTTCAACGAAAACGCCAGTATCGGTAACACGATGACGAGCGAACACAAGTACACTTCGCCGAGCGCGACGGCGGCGATGCCGCCGCCGATGGTGCCAAACGTCGCCACTATTTCCATAATTTCCAGCCACATTTCCTCGTGCACACTCTCGTCTTCTCTCGTGAGTTGGTAGATGTCGTCGTCCGCGTCTTCTTCCTCCAAAGAAGAGGAAGGGAGTAAAATGTTCCTCTTTCGCTTCTCGCTCGCATTCAACCAGTCGTCGGGAGCGTTTTTCGTCGTTTTGGTCGTTGCGTAAAAATTTAAACGTTCCCCGTCCAAGTAATCATCCGACGGCGTTATCGACGCCGCTTTCGCCGGGGGGCTCATCAAAACGCGCCTTCTTCTTCTTGAAGAAGGCAGCCTTTTACTCGCAACACTACTCTCGCCAACAGACGAGGACGACGCGCATTCGTCAGTTCTCGCAACAACAAAGCGCCCGCGACTCGAGACGAATGTTGCCGTTACGACCGACGAATTCTGTTGTTGTTGTTGTTGCTGTCTCCCTCCTCTCTTCCTTCTCCTACTCCTCCTCCGCAAACAAAATGAAGACGACGAGGACAACGAGGGGGTCTGAATCCTCCGAATCGTCGTCGTCGTCATCGCGAGTCTTTCGGGCGTTGTCGTTCCCCGAAAGTAGCGTGTCTCGAGCGCGCGCAGGGAGTTGTTTTTTGTCGCTTTTTCCCTTTTTTTTGAGAGGCACATTTTGAAATTGAAAATTTAGGGTGTTAAAACCTAATTAGGAAGACAAAACTTTAGAAGGAAAAGCGATTGCCACAAAGAAGACAACGCGAAGAAGACAACAAAGAAGAGGCTTCATTAAAGAAGAAGAAGAAGACAACAAATGAGCAGCAAAAACGACGACGATGGTGGTGGTGGTGACGAAAATGAGGATTCGGAGGATGAAGACTTTGAATTCGAGGACATCAAAGCGCACGAGAAGGCGTTAGAGGAAGACGGCAATGATGATGATGATGCTGGGGGAATGTTTGATGAAGGTGTTGTTAATGGAGGAGAGGAGAAAGAAGGAGAGGAGCACGGAGAAGGCGCTTTGGGAGGCGCGGGTGGTCGTGGTCATCCGAACGCGATGGATGACGATGATTTACTGCGACAACAAATGGCCTCCATGCGAGGGATACTGTCCAAATCGAAACGATTGAACGTGCATTCGTTGGGGAATTACACGTTTGGCGTAAAAGTGGTGAAGAAGAAAGAAGGCGGAGAAGGAGGAGAAGAGGAGGAAAAAAGTAACGCGAAAGATGCGAGATTAAGAAGGATTCGAGAGCAGTACGAAAAAAGTGGAGGGATTGCGAGACGGTCCGTGGCTGGCGTGTGCGTGGTGAATCAGCACGGGTGTCCGCACGTCTTGTTGTTGCAAGAATCGACGTTGCCTCCGGGCGCGCAGCAGCGAACGGCGGACGGAAAGCCGGCGTCGCAGTGGGACAGACCTGGGCAGCACTTTTCCGCGAGTACGAGCACGTTTCGGTTACCTGGTGGGAGGTTAAGAGCCGGGGAAGGGACCACGGAAGGGTTGAAGAGAAAGTTAGCGAACAAATTAGCCGCGCCGAACGAATCGAACGAGGCGAATTTGAGAGCCTCGTTTGACATTTTAGATCAGTTGTCCACGTGGTACAGGATAGGATTCGAGCCGCAAATGTACCCGTATTTGCCACCGCACGTTACGAAACCGAAAGAAACGTTGGAGGTGTTTTTAGTGGAGTTGCCGGAGAAGTGTTACTTTGCGGTGCCAAAGACGAGCAAGTTGGTGGCGGTACCGATTTTCGAGTTGTACGACAACGCCGAGAAGTTTGGAGCCGTGGCGAGTAGCATTCCGCATTTACTATCAAGGATTGATATTAACTTAGAGACGACGATTGGTTGAAAATGAATACATGTTATATGAGATCATAGTATCAATTAATATACACTCCTAATTCACACACGCGCACCCACGCGTATGCAAGAAAATTCATCTTCCCATTCAAAAATCACTCCTCTACGATCAGTCTCGCGCACAACCGCCACCTCGAATTCGTCTTGTGAATTGGTCCTATACCTCTCTCAAACACCCAATGATCTACAACCTTCAAATTTGCCCCAACCTCCTCGGAATCCCCGGCGACTAACCGGTCGTTGTCGTCGTACGCGCCAAACTCTTGCCTGCTCTCGAACCTCACCGTAAACTGCGCGAACGCGTTGGTCAAGTCCTGACTGGTCGCCATCATCCGTCCTTGCACCACGGAAACGTTCTCCACCCCTTTTTCGCTCAAATTCCACCGAATCCTCGACCACCCGTTCTTCGTCCTTCTTTTCTGCTCTTGCTTCAACTCTTGCATCACTTTATCGCTCACGTCTCGGCGACAACTGGACAAATTGTTATTCGCAATCGCTCTCGATATCTCCTCGTACAATATCGACGCATCTCTCTTAAACATGTTTAAATCGAACCCTTTAATTGCCGATGTCACTTTCGACGTGCAATATATGTCCTTCGCTTTGTTCAAGCCGATATCGTATAAATATCGAGGTATTTTCGTCATCGAGCTCGGCATTTTCCTCCTCCCTCGATACGGTTCCGCGAGTGCGTTCGAGCTCGATTGAAACGGGTTAAAGTTGATATTATTCGACGTCGCTTTCGCCGCCATCGCGGCCGGTGGAGTAAACCCTTTCGGCGCGGATTGGCCCCGACCTTTCGTCGCGTACGACGCGTTCGTATTATTAGTATTATTATTATTATTATTAGGTGTTTTCCAATCGCCATTTCTCTTCTGAAGAAGAAAAGATATCGCGCGCCTCTCTCCAAAACCAAAACCATTTCTGCCCGAGAAGAAAGCATCAGCGCTTTGACGAGCTACTGCTAAAGTATTATTACTATTATTATTACTACCGCTAATGCTGCTACGACGAGAGGTTTTCTCCAACAACGACAATGCTCTTCTCATCGTTTTATTGTTTGTTTTTTGTGTGGAAAAGAGTGTGGTTTTTACCAAAAAATACGAGTCAAAACACTCTCATAAACGCATGAAATACCAAACGTACTAAAACGCAATTATATACACATCTAACTCGATCAGACGCATCGAGAAGCAATTGTGTTATATATTTCAGGACAGTCGCACGAGCTGCTCGCGAGTTCGTTCGAAGCGCTTCTCAACAACAACACGAGCAGAGAGGAAAGAGGTAAAAATATTTGTGAGTTTTTTTAAAAGCAAAAAATACGAGTAACTCCCACACAACGTGAGGGCGCACGTAAGATGTCCGAGAAAGAAGAAGAAGGCGTAAAGCCGAGAAGAAGAAGACGCGCAACAAGTGACGATAAAGAAGGCGCAGAAGACAAAGAAATAAAGAAGGAGGAAACTTTGCCGTCGTCAGAAGAAGAAGAGGGCCACGAAGAAGACATGAAAGAGGAAACTTTTTTTACCGAAGATATTAAAGAGGAAGAGGAAGAGGAAGAGTCGTCTTGGGACGTGATGGAAAAATCGGAAGCGAGCGGCGAGGACGAGAACGAACGGACGATGCGGGAGGAGAAGAGCGAGAGCGAAGAGGAGACTTTGAGGAGGAAGAAAGGAGGATTACTGTCGCTCTCGCCGCCGGCGTCGCTGGAGATTGGGGGTACCGTTGCGACGAGGACGGGAAAAAACGAAGGAGAAGAAAACGTCGTCTCGGAGAAAACAACGACGACGACGAAAGGAAGGAGAAGAACGGAGGATCAGAGTGGTGGTTCGGAAATAGAAGAGTTTTCGGACTTGGGCGAAGATTCGAAGCATTCTTCTTCTGACGAGAGAGACGAAAGGGAAGAAAAGAAGAAAGAGAGGAAGAAATCATTCCTGGAAGCGTTGAGAACAGAAGTGCGCGCGTTCTTGCGCAACGCACGAAAAGCGGCGGTAGACCTTCGCCGCGCGGCGCCGGCCGCGTGGCGAAGGTTCACGCGAGACGCGAGAAGACGCTTTCGAGACTTATGGAGGAGGGCGAAAGCGTTTAATAATGGTTTATCCGAGGAAGATAAGAACCTTTTGAAAGCAGCTGGAGTTCTCGTCGGAGCGATTGTTGCCGTGAACGTTACGAACGCCATCGTCGGTGGTCGATCGAGCGCGCCTTTCGCGTGAGAAAGAAATCAAGCGCGCGCGCGCGTCTTGGATGCGCTCGATCACTCGCCCAGGCAAGTAAGTAAAAAGAGCTTACGGACGCACAAAAAACTTCGTTTATATACGCACTGAAGACGAGAGAGAGAGAGAGTGAGAGAGAGAAACATTGAAATATCTAAAAACATCTAACACATAATCCCCTAATACTCTACTCTTTCTTTCTAAATCTATCAACGCGCGTTGCCGTCGTCGTCGTCGTCGCTACTCCTCGTCTCCGCCCGGTTCGTTGTCAACAAAGGCACCGACACCTTCTCCTCCTCTTCTTCCCTTTCCTCTCCCTCTCTTCTCTTCCTCGCAAAATCGTCCGCGTTCCCTAAATGAAACACGTTCGCCAATCGCTCTTTCCTCTCTCGGATGGATTTGGAATCAAAGGCGACGACGTTTCTCCACGTCCCGCTGAAAAGTTCTTGCGATGTTTCAAACGCGAAATCTTCGAGAGTATGCCTCTTATTCTCGCTTTTGTTGGAGAAGAAGACGAGAGAGACGAAGAGGAAAGAGAGGAGGAGGAGGAAGGAGAGAGGAGGACGACGACGAGGCATGCTCTTTTTTTCCCTTTACACTTCAAACTCCAATCTACACATTAATCACCGTAAGTGTTTTCACTCGTGTACAAAGTCGTCCGGATAATTGTGTACTCACGCACACTCAGTTCTCCTGTACCCGGTGAAAAGCATTTGTTCGTGGGCTTAACTACTCCTTCGTGGAAGCTCCCCGAGCGCTCAATACTTTCTTTTGTTGTGTGTGTTTTTTATGATGATGTTTTTTTTTTTTTTTTTT
>Ga0115555_1002597_pt1 | contig 11993 bp, 9 predicted proteins | sample COGITO_mtgs_1104_2_FD_87285 | JGI IMG/M metagenome (GOLD analysis project Ga0115555, IMG submission 87285) | Pelagic marine microbial communities from North Sea - COGITO_mtgs_110407 | ecosystem: Environmental > Aquatic > Marine > Epipelagic | place: Germany:Helgoland, sampling site Kabeltonne... | reverse complement strand
CCCCCCCCCCCCCTAACCAAGCTCAAGAACAGCTCCACCTCGCCCCACCTCACGGGGAATTTCTGCTTCAGCATCTCGATCCCGCTCGGCAGCCTTGGGGTCAGCTTCATCGCGCTCCCCTTGTATTCATACTTCATCAGCCCCCTTAGGAACCCGGCGGGAATCCCAAAGACGTCCAGCGTAAGCTGCGCCCCCGTGTTGTCCCCGCCGCCCGGCGTAGCTCCGTCCTGCGAGTACATCCCAGGACCGCACCCCATGTGCGCGATCGGGTTGTCCATCTTGAACAAGCTCGCGTAGGGGTAGACGAGCCGCCCCATGCTCGCCGCGGCTAAATCGTACCTACGCTGATCGGTATGCGCCATGATCACCCGCCCCTCGAGCGTCGACCAACTTCCCCCGCTCACCCACGTACCGTATCCGTAGCAGGGGCTGGCTTCCCCGCTGCAGCTCGCGTCGTCGTAGTCCGGATAGTTGGGCACCGTGAAGGCGCAGGGGCGGATCCCGTCGACCGCCAGCATGCTGTCGTAAAAGTTGGATTTCATTTCCTCGTCCACGACGTTGAGGGCGATGGCGTCGACGTTGGGGGACGTCTCGAAGTAGCCGTGGCGAGTTTCGGGGGGGCAGGGCTGGTCCTGCGAGCACTCCGCACTCGGGGGGGAGTAGACGCCGTGTTTCTCGCCGTCGGGGGAGAGCGATTTTAGGAGGTAGGAAGTGTTGGAGGAGGCCATGTTGACGAGTAACGCTCCGATGCTGTCGTCGTTGTTCTTGCGCCGAGCCTTGTAGACGCCCCCGCAGGTGATATCCTTGGTGTCGTTGAACATGTCGGACGTGCAGATGTGATCGCTCGTCTCGTTCGCGCCGTAGACCATTTCCTCAAGCGCAATGAGTCGGTCGAGTACGCCGGAATACGTGATCGTGAGGCCGGAGGGGTAGCTGAAACCGTACTGGGAGCAGCAGTCCGGGAAGCCGTCGCTCCCGCAGCTGCTGTTGGAGAGGCACCCGGAGGGGAGTCCTTGGCCCGCGAAAGCCGGGGCGAGGAGATTGGCACCGTTCCCCGCGAAGAAGAGCCCGGCGGCACCCGGGGTGAGGGGGGAGGCGTCCTGAACTCGGCGAGTCTCGAGGAAATCGGACGTCTGCTTCATGATGGGAAGGAAGAAGTCGCGAGCGCCGGTGATGTTGCGGGTGGCGAGGAGGATCTCGGCCTGTTGGATGGTGGCAGCGAGGGTACCCTCGATGATGAAGTCGTGGCCGAGAGCCGCAGTGTCCTTCAGATTGGGGTTGGGATTGGGATTGGGATTGGGATTGGGATTGGGATTGGGGGCGGTGTAGCGGTGAGGTGTGGTTGGGTCTCCTCGACCGGCTCCACACTGCATGTAGTTGCAGCCCTCGGGGTGGCCATTGTCGCATAACATACCGGCCGGGACGTCGTGGAGCCCGCCGTAGTGCTGGGCGCCGTCGCCTGCATTGTTGTACCACCACAGGAAGGAGCGGCGGAGGTGGTTGAGGGAGGCAGTGTTGAGGAGGGGGGGAGAGGAGAAACCGAATCCATAGGTGTTCTGTGTCCAGATGTTCCCCGCCCAATCAGCACCCTCTGTTAACCCGAAGTAGGTGGAGTCGAAGGTTCCCGAGATTGATTGGAACTCGGTGTCACCTCCAGAGAGCATGCGACGAGCAATGTCGAGGAGGGTTACATAAGAAGCTCCATCGTCGTCTGTGGTGGTGGCGTCAAAGTATTGGAGCGATACATCGTCGGCAGCGAGAGTGCTGGAGATGAAGAAGAGGGTCAGGATGGATTTCATGATGCGAGGAGCGAGGAGTTAGTTGCAGAAAGTAATCAACGAATCGTATATGCTGGGGGTTTTTGAAGGGTATGTCGGTATTTATTTTTGCAGAGGCAGTTCCTTCGAAGTTGTAGAAGTGTTACGTAAAGGTTTTATAGTTAAGTTTGTCGTGTGGGGGGAGTTAAGGCAAGAGGTTGTTTTCGCCCACCTGACCTACCTCGCTCCTCTCCCCAAAGAGAATAAAGAAAAGTCACATTTACGGATTGATTTTTTCGTCGATTTTGTTCAAAACCTTCTCCTCGCGAATCAATAGTCAGTTAAAATCCCTTCTCTTCGAAATTCCTGTGACGAAATTTCCTTTTCGTCTTTTTTCGCCTAGTGACTCACGTGATGTCGGGTGTCGTCGCGAGGGTTATCTTCCTGATGACGTTGGCGGTAAGCCACGGTTACATTGTCTCCCCCTCCTCCAACCACTGGGGTGCTTGCCGTTCTCCGTCTTCTTCGTCGTCGGCGGTGTCGTGGTATTGTCGTCGTCCTGCTACCTCCCTTTACTTCTTCGGTTCGTCCTCCGACGACGGTTCGCCGGGGGACTACGTTTGCAAGGACTGCGGGTACGTTTTTACGAAGGGACCGGAGGCTTGGGGGAAGCTTGATGAGGGGAAGTACAAGTGCCCGCCGTGCGGGGCGCCGAAGAGGAGGTTTAAGAAGGTGAAGAAGGGGAGTGAGGGGGGGGAGGTTAAGGTTAAGAAGAGCTGGTTTTGAGGGGAGGGGAGAGGAGGGGAGGGGATGGGAGGGGAGGGGAGGGGGGGGGGTATGTGGTGGTAAATTGAGGGCAAGAAATTAAGAAGGGCCTACTAAATGTTGTCGTTGTCGTTTTTTGTTGACATACCGACCGACCTATTACATCTCCTGCTGTTGAGTTTCGGCCTCATCTTCGTCTTCGTCTTCCAATTCTAGATTATTAATACCCCTTACCCTTACTAAACTCCTCAACTTGGCATCCGAAACCTCCCCATTGATCTCTACTAAATTTTCCTTCGCCTGTTGCATGTACCTCAGCAGCCCAATGCTCCCCAATCTCGCCCCCACTGCCGTGCAAAACACGGTGAGTAGCTCGACGAACGGGTCCACGTCGTTCAGCCCCATGAGCCCAAGCATCATCCTGCCGAGGTTCCCCTCGTCGGTCCCGTCCCCCGCATACGCGAGCGCGCCCGGGCAAACGTCGTCGTCGAGGCTTATGCCCGCCGGGATCGAGGGGCCGGTGAAGTTGCGCAACGTGGCGACGACCAAGAGGTCTTGGCTCCTGACGCAGCTCGACGTCAGGTAGCAGCACAGGAAATCGTTCACGATCAGGGCTCGTTGGGTTACAGCGGTCACGGAGGTGTAATAAATTGGGAGGAAAAGGGGGTTGATGTCGTCCTTGGCGATGAGCAGGCCGCCGAAGAGTGTGCCCCCACCGAGAAATATGAAGAGGAGGTTATAGGCGTGGTGCATTTCGGTGAAAATGCTGCTGCAGAAGCAGATTACCGACTGCCAAGAAATCGACCCGCACATGAGGCACGACCAGCAGAAAAGTATGTTGGAGACGTCCGGGTTCAGATCGTGAAGGGCGTAGCACACGGACAAAAGGAGGGAACAGTGGAGAATGCTCCTCGGAACCTCCGTGAGGGAGCAGGCAAGGACGTAACAACGGTTGTTCGTGACGCAGCGCATGGTCTCCGCGAGCATGACCTTTTTCTCGTCGAAATATTCGGGAACGAGGATGAGATACTCGAAGATGAACGCCACGGACGAGATGAGGTAAATCATCATGAAAGTTAAGTACGGCTTTTGTAAGTTGGAGGAGGGGGTATAGGAGAAGGCGAAGGCAAGGACCCAACCGGTGAAAAGAATCGCGAGCCATTGCTTCACTGTTTCCGTGAAATTCTTGTTGAGGCGGGTGTAGCGCCGGGTGAATAGGAAAAGGGTTTGCTCGTAGAGAGGCAGTGCGTCCCCCTCCCGGAAGTATTCCCTCCTCTTGTTTTTCCTCAAACAGATTTCACGAATCTGTTCGAGAAGTCCTCTGTACTCGGGGGACCGTTTAAATGCTTTGGCAAGGTGTGCGGTGTTACAATGATTTGTCGCGGGTATTGTTATTGTCTTTGTGGTGGCATCGCCCAATATTACTTCATCGGCCAGATCTACAACGCTGACCGCCTCGATGTCGTCTCCATTCTCCATCGCTACCATTTCGTACTCCCCTCTCGTTTTTTCCCCTCTTCCCGTTTTTGCTCCCCTCCAATTCGCGGGTGTGGGAAAACGGAGAGCGGAAGTTTTGCGGCTTGATGGCATTGCGTACAGCTCCTGCTCCTCATTTCCCGATTTTACCTTCAATCCGATTGCATCCATCACGAAGTCAGCTTTGTTGTCGAATTCATTCATATCAAGATCGACGTGTTGATTTAAATATGCTGCCGCGTTTTTGGCAGGGCCGCAGTATATTAAAAATCCTCCCTTTCCAAGAAGCACAATATTGCTGAAAAGATTGAAGATATCTGCCCTTGGCTGGTGTATTGTTGTTATAATGGTTTTGCTTTCACGAGTGGCAACCTCCTTGAGATTTTTTAATAGTGACAAGCTCACTGTTGTGTCCAGTCCACTGGTAGGCTCGTCGGCAAGCAACAACTCGGGCTCGTTCAACAGCTCGAGCGCGATTGAGAGCCGTCTACGTTGACCCCCACTTATTCCTTTGAACGTTTGCCCTCCGACCTTGGAATTGGCGACCTCCAACAAACCAACTTGGCCCATTACTGTAATCGCCCTGTCAATTTTTTCTTCCACCGATACGCATTTAGGCATCCTCAACAAGCTTGCAAATGAGAGATTTTCGTAGACAGTGAGTGTCTCGAAGAGCTGTGTATCCTGTTGCTCCACGTAGCCCATTCGGCGAACAATAGAGTCGAAATCTTCCTTGTCAAAAGGTCTGCCATTCACAATTCTACTACCACTGAACGAGCCCTGTGTCGTGTGTCCTGATATGAGATTTAGAAACGTCGTCTTCCCGGATCCGCTTGGGCCCATTATTGCATTTAGCCCTGGAGTGAAGTGAGCGCTGATGTTCTGGAGAATTCGTTTATTATTAATGTGGTAGTCGATGTTAAAGAATGAGAGGCTGATTCCAGCAGACTGCGTCGGGGAGCGTGATTTTTTGCCAACGCCTCCTACTCCAGGCGCAGGCGTTCCCGTGTTCATTTCAATTTCAATGCGCTCAATCATCTTCTTTTTTATGCCCATTGATTTCTTGAAAAGAAATCCACTGAGAAGCAGGGGCACTAAAAGTGCTAAAATGCTTACAGCAGAAATAAGTTGCGTCACGGTCTTATTCTCGCTCTGTAAGAAGTGTCCTGGTATCCGGTTCTTCTCGTTCTGTCGCTTGTGGTCGATGGCATCTCGGCATTCGTCACTGATAACTTCGTAGTTATCCTCGAGACATTGATTCATGGTCTGAATAGATGCCTGCTGGGACGGCGAGCAGTATTTGCCGACGTCGTGGAAGCAACCCACCGCCTTGTCCCGGGGTCCTTTCTCGCCGTTGTTGTTGCCACCATCGTTGACTCTGTCATTGATCTCGTTTATCGCCTCCCCAAGATATGTTTTACATTCACTTGACAAGTTGGCATCAACGTCTTCTCCTCTTAAGGCTTTCTCTACACACTCCCGACCTGCCTGAGGGTTTAAAAATGCTGTCCCTCCACAGAGACCAGCAAGCTCGGGGCATCTTGACAGCACATCGGTGATAAAGCTGGATGAGATACTGTGCAGGAGGAAGATTAGAATAAATATGGGACGCATTATAGGATAGTTGTATGTATCCTCCGGTGTTACAAATAAGTCGAAATAGTCCCGCTCACAGGTTCCGAGAACGGCGCAGCGCTACCCTCAGATAGAGAGCCTTCAAGGGGAGATGGGGGCTCCCTTGTGTTTGGATACACTAGCCCGAAGATGTTCAGCCAAGTATAGATCACGGACAACTTCTAGAGGGGCCTGCACGCAGCAAAGAAATCCAGTTTGATGGGGTATTTTTTTCTTCCGTTCAGATGGAGAGAGAGATTTGATCTCCCGAAAGTTTAAGAAGTGCTTGAGGTCTGATTGTTGCGCTATTTCTTTGTTACGGTTCTCCTCGACTCACGACCTCATCTCTCACAAACACGAACTACCTTGCCTACAAATAAATCAAAATCTAGCGGCGGTCAAAATATCACGTCAATGTAACACCATTTTTACACTAATAATTCGTTCTTTCCCCCCCTTCCCCCCTTTATTCCTGAACCATCACTCATTGCTATGCTCACTGACTTTTGTACTACTGCTGCTGTTCTTGATCCCGAGAGTCCTCTTGCTAATTTGCTTTTCAGTGAGGTTGCTCTTTTGGCGCAGCAAATTCCGCATTTCGATACGGGCTTGCGCCGTCGCGGGGACGAAATTGTTGTCGTCTTCGTCCGCGCTCTTTTCTTTTGACCCACCCTTACCCTTGCCACCGTCAGCATCATCGTGACCAACACTCGTCCCTTCCGCGACGGTCTCGAGGGAAACGTCGTCAACTCTCGTGGCAAAAGTTACCTTCCCCCCGCCGCCGCCCTGGGAAGCAGCTTTAGATCGACGTCTTTCGTCATCGCCGTCGATATCTTCTCCTTCAATATCAAAAGTGTCAAATGATCCCCCAGCCTTCCTCTTCTTCCCTCCCTGAAGATTCATCAGCGACGCCAAGCCTGTCCCAATGCCGGTACCCACTGTATTCAAAAAACCAAGGCCACCCTCCACTAGCCCTCCTACCGCCTTGCCCCCCCTCTGTCCGACTGTTTCGAACGTGTGTGTCACGCTCGCCCCTATGAGATTTAGCGCTGGTGCAAGATTCCCGGCTCCCATACCGCTCTTCTCCACGTGACTTCCTACCTTGGCTGCCTCCTCTTCCAAACCGTTTTCATCTCTGATTTTAATGGCGACTGTCGCCAAATTGCTCTCCATGTAATTATTCCTTGCGCAATAGCTGAAGTAATCGTCTCCACTGTAGCCATCATCTGGGGTGTATATAACAGTCTTATCTGGTGATATCATGCCGAGCCACCCGTGGCTCGGAGCATGAACAATGCGGAAGGTCAGCGCTCTACCTTGACTATCTTCTCCCTTGAGCATGATCTTCCTGGGTTGATCCACGATCGTTTCGACATGCCTCCCAATCGCCTGAGGAGCTGCGGCAAAGACGGGACTGAAAACAGTGTCCAGCTTACTGCCCCACGTATCCCAACCCACGAGAGCTGGCAGAGGGTCGAAACTCCTCAAAATAGCCTTCTGCTTCTCCAGTTTGAGCAGTTCTTCCGGAGAAGATCTTCCCTCGTACCCCTTATCGCCATCACTGGCGTTAACATTGCTGACCTTAGTAGTCAACCTGGAGTCGTCATCGATGGCAAAGTTCATTAGGTTCTGTGCAGCGAGCTCTCCGCATTCCCTCACATTGGGGAAAATGCTTTTTTTCAAGACTGTTATAGCGATCATGGCCCCTCTTTGGCGGAGTTGGTTCGCAAAGGGTACGTGAAAGCTTAAATTTCTGACCAGAGTGGATATTTCTGCCTGAATGTCGATGTCGCTATGGACGGCCATCTTAATTACTCGATCAATGAACTCATCGCTGAAGATCTTCTTGTCGTCACTCATGTACTGTGTGATATTTGCCAATGCCATACAAGCGTACTTCTGCTTCTGAAAGTTGGGAGACTGCACGAGCCCCATTAGCGCGTGGACTGCACCCATCTCGCACAGAGAGTTGCAGGTATCTTCATCCTTCGCCAAATTGGAAATGAGCATCGTCACAAATTGTGTGTACATAGTGTTGCGCCACAGTAGCTCGACCAAACTCTTCAGTACACCCATTTCGAATACCATTCTCCGGGAGACATTGCGAGCTACGCTACAATTGATCATCGCCGCGAGTGCTTCCATCTTGAGAGCTGGCTGGCTCTTGTGGCTCATGAAGATTCGAAATAGTACCTCAATGCCCAGCTCGTCCGTGTCTCTGCTCTGGCTACTCATGATCAGAGTCCTGCATCCCTGGTGCTGTCCCAAATTGGCTATCGCCCACAGGGCCTGATACTGGATGCGAACGTTGGGATAGTCGACAAGCCAGATGAGCTGCGGGATGGTGAGCTTGCATTCATCCAGCATCTCCAAACTGTTATCGATCTCCATTGTCATGGCAATAAACGGCTCCATCACTCTCGGGTGAACCTCGCCGCTCTGCGCTTGCCGCTCAAGCTCGAGAAAAGTGTGGTCAACTTCATGCTCAATGGGCCTCTGAGTTCGCCTGTAGAAAAGAAAGCTGCCGCCAAAAATCATAAGCCAACCACAAACCATTATGAGAACCAAAAAGCTAAAGCTGGCGCAGTTTTCATCCTGCAGGAAGATCATATAGAGAGCGCTGCACATCGCGCTCCATGTTGCGCTCGTGAAACTTGCCGTTCTCATCACATTGATGCTCCTGATGCTGCAGGGTTGGACGTAGAGATTCAACATCAACATGAGGACGATTATCAGCAGTAAAAAACAGACACGATAAACTTCGTTGTAACCGTAGCACGTCACATAAACGCTGGCGTATACCGCCTTTAGGATCCAGTGGCTCTGTACATAAACGGGCACATAAAGTACATCCAGCTGCTTATTGAACATCGTCTCCTTGTAGGTCAAGGTGGGAACAAGAGTTGCCTGGAGGAGGTAGAGAGCAATAGCCATCATTGCTGCAATGCTCATGTAAATGTGCTTCGTATCTTCAAAACACACGATAGTGTTCTGCTCGATCAAAACAGGCCTGTCAGGATCAGTGTAATCGCAACTAAGGGCCTGAAAGAGGAAGGTAACAACCGTGATGAACAACGGCCCATTGATGAAATGGATCACCTGCCAGAAGGCGTGGTTTTCGCAATAGCGGTACTTATACTTTCCCCTCAGTACGGGGTGCATTACGAACGCCCCCGCGTTCAAAAATGCCCCCGCAACGAAAACCCAAAAGACGTACTCGTAAGGAATGCCGGTAAGATTTTGGACAGTTCCACCCTTCTTCCTTCCTCCTAATACCTCTGCTGGCATGGTGTAGAGGGCAAGAATTAGGAATTCCATTACAATCCCGTACACGTTGCAGACATTCGGGCAAGTGAATCTCAGAGTATACTTTGGCAAGTAGTGGAACGTGCCGTCGACGATCTTGTTGCTAACTGACAGCAGTTTTATCTTGTTGAGACAGACGAAAATGACAGGAAGCAGATATAGCGCGACGTAGCAGCCAGTCCATAGAGTAGTGGATACCTGCGAGCTGTGCTTATACAAAATGAAACGGATCACGATGACCGGGAGAATGTAAATCATCGCGTTCACCATCATGCAAAAGCTGAACCAACCCTTAAAGTGGTCCTGAAAGAAGGCCGTCTGATCCAAGTTGAGGAGTCCGAAGACTAAAACAAAAGGATAAGATAGCGAGACCCTCAGCAACCTCCGAAAGGAGTCGTAACGAATCTTTCGCGACCCGTAGAAGAAATAAATGTAGAGATCGTCCATGAATATGAATTTTTTCTTGACAAGGGCCTCCTGATCAGCCTTGGCTGTGATTGAGGATCGTCTGTGCTCGACAGTGTTGATTGCCTGGTCGTGATCTTCGTCCGTGCTGAAGAGCCGGAGTAGCTTTTGTTGTCTAGGTGTGAGTTTATCGGTTCTATGCAGTTCGATCTTCTTCCCTTCTGGAGTCGTGGCAATTATTGTAGGTCCCAAAGAAGTCGGTTGTGTATCGGCAGGCAGGGCGCCTGTCTCGCTGGTGTCGCTCCCTGCAGTTGTAGATGAGGCTACTGTGGCGATTTCATCCCCGCTAGCTGTCCTCCTTGAATTCGTCTTGGCCCTCTCCCTCTCCACCCTCTCCTCGTCGTGCTCCTCGAAACTCATAACACTGTAGCAATGGCTCTCCCGGGTTGCGATGCTTCCCCCTTCCAAGTCCTCGAAAAAATCCTCGTCTTCGACGCTGTCGAAAAAATTAAAGGCGTCGCTCTTCCGACGAATACCGTAGTTTTCTCTTTGCCCGAAAGTTTGCATGTCATCGACGCTATCCGCAGTAGTCATCGTCAAATTGCTAGTCGCGGTGTCTTTCCGTTGTCTGACTTCACTGATATTGATGTTACCAACGCCGTCTCCGTCATCCTTCTTGTAGCCGCTTTGGTTGCTTTGGTTGCTTTGGTTGCTTTGGTTGCTTTGATTACTATATCTGCCCGTAATATTAATACTGCCGCCAGAAGACATCAAACCCTCCGCGACAGTATCATCATAATCGCTCATGTTCACCGAAAAACGACGAGGGACGGTCCGCCTCTTGCTCACCGCGCTTGAGCTCCCTCTGGATGAAATACCCTCTCCCCTCGCGGAAATGTCACCTCCTGTCATTCTCGCGCTCATTCTATTGCTACTCCTATTCTTGCTAGCGACCATAGAGCGCCGTTTCACTGCAGCAGACTGAACGCGAGTGCGCCTGAAATTTGCGAACGTGGAGGCCACGGTGTCAGCATTTTGTATGCTTTCCTTGATTTCCTCTACCCACTCGTTCCTCTCGTGCTCGTGTTTGGCCATTAGCACAATAGTATCTCCTCCAAACAGGAATTTAAACGGGAAGCCCACGCCGCCGTTGATGGCTTCCTGAATGCAGGGAATGGATGAACTAAGGATGCTACAAATCTCACATTCCTCATTGGCAAAGACAAAATCTATCTTCTTTTTCGTCGAACGTGACGCCGTGCTGCTACTAATATCCCTGCCATTGCTCCTCTTCTTCGTTGACTCTTCCGGCTCGTTCATGGTCAATTTAGTGTGGAAGAGAAAGAAGGAAGTGACAGTCCATGTCCCACTAATCAAAACTGATAGTTGTCCAGATTTGGAGAACCGCTCCTGACTCCCTGATTGGATTGTAGGGGCAACATTGGTTAGGTGATCAAAGGATGCCATTGTCACAGACTTTTGGGGGGTTTGAAGCTCAAGGTTGGATTTGGAGAAGGTTAAGGTTATGTGGGGAGGGGCAGGGAGGGCTGGAGAGTGAAGGGGGTGGGGAGGGGTGGAAGCCTTTCGCCTACTAGTGGCTACCGGCAAGTTCTTCTATGAAATAATTTCGAAACAGATTTACAGTTAAACTCATAAGTTTGTCAGAGCACGTCAGCAGACAGACAAACCAAACGCAAACCGCAAATTGCATCACATAGTTATCATTTTATTCATAAACTAGCGTCTGCGAACAAGACCATGGAGATACTCGGGCATGAGATAAATTCTCTTCACTTCGTCATCTTCTTTATGCTCGTACAGAGGGTAATTTATCCTTTGTTGAGAGCGTGGCTTACTCCAACCGTCCAGCCTACCAAGGCAATGTTCGCTCATACAGCCAGCAATTTCTCGCCGCCGTTAGGTGAAGCAGAAGAAAATAATCCTCGCGTATTCTTCGATGTGTCCATTGGTGTTGAGAGATTCAACAGGATTGTGATGGAATTGAAGGCCGATATAGTTCCCAAAACTGCTGAGAACTTTCGTCAGCTATGCACGCACGAAAAGGGCTTCGGATTCAAGAACAGCATCTTTCATCGTGTTATCCCCGGGTTTATGTGCCAAGGCGGAGACTTCACCAATCACAATGGTACGGGAGGAAAGAGCATCTATGGTGAGAAATTTGCTGACGAGAACTTCACCCTAATGCACACTGGAGCTGGGGTATTGTCGATGGCCAATGCTGGCCCAAATACGAATGGTAGTCAGTTTTTTCTTTGCACTGCTAGGACTGGCTGGTTGGATGCAAAGCACTGTGTTTTCGGACAAGTGATTAGTGGTTGGGACACCATCAAGGCAATCGAGAGCGTTGGTAGCCAAAGCGGCACTACATCCTTTGACGTAAAGATAATCGATTGCGGAGTAATGGAATAAGTTTTTGATTTCTTTCGCTTTGTAAATGGTTATTGGGCTCAGGTATGGTTCATGGTTCGTTTTGGTTGAGTAAATTTGTCCATTCATTTTTTGGCGTGATTAATAAGAGTGTGATAGCGAATCGGGACCGATGCGCACCTGACTTTTGAAGACCATTGCTGACCTCCTCCCCATAGAGGAGCCTCTGGGTCACTTTGTAGTGTTGAAACTGTCAAAAAAACCTTTGAAAGAACAAGAGTG
>Ga0115555_1002591_pt1 | contig 12027 bp, 10 predicted proteins | sample COGITO_mtgs_1104_2_FD_87285 | JGI IMG/M metagenome (GOLD analysis project Ga0115555, IMG submission 87285) | Pelagic marine microbial communities from North Sea - COGITO_mtgs_110407 | ecosystem: Environmental > Aquatic > Marine > Epipelagic | place: Germany:Helgoland, sampling site Kabeltonne... | reverse complement strand
AGATCTTGCTTTTGAAATGGGTCCTATGGAAGGTTTAACTGCTCAAGAAGTTAAGGATTATATTAGATTTATAGCTAATAGAAGACTTACTCAATTAGGTCTAGAGCCAATTTATGATATTGATAAAAATCCTCTTGGATGGCTGGATACTATGTTGAATGCTGTTGAACACATGAACTTCTTTGAAGGACGTGCAACAGAATATTCTAAAGCATCAACGCAAGGTACTTGGGTAGAAGCCTTTAGTTAATTTTGAAATATAAAAAATACTACCGAAAAACTAGTTTAAAGCAAAAAGGAGTAGGATTTTTTTTTTTAGAAGAAGTCTTAGAAAAAAAACCTAAAACCTTTTTAGAAATTGGTGTTTTTCATGGAGTGACAGCTAGAAATGTTTGTGAACTTTTGTTTAAAATTCATGGAAATGACTTTAATTACATTGGTTTGGACTTATTTGAAGAGAGTGATGAAAATAAAAATGAGGTAATACCCAATACTACCTTTTCATCAAATCCAGTAAAACAATTTTATTACAAATATATAAAAAGGCAAAACCCATATAGTCTAGAAGCTGTTGAGGAATTATTAGCTAAATTTAAAAATAATATTAATTTAATCAAAGGTAACTCAAATAAAGTGTTAAAAAAAATTGATATGTCAAAAGTTGATTATGTCTTTTTAGATGGTGGGCATGAATATAACACTGTGCTCAATGATCTTAATTGTTGTTATGAAGTAATAATTAATAATGGGACAGTTTTATGTGATGATTATGACTTAAAACAAGCGCCTGGTGTTAAACAAGCAATTGATGAGTTTGTAAATAAAAATGACTTTAACTGTTCTATTATATGTGATGATAGATTTGCTAAAATAGAAAAAAACTAAAATCACCTATAATTTAATTCCATAACTTTTCGATGCTTGCTACCTTTATACTTGGCAAGCGGTCGTATAAGTTTGTTAGCAGCATGCTGCTCCATTATATGTGCAGACCAACCTGTAATTCTTGAAATTACAAATATTGGTGTAAAAAAGTCAGTATCAAATCCCATTAAATGATAAGTAGGACCAGTTGGGTAATCCACATTTGGGTGAATATTTTTCTTTTTAATCATTACTTTTTCAACGATGTCATAGATTTTTTCAAAAGTTTTATCTTTTTTGATTTTTGCAACTTTACCAAAGTATTCCCTCATTGTTGGAACTCTAGAATCTCCTGACTTGTAAACTCTATGACCAAAACCCATAACAACATCTTTATTTTTTAAGGCATTATTTATCCATTTTAATGCATTTTCTGGTTTTTTAATTTTTCTCATCATGTGCATTACTTCTTCATTTGCACCACCATGTAATGGTCCTTTTAAACTTGCTATAGCTCCAGTAATTGCTCCATGAATATCTGATAAGCTACTGGTAATAGTTCTTGCTGTAAAAGTTGAAACATTAAAACTATGTTCTGCATATAATATTAAAGAAACATCAAATGCTTTAACAATTTCTTTTTGAGGAACTTTTCCAAAGCACATATAAAAAAAGTTTTCAGCAAAAGTTAAATCTTTTTTAGGTTTAATAATTTTTTTACCATTTCTAATTCTGTAAAATGCAGCTAATGCTGTTGGAGTTTTTGCAAAAATTCTTAATGCTTTTCTCATATTAGCTTCTGGTGATGAGTTTGAAGTTTCTTTATCTTCTAATCCCATTACACTAACAGCTGTTCTTGCAACATCCATTGGATGAGATTTTTTTGGCATATGTTTGATTATCTCATACAAATTTTTTGATAACTCTCTGTTGTTTTTTTCTTCTTTTTCAAATTTTTTAAGTTGGATAGAGTTTGGGAGATCTTTATTAAGAATTAGATAAGCTACTTCTTCAAACCTACAATATTCACATAAATCTTGAGCAGCATAACCCCTGTACGTTAAAGAGTTTATTTCTGGCATTACTTTAGAAACTTCAGTTTCATCTACTACAATTCCTAATAAACCTTTTTTAATATCATCACTCATTAATCATGTCCTTCCGTACTAAAGTTATAAATTTTTTCATCTAATGAGTTATACTTTTCGTACTCAACTAACTCATAAAGCCTTTTTCTAGTTTGCATTTTATCAATGATATTATTCTGATGTCCATTTGCATAAATGTCTCTTAACCCATCTTCTACATTTTTCATTGCTAATCTTTGAGTAGTTACGGGATAAATAACAATATTATAGCCAAAATTTTCTAATTCTTTGTAATTAAAGAGTTTAGATTTTCCGAATTCAGTCATATTAGCTAATAAATAACATGAAAGTTCTTTTCTTACTTTTTCAAAATCTTTTTCATCTTGTAAAGCTTCAGGAAATATAATCTCAGCACCAGCATCTACATATGCTTTACATCTTTCAATCATTTTATCAATTCCCTCAACACCTTTGGCATCTGATCTTGCAATAATTTTAAAATTGTCATCTTTCTTTGCATCAACGCACTCTTTTATTTTTTTAACCATTTCTTGTGTTGAAATTAATTCTTTATTGTCTAGATGGCCGCATCTTTTTCTTTCAATTTGATCTTCTAGATGTACTGCCGAAATTCCAAATTCTTCAAATGTTTCAATAGTTTCTTTACAAGATTTAAAACCTGTATCTATATCAACAATTGTAGGTAGATTTGTTACTCTAGAAATAAGATAAGATCGCGTACTAACATCTTGAAGTGTAGTTAAACCAATATCAGGAAAGCCAAGATCGTTTGCCATTACACCGCCAGAAACATAAACTGCATCATAGCCAATTTCTTCAATTAATTTAGCTGTTAAAGGATTGTATGCACCAGGTACTCTTAATATTTTATTTGATTTTAATTTATCATTAAAATCAATCCTTTTTTGGCTTGGCTCCTTGTCAACAAAGTGCACTAAAATATTCCTTTTTTAAGATTTCTTTTTAATTTATTTTTTTTAATTTCTATATTTAATAAGTTTAACTGTCCTGACTTTAAATTTTTAAGATTTTGAACTATTTTTAAAAAACGATTACTTTCTTTTTTGTCAAGAATACCATCTGTTAAAGTTAGAAATTTATTGATATAATTTTGTCTTTTAAATGGTCTTGCTCCATAAGGATGTGCGTCTGCTCTATCAAGTTGTTCAATAATTTTTTTACCATTATTTAAAGTTACAATTACTTTAGCGCCAAATGATTTTTTCATTGGGTTTGGATCATGATATTTTTTTGTCCAATTCCTATCTTCAAAAGTTGTAATAGATTTCCATATCTTAATAGTGCTTTTTCTATTTGCTCTTGATTTCGTGTAAGATTTAACATGATGCCAATCCCCATCTTCTAAAGCAACAGCAAAAATATACATGATAGAGTGGTCAAGTGTTTCTCTACTGGCGTTAGGATCCATTTTTTGGGGATCATTTGCTCCCGTACCGATAACATAATGCGTATGATGACTTGTAAATATATCAATTTTTTTGATTTGGTTTAAATTTGGTATTTTAGTTTTTAATTTTTTAGCTAAATCAATTAAAGCTTGCGATTGGTATTCTGCTGAATATTCTTTTGTGTAAGTCTCTAATATAGCTTTTTTACTCTCATTTTTTTTTGGAAGAGGGACTTTGTAATTAGCTTTCTTACCATCCAATATTCTTGCAATAACACTGTCTTCTCCTTCATAAATTGGACTTGGTGCACCTTCACCACGCATAACACGGTCAACAGCTTCAATAGCAAGTTTACCAGCATGAGCTGGAGCATAAGCTTTCCAGCTTGAAATTTCACCTTTTCTAGATTGCCTTGTTGAAATAGTTGTGTGTAAAGCTTGTTGAACAGCTTGATAAATAGTTTCTGTATTAAGCTTAAGCATAGATCCCAATCCTGCTGCAACACTTGGGCCTAAATGAGCTATATGATCTACTTTATGTTCATGTAAACAAATCCCTTTTACTAAATTCACTTGAACTTCGTAAGCAGTAATAATTCCTCTCAAAAGGTCTAGTCCACTTCTTTTATTTTGTTGAGCAACAGCTAAAATGGGAGGAATATTGTCTCCAGGGTGACTGTAATCAGCTGCTAAAAATGTATCATGGAAATCGAGCTCTCTTACTGCAGTTCCATTTGACCAAGCTGCCCACTCACAATCAAATTTTAATTTTGAAGTCACGCCAAAAAGAGTAGCTCCATTTTTTCGAGAATGTTTAAGTGCCATTTCTCTAGATGAAATTACAGGTTTTCTGTTCAATGAAGCGATTGCTACTGAAGCATTATCAATAATTCTATTGATAACCATTTCAATTGATTCTTTATTTAATTTTGCATTATCACTTGCAATCTCAGCTATTTTCCAAGCAAGCTGTTTATTTTTTGGAAGATTAATTTTAGATGGATAAACTTTAACTGTGTGTAATAACAAAATAACTCCTAATTAGTCATTTTGTTTTAATAGTAAAAAAAAATTAATCAATATTAAAGATATTTTGATATAATTTTCTCAATACCAATATAGTCTTTAATCAAGTGATTATGATATATTTCAGTTGTATTTTTTTCAGTATATCCATCTTCTAGTAAAATAACTGGTATCTCAGCAGCTTTTGCAGCATTTGCATCTGTTTCACTATCACCAATCATAATAGTTTTATTTTTATCTCCATCTAAAATTTCAATTACATTGGTTAGATGTCTTGGATCTGGTTTGCAATAATCAAAAGTATCACAACCAGCAACATATTCAAAAAAATCGTAGATACCTATTTTCTTTAAAAGATCATTCGATAAATATTCTTGTTTATTAGTGCAAACAGCCATTGAAATATTTTGCTCTTTGCACCATTTTAAAAATTCTTTAACCCCATTTATTAGAGTGCTTTCGTTTATAATATTTTTACCATAAAAACTAACAAACTCTTTTACCATTTCATCTTTAATTTTTTGATCCAATACTTTACTGAATTCTTTTTTTGCCTGACCCCAGATAGATCTTCCAATCATTGCACCCGCACCTTTACCAACTAAATTTCTAATGTCCTCAGTAGATTTAGTGGGATAGCCAAATTTTTTCATTACATGATTGTGAGCAAGCATCAAATCAGGTGCCGTATCAACTAATGTACCGTCTAGATCAAATAATATTGTAAATTTTTGCTTCATATTAAAAGTATTTTAAAGAAATATTTTGTGACTTAATTAACATATACACTTAATGTAAATAATTTCTATATGAAAGAATTATATTCAAATAAAATTCAAAATAAACTAAGAAATAGATTTTTAAAGACAGGTGTGAAAATGATGGGTCCTGAGACAATTTTTTTCTCAGATGACACTAAGATTGGTAAAAATGTTACAATTGAACCTTATGTTGTTATTGGATCAAAAGTAAAAATTGGAAATAACGTAATTATAAAATCTTTTTCTCATTTAGAAAAATGTCAAATTGAAAATAAAGTTGAAATTGGTCCTTATGCAAGAATTAGACCTGATACAATTTTAAAAGAAGGCTCTAAAATAGGAAACTTTGTTGAAATTAAAAAAAGTGTAGTTGGTAAAAAATCTAAAGTAAATCATTTATCTTATGTGGGTGATAGTAACATTGGCAAGTCAGTCAACATTGGAGCTGGCACAATTACTTGCAATTATGATGGTATTAAAAAAAACAAGACAATAATTAAGGATAACGTGTTCATAGGATCAAATTCATCTTTGGTCGCCCCAGTAACAATAGAGCAAAAAAGTATTATTGGAGCAGGTTCGGTTATAACTAAAAGAGTAAAGATGAAATCTTTAGCATTAACAAGATCATTACAAACAGAAATAAAAAACTACAAAAGAAAATAATATATGTGTGGAATAATTGGAATATCTAGTAATAAACCTGTGTCTGCAAATATCATAAATTCTTTAAGAAAATTAGAATACAGAGGATATGACTCAGCAGGTATAGCCACTCTATCAGAGGGCTTTATTAATGAAGTTAAATCCAAAGGTCGAGTAGATAATTTAGAAAAAAATTTTGATTTAAAAAAATTATCGGGAAATATCGGTATAGGTCATGTTAGATGGGCAACTCATGGTGTTCCAAATAGCATTAATGCGCACCCACATTCATCAGAAAATGTCTCTGTTGTACATAATGGGATAATAGAAAATTCAACATTATTGAAAAAACATCTAATTAATAAAGGCCATAAATTTAAATCTCAAACAGATACAGAGGTAATTGTTCATTTAATTACAGAAAATTTAAAAACATCTGAATTGCAAGAAGCTATTACAAAAACATTAAAACAACTTCATGGTAGTTTTGCTTTAGGTATTATTTTTAAAGATACGCCAGATTTAATAGTTGGAGCAAGACGTGGGTCGCCGCTAGCTGTTGGTTATGGACCTAATGAAAATTATTTAGGATCAGATTCATATGCGTTAAAATCAATGACGAATAAAATTACTTACCTAGATGACGGTGAATTTTGTATTGTTAAAAAGGATGAAGTTAATTTCTTCAATGAAAAAGGGGGAAAAATTAATAAAAAAGTTTTAGAATTATCTTCAAGCCAAGAAAATTATGACAAGGGTGATTTTAAACATTTTATGGCTAAAGAAATAGAAGAACAACCTCAAACATTAAAGACAGGAATTAAAGAATATGTAGATAATATCAATAATGATATCAATATTTATAATTTTCCATGGAAAATTGATGAAATTAAAGCAGTTACTCTTATTGGCTGTGGTACAGCTTATCATTCATGTTTAATGGCCAAATATTGGTTTGAAGAATTAACAACTTTAGATGTAAATATTGATATTGCATCTGAGTTTAGATACCGAAAAAATAGATTTAAAAAAGATACATTATATATTTTTGTTTCACAGTCAGGTGAAACTGCTGATACTTATGCAGCTTTAGATTTATGTAATAAAAATAAAATGAAAACTTGTGCAGTTGTAAATGTGATAGAAAGTTCAATTGCAAGAGACTCAAACTTTGTACTTCCAATTCATTGCGGTCCAGAAATAGGAGTTGCTTCGACTAAAGCTTTCTTAGGTCAAATTCTTGTTTTATACATTTTATCTCTAAAACTAGGTTTTCTAAGAAAAGAAATCAAAAATAAAGATTATATAGGTAAAATTAAAGATCTAAAAAAATTACCAACTTTAATTGAAAAAACATTATTAACAGATAATGATATTCAGTCTATTGCCGCAACATTTAATGAAGCAAAAGGCTCCATGTTTTTGGGGAGAGGTTTTTCTTACCCAATAGCATTAGAAGGTGCTTTAAAACTTAAAGAATTATCTTATGTTCATGCTGAAGGTTATCCTGCCGGTGAAATGAAGCATGGACCTTTAGCATTAATTGAAGATGGTATGCCAGTTGTAGTTCTTGCTCCAAGAGATAGTTATTATAAAAAAACAATCTCTAACATGCAGGAAGTTATAGCAAGAGGAGCAAAAGTTTTACTAATAACCAATAAAAGTAAAGATGAAATATTTTCAGAAAATATATGGGAGACTATAGAAGTTGAAAGCACAAATGATGATTTACTTCCTTTCCTATTAACTATTCCTCTTCAAAAACTAGCTTACTATTCAGCCCTTAAAAAAGGCTACGATATAGATAAACCAAGAAATTTGGCTAAATCTGTCACTGTTGAATAAAACTTAAACTCTGTTAAAACAATCCCCAGTTGAATATGAAAAATTGGAAAAAAAATAGTTGGAGAAAATATCCGGTTAAGCACATACCGGAATATCCAAATAAAAAAGATCTAGACATGGTTTTAGATAAACTTAGTACGTTTCCACCTTTGGTATTTGCAGGTGAAACAAGACATTTAAAATCTCAACTTGCAGACGTCGTAGATGGAAAAGCTTTTTTACTTCAAGGAGGAGACTGTGCGGAAAGTTTTGCAGAATTTAACCCTGACAATATAAGAGATACTTTTAAACTAATGCTGCAAATGTCATTAGTTTTAACTTATTCAGCTTCACTACCTGTTGTAAAAGTTGGAAGAATTGCTGGACAGTTTTCAAAACCTAGAAGTTCTCCTATCGAATCTAAAGATGGTGTAGAATTACCTAGTTACTTAGGGGACAATATTAATGGTATGGAATTTAACGAGAAGTCTAGAGTACCTGATCCTAAAAGATTATTTAAAGCTTATTCCCAGTCTGCAGCAACACTAAACCTTATTAGAGCCTTTTGTCATGGTGGTTTTGCTGATTTACAAAATGTTCATACTTGGAACTTAGGTTTTATAAAGAATAGTCCTGAATTAAAAAGATTTAAAGAATTAGAGGATAGAATTGCAGATGCCTTAGCATTCATGGATGCATGTGGAATTAATTCAGATTTTAACAGAAGATTAAAAACTGTTAATTTTTGGACATCACATGAAGCATTGTTACTTCCATTTGAAGAAACAATGACAAGAACAGATTCTACGACAGGAGAAAACCATGTTACCTCAGCACACTTTGTTTGGATTGGCGATAGAACTAGACAACTTGATGGTGGCCATGTTGAATTTTGTAGAGGGATAAAAAATCCAATTGGCATTAAATGTGGACCAACTTTAAAACCTGAAGATTTAATAAACCTTTGCAATAAAATCAATCCAACAAATGAAAAAGGTAAAATTACTTTAATTTCAAGATTTGGTGCTGATAATGTTTCTAAACATTTACCAAAATTAATTAGAGCAATTAAAAAAGAAGGCTTAAATGTAATTTGGTCATGTGACCCATGTCATGGTAATACAATTAAAGCTACAACAGGATTTAAGACAAGACCTTTCAATAGTGTTTTAAAAGAAGTTAAAAATGTATTTGCTTGCCACCAAAGTGAAGGTAGTTATGCTGGTGGACTGCATATAGAAATGACAGGTCAAAATGTTACAGAATGTATTGGCGGTGCACAGAAAATATCAGAAAAAGATTTATCATCTAGATACCACACTCACTGTGATCCAAGATTGAATGCAAACCAAGCACTAGAGCTAGCTTTTTTAATTTCAGATGAGATTAAAAAGAATACCTTGTATTCTAAAAACGCACAAAGAGCGGCATCTTAAAACATTGTAAAAGATAGCAACTGATTATATTTTAAATCTATGAATGCTTCAGAAAAAGTAAATTTTATATCTAATTGGATAAAAGATTATGCAAATAATATGCCAAGTAAGGCACAGTCATTAGTGATTGGAATTTCTGGTGGAATAGACTCTTCAGTTTCAAGCACCTTAAGTGCAATGACTGGTTTGAAAACAATTGTTTTATCAATGCCTATTAAGCAAAAATCTCATCAACATGATTTAAGTTTAAAACATCAAGAATGGTTAGTTAATAAATTTGACAATGTTGAAGCTCACACAATTAATTTAGATGAGTTATTTTCTGCATTCTCATCTAGTTTATCTAAATTTGATAACGAACATGGAATGGCAAACTCTAGAGCAAGATTAAGAATGACCACTCTTTACCAAGCAGCAGCAGCTAATAAAGGAATTGTGGTTGGAACTGGCAATAAGGTTGAAGACTTTGGAGTAGGATTTTATACAAAATATGGTGATGGTGGAGTTGATATTTCACCAATAGCAGATTGCAATAAAAGTGAAGTTTGGGAAATTGGAAAAGAATTAGGAATTTTAAAAGAAATAATTGAAGCGGCTCCAACAGATGGTTTGTGGGACGATGGTAGAACTGATGAAGGCCAATTAGGCTTAAAATATCATGAGCTTGAAGAAGCAATGAATAATCAAAATTCTCCTAATAGAGATAAATACGAAACAATAAGAAAACAAAATTTGCATAAAATGGAGCCTATTCCTGTATGCAAAATTCCTAATTAATCAATTAGATTCACAAATCTCTGAATAAAGTATATTTCTAAAATCATGAATAAAGATATTTTTTTAACAAACAATCTAACTAACCAAAAAGAAAAGTTTGTTTCAATAAATGATAATAGTGTTGGCATGTATGTGTGTGGACCTACTGTATATGATGACCCACATATAGGAAACGCTAGACCAATAGTTATCTTTGATATTCTGTTTAAAGTTCTTAAGAACAAGTTTTCATCAGTTAACTATGTTAGAAATATTACTGATGTAGATGATAAAATTATTAAATCATCAAATGAAAAGAATATTTCTATTTCAGATTTAACAGAAAATGTAATTCAAAGTTTTAATGAGGATTGTAATTATCTAAATTGTGAAACACCAACACATCAACCAAAGGCAACTGAGCATATTGACTTGATGATTGAAATGATTTCACAATTAATCAAAAAAGGTTTTGCTTATGAGAATAATAAACATATTTATTTTGAAGTTAAAAAATTTGATGATTATGGAAAATTATCTAATAAAAAATTAGAAGATTTAATTGCAGGATCTAGAATTGAAGTTAGTGATAATAAAAAAAATTCAGAAGATTTTGTTCTATGGAAACCATCTTTAGAAAATGAACCAGCTTGGGATTCACCCTGGGGCAAAGGCAGACCTGGTTGGCATCTAGAGTGTTCTGCTATGTCTAAGAAATTTTTAGGTAATGAATTTGATATTCATGGAGGAGGAATTGATTTAATTTTCCCCCATCATGAAAATGAAATAGCACAATCTAGATGTGCAAATGATACTAAAGTATTTGCAAATTATTGGCTACATAATGCATTTATTACTATGTCTAATGAAAAAATGGCAAAGTCTCAGGGAAATATTTTAAAAATAAAAGATTTTAGAAATAAAGTTAGTGGGCAGGTTTTAAGATTAGCTTTAATTAGTGCACATTATAAACAACCTTTAGACTGGAATGATAAGTTATTAGAGGATTGTCAAAATACAATTGATAAATGGTACAATGCTTACTTACCTTCAAAACAAGATTTAGATGATGAAATATTAAAACCTTTGTATGACGATATTAATACTCCTGGTTATATTGCAAACTTACATAAACTTTATGATAAAGCCAATAAAGGAAATGATGAAGATAAGCAAATTTTTAACTCAGCATGCAATTTTATTGGTTTACTTAATGAGACTAAAGAAGAGTGGCTAAATCATAAAAAAACAAAAGTTAGTATCACAGAGCAAGAAATAGAAAATAAAATAGATCTAAGAAATATAGCTAGAGCTGACAAAGATTATAAAGAAGCAGATAACATAAGAGATTATCTTTTAGATAAAGGTGTTTTAATAGAAGATAAAGATGGTAAAACAATTTGGAAATTTAAATGAGTAAGGAAAAGCTTTATATATTCGATACAACATTAAGAGATGGGGCACAAACTCAAGGTGTTGATTTCTCAATTGATGATAAGCAAAAAATAGCCGCTTCATTGGATACTTTAGGAGTTGATTATATTGAGGGAGGATGGCCAGGAGCTAATCCAACTGATACTGAATTTTTTAATAAAAATCATGGTTTTAAGAATTCTAAATTAACTGCATTTGGCATGACCAAAAAAGCAGATCATAGTGCAGAAAATGATCCTATGTTAGCATCACTAATTAATTCAAAAAGTACATCGGTATGTTTGTTTGGAAAGTCTTGGGATTTTCATGTTGATGTAGCGCTTAGTATTACTAATGAACAAAATCTTGAGAATATAAGTGAAAGTGGAAAGCATATTGTTAGCTCAGGTAAAGAGTTCATGTTTGATGCTGAACATTTTTTTGATGGTTATAAAGCTAACCCAGATTATGCAATATCATGTATTAAAGCAGCCTTTGATCAAGGGGCTAGATGGATTGTTCTTTGTGATACTAATGGAGGAACTTTACCTAGTGAAGTATCCAAAATTGTATCAGAAGTTATAAAACATATTCCCGGAGAATATTTGGGAATTCACGCACATAATGATACTGAAAATGCTGTAGCAAACAGTTTGGCTGCTGTTCAATCAGGAGTTAGACAAATTCAAGGTACCATTAATGGACTAGGGGAGAGATGTGGTAATGCAAATTTAATGTCATTAATTCCAACTTTATTCCTAAAGAAAGATTTTAGTGACAAATTT
>Ga0115555_1002587_pt1 | contig 12037 bp, 9 predicted proteins | sample COGITO_mtgs_1104_2_FD_87285 | JGI IMG/M metagenome (GOLD analysis project Ga0115555, IMG submission 87285) | Pelagic marine microbial communities from North Sea - COGITO_mtgs_110407 | ecosystem: Environmental > Aquatic > Marine > Epipelagic | place: Germany:Helgoland, sampling site Kabeltonne... | reverse complement strand
TGTGTTTCGTTATTTTTTGACATTATCTTCTGTGCACTCTGGGGATCTTCCATCACTGAGGGATATTCAAGCTCAGTCAAATTTAGTTTTGCAATGATGATTATCAATATGTTTGTAAAGGCCGGGGCAGCATTCGTTGCAGGCAGAATAATCACAAACGAGGGAGGAAATGACAGTTCTGTCAGTAGTCGACACAGTGGCAATAATGCCTATGATCCTGCTGATGTCGAGATGACAAGTCCGGGAGGTATTAACCTATCAATTGAAATTGACGACAACGATGACGTAAACTCTCCGATCATTAGCAAGGAACGCAGGTCAGACCAGCAGAGACTAAGCCAACCGAAAATTGCGACACCGATACCGCAAGTTCGGTCACCGCCACCGCCACCCCCAAAGCAGTGAACCGTTTAATGTTAAAGTAGATGAGATTTTGGGTGTCGTAAAAGCCGTTCTTTATTCTATTATTCTATTATTCCTACACTTTTGGTTTTGGCCCATATCTTACTTGAAGTTTGTCTTTCTTCCCCTTAATTTTAAGTACTGTCCAATCCTTGAGCTCCCTCGTAGAGCGCACATGAGTCCCTCCACAAGGGCACTGGAAATTGGCGATCGTAACGATCCGAATTCCGGCTGGATCAGTGAAATTATCAAAGTCAAAATTTTTCTGAATTCTGTTACAAGCCTCCTCGGCCTCTGGTCGTGTCATCATGCAAATGTTCGACTGAATATCTTCCTCAACTATCTGGGCAAACTCAACCTGCAACTTTGCAACTAGGTTCTCCTTTTCTTTAGCATCCGGAATTTTTCCCTTGTATTCCACATAAGGGCCGTCCATGAAGTGATACCCTTTTGTAGGAGGAAAAGTCATACCAACGCGTGCCATTGCTGAATCAATGACATGGCCAGCTGAGTGGCACTGGCAGCAGAGATAACGATTTTCTTCATCGACCTGGCAATCGACCTTATCGCCGATATTCAGCTTACCAGCGTGTTCGGTTGCAACTGAACCAACATGCGTTACAACCCGAGTGGCAAAATCATAGCCGACCTTCGTAATACTGACCGCAATGTCCCCAAATGTTATCGTGCCAATGTCCGTCGGTTGTCCTCCACCCTGCGGGTGGAAAGGGGATTTATCAAGCACGATGGTTACATCCGTCACGGCAGCATCTTTTTCGTTCGCTTTTGTAGTAAGGTCGAGGACGACAGAGGTGGAGGTAAGGAGAAAGTTACCCTCAAGAGAGAGGTAGATACGGTCGGTTGGTGGTGGAATTGTCTTCTCTTGTATATCCTCGACAGTTTTTTCCTGGCTCATAGCAGCAGCAGGAGAAGCTTGCACCAACTCAGCCATTATCGGATCGGACAAGTTAAAGGAAGAAGGAAAGAAGGACCATTAGGAGGAGTCAGGAAAGGAAAATCTAAATAGAAAAAGCCTCCCTCAGTTTCGAACCAAACACAATAAAACGTGAAATTTGGCATCATTGTATATTCCTCTAACCGTATATACGTTTTAAAAATATGAGCACCCCCGAAGCCTCCACAACAAAGGCCCCCGCCGAAAAAACTCAGGCGTTTCAATTTGAGCCCCCTCCTGCTGCAATCAAGCGGATACTGAAGTCCTCCCTCCCGCCACACGTGTCAGTTCCTAAGGATTGCGTCGGTGCGTTCACACGTGCTGCGGGCATCTTCACCCTCTATGTATCTGCTTGTGCTGTTGACTTTGCCAGGGAAAATCGTCGCCAAGGGATTGTTGGGAGTGATGTGGCGAAGGCACTGACGGAACTAGGTTTCACCGGAGTTAGGGAGGCGACTGAACAGTTCATGGAGAAGTGGCAGGCCTTGGAGAAATCCAAGAAGGAGCTGAGGAAGTCCAACAATGTTGCGAAAAAGAGGAAGGAGGCAGAGAATGACAACAACAACAACAACAGCAACAGCAACAGTAACAGCAACAGCAACAGCAACAGCAACACCGATAATACTAACGATAACGACGGCAACGACTTAAATAATCTGAATAACGATAACCAGGGTAATGATGGTAACGACGATGTGGCAGGGGGGGAGCCGTCTGCCAAAAAACAGAAGCTTTAGAAGCCTGAATTTAGTGCGAAACCTGAAATTAGGCTAATTACTTGAAATAGTACCCCCTTTTTGTAGGAGACTTTGAAGTCGTATACCAACAGTTTTGTTTATACAGAAAAAATGAAGAAAATGAATGACTGTTTCCTTGTAAAGATCTTCCTTTAATCATCCCATTCATCATCGTCAACGTCATCGTCGAAGATGTACTTCTTCTCTGCAGGTTTTATTGTACCTTTGCCCTGCATCTTTGCAATATTGCCAACTAAACCTGCATCAACATCGACGGCCTTTTGATGGTAGAGAGAAGACTGAGCATGCTGAGTTTGGGGCTGGCCTGCCCGATTCGCAATGTCCACTCTGAAGGTTTGGTTGTTTATAAAGAGGCTGTTTGCCCGCGTCTCAAAAGAAACCTTGTCACCAACCATGATAACATCATCGCCCACATTCGTGCTCGTAGCCGCTCTCAAATCAGCGATGAGGGTATTGCTCCCAAAAAAAGAAAACGTTTTCCGATCTCCCTTGGTGCCGAATGCAACTTCTTGGTCTATCGACGAAACCCCCAGAAATGCGGAGAAGTATTTTGTGATATCTTCTAAAAATCCGGCGCAGTACCTTTCGTCCAAAGAAATTTCAAGGCCAACCGCCTTCCAAAGCATGTCTTTGCTTTTCTTTCCTGACAGGTAACCACTTTTCTTTCCCATTGTCGCCGTGGTGGTCGATGAGCCGACTGCGAGGTCTGTCACGGTGGTTTCAGCACCTGTGCGCCGAAACGAAACATTGAAGACCTTTGTTACTTGACCGGTGAGAGAATGTGAAGAATCTGGATCAGCATTTTCAAAAGCACTCGGAGGTGGGAATTGCAGGTTCGCATCCCACGTCGTCTCAAGAACACGACCAAGTGAATGTTGCATCGACTTTAGTTTTGACAGAAAAAACTCTTGTTTAGCAGCCAACGTCAGCTTGTAATTTCTGACGGATGGAAAGATCTGTCATGACTTTTCAACAGAAAAGATTTTTCAACAATTTTAGGTATAAAGGGCCCTGCCCTCTTTCAGTGTAACTTCTATTGTCGTGGACCCATCTTCTCATTTGGTCCTTCCCCCCTTATCTTTTTGTAACTGCAGTTCAGTAAGATTTCGGCCCTTTTCCTCCTCCCTCTACCTCTCCAAACCCGATCCTACCTCCAACTATGTCAGTGAAATCTCTTGTGGATAGCTACCGGAAGCGCATAATCCCGGTCCGAATGGCTGTCCCCTCCTACCAAGAAGTACATGGAGAGAACGAGACCAATTACACAGTGTTTGTCGTTGAGGTTGAGACTGAGGATGGGGACCGGAAGTTCCTGAAACGTCGTTACAACGCGTTTTTGAACATGCACCGAGAACTAAAGGCTATGGATACCTGGGAGAGCATCAACAACTTCAAGTTCCCTGCTAAGAACATTCTGAAGTCTGCCTCCTCAACCAAGGAGGACCGTAGAGAACGATTCGACACGTACGTCCAGGAGCTGGTAAAGTTGCAGCCAATGCCTCCTGCTTTAGAGCAATTTCTGTCTGACACTGGCAAGATTCAGCAGGCATTGCACAAGTCGACACTAAGGAACATTATTCGTTCGCAGAACCGGCCAGCTGAGAGCGACATCAAGACCATCAACTCACTGATGCACAAGCCTACAATGTTCTTGAAATTCGGCAGGAGAGGTGAGCCTCATTGGCGCAAGTTTAATCTTGTATTCCTTGATGATGCTAGAGGACCGGCAATACGGTGGGAGACGAAGAAAAAGAAGAATTTGAGACCGCCAGAGATTGCCATTAGCAACATGGAAGAGATCCGATTCGGTCAGCATAGCCAGGTATTTGAGAGGAAGAAGATGCCTCATCTAGAGACCCTCAGTTTTAGCGTAATGTACCGTCTGAAGAGCAATCCCAGCAAGATTGAGTCTCTTGATCTAATCGCCAAGCACCCAGACGATTTCTTTGTTTGGACGGTCGGTCTTAATGATGCGATCCGAAAGTGCAAGGAGGGGGTACCTTTCGAGAGGAGTAAAAGTTTCGACGCTTCCGAGCTGGAAAACGACAGAGAGCTCATGGCGGAGTTTGATGACATTGATGTTTTTAACGACGACGACGACAAAGATGACCACGATGATGATCACGAGGAGGAGGATGACAGATTGATCACGACCGGGAATGTAATGTTTAGTTGGGGCAATAATAACTGGGGCCAGCTGGGCCTGGTTGATGTTTTGGGTGACCAGCATGTCGTCCCCGCGACCATCAAGGGGAATAGCTGCCGTCTCGTGGAACACAAAGAGGATACCGAGACATCAAAAAAAAACATGCTTGAAAGCAGTATCGCCTTTGACATTCAGAACATTGCATGTGGAGGAAATTTCACTGTTGCCATCGATAGCAGGATGAAGGCGTACGTGTGGGGCCATGGGAGCATCTGCGGGGGGGTCACTAACAGTACTGGGGGGAGAAGGGGGCAGCATGTCTTTCAGCCAAGCCCATTGAGACAGGTACGACACGACTGTCACTGTCGGTCGACACACATTGTGATTTAAACGCGGTTTTGAACCTGTTCACTAACTCAATTTTTCTTCTTCGTTTTCTCTCCTCTTGTCTCCTCCTCCCTTGAACATCGCAAATGTAGCCGTTCCGAAGCACCCCAGTGGCGCTTGCTGCCGCGGGTGAGCAGCATGTCCTCTTTCTTACCCAGATGGGGGATGTATTCACCTGTGGTATCAACGACAGTGGTCAGTTGGGGCTGGGGGATCTACAGGACAGGGGAACACCAGAGAAGGTGAACTTCGCGACGCAGACCACTGTAAAGGTTGTTGCTGCAGGGCATTCTACTTCTGCCGTCATTTCGGGCGATGGCAACCTCTACACATGGGGATGCAACAATTACGGTGCCCTTGGTTTAGGAGAGAAGGCAGGCGAGGAGAACAAATTGATGCCGTGCATGGTGTCGACAGGAATGGAGGAAACCTGGGAGGTCAAGCAAATCAGCTGTGGCGACTATCATATGGCGGCCATTTTAGTCGAAAAAGGAAGATCTAGTAGCTCCTCGAGTGTTCCCAACACCTCCTCACGACATGCTGTAGGCGACTCTTTGTCGAAAAAATCCTCCACTAAGGTTCTCACTTGGGGTTGGAACGGTTGTGGACAGTTGGGTATTGGGGATTCCACGGATCAGTCTACCCCTCAGGTCGTCGAGGTTTTTAACGGAGGAGGCAAAGTGGTTGATTCTATTGTTTGTGGCGCGGCGCACTGTGCGGCGATCGTGAACATCACCATGGGGGAGCTTGAAATTATTGGTCAGTTGTGGACGTGGGGCTGCGGGGTCGCGGCCACGGCCAACCAAAAGGCTCACCATGCTGACTTCCCGCGCCCCTTACACCTGACCAAAAAGGGACACGAGAGTGTTGAGGTATTCAGAATCGCGGCTGGCGATAATTTTACTCTGATTTTGGACGGGGAGGGTAGCATGATGCTCATCGGGGCAAACCCCATCAATGATAATTGCGATGAGGGATGTATGATGCCTTTGAACTTGCAGAATAGCGACATTAAAGGCGTGGACAACATAGTCACGAGTATTGCGGCGGGAGGAAGACACATTGGAGTGCTAGCGCCCAAAAGGTTCCCGGCGAGCACACTGTTTTAATAAAGTGGTCTCTAAGGAAGGTGTTTGTTTGTCCGTCCGGAGAGAAATCCATTTTTTTTGTTTTATGTCGTCGCACTAGTTATTTGCCCTTCGCTATTCACTAATGTACCGAGAACTTTCGTCTTCGATTCGTCCACACCAAACTCGGCAAGACTACACTTGATATAATACTTCACCTTTTTTCGCGCCTTGTGCTGCTCAGCCCCTTTCGCCATCGCTTCGTCGATTTCCGGTGGTACCTCTCCTCCATGGTGGCCGTCAATAACCTTGTATATTTTCTTTACTGCGCTCTGGGGATCATTTATGTATTGGTTGAAGTCAATTGCGATCTTGTTTCTATTGTCTCCAGCGGTTCTATTGTTGAAGAATTCTCGCTCGTGTTCCTGGTATTTTGCCTCAACGCGTGTTATTGCTTCGCCCAAGTCGGCGAGATTCTGCTCTGTCGGTACGGGACAACGAGCGACTGACAGCAATCGGTTGGCAATCATAAAATTCATCAAAGACTCCATCCGTTTGTTGAAATCACGAACGACCGTGACGAACACAGCACCTTCGTATCGTTCCTCGAGTGACTCTGCACACTCGAGAAAGTGTCCCTTGACAATGAGCCTCCGGCTAAAGTCCCCTGGCATATTGTTCCAAAGCATAGTTTTACGCATCACGGAGTCCAAAAAGTTCATGAAATCATCCTTCAGCACACCAGAGCCTCCTTCACAGAGTGGAAAATTCTCCACCATGCAGTCAGCACCGAGGTCATAAGATACCCAAAAGAAGTGACGGAAGACCAAATAAGGGACTTCAAAAGTGTCTGGTTTCATAATATTCGTTTCGTGACGCGCCGTAAACTCGGCAGCAGTACTATCCATGTGGTTCTTAACCTTAGATGCAAAGGTGTCGGCTTTGGGAAGAACCTTGTACCGTGACAGAAAACTACAAACCTTCCACATCCAGAGGAATGGGACCATGCCCATCACTCCGCTAGGGCCGACCAATTCATTGTCGTTGTCAAGCAGATGGCCGAGGGTTGTTGAACCACTACGGGCCCCAGAAATAACAAAAACAGGGCGCTCTATCTTCAGCTGTCGAAGTTGCCTCCCATAAAGTAGCTCATCGATGTGCCAAGCCAATCCGATAACAGGTATTATGAACAACCGCCTCGTGCTCTGAATAAATAGGTCGAGCCGTTTCAGAAGTGGTACATTTCTCCCAATAAACAAAGAACGTCTAATGTAGATTAATATGTCCTTGACAGGTGTTACTCGTGGGGGGCGCCCAAATACCACCCTTCCAGCGCAGTAAAGGGGTAAAAGTGCTGCACCTATTCCCCCACAGATTGTGGTAGAAGCCACCTCTTGCAGGAAGTAGAGGGTAGAATACTCATGCCCCTTGAAGGATGTTCGAAGGGCAGCTTTGTTGCTCTCACTTGTAGGAGCTGGAGAGGGAAGTGCAAAACGTGCATGAAATTCAGAAGACGAAAGAGGCATGTCTTTACCGTTTTTGCACAATTGATAGCTTGTAAAACAGTGAAACAACTTCAAGTCTTTACCGTTTTTGCACAATTGATAGCTTGTAGACAGTGAAACAACTTCAAGCGCTCTACAGGCACAGCTTTTGATTCAGTTCGGCCAATTAAGTAATGCTTTATATCATCAGCTAGCAAAGATTTTCGGACGTGCTTTCCACGTGCTTTCTTCCTTGAATTTCTGGTAAAAATACATAATTGGAATCGCCGGCTCGTGAATTCAGAGTGAATTTGGAGTGAAGATGGAAAACCATTACCACTGATAAAATAAAAAAAAAATGTACAGAAATATATTCACTCGTACCCCTGAAAGACCTGCGAGCCTTTTGGGAAAGAAAAAACTTAGTCCGATGGAATTAAGCCAAACGCAGGGGTTGTCTCCTCTCAAGTTGGAGAATTCTTTCTCCCAGTACAGTGCCCCAAGACATGGCGCAAACTATCTCTCTGGGGCATTCATTCTCGACAAAACTAATATCCCCTCGCAATCCAACCCCTCTAACGAGTATAGTAGGAAGCCCCTGTACCTTCGTGGTCTGATGCCAGCGGCATCGCCATCGCCATCGCCGATTCCTCCACCACATGCACCTGGGGTGCAAGTGGAGGAATCGGAATTTGCCGATATTGAAACGATTTTTGGGGCCTTCACTGCTGACTTTCTCCCACCCACTACCACATACGAAACCTTTGAACCGTTTGTGGCATTCACCAGTGACCCATCAAAATTGGAATCACCGGGCTTAGATAAAGATGTCTCTGAGAAATCAGTGGTATCTACCAGGGTCGCTTGTGAAATAAAGGAGGACACTAAAGAAACAGATGATATAATGATCTTTCGGCCTGGTCGTGGTCGTGGTCTTGGTTGTGGTCGTGGTCATATTCATACCTGTTCACTGAGCTCTTCGAAAACCAACGGCTTGAGCGGAAGCACCATTTGCAACATAATCAGCAGCCTAAAGTCAACGGACGACTACAGAGGGGTGCTTACATTTTGGGAAAAGGAGAAGAGCAACAGGAAACTCAATGACATCCACTTCAGTAATATGTTCACTGCCCTGGCGAAGGGGGGAAAGAGGAGAGGTAAGCTCTTGGCAAAAGATGCCCGCTTCTTAGATTTGCTCCAATTTGTGACCGCTCGGCTCCGTGACAATCCAACCTTTTTCGGCGTCCGCGAACTAGGCAACATCATCCATGCAATGGGCAAGCTGGAGGTCAGAAATGAACCGTTCCTTAGTGCTGCTGTGAGTCAGCGTCGAAGAATTGCAGAAAAGGGAGATACACTGACCCTCAGCACTGTTACCTGGGCGTTCGCCCGCATGGAATTTAATGTAAGCGAGCTCTTTAGAGAAGTTGCGAAAGAACACGCCAGGATCGCCGCCGAGTCAACTATCATGGATTTGTTCTACCTGACCAGGGCTTACGCGACAGTTGGACAGAGAGAGCCGGAACTTTTCGATTCAATCGCTGGAGAGGCCGTCCGCATCGCCCAGAGTAGCGACGTGCAATCCATTTGTTCCATTTTGTGGGCGTTCGCAAAATGTCGTCACAGGGACAGTTATCTCTTCGACACCGTTTCGAGCGAGGCCGGACGTCTGGCCACCAAAGGGAAACCCTTTGATCTAAGCAACCTCGTGTGGGCATACGCGAAAAACGGCCACAATGCGCCGGGCCTATTTGCAGCGATTGAGGGGAATATCGAGCGCATCGTCAGAGAAGGAAAGCCTCGGCATTTGACGAGCATCTTATGTGCATTCGCGACAAGCACGTGCAACGGTTTAAGGATTCTGCGGGCCGTTGAAAGGCAGGGAAAGCTTTGGCAGAAAGATCACAGCTCGAAGGACAGAAAAATTATCAGGTCTGCACTCTCTCGTATCAGAGGAAAGAACTTGACCACGTCCAGCCAGCGAAAACGTCCAGAAAAAAATCTGATCTCAGCATAAAACCACCCGAAGACCTGTTTTACTATTATTCTTTCAACTCACAAGCACAACACAAGCACTAATTATACAAATTCTCACGTGAAACTTGAAACTTTTTTCACTGCTTTGCACACAGAACTTTACTTTCGCTTCTTGCTATGAACCTTGTAATCATTCAGGAAGGGTGCTGCCATAGCGAATATTTTTGTGAAGGCGTTGAAGGGCAGGAACCAAGTCCCTACCCGGGTCCCGACAGCCATTCCCCCGATATCGAACAAAGCCACCCTTCCAATACTCTTTAATATTTGATTTGGGAGTTCATCAGGCTCGACAGCAGACTTTTGGGCTTGCTCCATCAGCTCAATTTTGTGTTCCACCTTGTCGTAAAAGTTTGTCGACACTGGCGAGGGGTGCACGGCCACGACATCAATCCCTAGATTTGATACTTCGATGTTCACACAGCAAGCAAAACTGCTCAAAAACGCTTTCGTGGACGCGTAGAGGGCAGCGAAGGGAGTGGGAATAAAGCCAGCAACGCTGCTAGTGAAAACGATGCAACCCTTGGATTTGTTGCTCACCAGCTTTCCCAAGAAGTGGTGGGTGATCTTCACGGCCGCGGTCGCGTTGCACTCCATATTGCTGGTGATCGCGCCGAGCTTGCTTTGATCCAAAAACCCTGTCACAATGAATCCCGCGTTGTTGAAGATGCACTGAATTTCGATATCCTTGGTGGCCTCGATTATCTTTGTCAAGTAATCGTCCTCCTTGCCCTGACCAGGAGAGAAACTGCAACCAACGCTGCGAAATTGAATCTCAGGGAAGGCCTCCTTCAGGTCCTTCATGGTGTTTTTCAAACAGTCATCATCCAAACTCACCAAGACAACATTGACTCCTTGGCGAGCGATGGCAAACGCCAAGCTACGACCTATACCGCTTCCGGAGCCAGTCACAAGGGCCCACGAGGCACCATATTTCTTCTTCAAGTTAACGGGTGGAGAAAGTGCCGTACAAAGGTGAGGGACAAGATAAAGTACTAGCCACAAGACAGTAGGGATTGCCAGAAGGAGCGCAACATAGTGCGCGGTTGCCGTGACGGCGATATTTGGACAGGAATCGCTCATTCGAAGTGGTATCCACCCTGGTAGTGTACTGTTTTGTTGTGAGTGTTTATAGAGTGGAAACGAAAGCGAGTCCCAGAACAGAACCGATATCAATCAGCCAACCAATCCCAACGACAGAAAAGAAAAAAGAAAAAGTGGGCGGAAATAATCGTGTAACCCAACAATTTTTTGTGGGTAAAATCACCCCTTTGATTATATTTAACCTGTACTTGAACGATTTTATTTCTCACATATACCATCAACGATTTAGAGATCAGACGGGTCGGCACCACACGGCAGACAACTGGTAAAACTTGGTGTCTGCTTAAATTTGTTCTCGCGATTTTCTTGGTTACCTCACCCTCACCCCCCACTTGCTACGATGGCCCCTAAATTCAAGCCGAATCGGCGGCGGGTGAAGTCACCGACTCAATCCCCGACGAACTCTACACCGGCTTCGCCGGCAAACACACCTGCTACAGACAATTCTCCGAGCAACAATTCCTCCAAAAATGACCCCCCTAAGATTGCGAAGTCGTCGACAAGAAAAGGCCCCTCGAGTCGTCGCGGTAACAGCAAGAGAGCAAGCTCACCAGTCTCGAGTCCAAAGAAAGGGGCAATAAAGGTCGGAGGTTCGCTCACTGCAAAGGACCGCCTGGTAGGGCAGTCTCGCCTGAAACCGCAATTATCATCAGCTGTTATGGAAGACGACGATGATGAAAATTTAATGTTCGAAGATCACGCGCCGGCCGCGGAAAAGAACGATACCAGTAGCCTTGAAACCACGGGCAACAAGACGACGACTAAGAAGACCAAGACAAAGGCTCTGGAGGATTCAGATGATGACGACCACGACGAAAAAAAGAAGGGAATGGATGTTGATTCCTCTAGCGATTTTGAGGAAATCCCTGCAAGGCAAAGAGAGGCAGCGGCAGCGGCAGCGGCAGCGGCAGCGGCACCCAAGAAGAAGAAAACCATGAAACCCCGTTCTGATAAGGATTTGGTTTACTACACTGATAGCGAAAGCGACAATGACAGTGAGAACGACATTGTTAACTCCTTGAATATGAATGGAGGTGACATTCAAGATGGAGGTGACATTCAAGGTGAATCCTCCTCCGACGAAGATGGTGCCAACTCAGGTAGGAAGGTGCTCTCTGGTCTCACTGTGAAAGAAGTCAATGCAGCGTTTGCACCCGTTTCACTGCCTTGCAAACCCGTGGACGACGGAGACGCATCTGCACCGTCGGTAGCTCCTGTCAGTAGCGGCAAGGTGAAATTCGAGCCCGGCCAAGACGAAGTGGTCGAGGTGCCTCCCTTCGACCGGGAACCCTCCGATGTCGAAAAGCTACTCACTTTCAGCTTCCCCACGAGGTTGCCAGCAGTTTTCGGAGTCGAGGGCGAGGGCGAGGGCGAGGGCGAGGATGCACGAGGAGGGTTCGAGGAGAGAAAGCAACAGCACAGGGAGAGATTGGCTGCTCCGTTGCAGATGGGCCAGCAAGGACTTGGAGGCAAGCAGGGGCGAAGAGATATATACGACAATGAGCTCATTGGAACTCCATCCGGAAAGTACGGACAAATCACCGTTCACGAGAGCGGAAAGGCTTATCTCCACGTTGGAGACGGTATTGGAGGCACAAAGGTGTTCGAAGTCAGGGGCGGAATCACCAAGGGCTTCTGGGAAATATTCGGACAAATCAATATCGACGGCGACGGCGACGGCGACGGCGACGGCGACGGCG